>Ga0180434_10000928_pt1 | contig 43019 bp, 49 predicted proteins | sample SS_ome_7_FD_132453 | JGI IMG/M metagenome (GOLD analysis project Ga0180434, IMG submission 132453) | Hypersaline lake sediment archaeal communities from the Salton Sea, California, USA - SS_1_D_2 metaG | ecosystem: Environmental > Aquatic > Non-marine Saline and Alkaline > Hypersaline >... | reverse complement strand
GTTTGATACTCATAATCGTTTTGGCGTCCATGTCGATAAGCTCCTAAAAAATAATCCTTTACAGGAGTATCATCGACTGGTTGCATAGTTTTACTTGAGCTTTTGTAGCGTTGTAGTACTAGTTGTGCCTGGCAAATACAATGATCCTGTTTTACAACCTGCTCTGCATTGCCTAAAATTAGTTTGGTCTTGATTTCAATATTTGCTAATTGAGGACCTTTCTGAGTTTTTAGCCTCTCTTGGGTTTACAGTGTCCAAACATACAATTCAATAACTTGGTTACATTTTTGTCTTCTATGTGATAGTATACTTTCACACCATTATGTCTACAGCTTAGAACACCTTTATTCTTCATCATATTAAGTTGCTGACTTGCAATGGCCTGTTTGCTGTCCAGCGCCTCGGCAATGTCATTAACACACATCTCCTTTGCCTGCAGCAGCCTGACAATCTGGAGTCGGGCCGGATGCGCTATAGTCTTCAAAATTTGTGCTGCATGTTCCGCTGTCCTCTTATCCATTTGATTACTATAGCATAAATTTACAGCGTATTAACGTCTTGCTCTTGATAAAAATTGCAACTGCTATTGATGGAACGAACGTTTTTGTATTTCTCGCTCGTCTCATTTCCATTTTCGGCCACAAGCCCTTCCACGACATCGTCGATAACATCCCTGCCTTAGTCCGTCTTGAAAACAGCGACGCCGCCAATATTTTGGATGGTAAAGAAAAGAGCCTGTGGTCTCAAAAGTTCTTAGCTTTCCAGGTGTCAATATGGAGGTTGACGGGGCTTGCCCGCCGAGTCTGTTGGTGGACCAGTATGGGCGGAGGTCAGAGTCGCGCAAGTGGATGATATTATTGGGAAGAATCAGTGTTTTCGCCACATAATGATTTGGGGGCATCTTGTCGGTACGGAATCCAACCAAATCGAGTTTCGTGTCAACCGTAAGTGATTTGACAGTTTCTGACACGGCTGGCGCTGGTCCCAGATGGATGTTAAGTTCCCGGCCGTGCTTGTCCTTGAGAATCAGATGAGTTCCGATTTCGGCTTTGCCGGTCGTGTTCTCGCATGGATGAGTCTTGATCTCCTGCAACTTGCCTGACATGCAAACCAGACGAGGCTTCAGCCTTTGCTGCACAATCCCCTTGTTGTCACCCATCCCCAGTTGCCCTGGAGCAGTAGACGTCCAGATCAACACAATCAGGGCGCTTACGAGTACAACAGTGCTATGTCGTCCGATAACGCAAAGTCCTGTTTTTTTCAAGTTTTTCATGACAATTTCTCCTTTGTCAATGATATCTGTTTGTTATTTACCCACACGAGCATAATAATGAAGAGATGCTCGACAGGATTAAATTAGAGCTTTGTAAAATCGCTCCTAAGTTGTGTGCTCAACTCGGGCTTGTTGTTGCGAGCACAACTGCTCGATACACTTGACAACAGCATTCCGGTGGTCGATGATTTTTCAATTTTCACCGAGCGCCAAAATAACTCCGTTAGAAATTAGGATAGGGAGATTATATTAGTCACTAAATAAGTGTTTGTATTGTGGTCGAGCCGGTACGCTTCGATCCAGCAATTGTTGATACCGACGTAGACTTTTAAAAAGGTGCTGCGTGCACCCATGTCTCCTGTCCCACGTGCATGTCCTGCGTCGATTTGCCATATACCGTTGATTTTTGCGTAGGAAAAATTGTGGGTATGGCCGTTTATATAAGCAGTAATACGGTGTTGGCGCAAGAGTTCAGCGAAGCGATGGCTGTTTCGCGGGTGTTCATCGAGATTATCGCCTTTGTGCCGATGTCGGCCGTTGTCAATATCAGGAAGAGAAATGAACGGTTCGTGGCCGAATACAAAAATGAAAGGCTTCTTGGTACCCTCTATATCGTTCTTGACCCATTCGTACAGGGCATCAGAAATGTCACCATTTGTTCCAGTATCTGATTGGCCGTCGTAATATTCATTGATAACTACAATATGCGAGTTCTTGTAATCGAAAGAATATGTGGTTTCTTCGGAACCTTCAGGACCGGCCGAGACGTGATCAAGTAACTTTTCCCTTCCATATTTCCTGAGCCATTCCATGTCCTCCGGCGTTTCCGCTTCGTGGTTTCCGATTACAGGATACCATGGATAATCAGGGCCTAATACAGTATTGACCATGTCATAAACACAGTCTGGGGGATCGATGTCACCGGGACTAACCATAAATGCCCCTTTGCCTGTTTTAAGAATTGCAAGGCAGGCGCCTTTAAAATATTCTGGTGTTAGATGTTCGGTGTTGGCGAATTCTCGCATATCTGCGGTGACGTCAAATGAGAAAACCGGCGTGTTACAGTTACACTGGCAGCCAGCAAGTAATCCAACAATGATCCAAATACAAACATTAAACAAACCACGGTATAATTTTTTCATTGTTTTCCTTCCCGTCAAAAATGCACTCCAATAATTAAATCCAAATGTCTGAAATTTTGTCTAAGCAAAATTAACATTTTCCTTTTTTTATCCATCTAATTCTCAAAAACAGTATTCAGGTCACACTTATTGTGAATGGTTAAGCAACATTGCCAACCCGGTAACTCTACTGCCAATATCCCTTGCAGTTTCAATTCCTATTTCATCACATTCGATACCTTTCTGTTCATTGCTCACTAAGGCTGCCCCAAAATGTGCAGCCTTTGTGCCGCAACCAACACATACCATATCATGACAGAACATTGCTGCCTGAACCGCCTGTATGGTAAGTTCCTGTCCGCCGTTACGCACACCGCCTACAGCTAAAACACCTCCGACCTTTCACCCGACTCATTGTGAACTGCAATGAGGGAAGCCTCTAAGCTTTTTTGAGTTGTTTGACTTTTACGTGGGCTACAATTAATTCCTATTATTTTCATGTGATATCCCTGAGTTATTGTTAGATAGTAGCTTTATAACAGAGCAGTTGATTTTGCGGCTTTGCTCCGCCCTTTACGCTAATGCTACATCAAGTATCATCATAATGATAAATCCAATCATAGCACCGCCTGTAGCGAGATCTGTATTTCCTTGTCGTTGTGACTCAGGAATAACTTCCTCCACAACGACAAATATCATCGCACCGGCAGCAAAAGCAAGGGCATAGGGAAGGATAGATTTAGCCATTATAACAGCAAAAGCACCCGCAACTGCGGCGACGGGCTCTACCAAACCGGATAGTTGACCATACCAAAAAGCCCTTAAGCGAGACATGCCTTCCCGCCGGAGCGGCATAGATACCGCCAACCCTTCAGGAAAATTTTGAATGCCAATGCCTAATGCAACTGCAATGGCAGCATTCAAGGTTGCTGCTGGCAAGCCTGCAGATGCTGCTCCGAAAGCTACACCTACAGCCAATCCTTCCGGAATGTTATGTAAAGTAATTGCGAGAATCAAAAGCGTAGTACGTCGCCAGGATGTTTTAATACCTTCAGCCTGATCAACTGAAAAGCCTCTATGTAAATGAGGCAGTACCATATCTATTAACCTAAGAACCAACCCCCCAAGGGAAAAACCTACAGCAGCAGGGATCCAAGATGGAATGGATAGCCCTTTAGACATTTCAATAGCTGGAGCAAGCAACGACCAGAAACTCGCCGCAATCATAACACCACCAGCAAAACCGAGCATTGAATCCATAAGTTTCCTATTCACCCGTGTAGTACAGAACACCACTGCTGCACCAAGAGCTGTTAGGCCCCAAGTAAAACAGCCTCCGAGCAAGGCTTGAATGACAGGATTAATTTGCTGTAAATAAGTTAGCATTTGGATTCAGCAGGTGTTTTTCAGCTTAGTTTTAAAAAAAGATGAGTTTTAATCCCATCAGAACCAACATGATTCCTAACGAGATTTTGAGTATTTCTTTCGGCAATACAGAAGCAAGATGAGATCCTACAAGACTCATAATCAAAAAGCTGATCATAATCACAATAGCCGCATTTAAATTAACAAACCCCTTCGTATAATAATGATAAGCAGCCAGCAAACTGACAGGCGCAGCGACAATCAGCAAAGTCGTGCCCTGGGCCATTTTTTGGGGGAAATTAGCTATATAAAGCAATGAAAAGATGATAATGGCACCGCCTCCGACACCTACCGTGCCCATTACAATGCCTGAAATAGAACCGATAAGAATATAAACGAATAAATCAGCCATTTGTTTAAGCCTTTACATTGGTTTCAAAATTATTTTCTCGCGACCCATTCTTTCAGAGCGTCCTGAATATTTCCTTTGGTGTAAAATAGTTCCATCCCTCTTTCCTGGAGTCTGGTAATTCCTTTTTTGCCAATGTAGCCAGATATGATGACCGAACAGTCACTTATTAAATCATAGACGTCCAAGGTTTTCAAATGCTGCATGGTCCGTTCATAAGGATTCGTCCTTTTTTCAACGAGCCTAAACGTTTTCCCATCGACAACTTCGTAGATAAATATTTCTTTTGTCATTCCCAGCATTTTGGGAAAAATCGTTATCCCGTCATTTGTTGGAATGGCAATTTTAATGGATTTCATTCGGTTTTTCCTGTTTTACAAACAGAAGCGGAAACAGGATGTCACTAACATAGTACGATATACATACGGCCCCAAAAAAGGAACAAAAGAACAGCTATGTATAGATTTAGACCTCAGCTTGCCGAAAGTTAAATTTTGATCATATCTACTCCCGCGGGTCGTGGCCCTCTTCAATTTCTCTTATCTTGTTCACTCTTCTTTCGTGTCTGCCACCTCCGATATCGGCACTGAGCCAGGTTTCTATTATCTTATGCATAAGATTCTCATTTGATATATCCGCTGAAAGACATAAAACATTTGAATGATTATGATGTCTTGAAATATCGGCACTCATCTCATCCATGCAGAAGGTTGCCCTGATCCCTTTTACTTTGTTGGCAGCTACACACATGCCCATCCCTGTAGAGCATACCAGTATAGCCCTGTCAATCTCATTCCTTGCCACTGCCGTCGATGCTGCATATGCTATATCCGGATAGTCCACCGGGTCTTCACTGTTAGAACCAAAATCAATGCACTCATGACCCAAATGCGACAGCAGACCTATTATTGACTCCCTGGTCTTAAAACCTCGATGGTCGTTACCAAAACCGACTCTCATCTTAAATACACTTTCATAGTCTATCTCAGCCTCTGGGACCCCGAACGATTTTTCTCACCTCGTCCGAACGCTCAATGAACATACCCATTGACCGTATGAGCCCTATTTTCTTTTATGAACAAAAGTGGAAACACGATATCGCTAACACAGCAAGGTATCCACACGGCAAAAAAAAGAAATAGGAAAATCGCAATATATACAATCCAATGCAAAGACCCTCCTACAGCCATAATAATATGAAACAGTGATGCCCAGGTGCTCAATAGCACATGCCCGGCGTGTGGGAATTTCGTATTTGGCCTAAAACAAGCTATGAGCGCACCTACAACAGCCAAAGGGTTGACGAGCCACCATTTCTCGATAAATCCTATATGGATACCTCTGTTAGGCATCCGGAGCAAAACTTCTCCTAAATAAGGGATTAATGAATCACTTATAGTAGCAATGCCTATAGAACCTATGTAACCGATAATTAGTAAAATCCAAAGATTGCATTTACCTCTTATGCATTTACCGCTTATGCGTTCACATGTATGAAGTTCATACATAGATGCGGTAACAAGTGCGCTCAAAACAACGTGAATGGGATGAAGTACATAAAATATGTTATAGGAAAGATTGGAAGGCAATTTCTGAAAAAGTGCTATGATTATTATACCAGTAATTGCTCCAAAAATCGTAAAAGGGGCATGACGATTTAACTCCTTTAATATTTGTTTAATCATTGACTCTTCCCTCTCTAAACCGCTCTTCAGGTTAGGGTGCATAGAAATTATTATATTATGGCCCTATAGTAGAGTTCCTGGTTCTGAGGTTTTGATTCAATTTTGCCTTCGGAAGATAACTCTTCTATATACTTAACTACTTCATTTCGATGAAGGCCAAGCCCTGCGACGATATCTTCGATAGAACAAGGCCGACGTTTTAGAAGGATCAGTACGTCTTCACATCGAGCGGAAAAATCCTGTTGTTTATGAACATTGCCGTAGTCGGCAATAACTTCTGCTTTCTCGTACAGCTTCTCGGTTATAGTTTGCAATTGCTTTTGCGGTACTGGTTCCGCAAAGCCCTCGGCAGGTGGACGAGTAACAGTATTTACCTGAACTTTATCGGGACATATAGCATTTATACATGTCTTCAGTCTGTTTATTTCCATCTCTGGTGTGGTTACACCTGCCAGAACAAAAACTTCCAACCAGTACTGACCATTATAATCTTTACGGAATTCCACAAGACCTTGAAGCATTTTGTTGAATGTAATATCCTGATGGGGTCTGTTAACATATTGAAATATCTGGCTGCTTCCCGCATCAAGCGATGGAACAACCATATCCGCAGATTTCAAGGCTTTTCTTACTTCCGGCAGCCATAACAGGGAACCGTTTGTAAGCACGGCTACGGGAATATCAGTAATGTCTTTAATCCTGGAAATGAGCTCCTCAAGTCGCGAGAAAAGCGTTGGTTCGCCTGAGCCGGATAAGGTTATATAATCAGGCCTGGAGTCGAGCTTTTCCTTGAGCTGCCCTACAACAATATCAATCGGCGCCCATTCTTTTCTTTGTATCGTTTTATTCGTTGTTCTTCCGAGTTGGCAGTATATGCAATCATAACTGCATGTCTTAAAGGGCACCAGGTCAACTCCGAGCGAACGCCCAAGTCTTCTCGAAGGAACCGGCCCGAATATGTATTCTCGTTTCGTTTCGGCAATGATTTTATCGCTCATGTTACAGCTTCTTTTTTAACAACAAGAGTTTTGCAAAAGTTCAATTAATAAATGTCCTGTCTAAGACTTACCATATTAAACAATTCGTTTTTCCGGCATTTCCGTTTCTAAATCCAGCTCTATATCCAGTGGATTGTATCTATGCATCATGCTCACTTTTCCAATCAATCTTATTTTTAGCTGAGTAACTCCCTTTTTATCAGTATATGTTTTCGCTTTTGTTGTGTAATTGTATAGTACAATCATACTCTCTAATTCCTCCTGAATTAGTTTCAGAAGTTTATCCCCTTTGATTCCGAAATGTTTATTTTTTAGTCCCTTGAAAGTAAATGTTCTATTTTTATATTCATTTATCAGGTAGATTGCTAAATCTATCCCTTTACTTTCCTGGTTGACTATATGTTTCCTTCCCAGTAGCCAATCAATCACGGTTTCCATATAATCGCTCTTATCTACTGTTTGTAAGGTCCTGTGAGGTTACGTGCTTGATTTCCTGAAACGAAACGAGACCGGAGTCACACGGTGACTTTCTAATCTTTCAACCAGTTCGGTACCCGAATGTCCTCATGCTCATTGTCTATTGAGGGGATGTATGGCTTGATGTCGAGTATTGGGCTGCCGTCAAGGGCATCTATCTTATCAACGGTGACTATTTCGTCCCTGATTGAAAGAACCTTGCATCGACTCAGGGCAATTAGATTTGGTCTTACCGGTGCGCGGCATGCAAAAACGCCCGTCAGGGGATTCTTCCGATTGCCGCGCGGGTGTACCTGGAGAATGTTCCGTTTTTCGGGCGTGTCGTTTCTGTCGAACCAGTAAAGCACAAGCACATGCGAAAAGCCGTCCAATCCTTTGAGAGCGTCACGGTATTTGTCGAAAATCTCCAGCTTTGTAGATCCGTGCTGCCTCTTTACCGCACCAACTGGATATAATTTGAAAAACGTTTCATTCTCTTTCTCATTCATGGTTTCTGCTCCCATCGTGGTGTCACTTGCTTTGTAGAAAGCTCCGCAACCGATTGTCGCCAAGCCTCTGAAAACCAAATTGCGTCTTGAGATGTTCATAGAACTTCCTTTTTTGAATTCCGGCTCATGTTATATGAATTGTATGAAATGTAATTTAGTAAATCAAATCATCTAATTGGTTTGTATATTCACTTTCGGGCCGAAATCCCGCCAGACGCTTCACCTCCTTGCCATCTTTGATAATGAGAACAAGAGTTTTGCAAAAGTTCAGTGAGAACTGTCGGAACAGCCATGACTCCGTATTCTCGGGCTATGGCCGGCGCGCGGTCCAGATTTACTTTACACACGGCGACCTTGCCAACATACTTATTAACAAGTTAACAAGTGATGATATAGTTGGAGCAAGAGCCCGTCAGGAAAGACAGCGATTGGAGAATAAGTCCACACTATTCAACTTTCAACACTTCATTTATCGCTTTTTTCAGTGCTTTTTTGGGTAAGGCGCCGACTGCCATTTGCGGTTTGTCATTTAGCGGCACAAACAGCATGCTAGGGATGCTCCGAATGCCAAAAGCGGCGGCTAATTCCTGCTGAGCTTGTGTGTCCACTCTATAAATATTGAGCTTGCCTTGATATTCTTGAGCAAGTTCTTGTAAAATGGGTTCTACCATTTTGCACGGCCCACACCAATCGGCATAAAAGTCAATGATGCAAGGCAGTTTGCCTTCAAACTTCCATTCTTTGTTTTGCTCGTAGTTAAAAACTTTTTGTAAAAAGCTGTCTTTCGTTAAGGATTCCACAAAATCACTCCTGTCTTCTTTAAGGATCATTGCATTCACATCCGATTCGCTGTCTATGTGAACAGCGTCCGAACTTTCCGGGCTTTCTTTCAGTATTTCGGTTTCCTTCTTCGGTACTTTCGATGTCTTGCTCACTGGCGTTGATTTCTCCGGCGGCGTCGTCGGTTTGTCTTTCGGTGGCGTTGGCGTTGAGAAGGCCGATGCCAGTAAAACCCCCACCACGGCTCCATAGATCCCGCCGCGGAGTGGATTCGCCGTCAGCGGGCAGCTACCGGACGAACACTTTCCGAAGTAGCCCAGAACCGCACCAATTGCGCCTCCAATTATCACGCCAAATAGAATTCTGATAACCATAACTTCATCCTTTCCCACGGCCTTTTTGCAACTTCTGAGATAATATATGCTTGACTTGGCTGCTCTCTAATCCAATCTTGCTATTTTGAGCCAGACCACCGAAAGGTATCTTTTAACAAGAATTTTGCAAAATTTCAATTTTAATATTAAGCGTGGTGTTTTATCCAGGTCATTCCGCCTCTTTTAGCTACAGCGATAATATGAACTCGCCCAGATCGCTGGCCTGCTGCTCATTGAGGTTCACATCCCCATGCTCCGTAGCACTTTTGCAGTTAAAGATCGACTCCTTGACTGTGGTATAGCGTCCGTCATGAAAGTATGGGGCTGTCCGCCAGGCTTCGATCAGTGTTGGTGTGTCAAAGTCCCTACGGTGATCACACGGGCTTTTCGACCCTATATCGTGCATCTGCATATCAGTGTACAAGGGGGCCGTATGGCACTTGGAGCAGCCAACTTTCTCGCTGAAAAACAGCTTCTTGCCTCGCTTGGCCGCCGGGCTGAACTGACCATCAACGAGATATGGGCTGGGTATCCGCTCGACCGACTTCAGGTATGTATCGATTGCCAAGCCATCCTCACCGAGCGGCTCAGCAAAGAGAATATGCCTGATGCCCTCCCGAACTGCAACTTCGGCCGATGCGCGAGCTCCCGAACTCATCACCGGCGGTGTCTTGTGACTGATGAGCAGGCTCTTGGTATTTTTCAGGTTGCCTATCCCGTCATTCGTTAGGTCCCAGTTAAGGCCGTCAGTTCGGGCATTTGGATGGCAACTGGCGCAACTCTGCCAGTGTTGAAAGCACAATTCGGCATCGTTGAAGAGCATCTCGCCACGTCGCCGGTCGGTCAGTCGTGGATTGGGGCCGAGCGCCAGTTCTTGGATTTGATTAGACGTTTTGGCTTCAAGCTGGACGATGTCCAATGTATCGCTGAAATACTCGGCGACATAGGCCTTAGAACCAATGACAGCTAATCTGCGTGGCCCCTTGCCCTTTAGCTTGATTCGCCGACGCAGGCCGGCCAGGAAGGTAAGGTCATTAGACACACCGGCACTGGAACCCAAAATATACATTCCGCCACTTTCCAGCTCTTCGTCCCGAAGCTCCGCCCGGAGACGGCGGAAATAGTCCAGCAACTCATTGCGATCGTCATATACTACTTCTCCAAGCTTTTCTGGCGGTGGATTTACCGGCATGGCCAGCAGTTTCCTCAAGAGAGCTGGTGCATCAATCACGCTCAGTTCGTGGGTGCCCGCGTGGGTCACGCAGATCCATTTCCCATCGGTCGTGCAGACCACACCCCATGGATTTGCTGCACCCAGGTACATATCATCCAATAGCACAGTGCCGAGCAGCTTCTTTTTTTGCGTGTCGATGATGCTCAGTGCATTGGCGTTTATCCATCCGTAGTCCACTTGGATGGCGGGCAGCTCGTAACGGGCCAAAATATGCGTCACATAAGCGTACTTGCCGTCGGGAGAAACGCAGACGCCCCGCAGCCCGGAGGCACCGCTGGGAAGACGAATCGTAGTTGTCGCATTGCTATGTGTATCAATGATGGTTACTACGGCAGCCACATCGGACGTATCGGCGCGGCCGGTCGGAAGGTGATTGATTATCAGCAGGGATTTGCCATCGGGAGTAATTGCTGTGGCGAGCGGCTCACGAGTGGCAGATATCCTGGCTACCTCCTTGCAGGTCTTTAGGTCGATCACGGAGACATTATTGTCGAAGCGGTTGCATATATACAACCGCTTTCCATTGGGCGTAACCGTTGGGCCGCACGCCGTGTGTCCTGCTGGAATCGTCGTCTTTATCTTACCGGATTCGGCATCAATGACGACAAGCGTGCTTTGTGCAGCAGCGCAGGTTACATAAAGCTCACGGCCATCAGGACTCAACGTTAAGCCGGTCGGTTTGCCCGGCATGCCGATTGAACGGATATCCCCGCCGCTGTGGATGTCAACAAAGGATATCTCCTTTGCGTCCAGGTTAGCGACGTAAAGAATCTTGCCATCTTGCGACGCAGCCAAGTCGCATGGTCCTTGGTACTTTGGCGTTTGCCCAGCACCAATCCATGCAACAAACGTTAGAGTGCAAATAAACAGCATACACAATCTAATATTGATTGCAGCTTGGTTCGGAATCATCAACTGTCATTGTTACAATGCAACCTGATGTCTGTTACAGCGGTTGTTTAACTTCTCTCCATAGGCGTCCCTCGAACACTTTGCATTCGATGGATGCTCTTGCATTTGCCTACCGGTCAAAGAAAGTTACCATTACACGTTTTATTTATATCTCGATCACACTGCCAGCCATTATTTCCATAAATTTTGCTGGATATCTTTCCTTTATTTCCTGCTTATACTGTGTACAGTGACAAGGCCCAATCAATTGAATACCATCAAGCTCATCGAACTTGGAAAACCCGTGAAAGCCGCCGAGAACACCGTAAATTCGGCCAAGGTTTCCGGCTGTTTGAAGAATCCTCTCAAGACCGGGATGTGCACAGCCGGTGATTACAATATTTCCCTTTTCGGTTTTCACCACCAAGGATTGCTCTTTTAGAAGCACCCCGAGCGCCCCGGTTGAATAGATTTCCGGGGATATTTCCGTCGGCTCTGAAAATGCGTTTGGATGTATGACTTCGGCTTCGGAATTAAATTTCTGGAAACCCTGCAGGCCATCTACATGGTCCCAATGGTTGTGTGAGAGCACTACTTTATTCACACTTTTAGGATCGATATTCGCTTTTTCGAAGTTATACATGAGCTTTTGGCCGTCGTCTCCGGTGTCAAAAAGAATTAGTTGACTACTGTCCACCAGGCACGAAAAGCCCCATCCCGACTCAAATCCCGGATGGGCGTTGTTATCGTAAAGAATTGTTATTTTCATGGATCACCTGCACGCTTTCTGAAATTAAACACACAGCCTTTATTCAGGCCGTCATCGTGACTTAAGGTTTCGCAATATCGTTGTTCGAATTGGAAACCTGAATTAAGAATCTCTTCTCTAACATCGGTTGATCGAAGATATTGCAGCTCCATCAGAGGATTATCCTCAACCGTGTGCTTAGGATAAACCGAAAGCAGGCCACTTTGCTTGAGTACCCGAAAGACCTCATGATAGAGCTTCGTTCTTTCATCCTTTATAAAATATTGCAGAACGTCATAAAGGAAGGCTACATCGATCACACTGCTTTCCAAAGGCAGCATCATTTGGCCCGAAGTTTTTGTTACTTTTACATTGGTCAAGTTATGAGAGGTTGCTTTGCGTCTCAATTCATTTAAGGCTTCCAGTTCTTTGTCCACGGCGTAGACGATTCCTTCATTTCCAACTGCTTTGGCCGCCGGAATCGTATAGTGGCCTACTCTACAACCGAAATCTAAAACTCTTTGACCCGATTTCAGTCCGATTTTTTTGAGAAACTTTACTCCATCATCTTTTTCCCACGATTCCATTTGATTATCCATCTTCAAAACTGCGACTGGCTTACATAACAGGAAAGTTTCGGGCCAGGATCACTATCATGATCTTTCCAACTGTATATTTTTCTGAAGACTTGCATGCTGCGAGATATGCTGTGCTGGAAGAGGAACGAGAAATTGTTGCTCTGTTGCAAATTATCCTACCATTTTTACAGCTACTTGAGCGAGCCGTCTACCAAGATTTCTGGCGGTTTCAAGCCCTGTCTCATCACTCTCAATCCCATCTGGTCCGCCGCTCCATAACGCGGCTCCGAAGTGTGCCGTACTAATTCCGTCACCAACACATATCATATCCTGACAGAGCATTGCCGCCTGCACGGCCTGAATCGTGAGCTCCTGCCCACCGTTACGCACACCCCCTACAGCCAGAACTCCGCCGACTTTATTGCGAAAAATAAAACCATTGCGCCTAAACATCACACACCTGTCCAAGAAGGCCTTGCACTGGGAGGTCATTGTCCCCAAATATACGGGCGTACCGATTACGATTCCTGCAAGCTCCTTATCATTGAGCGCGTAGATGAGGGAGTTGAAATCATCTTCCTGTTTGCACTTGAGCTGTTTCTTGCAGTAGCCGCAATCCAGACAACCACGGATGTCTGAACCGGCAAGCTCAATAATACTGGTTCTAATGCTACTCGACTCATCGCGAGTTGCGTCAAGGCAGACCTCCAGACCTTTGCGGGTTGTCTGATCTTTACGCGGACTACAATTGATCCCAATTATTTTCATTTCTTCTCCTATCATATTCCCGGGGCTGCCATCATGGAAGATCTACATATTGGACGGCAAAGAAATCCCTGCTTTGCCATAATCTCTAAGAGATAGCTCTACTGTCATTTTTCCTTATTCGTATCTTCTCTCTCCGAATATTAATGTTCCAATTCTGATCATATTGGAACCTTCTTCTATTGCTACCCTGTATGAGTTAGTCATACCCATAGACAGGTACTTCATATCTATGTTTGGAAGAGGAAGCGTCTTGATTTTTTCAAATATCTTTTTTGTCCTTCTAAAATATGGCCTGACGTCTTCAGGATTCCCAAAGCGAGGTCCCATGGTCATTAGTCCCTCCAGTCTTATATGCTCAAGCTTTGATATATTCCTGACTAAATTTTCAATATAATCATCGAACGGTTCATGTTCTGCCGGCTTTACACCTGCTTTTGAGTTTTCGCTGCCAATATTTATTTCTATATAAATTGGAACTCTTTGCTTTCTTGCTCTTTCAACCCTTCTATCAATAGCTATAGCCTTTGGCAGAGACTCGACGGTCTGAATGGCATCGAAGATTCTTAGTGCTTTGTTTATTTTGTTCGTCTGCAGGCTGCCTATCATATGCCATCTGACTTTAGCGGCATCTTTTAGAGCACTGTATATCTGCCCGCCTTCCTGAACATAATTTTCGCCAATATCTGTAGCTCCGGCATCTATTACCTCCGTTATTTCTTCTGGTGTCCTTGTCTTGCAGGATACAACGATGGTTACATGATCGGGGATTTCTCGCCGGATTCTTGCATAATTCTTTGAAACGCTCATGCTTAAGCTTATCCTATCAGTATCCTATCAGAATTTACTATCGTTATGAATCTTCATTTAAGACTCGCACGGCCTTTGGTCGCAGGGCGTATCACGTCCACAGCAGGGCCGGTCTCGACCACAAGCCGACATATTAACGGCAGCGTAATTAGTTGTATTAGTACTCGAACCTTTGAAAATTATGCCCCCTCCGCCGCTAATCAAACGCTGAAGTCTGCCATTACACTTCGGACATTTCTTCAAGGGTCTATCCTTCATGCTCTGAAATCTTTCAAATATCCAGCCGCAATCCTGGCATCTATATTCGTACGTTGGCATGATTATTTTCTCTCTTTTTTCGGTTCCACTTTTACGACAAGCTGCTCTTTTTCAATTCCTCCATATTCTCTGGAATCGGAGCTGCCGAAAGAGATACTGATGCTTTGCCCAAGGTAGCCTCTGACTGTAACATTTCCACACACGGACATTATGCCTGAGATGTCCACACGCAGATTTCGAATGGTCATTCAATGTCGATTGTTCATTTGACATAAAGTATATAACTTTCCGTTAAAGGCAGATTTCCTTCCCTGATTAAAGAATTTGCCCTTGGCTGTGGCTTTGACTTTCCCATTCTGGACGATCTCAGCTTCCAACAGGCACAAAGAATGGGAAAACCGTGTAATGTTTGCCGAGACTATCGCCTGCTGATTTGTTACAACGGGATGCCGGAACTTAGTCGTCATCTCAACCGTCACGGCGACCTGCCCGCGCGAAAACATGCAATGGCCCATAGCACCATCTAAAATCGAGGAGACTATCCCGCCATGCACAACTCCCGGGTAACCTTCAAGAGTTCTGTCACACGTGAACGTGGCCGTAATATATCCATCCTCTCCAGAGAGAAACTCTAACTGCAAGCCCTTCGTATTGGCCAGACTGCACACAACACAATTTGGATGGACTTTATCACTTATATCGTTAATGGCACTCTGTTGCATTTCAATGTTCACGGTTCCTTCCTTCTGTTTCTATATTAGCTTCTTGCTGCTCTTCAGGGTATATGTCCTCATTTTCGATATAAACCAGCAGAATGCCGTTTGAAACGCATACACATGTTTCTGTTTTAGATAGCTCATTACTGAGACCATGTGTGTCAGAATTCAAACACTCATCCCATAATGCGTACTTTAGCCCGTTGGTCCTTAGCTTTGAAGAGCCAGAACCGTATGGTATGAGTGAGACACGTGTCCCAACACGGCCGTGCAATTTGCACTTCTCACTCTTATCCACGGCAATGAGTGTCGATATACCGTCAAATAGAGCTACTTGTCCCGGATGACTGGCGATCAACGCAACATTTCCTAATGTGTGATCAAGACGTCCACCTGTTGCTGCGACGAGAATGACCTGTTTGCATCCGTGCTCCAAGGCATATTCCACAGCGAGTTCTGCATCGGACTTGTCTTTGTCAATCGGATATCGAATGTGTTTAATACCACTGTTGTTCTTCCACGTATCGGAGTCAACAGAGTCCATGTCACCAATTATGATATGAGGAGTGAGCCCCATATCGACAAAATATTTTGCCCCTCCATCTGCGGCGATTAGCAAGTCACAATCCTTTGCGATCTGTTTGATTTTTGCCGTATTGTTTAACTGGCCATTGCAGAATATGCAGGCTCTTTTAGCCGGATCAGTGGTCACAAATGTTATCTCCCGTCTCTAATGTATCTTGCAAATAGGCTGATACAAGTTCTTCAGGCGTGCCGGATGATGCGCCAACAACTACCTTGACATCATTCTGTGCAAACAGTTGCTGTGCCCGCTGGCCCATACCGCCGGCTATAATAACGTTGACATTATTTTCATGTAACCACCGCGGCAAAACTCCAGGGGCATGGGCGGGAGGAGTTTCATCTTTCCTGTTTATAACCTTTTTAAGATTATCATCGATATCAAAGATTGCAAGCTGATCGCAGTGGCCAAAGTGAAGACTCATTTTGCCCTGTGCTAATGGAACTGCTATGCGCATTTTCTTGTCTCCTGTTTGTAAAGTTTGTGTTTCGATTAATTCCTGAGCATTGGCTTCGAGCTCGAGAATGGGGTTCGATATTTTTTCGAAAGCCTTTGCCGTTCGACTTTGGTTATAGTAGTGTACGAATGGTTTGCCGGAGTCACAGGCTTGTACGATTTGCGGATCTATGGGAAGCCGTCCCAGGAAGCGTACGTGCATCTCGTTAGCCATAACTTCACCACCGCCGGATTTAAAGACGTCCGTTTTCTCGCCGCATTTTGGACAGACAAAGCCGCTCATATTTTCCAATACGCCGAGAACGGGTAGTTTGAGATTGTGACAAAAGGTGATGCATTTACGAACGTCAGACAATGCCACTTCTTGAGGTGTGGTAACTATAATTGCGCCATCGGCATTTTCCAAAAGCTGGACAATCGAAAGTGGTTCGTCTCCCGTACCGGGAGGCGAATCGATAATCAAAAAGTCCAAATTGCCCCAATCTACATCTTTTAAGAATTGCTTTATCATCTGATATTTCATCGGGCCTCTCCATATCACAGCGTCGTCCCTTCCCCTCAGCAAGAATCCTATGGACATAACCTTCAAATTTTCTACCACCTCTATCGGCAAAATTGCATTTCCTGCCGCCTGAATAGCTTCGCCCTCGAGGTTTAATATTTTGGGTATACTTGGACCGTGTATATCAATGTCGAGCAGCCCAACGCTTTTACCGGAACGAGCAAGTGAAACCGCCAGATTTACCGCCACCGTACTTTTACCCACACCTCCTTTGCCGCTGAAGATAAGTATCTGGTGCTTTATCTGTTTTACCCTCTGCCGGATTTGCTCCTGTTCGGCCTGCATTTGTTTTTGCTTGTTTTCGTCAATTTGAGAAACTTTACTTTCTTTTGCCATAATTGATTTTCCATTCTTCAAAGAACTTGTTTATAGTCATTGACTTCAGGGCATGCGTTAGAAATTTTTACAGTCATTACCACCTGATATTTTTCGGCCAACTGTTCAAAAGCTTTCTGAACAGCTTTGAACAGGTCTTTATATTCCCCGGAAACAGAGCTGCTCATAGGGCCAATTTGAACTTCCAATCCTTGTAGCTTAAGAATTCGGCAGAATTCGCCGACAGGACTGGAAAGCTCCGTCGTTTTTAGTGGATACACGCTTATTTCCGCTCGGACCTTCATAGCTGAACCTTCGCTGCAATAAAGGCACCATGCTGGCTGTTCACAACTCGACCGATAAGCTCAAAAACCGGAGCCAGCGCGAGCAACCACTCATGCTTGGGAACAAATCCAGCTATTATCATTTGCACCTGACCCAAAGGCTCCAAAAGTCCCTTCAACTGCTCAGGTGCAAACAAAGTGGCTGAAGCATACGGACTGCCCACCTCGTTTTTTCTTTTTTGATTATAATCTGATAGAGTGTTTAACACCCCAAACAACAGCTTGCCTCCGGGTTTTCGTACACATCGAGCCATTTCAGCTATCATTGCATTGGGGTTCGTCGTAAATTCCAGTGTGGTAATCGCCGCAACTATATCGAAGCTGTTATCTGCAAAGGACATCCTATGTCCATCCATCACGTGGAAGCTGCTGCGGGCTATGTCCTTGTTTTTTGCAATCGTTACCATTCGTTCAGATATGTCTATGCCGGTGGTTTGGTATCCTTTGGTACTGAAAAACTTGCTCCAGTGTCCGGTCCCACAGCCTACGTCCAGCAGCATCTTACCTTCGGTACGGTTCCATATTAATTTATCTACGGCCTTCTTTTCGAAACGATCATAGGTTGCCCCATGTTTCGTCTCGTACCACCGATCATAGTGGTCGGCTATATTGTCAAAGTTGAAAACTTTCAGGATGATAAGCACAGTATATCATGAATGCCATATAAGACGCCAGCACAAGTATAAGGAAAAGAACGAGCAGCCAGATGATAAAACTCGATCCTTGTGGGTGTCCGCAATTACGGCAAAAGGGGCTATATCGACTGTTTTCCTTTCCGCACGCCTTACAGTTTTTTAACAGTGAATTATTCATCTCATTCAACATTCCTCTATAAAAAGAAATAACATAACATTTGCGATGAATCGAGATTGCTACTCTTCTACTCTCCCGAGCCACACTTCTCGCCAAAAGTGGAAGCATGATCTGTCACAGCCATAGAAACCTTGGCCGTCACACATGACTCCTTCAAGTAATACTGTATTCTTGACTTTTCTATATTCTCCGGTACTTTCAAGTAATATTCTTTCGAGCCTTTTGAAGACTCTGAACCTTCTGCCGCAGAATTTCCGCATCTCGGGCATCCAGAATAACCCTTTGTTCATTCCCTTCTGGTCAAGAGTGGCCAAAATCTCTTCCTCGGATTTAACTTCAACCAGTTCACCCGGCTCAAGGCTCAAGACCTCATTGTGTGTGGATTGCTTTTTTTGCTTTATTACACTTGATCTGTTTTTTCTCTTCATGCCGAAAATTCTTTTGGCTTTAGAAACTGTAAGTTCAATCGCACGGCGCAGCCCATTTCTTCTAACCTGCCACAGGAATTTACGTAGGAGGTTAAGATGTTCAGCTTGTGAACATCCCATTAAACCGTCAAATTGACCATGACACAGTTTCTTATAACTTGACATTTACTAGATCCTATAAATTGTCCAACTGTTCCTGTTCGTATTTTAGCCTGCAACCTTAATATCTGTAATTTTCCAGACAAGTTTTACAAAAAGAGAACTTTCAAAACCGCATTTCAACAGTAATCTTTACGCTTGCAAATCGGGTTTCGACCAATCCAACAACTGATAATAACGCCTCAAGAGATCGATGTTCTCTAATTGGAACGAGACAATATTTTTTTCATGCGACGATATAGTGAACGGAGCCATTTTACTTTAGAATATCGCCAAATAACATAATAGCATACGGCTAAAACACACCCTCCAAAACCACGACCTACCACTACCCGGTCAACTTCACAGTATTTATTAGTCCAACGTCGCTTCCATTCACTATACTCATGACCAAAGCTACACGATAATGTACCTTCCTCGCATATTTTTCGAATGGTTGCCATTATTAAAACCACACCAACAGAAAGTGACGTCGCATATTTTAATTTGAAAGCCGTCCATTGGTAATAGTGTTTTTTATGTGCAGATAAAGAGTACACAAATGCTGCATCTTCGTCGTTTATCGTTAATAACCAAATGTGCCCAAAACAATCTTCAGCCATTTTCAATGAGATTTTTTCATAAAACGGTTTAACCAATACAGCAGCGCCACGCTTATTCATCCAGCTTTCCTGCTGGATTATTGCCGCACGCCTGATAATTTCTCGGGTTATTTCACTACCAGAGTAATATTCCACTTTTACATCTTTGTCCTTGCAAAGTTTGCGTTCTTTCCTAAGCAGTTTCTGTCGTGACTGTCGCGTTTTGTTATTTTTCAAGTAGTCTTCAAAAGAGCAACCAAGCTGAACATAGGGGCAAAAATTACGCTGTACTTTTCGGCAAGAATATCCTATTTGTGATAGTTTATTCAGCAAATCATTAGTTACTAAATCCCTTGAAGATAGCTCCGCGCTACAATATAGCTCAAAAAGCTTTTGGGACGTAATTAGATAGGCAATACATTCAACCGCAGAAGGATAGTCCGCATCAAGCAATAGTCCAAGGCAAGAAGCTTTTCCCGTGCTTATAGGTCTGGCTATCTTAATCCCCATAAACTCGCAAAGTGCAAGGGAGAACAATCCTACAAGTTTACCACTGCTCCAAGCAAGTACAAATAATGGGATTCCCGACAGTTGTCCCTCATTGATAAATACACTCACCCATGGTCGTGATAGAAATGGCGTTGCATCCACGGCACGAGCGAACAGATCATCCCAATCTTCGCCAAACTCGGAAACGCCTTTTGCGCCTTTTACAATCTGCAAATCAATCTGTTGGTCCAATTGACAGATCATTTACTCACCACTTTGGCTCTATCTTGCTCAGTTTTTAACGCAGCGTTACGCCTCAAGAAGCTGCCCAAGTTGTAGGCCAAGGCGAACAACTGAAGGCGGATCTGATTATCCACAAAATCATGGCAGGAAAGCCGTGTCCACTTTAATGCATATTTGACTTGCTTAAATCACTGCTCATGTTTCCTTACTAACCAAGGGCATAAGTCATTTGTCTCCATAATGCCTTTATCTGCTCTGTTATCGCGCCTGATGTATATTCGACCACACTTGCTTTAATCATCTGCGCCTTGGTGAAAGCCTCGTCATAAGCGATTTTTCCTATCACTTTTAATCCTTGCTTTTGAGCATCTTTGCTTATTTGCTCTGTTATTTGCGGATTGACATCTGCTTTGTTGATGCAAACGAGAGTCTTAATGCCAAAGCTTGCCGTAAGCTTGGAGACCCTGTCTAAATCGTGTTTGCCGGAAAGGGTTGGTTCTGTGACGACCAGCACCAGATCCGCCCCTGTAATTGACGCAATTACAGGACAACCTATTCCCGGCGAACCATCGACAATGAGCAAATCCTTCTTTTGTTCTTGTGCTATTTTCTTCGCCTCTTTGCGAATAAGAGTCACCAATTTGCCGCTGTTTTCCTCGGCTATGCCTAATTTGGCGTGCACCATAGGCCCAAACCGTGTATCTGATAGAAACCACTGGCCGTTTATACTATCGTTAAACTCAATCGCGTCGACCGGACAAAACTCGACACATACCTTGCAGCCTTCACATGAAACCGGATCAACGGTAAATGTTTTGTCAACCATACCGTTTCCCGTCACATTTAAATTTATCGCATCGAATCTGCACATATCCCGGCATTTGCCACAGCCGACACATTTTTCAGCGATTATGGAGGCCTGTTTACCTCCGGAAAAATTGTTGGTCTGTTTTACTTTCGGCTCTAAAACCAAATGCAAATCCGCCGCATCTACATCGCAATCGGCCAGCACGGCATTCTTCGCAATCGCCGCAAAGGCTGCTACTATACTTGTCTTACCTGTTCCGCCCTTGCCGCTTATTATCACTAATTCCTTCATAAACGAGATCCTTACTTAATACACTTTACCTAAAAGCGCATGTACTTGCCTCTGGATAGTTCTATAGACTCTTTCTTCTAAGCCTTCTAAAGGTAACTTTTTTACCTTTCTAATGCCAAGAGCCGAAGTTAGCTCGATGTAACTATCTACCGACATTCCCTGTCTCTCTAAAAGTTTCTTGCCACATTGAACAGCGCAGGCGTCTATCAGAATCCTTTTCTCCGAGTTTCTCTTAATCTCATTAAACTTCCAAGGTACTATAACAGCAGGAAGACATCCAATCTTCACATCATCCGGGTTTTCCTCCCATATCTTGATACAAGCCTTGGATGCGGCGACACCTGTTGCACATCCGCCGTAGCAGGTGAAAATCAAAATTCTATAACGAGCGTTCTTAGTCTCTTTTGAGATTTTATCTATTCCTTAAGATTATATATTTTTTATGTTCTCAAGCTCTTCCAATGTCTTCTCTGCAATAATCTTTTCTTTCTTAAAATGCTTTTTCATTCTCTGTAAGCACTTATTCTTTTCTTTCATATCGCCGAGATACTCTGCGCAGGCCTGCATAAATTTTTTTGTCTCTTCCACATTTGCTTTTATACCCTCTGGTATTTTCTCGCTATCATGTCTTACTGCGTTCTGTGGACACACATCGTGACAGATGCCGCATCGAATACACCCATCCATATTTATTTCTGCTTCTTCATCTTTCATTGCGATTGTGTTTACAGGGCACTCCTCCACGCAAATTCCGCAACCACTACAATCATCTGCATTAATCCAGGGCATTTTAACATCTCCTCAAACTTAATATAGAACCTTTATTGCAATATCCGATAAATTTAACATTATTGCTTCACAATCCATTTTCACCACGAAAAGGCGGTATGCCACTTTCTACAGAAACTCCCGCACCAGTAAATGCTGTAGTATGCGATGAATTTTTTATTAATTCGATTGCTCGGTCTTCTTTATTTTTATTGCCATTGAATTTTCTGGCTTTCAATAATCACTTTTCTGGCATTTTGTGGGAATCCATGCAATACAAATGAGATAAAAACTTTGCTAAAATAGCTTTTATAAGGTCTGGTCAATTCTTCCATTGAGAATTTTAGCGCTGGGAGAATCTGTACATTTCTTTACCAATCAATTCACCCTTTTCGGACAGGTATTCGGCCATAAGGCAAGCATTTCTACCTGTGCCTGCTCCCATGTCGAGGATTCTGTCGTCCGGTTTAATCTTTATCGTACGTACAACCTGTTTAATAAATGGCAGATACCTTCCGAGCGTAGCTATATCGAGGCCGATATCATAGTATCGAGCCATAAATCCCATTACCTCAACTTTTGATTCAGGGTATAATTTTCTCATTTGCAGTTGCTCTGGACTCCTGTAGTTTCAGACTCAACATAAAACCTATGAGAACTATCAGGAAGGTTAACATAAACAAAAATTCATAAGATATGTTTTGAAGAATGAGGCCTCCTATTAGGGGGAAAGAGGCAACTATGATGGTTAAAGAGCCGCTAACACTGATATATGTAGGACGCTTTTTAGCAGGTGCTATATCCAATAGAAACTTGCTTTTTCCGATTTTATTTCCGGTTATAAAAAAACCTGTCAGAACAAATAGAAGGATGAGCAGTGTTTTTGGTTGAGATGCTGAAATCCCAAGGGCGACCAGAGGAGCCATAAAGCCAACAAGGGTGCTTATCTGAATAACTTTTTTGCTGCCTGCAAAGTCTGCTAAATAACCCCAGATTAAATTCGATAATACACTGCCGACCATCTGAGCTAAAAGAAGAATTCCCACCGTAACCAATTTAATCTTTAAGATGTCTTTGGCGTAGAGTATGTAAAAAGGCAGAGCTAAGGCACCGGCTCCGCCAAGTATTTGCACATACAAAAATCTTCTGTAATTACTATCAGACTTTAGTATTACGAATGCCTTGCTTAGAAATTCCCGGAAAGGCAGACGCTCCTTATAAACTTCCTCAACTGGCTCCTTTACCGAACCTAATGCCAAGTAAGAGATACTTATAAGGATAAAGGCAAACAGAAAAAGTAAGGCAAAGTTTTTGGGGAAGAGAATATATTTATTACTTAGTATCGTTGCCGCAAGAGAGCCTGTTCCTATAGCGAAAATACCACCCCAAAATTGGCGATAACCAAAAAATCTCCCTCTTAAAGTCGAAGGCAGTGATTTGCCCCAGATATCCATAAAAGGAATCGTTGCTATGCCGCCCATAAAAGTAAATATAAACAGCAGAGAAAAAATAAGGTAAAGCGTTAGCTTAGGATGGGGTACAGCAAATAAATATGTTGTCAAAGATAAAAAAAACCAGCACAAAGCACGGATAACAATAGCCAATCTTAAGACGGATATTTTATGTATTTTACTCTCTAACCTGTTGGCTACAACCATTTGCGGCAGGGCGGAGACTATGTTGCCAAGACTGCCCGTCAAGCTTGAGAAGAGCCCGATAACAACCTTGGAAACAGTAAAATTGCTCAAAAAGACAGGAAGTATAGTATCCGGATTGGCAAGCGCCCTGCCACCGGTGAAGAATGTACCATGAAGCACCCCCATAGTAAAGTTCCATTTAGATATATTTTTTTTTCGTTCGAGCTGTGATTTTATTGTGGGCTCTCTCATTATATCCAATTTAATCTTATGACTCTTTAACTTTCACCATCAAGGAATATTTGATAGGGCAAGCTACCGAACGTGAGACAAGACAGTATTTTTCAGCTAAAACCCCGAGTTCACGAACTTTTTCAGCCAGTTCCTGTTGCTTCAATGTAACTTCTGCTCGAACCTTCACATTGGTAAATCGGAATCCATCAGCTTTTTTTTCGACCAGACCTTCGGCGCCTGAATGATACGATAAAATCTCAACATTTAACTTTCGCACAAAATAGAAAAATGTCGTCATCAGGCAGCCATTAACTGCAGCGACAAACATTTCTTCCGGATTCAACGCCTCCGGATTTCCACTAAATTCGGGGGCCGGCCCAATTTCAAATTCCCCCGGACCACTGAAAACCGTCTTTGCCGGTGAATCACCTTCTTTAAGTACAATATTTTTAAACAAGTAAATCTTTTTGGGTTTCATACGCTCTTTATAATCTGACGCCGAAGCTACATTTTGCTTGACGCATCCTGGGCAGCTAACACAATCGGATAAACAGTAGGAGCGCTTGTCAGGTAGGGGTGGGTCGCCATTTGTAATGTCTCTAACTCTGCGAACGATACCCTTTGTTGAATAGCAACACCGATAAGATTTATTATCTCTCCACAGGATATTCCTCCTGCTACTTGTCCTCCTAAAATAATACCAGAACGTTTTGAAAAGATTAATTTAACCTTAACTTTGCTCGCTCCGGGTAATGTTGACGGATGTTTGTCTACCCCGTCCACTGTGCCCGCGACAATTTCAAAACCTTCGTTTCGAGCGTTATTTTCTGTAAGTCCGGCCGAACCTAACACTATACCATTAATATAAGTTGAGTAGATCGCAATGGTTCCCTTGTTCTCTCGTACCACTTTTAACTTATAAAGATTTGCTCCTGCAATCCTGCCTTCGGCGGTGGCTGTAGATGCCAGCATAACAGGCGCATCTTTCCGAGTATAGAAATCTCTTTTGCCCGCACAGTCACCCGCGGCAAAAATATCGGTGTCGGTAGTACGCATATACTCATCCACCCATATTCCTTTGCCTTTACCCATGTCTAATCCTGAATCGTCGGCCATTTTTGTATTAGGAATACCCCCAACACCCAGGATAACGCTGTCAATCGGAATTTCGCTGCCGTCTGAAAACCGTACACTTTCCACTTTATCGCTGCCCAATATCTCTTCAACGCCGATACCGGTCCGCAAAACGATACCATTTGACTTTAATGTTTCTTCAGCAATAACGGAGAATTCCATATCAAAGGAATTTGCCAGCAAATTCGGAAGCATTTCAACCAGCCAGACGTTAATATTGTCTACTTTAGATATCTCATCCGCAAACTCTACTCCTATAAAACCACCCCCAATTATTAAGACGTTTTTTGTCTTTTTGATTTCTGCTATGGAGTTCTTGAGATACGCCATATCTTTGTAGATTGGATAAACACCCTTTTTACTAATACCTGGTATCGAAGGAGCGATAGGAGAGGAACCGGTTGCGAGGATTAATTTTTCATAACCATATCGCTTACTTGTTTTAGTAAAGACCTCTTTTTCTTTACGATTTATTGTTACTGCTTCATCCAATATCACCCCGATGTTGTTTTTTTCTAAAGGAGCATCGCCGAGCTTATTCTCATCGGGACTGTTCAAGCTTGCGAACATATAGGGAATCCCACAGGGAATGACCCCTTTTTCAATATTCTTCATTAAGGAAATTCTTTTTGCCGAGTAGTATTCTCGTGCGGTTACAGCACTTACGATTCCAGCCGGCCCACCTCCTATTACCAAAACATCTACCTTTTTTTCCATAACGTACCTCAATTAAAATGTAGCGATTTTATCTGCGTTCTTAATCCACTCTGCCAATTCGGCCATCTTAGCTTCGCGAGCACCTTCAAAATAAGGCTCTCCTTTATGGATGCCGCAACGAACTTTGCAGGTACCGCATACTTTGACCGGAACATTTTTTCCGATCAGCTCCTTCAGCATTCTTCCCAAATCAAAGTAACCTTCAGGCGGCGTAGCCGCATCACGAGCCAAATCGACCGAATCGTTCATTAAAAATATATTTACCTCCAGGCCGGTATTAAGCAGTTGCTCTGCCAGCCGGAGGCCATTCCACGTCACATCCGTACCGTCGTAAGGGTTTCTGTTAAATACAAGAAGAGCGTTTGTCATTTGAGTTTTTTTGTCTTTCGGAATCAAAAAATTTTTCACGCCACCACAGGAAATGCCCCCATGGATTATCAAGTTTGTATTTGCCATCTTCCGGGACGCCTTCCCATGCATTGATTTCCTCCAGCAACTGCGGACAGGGCTTATTTTCGGCTAACAACTCATACGCACATTTTACAAGCACGAATCTTTTGGCCGCCTCGGCGTCATCTTGATTGTGGTCAGGATGGCATTTCGCTGATGCTTTTCTGTAGGCTTTTTTCATATCTTCCTTGCCGGCGTCTTCGGAAACTCCAAGGACTTTACGTGCCGCTTTTCTCGCCGCCAGGTCCCGGGTTATTCGCTCCATGAATTCAAGATCATCTTTCATTTGACCGCCTTGCTTGCGTTGATTTTCCGGTATAATTGTGCGAACTTGTCTTCGTAGCCGGGCAAGGCATCAATTATCTTAATACCCTTCGAGTACGCCTCGGCTATCAGTCGATCATTCGGTATCTCAAGGAGAATTTCTATTTCCTGCTGCTGACAATAGCGCACAACTCGGTCATCACCTATGTCGCAACGGTTTATTGCAACAGCAAATCGCTGCTTAAGCTTTCTTACCATCTCCACCGCCAGTTGCAGGTCATTCAAGCCGAAGGGTGTAGGCTCGGTAACCAGCAGAACGAAATCTGTTCCCTTAACCGCTTCGATCACCGGGCATGAGGTGCCGGGTGGGACATCGATGACTACCGCATCACTTTCAATTGATCCTTCTTTGACATGTTTTATTAAGGCAGGGCTCTGGATGGCGCCGATATCGAGTTTGCCTGCACCATATAAGACGTCGCTCGCTCTGCCGAATTCGGCGATTCCGATCTTGCGTTGTTTTTCCTTAATAGCGGCTTGTGGGCAGACGGCCATACATCCACCGCAGGAATGACACAACTGCTCGAAAGTCATGACGGTATCTTTCAAACAAATGATTGCACTGTATTGGCAAAGCCGGGCGCACTTGCCGCATCCGTTACATAATTCGGCGTCAACTTCCGGAACACCTATCGTCGCATTCTGAGTTTCTTCTATCTCCGGCTTCAGGAATATGTGGCCGTTCGGCTCCTCTACATCACAATCAAGATACTGCACGGTTTGGCCCATTCGAGCAATGGAACAGGCGAGATTTGTGGCAATCGTTGTTTTGCCCGTACCACCTTTGCCACTCGCAATCGCTATTTTCATATCAAACTTACTCCACAATCGTATTAACTGTGTCCCAATCAAATTTATCCTTTGCAATCCAGCCGTTCTGCGGCAGAGAATCGAAACAAACGGGTTTCGGATTGCGCCAATGGTTAGCCGGTAAGATATCCCACTTTGTATACCTGTTCATCGGTGACGCGGTTTTATCTATCCTGTAACCATCCGGATGAAAACCGACGGTAATCTCCGTCGCCTTAAATGCCTGATCCATCATGTACCTCTGCTATGCGTTTTTGTCGAATTGTTTTCACATCACCCGCAAAGTGGGAACATAGCCTTTTTCACTTGCCTGTTCCTTTATAAAATCTATTTGCCCACGTTTTTCCGGGCGATTATTATAGCCTCATTGGGACATTCCGAGACACATGCGGCACAACCGGTGCAGGCTTCTTCGTTAACTACCGCCTGCCGGTCAACCTCAATAGCTCCCGCCGGACATACATCGACACAGACACCACAGCCTGTACACTTTTCAGAATCAACAATGGCAACAGCCCTGCGACCGCTTTCAAGCTGAGTTATTCTTTGATTCAGTTGTTGTTTTTGCTGCTCGAGCATCTCTGCCTGCTGTTTTAGCTCAGCCAGTTCCTGAGCAGGATTTTGCGGTCCGGCACCTTCCAGAAAGCCTGCTGCCGGGCCGGTCGAAGGAATACCCATCGAACCTGCCATACCCATACCCCGGCCCATGCCTTGCCCCATTCCACCACCGCGCCCCATACCTTTGCCCATACCGCGTCCGCCGCCCATGCCTCGGCCCATGCCACGTCCGCCGCCCATTCCTAAGCTCATTGGGCCACCCTGGCCGATCGGGCCGGTTGCTGGCTGCCCGGTTGGCGTCGGGTCTGCCGGCGGAGCGTTAATACCAAAATGACTGGCTACATTGGGCTGCGAAGCAGAAGAGAAAGCGCCTCTTTTGAATTGCTCAACGGCATCGCGGACAGGTCCATTAACACCAACGATAACCTGTATGCCTGCCTGGCCAAAAACGTTAAATGCATTAGGGCCGCAGTTGCCGGTCAGGACCGCGGTTACGCCTTTTTCCGACATTAGTTGAGCGGACTGAATCCCCGCACCGCCGCCAAGGGCAAGATTGGGATTTTCAATAGCCTCTAATTGCATTGTGTCTATATCAATAATTAAAAAATAGGGACACCGACCAAATCGGGCCTCCACATTGTCATCGAGCGTAGGCCCTGTTGACGTTACTGCAATCTTCATAAACAATCCTTTCTCTCAGAGTCCGCATGTTCCAGTCGGACACGTTCCGGTGGAGCAGGAATTACTTCCCTTGTTACTTTGTCCAACAGCGAATCCTGAAAACAATTTTTGCGTATCCGGGCTCCCACATTTTTCACAGGTGTGTTTATTTTTGCCGGCGCTTTTTTCCAGAAATTCCGTCTTGTGCCCGCATTTATTACACTTGTACTCAAATATTGGCATCGTTATACCTCCGTAAGAACAAATTCCTCACAAGCTCCTTGACAAAGTCAAATCTATAGACTGTCACCATCGCATCACGTACCGTTTTACTACTCGGCTTGGTGTGACAAACTTTTCCGAGCAGGATTATCCTGCTTTTTACTCTTAGCTGGTTTTCTGGCTCTCAAGTTCTTCCATGCGTTTTTTGATTCCGTCAAGAGCATCTTCAAGATATTCCGCCTGACCTTTGAGGCCATCAAGTTCCTGCTGGGCTGTTAAGCCTGGAGCAAATGGCGCCCCGCCATAAGCATAAGGGCTCACGCCGGCCCCCCAGGCAGGCATGCCCTGGGAGGCTCTTGCCCATCCGGGAACACCAGTCGCATAATACCAGTTACGACGACCCCAGCCGCCGCCTCGCCCCCAGCCCCCGTAACCTCGACCGCCTACGGGATTTGCATAACCCGGCATTGGATAGCCGGCGCAAAAACCTGCGGCTCTACCTGTCATTGGTCCCATACCTCCGGGACCTGTTCCATCTCCACGTGGCATAATAAATCTCCTTTCGAAATAAGATTAAGCCCTTGTCATTTTCGTACCACATTTTGGACAACTTCTTGTGTTACAAGGTTGCCCGGCAGCATGAGAGACTACTGCCGCGCATTTCGGGCATATACAATTTCCGCCCGGTCCTGCTGCGAACGGTCCACCCATTCTGCCTCTACCCTGACCTTGGCCACGACCCATACCGCGTCCTTGGCCTGTAGGCCCTGTACCATTTCCCCTTGGCATAATATCCATCCTTTCTGCAAGTACTTGCCAATTTGAATCTACTACCAATGGCCAAATCTACCTCTACCACGACCGCGGCCTCTGCCCCAACCGAAGCCTCGGCCAAAACCAAAGCCTCTGCGAAGCCACGAAGTGGCTTGGCCACCATAACCATACAAACCTGTACCATAGGGCCTGGCTGCCGGCACGCCGGAACCGTAAAAGCCGGCTCTACCCATAACAGGATTCGTGTAACCGGGTATGGGGAAACCCGCACAGAAACCGGCGGCTCTACCTGTCATAGGTCCCAATCCTGCCGGGCCTGTTCCGTCACCAAAAGGCATATTAATCACCTCCTTTCCAGCATTTTCAAGATTCTCAACTTTATTACTAACGGGCACACTCTGTAATCCTGCAAAACCTTTCACTTCGCCCGGGACTTCTTCGGAGACTGTTAAAGCACAAAATCCTCGACCTCGTCCCGTCATTGGGCCTTGACCTAACGGCCCCGTACCATCAAAACCTGGCATTTATTCGGCCTCCTTCATCAAATCTACAGCATTTCTAAATGTTTTGCTCTTTCTGAAGATCATCTCGCCAACTTCACATTCAAGGTCCCGTGCGATAACAGGACACTTAGCCTTTAGTACGAAGAATATATTCTTATCTACATCACTGAGGGTTTCGTAGTTGCCCTGTCCCTTGGCAATCACCAGATCAGCTTCTTCGAAACGATTGACAAAAGCCTCCGAGCAGGTTTCCAAAATCGTCCCGGGCCCGTCGGAACCGTTGTCAATCACATTTACAATTTGAGGCAAACCGGCAAGGACCGCGTCTTCCATTGTGGCATCGTTGATTACGGGCGATCCCTTGACAACTACGGTAACCTTTTCTATGGGTAACTGCTCAATCAACAACCGATCAAAGATAATCTCGCCGGCATTATCGGCAATATAGAGTATCTCCTCGGCCTCGTTTATTGCCTGCTGGAATGGTTTCAACTGCATATCAGGAAATTCAGCAGCCAAACATTCGCTAATCGTTTTTTCAAGCTCACTTTCCTTTAATTTGCTGTTAACTCCGAAATCGATGATATTCCCGGCTATTGCCAGCCGTATCGCTGTCTCAAGCATATCTTTGGATTCGATGATGTATGTGCGCATTTTTGAGTATAACTGAAGCGCTGCATTATTGAATTGCTTCTTAACATCGATATATGGATCTTCAGTACCCGCTAATTTACGAATCAATCGATGTATCTTCTGACCCATGACCGGCGGGCTCTGACTCATATCTAAGTCTTTGGCGAGAATAATAACATCTCTAACCACCTTCTCGTGAATCTGTTTATCGTCGGTTGACAGTCGAGCGGCGTCGAGTGCCTGACGAATGAAACATGGAATACAATCTAAAAAAATCTGCATAGCTTTACACCTGTCTGAAAAACGCACATCCTAAATCCAGTGGCCTTCAACATTGGCCTGGTCTACTTCTTCCAATTTGCCTGCTTTGAACGAATCTATTGCCTGCTGGACTGTTTGTTCCTCAGCAAGAAATATCTTTATCTTGGCTGCACTAAGCGTCCTAAATGCATTTGGGCCCACATTACCGGTTATAACCACATCAACATCGAGATTGGCTATGTTCTGCCCAGTCTGAATCCCCGCTCCCTGGGTAGCGTTTAAATTCAATGTGTTGTCGTGAATTTCAAAACCGCCTGTGTCTGTATCTGCAACGATCAAGAATTTGGCCCGTCCGAATCTCAGGTCAATTTGGCTGCTAAGTTCTTTCCCTTGTGCCGTAATTGCTACCTTCATTTGTTTCTCCTATTCTCGTTCACTTTAGACTCCGCCCCCGTCGGTTGCATAAAACCGCATCAGCATTGCGTTAACTTCTTTTATCTGCGCCCACCCTTCCGGCAGCGACGTCTGCGAAAACTTCTGCGGGCTCCAGACCAAAAACCAGGCATTGTATATTGCGGCTGACTCAATTGACCTGTCTTGTACGCGTTCATAATTTGTTCTGCCGAGCCTTTAACAAACGGTAAAACCTGAATTCCCGAGCCGTTTATCATCTCTGCCAATGGCCTGGAAATTGCGCCGCAAATCAAGACACTTACGCCAAGCTGTTTTAACATAACGGCTCTTTCGGGACCGCTCTGTTCGACAAGAGCAATGTCTTGACGACCCTTTTCTTCGCCATTGTCAAGCTCGATAAGTAGTAGCTTGTGAGCGAAATCGAATACGCTCGACACTTGACCCTGCCAAACTGGTAAAGCAACCTTCATAAGCAATCTCCAGATTTATATTGAGCAACTTCCATGCCAATTATTCTATCTGAATAATGCTTCTCTTTAATTCATTGAATGATAAGGGTTTACGTATGCAAAAGAGATGAGCACAAAAAATCTGACGCAATATATCATTGCGTTTTGCAATAGAAAAGAAGTTCTGTTGTCTTGCAAAATGCAACATATATGTGGTATCAAAACTTAGATTAGAGTGGAGATTAAGAAGGGGCTATTCGGTTCTGATATTCAGACTCTTGAGCTTTCTGAACAGTGTGCTGGCGTTTATTCCCAATTCTTTGGCCGCGGCGGTCCGATTGCCATCGTTACGACTAAGCGCTCGTTCTATCATAAGTGCTTCCATCTGACGTAGGGTTCTGAAAGTGCTAATATCGGGCTCTTTACCGGTTATGGATTTCTTAATTGAGGCCGGCAGATGTCGCGTTTCTATGACATCACCCTGGCAAAGAACAAAACAATGTTCGATACTATTTTAGAGCTCACGTATATTGCCGGGGAAATCATAGCTCAGCATAGCACCCATAGCCTCATCGCTAAGACAGCATATGTTCTTATTGTAGATTCTGTTGAAGCGATGGATAAAATGATCGACTAAAAGAGGGATATCTTCGCTTCTCTCCTTCAGAGGCGGCAGGGATAGCTTAACCACATTGATCCGATAGTAAAGATCGCTCCTGAATTTTCCCTGTTCAACCAGCTCAACCAGGTCCTGGTTACTTGCAGCGATGATCCTCACGTCCGCTTTCTCGGACGAAACGGCACCCACCGGTTCGTACGTTTTCTCTTGCAAAACGCGTAGTAACTTAACCTGAACGGCAGCAGACACATCTCCAATCTCATCGAGAAATAATGAGCCGCCCTCAGCAAGCGCAAAGCGACCGAGTTTGTCCTTTTTCGCATCCGTAAATGCCCCGGCTTTGTAGCCGAATAACTCGGATTCCAATAGAGTGTCCGGAAGGGCGCTGCAGTTGACAGCGATAAAAGATTTTTCTTTACGCCGACTTAAGTTATGAATAGCGCGGGCAAACAACTCTTTCCCAGTACCGGTCCGGCCATCAATCAAAACTGTACAATCACTCTCGGCAACTTGTGGCAAAATATTAAAAAGCCCCTGGATAATGTGGTTTCTGCTGATTATGTCTTCGCAGGTGTACTTATTCTGGACTTGCTTTTGCAATTCTTCGACAACAGTCATATCCCGGAAAGTCTCTACACCGCCTATCACTCGACCCTTGTCATCTTTAAGCAATGCTGTAGATATTGTTATAGCCTTTCGGCTTCCTTCGGAGTCAATGATATGGACAGGTTTATTAATAACCGGAATACCCGTATCCATCGTATGCCGCAGAGCGCAGTCCGTCTCGCAGACATTGGCTCGTAATACGTCTCTGCATACTTGCCCAATCGCTTTTTCCCGCGCTATTCCGGTTATTTTTTCGGCAGCTTTGTTGTAGGTCGTGATGTGCCAGTTTTTATCGATGGTGAATACACCGTCTGCGATGCTGTCCAAAATTATGTCTCTTTTTTTGTAAGCTTCAGGATTCATCAGTACTATTATACTGTTTCGATGAATTTAAGTAAAAGCATAAGGTCTGGAAAAAATGCCGGTAGTTTTCCAGTAGTAGGTGTAAAGAATATCTGTATAAACAAGAGTTTTGCAAAAGTTCAGTATAAAGTTCCGGTACAACATCTTAGCCTTTGAATCCTTGGGTGATATGTCTTTAAGGCAAGGTTTAAATTCTTGATTCTGCGAGAAAGTTTTATTATTCTTTTGAAAAAGGCTCAGTGATGCAACTGGGCGAAACAAAACATAATATTAATTGGAAAAACCAGGTTACGGTGAAGGGAGAATGCAATGAAATTTACGTTATGTTTTCAGATTTTGTGTGTGTCCGTTTTCGTGAATCTTCTTGTTACAGGTCCGGTCCATGCCAGGGTAGGGGGGCTGTCGGCGGAGCTTATTGAGCAGATTCAATCGGATTTTAAAATTGATGCTCACATCCGGGCAATGCATAACTCGATAACAAACAACAACATTAAAAAGCTGGCACTTAACCGGGATGTCCTGCGGCGACATAACGAATTCTTCAGCGACAAGGTTAAAGTTAAAGGCATTACGAATCAGAAATCAAGCGGCCGGTGCTGGTTATTCGCGGGACTCAATTCGCTCCGCCCGGCGGTGATTGCAAAACAAAAACTCGAAAAGTTCGAATTTTCTCAGAACTATATCGCTTTTTGGGACAAGATGGAAAAGGCTAACACCTTCCTCCAGTATATGATCGATTTTCGGGACCGTGACCTGATGGATCGGGAAATGGTGATGGTCCTTCGCGGAGAGCCCGGCGACGGCGGCTACTGGGAGAACTTTGCCGATCTTGTAAATAAATATGGTGCCGTTCCAAAAGAGATTATGCCGGAAACGAACAGCTCAGAAAATACGGGAATGATGAACAGGGTGCTCTACCAGATTTTGCGATCCGATGCGGTGAAACTGCACAAAATGCATCGAGCCGGTTCAAGCGTCCGGGAACTAACCGCTGCCAAGAAAGAGATGCTTTCAGAAGTATATCGAATTCTTGTAATGAATCTGGGCGAGCCGCCTGAAAAATTCACCTGGAGATATAAGCGGAAGGAAGACTCCTCCGGAGACAAAGAAGAGGATAAGCGGGAAAACGGAGACGAAGACAATGAAGAAGATACGATTGACAGTGACAAAACCCTTGAAATCACTGCAACGCCGAAAAGCTTTTTCGAGGAATTCGTGGGGGTAAATTTGAATGACTATGTAAATATTTTCAACGATACGACGAAAGACTACGGCAGGCATTATCAAATCCGGATGTCACGGAATGTTTACGACGGGCAGGATATTAATTATGTAAACGTGAACATCGAAAAACTTAAGGATATCGCGATTCGTTCGATCCGGGATGGAGTCCCGATGCTGTTTGCTGCCGACGTCAGTTACGATCAGAGCAGCGAGCATGGAATTATGGCGGACGGTCTTTATGATTATCAATCCATCTATGGCGTTGAAATCCGCCTGACAAAGGCCGAACGAGCCTTGTATCGTAGCAGTGTGCGCAATCATGGAATGGCACTGGTTGGCGTCGATCTTAAGAATGAAAGTCCAGTCAAGTGGCGGGTCGAAAACAGTTGGGGTGCTGAGAAAGGCAGCAAAGGCTACTGGACGATGTATGATAACTGGTTTGACCTGCACGTTTATAACATCGTGGTGCATAAAAAGTACGTGCCTGAAGAGATTCTGAAAATTAAAGAAGCCCCGGCGATTCTCCTTCCGCCCTGGGATCCAATGCTATAGGTGCGGCCGTAGCTTTAAGATGGGCTTACAGCCAGTCAATAACCGGGATTAAATCTACCGCTTGGCACGCAGTTCAAGTGGAAAATGTTTCTTCTGTTTTGTGTGAGGTTACTTGCCGGTAAACAAATCAGTATTCATCCCATGCGAAAAAGCTTTAACCCTTATTTGCGGAAGGATCGAGGATTGTGTCGCTCGGACCGGCGGCACGGCGATATCAACCTGACCATGAGCCTCTACACGCAAACGCTGCTCACGATACCGTAAGCGGCATTTTTGAACGCGCCCGGCAGGACTCGAACCTGCAACCTTCGGATTCGAAGTCCGGATTTCTGGATTGTAAGTTGGTGTGGGACAGTCGTTTATGACTGTCAAAAAAGGAGTTGTGAAACTGACCGAGAACCAACCAAGAATTAATGTAGCACCAAAGGTGCGGTCTTGGTGCAGATTTTGGTGCAGATAGGTAGCTCACGCGATCCAACAATTTGCTATTTCAACTCAGGTGAGTGACACGATGGTGTTACAGTTCCATCTCAAATAGTACTACGTTTCTGTTGCACCGGTCTCTTCTGTTTCTAACATGAACTACTTCACGACTCCTTACTTGATGTCCAAATTCAAGCAGTAGGCAAGCAATTCGCATAGTCCATTGAATACGTTTGCGATTTTTTGCTCATTGTCTAAATACTTTTTAAATAAGAGCTTATTTAATCAGAAATTTTTGAGAAAAGGTAGGTATTGGTCTTGCGGGTTGTAGTCGGGTTGTAAACATTTTGCGATTGAAAATTGGGCCATTTTAGTGTTGCTATGTCTCCGGTTTCCAATCCCCCAGCCGCAATCGTTGTCCCTTTACGGTCGATTATTAAGACTTTGTCGTCAGTGGTGCAGGCATGATTCCCGGAGGTTTCCCACAGAAATTGGCCTGTTTTCGCACGCACCGTGCAGAGTTTTCCGCGACCGCTGATAAGTAGGTTCTTATTGACGAACACAACCTGCTGGAAGGGAACGACCTGTTCGTATGTTCGTAAAATATATCCAGGCGCACCATCGATTGATGACAAAGGCAAACTCGCGGATAGAGGAACATAAACGTGATCGTAGTCGGCCACCATTACGTCCATGGCGTCGCGGACACCCGAACCGCCAGCCAACTCACCCTACATGTCAAATATTAGATCTGAATCCCGTTCTGTACCATCACGCCGTACAACGTATCCCCAGTCTTTGCCAGCCCACTCGGGCAGATCACGGTGCCAAAGGACGACGCCGTTGAATGCGTCTCTGGCGATCAGGACCCATCGTGCTTCGATATTGAACAGTTAGGTCGGCGTATCATCCTGAACGTAATACAATCGCCCTCCTGAAGTGACGATTGCACTCAAACGCGAACACCAGTGTTTCTTTGACCACGATGGGCTGTCGATCCATTGAGTCCACCGAGGCGGACCGACAAGCTTATCCCGGGACACCGGATTCCTCTCGGTTCCATGATTCCAATGCGACCAGCCGTCCATACTCGCAGGCAACTGTTTTTTGATCATGCGCCATTGTCCGGACCGATCTTTCACACGGGCAATGCCCATAGGGACCAGTACACGGCGCATTTCTTGGTCGTACAGTTCTCCCGGATCTTCGATCAGCAGGTCCTTTATTGATCTTTCTTTTAGTTCGGTGGCAAAACTCACACTCGTCACGATGAGCGACGTCAATGCAATTACGAAGAATCGATTCAATCTCATTTTTATCATCAGATTGTCCCTTAAATTCTTCTGTGCTCTATAAATTCAATCGTAGCATAATATACGGTTCGATTTCAACAATGACCTTGCACTATTCAATGCTCTGGTGTAAAGATGTATAAAGAAAATCGATATCCGTAAGATAAGATTTCCAGATTTCAAGGAATGCGCATCATGAACGCTGATCGACTCATAACAAGGATCTTGTTTGCTCTTGCTTTTATTCTCTTAGCCTGCCAGATAACGGTTTGCGACGAACCGGCTCCTTGGTGGAATGCCAAATGGCGCTTTCGCACCACCATAATCGACAATATCCCTTCTCATAACAATGCTATTACACCAACCGAGGTTGTGGTTAACTTTCCAATACTGCTGAAGCAGGCCGACGTCACTGGCGCGTTCGACCCGGGCTCACTACGCATTATCGAACGCAGCGGAAGCGCGCCGGGTCAAGAAGTTCCTTTTGCTTACCGCACCGAATTCAACGCCGTCAAAGGCCGAGAGGAAGCCTATCTTAGTTGGTTCGCCCATCCGCAGACCAACCAAGTGAGTTATTACGACATCTATTTTAATACAAAGAACCGCAGTATCCCCGCCCAGAATGATGATGTGAACCTTTTGCCGCCGTTAAACCTTCTTTCAAATCCCGGTTTCGAGGATGATGTCAATGGTATGCCCATCGGTTGGCGAATAGCGCCTGAGGCAATTGTCCGTCTGAGTAGATTTGATCACACGACGGGACGACACTCATTAAAAATCGTTATAGATGAAAATACTGCCGAAAACACACCTCGCGAGGTAACTCTTTCCCAAATGATTGATGTCCGCAAGTTCGCGGGTCAGGAAATGGTTTTTCAATGTGATTTACTGGCTGAACGCGCCCGATATGGTGCGCCTGTCTCCATCGAACTCGAACAGTTCCGAGCAGATGGCTCACGCATCCTCGAATATGCAGTACAACCGCGATGGCTTACGATAGAATTGGCACAAGGCCAGCTTGTACAGTTTTGCGAGCGAGGCAGATTCAGTCCAGAAGCTGCCCGTGTCAATGCGAAGATCCGGCTGCGCTGCTATGTCAGAGATGCCGATACCCGCCAAATCCTCAAGGGCCCTGAGTCTTTTTTCACAGTATGGCTCGACCGTCTGGTGATCCGTCCGGGGCAACGATTAAGCTGGCCTGCCCAAAGCTATGCGGGTTTTGTGGAGGGTGCACTAAAGACGGCGCCCATAAATCGTGGTTTTGAGTTCACAGGCATACGTCGGCTTGCTTTCAATGGTGCATCGGAAGGTACTCTGACCGCCGGGAAATTCAATCCCAATCCACATTCTGTTCACTGGGGTGTGGAAGCGGGCACTATCGAGTTCTGGTGCCGTCCGTTATGGAACGCCGTTGACGGTGCTGAGCACATCTTCTTCGAGGGCGTTGCCTACGGTCATCGGCTTCAATCGCGTTTTCGTAAACTCGGCTCGGACGGAGAAAAAAAGCTTGAATTTACGATCGCCGATGCGGGCGGAAGGTTGCGTACGGTTCGCGGTCCTGCCGACTTGAGGGGGGACCGGTGGCACCATATCGCCGCCACCTGGAATTTCGCAAAGGCGCACCTTCAACTCTTTGTGAATGGTAAACGCATAGCGGAACACGGGCCCGCTAACCTTCCCTGGCCGAGCAGTTTGGTCGCAATAAACGATCAGAAAGGCAAAGGCATCGGTATCGCCGAAGAAGACAGCAGAAGCCTGCCGATGCAGGCGTTTATCGGTGGCGACAGGACGTGTACACCTCAGCACGCCGCCGGGGCTGTCCTGGACGAATTTCGAATATCAGATATCAGCCGGTACAGCCAAGACTTCATCGCGCCTCGCAAAGAGTTCCAGGTAGATTCCCATACACGGGTCCTCTTTCATTTTGAGAATGAATCTAACGGAATCCACGATTCTGATGACAGGTATGTCCGAGGTCACCTGGTCTGTGAGCTGCCGCCTCAAGAGCAAACAGTCCCACTGGAGATATTTACCGAAGGCAAAATCGATCGCCGGCTTGTTCTCGTTAAGCCGCACCCTTCTTCCGAACGGTTTGAGGCCAACCGGGCGGAGAATCGTTTACCAGTAAGCCGAACTTTTCGCACGCTGCCCGATCCTCGCTTCATCGATTATCGCCATCGTGAAGTCGAACGCACTATTACAAGCGTAGATGATGATTTTGTACTCAAGATGGGCGGCGACTTCGAGCCGTTGATGTGTTCGGTGACCTTTCAACAGGTCCGGAATTCGCCTGACCATATCACGATGCTGCCACGCTGGCGGACTAATAGCAACGTCGTTCCTTTTAGCGTTGAAAGCCTCAATGCCACCCTCGCTCCCAATGCAACCAACGATAGTGAAAAGGCTTTTGAGACATTCAAATACGCTTTGCAGACGACGAACTATTTCGATGCTCACTATTGTGAGACACTGGCGGACCGTCACCGACCGCGGATTTCTTACACTCTGCTCAAGGCCTTAAATATTTATCCGTTCGACCAGTGCGGCCCGCTGAACCATATGTTACGCAAGCTCTTTCTGGCTGCCGGCATTTCCTCGAACAATTCCTCAGGTACGCACCATCAGTTCGAGCAGGCCTTTTACCGGGGCAGTTGGCGGCTCTTCGACCTTTCGCCCCGGGTGTATTGGCTCGACAGAGATAACGCCACAGTACTCAGCCGACGCGGCCTGGAGGAGGATCCTTATCTCAAATTGCGTCAGGGTGGAAATGTGAGCGCCTGGCTGCGGGGCCGGAGAAGCCGGGCAACATTTGGAACCGCAGAAAAACCGCATAATATGTACTTTCCATTACGTTCAGGCGAGCGAGTCAGCATCGGATGGCATAATGAAGGTCGATGGTTCGAACTCACGAATGACCGCGAGCCAATTCCCCTGGCAAAAATCCCGCCCTATTTTGGCAACGGGACCATCGTCTACGAGGCGATCGGCGAGACCGAGGCTTCGACGTTCGATAATTTAAGAATCAAACCAAACAACCAGGCACCGGCATCTTTATGCTTGCGAAACCCTGATGAAGCAGGCGTTTTGGTCTATCAAGTTGCGTGTCCCTATATTCTTTCCGATGCAATCGTCGCCGGTTCATACCAGGCTCAAAATCCTAAGGCTATTGTAATTTCTTTGTCATTCAACCGGGGCGAGAGCTGGACGGAGCTCTGGCGCAATCCCAACCGGGAGGGAAAAATCGCTGTGAATATGCGCCAGGAGATAGCCGCACGTTACGGTTATTGGCTGAGAATCCGGTTTGCTCCGGAACAACGCCCAGAGATCATCGGATTGAAGGTACGCACCACATTTGTTATCTCGCCGCTATCATTGCCGGGCAAACTCTCCCAGGGAGATAATCATATCCGCTTCGTTGGCGGGCGGCTGACCGTTCCCGTTAAAACTACGTGCCAATGGATTGAGCGATATCAGAGCAAGCTGGCCGTCTCGCTGAACTCCATCAGCTATTATATGAACGATGACCAAATGCATCGAAATCTCTTTATTGTCGCCCCTCAAGGCGAAACACCCGTAGAAGTAGCCTTATCTGGTCGGGACCTGGTCGGCGACGTGTCGCTTGAGAACCTACCGGAGGGCTGGGCGAGCGATCCAATGAAAAGGTCGGTTAAGCTTTCCAATCCTGATGCAACAACCACAACCAGATTCCTCCTGCAAACGAGCCAAGTCAGGGACGGTGAGATTCGGACATTTGACATCATGATTCAGGAAGGTGGACGCCGGCGAATAATTCACGTACAGGTCTTGGTGGCGGACGCTGCTCTGGTTCGCGAAGCCGAACGGGCCGACCAAGCCACGGATAAGATCTCGCCTGTGAACCTTCCCGAAGCAAGCGACGCACGTGTTGTGGCGTTCAGTGGGTCGGGAAAGCTGGGTTTTAATATACATGCTCCCTACTCAGGCACGTATGCTTTATGGCTGCGAGCTCGTTGGGAGTCGCAAAGCTCAACTCGCATAACACTCAAGGTGGACGAGGGTAAATCCCGCCACCTTCGAGCCGCCGCGATGATCGGATTCACCGACTGGAATAACCCCGAACGTGCGCATACCAAAATGTTCGCTCATTACGGCGAGCAATACGGCCATTGGTCGTGGTATCGTATTCCGGACGTCAATCTGAAGGATGGTGAACATTGCTTAATCCTCGGCGCAGAATCCGGGGCGTGTTTTGACGCGATCGTATTATTGCCGCAGACTCCGACGATAGACCGCGCCGCGATGAATCTGTTTCAGAATTGGAACTTTGCACCATGGCATAAACCAGATAGCTTATGATTAAGTCACAAGTAATCGATCGCTTTGTACAACTCCTTGTCGATGTAAAACAAGAAAATGGGAACGTAGATTCCGGGACAAGAAGACCTTACCAGGATCACCCGTTAAACCACTCCTTTTAGAGATGGTGGTTCACAGTTCCTTCCATGAGAGTCAACTGGTTAATCGAACAGACCTGGATTGTCGGTCACGGCAACCAGATCGATGTACAGGGATTCCCGAGGCGCGAGTTTCAAGATATGTTCGCCCGCAGACAGTTCGAATGCTTTCAGACAGATCAAAGACATTTGGCTGTTGTGAGCGGCCAGGGACCATGTCCATGACGCAGCGCTTCTCAATTGCGCCCTATCAAATGGCCCGTTGTCTATACCGAAATACAAGGAATCGTGAGAGCCGACCGGTTCATCCGACTTGACGCGAAGAAGCAGGAAATATTCGCCGGTTTTAGGTACACTGAACCGGTACTCGACAGGATTCTTCCTGGTAGGGCCGCTCAGTAAGAGGTACTTGCCTTGGGATGCCTCAGAATCGGCAACAATGTCGTAAGCTTTTTTGATATCAGGTGCTTCCGCTTCTAAGTAGGTCACCCAAACGTTTTTACTTGTGGGTTTGATTTCTGGGACCACATCGGTCTGAGCATAAATCATGACCGGTCGGGAGTAACCGCTTTCCAGTCTGATGAGGAAGGCTCCCCGATAGAGCGTTCTGGCGGTCATCTTGTCGGGGCGAAGCGTTACTGTTAATGTTATCGTATTGCCCGACGCCAAAATGCCGGTCTTTGGAGTGACGTAGAACCAGTCAAAAGCATCGTTCTTTGCTATCCGATAACGGCCTGAGAATGTCTTACCTTGAGCTGTTGCCGAGACGGTTCTGGTCCTGGCCGATTTCAGGTCTGATGAAGAAAACATCAACTGGTAGCGATCGAGCGTGACCGGGATCGGACGTATTGGCAGAACGAGGTCCGTTCCTAATGGAATGGCTCCCATGTCGGGCCGGCCATTCGCACCAGAGGCAAAGTTGTCGATGGCTACTCCACAACCCACTCCATCAGATGTCCGGCGCAGGGCAAATAGGCCGGCATTGGCATTGACGAAATCAGGTCTTCCGAAGATCCCATGCGCCTCATCGCCCGGCTGTCCTGTAGACAGCAGGTTGTAGTCACATTCCGATTGAGGGCTTCTCCGGCGGCCGGCAATGGCGCTTCTGCCAGCAAAGACGTTGTTCTTGGCCACAATGCGGAGGTTGTGGGGAAGATTCAGGTCACGTGACTCGCCATAGCAGGTGTTGTTGAAGATGAAGGATACAGCACTGGGACCATTGGCGTGTGACGAAGTCTTGATGGTTTGGCCAGCCAATCCTCGTTCATCGCCCATGTTTACCAGAAGATTGCGAAACACGTATGACGGACCTGACATACAACCCTGAATACTTACCCCACAGAGGCAACCTTCGAACTTATTCAAAAACACTCTGACATTTGTCTGGCCCCCGTCGATCTCAAGCGCATCGTCATTGGCGAAGCACATCATGTTACCGTAGATGTCGCCATCCCGGTTAAAACCGCCGTCGAGATGAAAGTTCCCCGCACCCTCAACCGCATCGTTCCAACGATGTTCGTCGCTGCCGATGAAGTCGTTATATCTTAAAACGGTCGACCTGGATTTGTCCATACCTACAGCCTGCGGTCCGGCCGGATGGGAGTAGTACCACGAATTCGCAGTACTCACCGGGTCGTGGATGTAACATCTTTCGACCACGGTGCCGACACTCTTGCTAACCAGGATCGCGCTGTCCCAGTTGATCGCGCGGCCGTCTTGGGTGTAGTACTTGCCATCACGGTCGAAATGCTGCTTGCCGATTCGGCCCCAACCGGCGATATCACAATTCACGACCCTTACGTTTTCGCACCTCCTGATGCTGATGGCCTCTTTCAAGCCGCCATGCAAGGTCAAACCCTCAAGTATGACATACTTGGCTTTATACAGTTCAATTAACGGTCCCCTACGGTCGTTCCG
>Ga0180434_10000927_pt1 | contig 43021 bp, 43 predicted proteins | sample SS_ome_7_FD_132453 | JGI IMG/M metagenome (GOLD analysis project Ga0180434, IMG submission 132453) | Hypersaline lake sediment archaeal communities from the Salton Sea, California, USA - SS_1_D_2 metaG | ecosystem: Environmental > Aquatic > Non-marine Saline and Alkaline > Hypersaline >... | reverse complement strand
TCACAAGATCTATGTGTTGACCCAGTTCCTCTCCGCCTCGCTTCACAGCCACATCTACCAGACCTACAAGTTTGACGTCTTTTCCGGTGGGTTCGTCCAGGTTCTGGCCGCCGAAGAGACGCGCAATGGGATGGATTGGTATCAAGGCACGGCCGACGCGGTGCGCAAACAGCTTTCCCGCTTTGCCCACGCCCGCGTCGAGGATATCTTGGTCCTGTCGGGCGATCACCTCTATCGCATGGACTATGCCGAGTTCATCGAGTTGCACCGCGAGAAGCGGGCCGACGTGACCATCGCCGTGCAGCCGGTGCCCCTGGCCGATGTCTCTCGCTTTGGTATTCTCAAGACGGATGAGGATGGGCGGATTGCCTCTTTCCACGAAAAGCCCGAGCCCGAAGAGTTGGAGGTGCTGGACTGTATGTCGAGTGACGGCCAGTCCTGCATGGCCTCGATGGGTGTCTATCTCTTTCGCTCGGACGTACTGCGAGAGGTATTGGGAGAATCGGAGGCCGAGGATTTTGGGAAACAGATCATCCCGGAGGCCATCGAGCGTTTGCGGGTGTACGCTTTTCCCTTCGATGGCTATTGGGAGGACATTGGCACCATCCGTTCCTTCTACGAGGCGAACCTGGCGCTCACACTTCCCAATCCATCCTTTGATTTTTACGATTCTCAACATCCCATCTATACGCGCCCGCGCTTTTTGCCTCCCTCCGTCGCCGACGGCTGCGACCTGGAGCGGTCGGTGCTGGCCGAAGGATGTTTGATCCGAGACTCGGAGATCCGCGAGTCGGTCATTGGGCTGCGCAGCATGATCGGGCCAGACGTGCGGGTGATGCGGACGGTGATGATGGGCGCCGACTTTTACGAGACGCCGGAGCGTAAGGTAGAGAATCGCCGGCGGGAGCGGCCCGACGTGGGCATTGGCCGCGGCAGCAGCGTCGAGGGCGCTATCATCGACAAGAACGCCCGCATCGGGGAAGGGGTCACGATCCGCGCCCACGACCCCGACGAAGAGATGGTGGAGACGGAGAACTATGTCATTCGAGATGGTATCGTCGTCATCCCAAAAAATGCCGTCATCCCCGACGGCACGATCATTTGACGACGGCTGGTAGATTGTTTGCTGGTCTGCCAGTTTACGTTTCTTGATCTGCGATCAACCGTGCTTCCTCTTGACATTTCCCTTGTGTAGCATATAATTGTGACCTTGGTCAATTTTGTGCTGTGGTCACAAATACGGAGGCAGGATGAAACGACGTGCACTCTATGTGGTTCTGAGCGTTATCGTCATTGGCACCGCGATAGCGCTCGGTGTGTCCATCTGGCGGGCGCGACAGGCGGAGCAGTCGAAGGAAGTAGCTCGCTCCGCCGTGGTCGAGCGGGGCGCGATGCTCGTGGCCGTCTCGGCCAGCGGCAGCATCGAGCCAAAAGCCCGCGTGAACCTGACTTTCGAGTCGCCCGGTCGCGTGGCCGAGGTAGCGGTGGAGGTGGGAGACCGGGTCGAGGCGGGCGACGTGCTGGCGCGGCTGGATACCCGGCAGTTGGCGCTGCAAGTGGAGCAGGCCCGCGCGGCGCTGGCGCTGGCCGAGTCACAACTGGCCCAACTTCGGGCCGGGCCGCGACAGGAGGACGTCGAGCGAGCCGAGGCCAACCTGCGTGCGGCCCAGGCCCAGGTGAGCGCCGCCGCCGCCACCCGCGACCAACTCGCCGACGGCCCCAGTGCTGCCCAGATCGCCGCCGCCGAAGCGCAGGTCGCTGCGGCGATGGTGCAGAGAGAGATGGCTCAGGACAAGTACGACGCGATTGAAAAAGGTGGGACGGAGAGAGAGAACGCGAATTATGAACTCTACGTCGCCAAGGAAGCGGAAAAGGCCGCCCAGGCCGCGCTCGACGAATTACTGGCCGGCGCGAACGCCGACGAGCTTCGCGCGGCCCAGGCGAACGTCCTGGCCGCCACGGCCCAGCAGGATGCGGCACAGGCCCAGCTCGACTTGCTGCTGGCAGGCCCCACCGAACAAGACCTCGCCGACGCTGAAGCGCAGGTGGAGCAGGCGCGGGTCGCACTGGAGTTGGCAGAACTTTCGATGGAGCGCGCCGCGCTGCACGCTCCTTTCGCTGGCGTCGTCTCAGCGGTCAACGTCACCGCCGGCGAGATGACGCCGACCGCGTGGCCGCCCATTGTCCTGCTCGACGCTATCGCGTCCAGCTTTCGCATCGCCGTCAGCGTTGACGAGATGGACGTGGCGCGACTCTCGGAGGGGCAGGTCGTCCAGGTGGTGCTCGATGCATTCCCGGACGCCACAATTTCCGGCGCTGTCGAGAGCATCGCGCCCATCGCCACGCTCGACGGCGGCGTCGTCAATTACGACGTCGTCATTTCATTGGAGCCTGCCGACGTCCCCATCCGCGCCGACATGACGGCCAACGCGACCATCCTGGTGGAGGAACTCGCCGACGTGCTGAGGCTCCCCACGTGGATCGTGCGTGTGGACCCGGATACGGGGCAGACCTACGTGCATCGGCAGGTGGGGGACGATGTCGAGCGCGTGGATGTGACGCTGGGGGTGCGGCACGAGGGGATCGTGCAGGTGCTCGATGGCCTTGCGGAGGGAGATAGAGCGGTCTGGGTGGTCGAGGAAAACGCGCTGTTCGATTAGGGTGAGGGGAAAGAATGAAACGCACGATACTTTATGTGATTCTTATCGTTGTCGTCATTGCGGCCATTGTCGGAGCGGTTCTCTGGCGGTCGCAGGCGGGCGTGCAGCCGGAAGGCGAGACCCGCTCCGCTGTGGTCGAGCGGGGCGCGATGCTCGTGGCCATCTCGGCCAGCGGCAGCGTCGATCTGCGGGAGCGCGTAAGCCTGGCTTTCGAGGTTCCTGGCCGGATTGCCCAGGTAGAGGTGGAGGTCGGGGATCGCGTCGCGGACGGCGACGTGTTGGCGAGCCTGGACACCGAGCAGTTGGCGCTGCAAGCCCGGCAGGCCGAGGCGGCCCTGACGTCAGCCGAGACGCAGCTCGACAAGCTCCGGGCCGGACCGCGACCGGAGGAGATCGCGGCGGCCGAGGCGAACCTGCGCGCGGCAGAGGCCCAGGCGAGCGGGGCCGCTGCCGAGCGAGACCGGCTGGCAAGCGGGGCCAGCGACGCGCAGATCGCCGCTGCGGAGGCGGATCTTGCCTCGGCGATCACGCAGCAAAAGTTTGCCGAGGATGCGCACGATATGTCGATGAAGTGCGTGACGTTCGAAATACCGACCGGTGAGGAGATGAAAATCTGCCCGGGGCTGGGCGTGTTCGAGGAGCAGGCGCGCTACAATCTCGAGGCCGCGAACAAGGCATTAGCCGCTGCCCGCGCCGGGCTGGACGAGGCGCTGGCCGGGGCGGACGCCGATCAGCTTCGCGCGGCGCAGGCGAATGTCTCGGCGGCGACGGCGCAGCGGGATGCGGCGCAGGCTCAGCTCGACCTGCTGTTGAGCGGCGCGACCGAGGCGCAGATCGAGGCCGCCGAGGCGGGCGTCGCACAGGCGCAGGCCGCGCTGGAGCAGGCGGAGCTGGCGCTGGAGCAGGCCACGCTGCTTGCCCCGTTCGACGGCGTCGTCGCCGAGGTCAACGTCACCGCCGGCGAGATGGCTTCGAGCGGGCTGTCCGCCATCACCCTGGTGGACGCCTCCGAGTTCCACCTCACCGTCAAGGTGGATGAGATGGACGTGGGCCAGTTGAGCGAGGGGCAGGCCGCTCAGGTGACGCTCGACGCGCTCCCGGATATTGTCATAGGCGGTCGGGTCGAGCGCGTCGCGCCGGCGGCCACCATCGAGGGAGGCGTCATCTACTACCACGTCACCATCGAGCTATCGCCGACCGACGTGCCTATCCGCGCCGACATGACGGCGAACGCGACCATCGTCGTGGAGGAGCTGGCCGATGTGCTGATGATCCCCACCTGGGTCGTGCGGGTGGATCGCGATACGGGACAGACCTACGTGGATCGGAAGGTGGGAGAGCAGACCGAGCGCGTGGACGTGGAGCTGGGGGTTCGGCACGGTGGCGTCGTGCAGGTGCTCGACGGCCTTTCGGAAGGGGACGTGGCGGTTTGGGTGCAGGGATCGATGTTCGATTTCGCGTCTCAGTAGGCGAGGTGGATAGATGAGCACACCGGTTATCGAATTGCAGAATATCACCAAAGTGTACCAGATGGGCGATGTGGAGGTGCACGCCCTGCGCGGGGTCTCGCTGGAGGTGGCGGCGGGAGAGATGATGACGATCATGGGCCCCTCCGGCTCTGGCAAATCCACGCTGATGAACGTCATCGGCTGTCTCGATCAACCCACCTCTGGCACGTATTTGCTGGAAAAGGAAAACGTCAGCCACCTCGACGACGATCGGTTGGCGGCGATCCGCAATCGCCAGATCGGCTTTGTGTTCCAGACCTTTAACCTGCTGGCTCGCACGACGGCGTTGGAGAACGTGCTCCTGCCCCTGGTCTACGCAGGCGTAGGGCGGGCCGAGCGCAGAGAACGGGCGCGGCGGGCGTTGGAGACGGTGGGGCTGGCGGACCGGATGAACCACACGCCGAACGAGCTCTCCGGCGGTCAGCAGCAGCGGGTGGCGATCGCGCGGGCGCTGGTGAACGACCCGGCCATTATCCTGGCGGACGAGCCGACGGGGAACCTGGACAGCAAGTCGGGGGCCGAGGTGATGGTGGTGCTCCAGGAATTGAATCGGAAGCAGGGCATCACAGTGGTGCTGGTGACGCACGATCCAGAGATCGCGCGGCACACCGGGCGGATCGTGCACCTGTACGACGGGCGGATCACCCACAACGAGACGGTGGCAAACCCCCTGGTAGCCACGGTGGGAGGTGAGGAAACGTGAGAATGCTGGAGAGTGTGCGGCTGGCCTTTCGCGCCCTGGCGGCGAACAAACTGCGGGCGGCGCTCACGATGCTGGGCATCATCATCGGCGTCGGCGCAGTCATCACGCTGATGTCGGCGGGCGAGGGGGTCTCGGTTTACATCGAGGACCAGTTTCAGGGAATGGGTTCCAACCTGCTCTTTGTGATGCCCGGCTCAACGGAAGAAATGGGTTCGGGGCCGCCAGGGATGGGCGTCAGCGGGGCCGAGTTGACGAACGGAGACGTGGAGGCGCTGAGCGACCCCATCCGTGCCCCGGCGGTGGCGGCGGTCTCGCCGGTCAAGTTCCGCTCGACCGTGGTCGCTACCGCCAAACGGGATACGTTCCCCCAGGTGTTGGGCGTCACCCCCGCTTTCTCCCAGGTGCGCAACTGGTCCACGGAGGTGGGGATGTTCATCGACCAGGAGGATATGAACAGCCGGGCGCGGGTCGCCGTCCTGGGGAAAACCGTCGTCGACGAGCTGTTCCCGGACAACCCCTATCCATTGGATCAGACGGTCAAGATCAACGGGATTCCCTTCCGCGTCATCGGCGTGCTGGAGGAGAAGGGCGGCTCGCAGATGGGCGACGAGGACAACGCCGTCCTCGTTCCCCTGACGACGTCCCAGACGCGCCTCTTTCCCTCCCGCAGCCGCACGGGCGAGTACAAAGTCTCGTACATCGTCATCGAGGCGGTGGACGAGGATAGCATCGACGCGGCCACGGAACAGGCCTCGGTGATTCTGCGCGAGCGGCACGACATTGATTTCAGCGACGAGGACGACTTTTCCATCATCAGCCAGGCGGATATTGTCAACGTCTTTGGCCAGATCACGGGCGTGCTGACGACCTTCCTCGGCGCCATCGCGGGCATCAGCCTGCTGGTGGGCGGCATCGGCATCATGAACATCATGCTCGTCTCGGTGACAGAGCGGACGCGCGAGATCGGCCTGCGCAAGGCGGTGGGCGCGCGGCGGCGGGACATCCTGTGGCAGTTCCTCGTCGAGGCGATGATGCTCTCGCTGATCGGGGGCGTCCTGGGCATCGCGCTGGGGGCAACGGGCGCGCAGATCATCACCGCGCTGATCGACGATTTCCGCTCCGTCGTCACACCGCAGGCGGTGGTGCTGGCGACGACCTTTTCGGCGGCGGTGGGATTGTTCTTTGGCATCTATCCGGCGCGGCGGGCGTCGCTTTTGAATCCGATTGACGCGCTGCGATACGAGTAACAAAAACCTGACAGGTCTGCCAGACCTGTCAGGTTTCGTCGTTTTGGAACCGTCGCGCGCGTTCAGGCCGCGCGCCGCTTGAGCGCCAGCGCTGCGATGGCCCCCGTGGCGATTGCTGTAACCAACAGTACCCCCAGCCACGACGGCGCTGGCAACATCGCTGGTTCTGTGTAGCCGCCGACCGGTACAGGTTTTCTGAGAACAAAGGCAAACGGCGAGAACGTCGCCACGTTCATCGTCTGGATCGACTGGGGATCGCCGCCGCACGACCGGCCATTGATGCCATACCCCCCATCCCGCGTCAGTACGTTTTTCCACGTGCCGTCCCAACGATAGGCTTCTATCGCGGTACAGGGATGGTTGGGGATTCCCTCGGCGTCTAGGTAGTAGAAGGCGATCGTCGTATCCTGCTCAGTGGCGTTCGTGGGCGTGATCCTATAACAGTGCGTTACGGTTTCTCCAGGTGTCACGCCGGGGCAGATGGCGCCCGCCGTATCCGCTACCTCGGTGCTGCCCAGGTCCAGGCCATTCGCATTGAGGATGACGCCGCCAGCCTTGGGGAAATAGAAGTCGTTGTTGCCGCTGACGTCTTGAACCTGATGATAGGTTCCACCGGTGTGGGTGTAGGGGCCGGTGACGGTAAAAGTGCTGGTAGGCCCGTCGGAGGCGTAAAAGTCGCCGCCAGCCAGGTAGAGCGACCCTTCGATGCGCAGGTCGTAGCTCGAACCGGCAAAGACGCCGTCCCTTTGGTAGACCTGTCCCGTGATCGTCAGCGGGGTCGTGAGGGTGATGACGCCGTCGTTTTGGTACACTCCGCTGCCGATGGGTGCAACGTTGTCGGCAATCGGGCCTCCGCCCACGCTTAGTCTTCCCCATCTCCAAAAGGAGGCGTACACCCCGCCGCCGCGCCAGTTAGCGGTGTTGCTGATGATCTGCGTGTTTGTCATCGTCGCTGTGCCCGAAGAGACGTACACCCCGCCGCCGTCGTATTCGGCGGTGTTGTTTTTGATCTTTGTGTTCGTCATCGTTGCCGTGCCAGAATGGACGTCCACCCCACCGCCGCTCTGATGAACAGCGGTGTTGCTGGTGATCTGCGCGTTCATCATCGTTACCTTGCCAAAATTGATGAACACACCACCACCACCGCCGTTGCTGGTGTTGTTTTTGATCTTTGTGTTCGTCATCGTCACCTTGCCTTGCTCAACGAACACCCCACCACCGCGCTGCTCGGCGGTGTTGCTGATGATCGTTGTGCCTGTCATCGTTGCCGTGCCAGAATGGACGTACACCCCGCCGCCATCGTAGTTAGCAGTGTTGTTGGTGATGTGCGTGTTCGTCATTATCGCTGTGCCCGAAGAGACGTACACTCCGCCGCCGTCGCATTCGGCGGTGTTGTTTTTGATCTTTGTGTTCGTCATCGTTGCCGTGCCAGAATGGACGAACATCCCTCCGCCGTCGCCGTAAGGGGTGGTGTTGCTATAGATAACCGTGTCGATCAGGTTCAAGTCAGCGTCATAGTTATAGATTCCACCCCCGTTGGCGCTGGTATAGCCGTTAAAGATCCTGACGCCAGAGATGACGACCGTACCCACACCATACTGGATGTGGATGACGCGGTCAATACCGTCGGCGTTGATGGTCGTCTGCCCCGCTCCGGCCCCGGTGATCGTCAAGGCATCGGTGATGTCCAGGTCGCCTGCGGCGTTAGTGTCGTCGCTGCCGGGGATGGTCAGCGTGTAGGTTTTGGCTTCCAGGACAATGGTGTCGTCGCCGCTGTAGGTGCAACCGCCAAACGAAGTATTTGTGTTGGCTGCCTGGATGGCTTCCCGCAAGGAGCAGCCAGTGCCGCCAGGGAGGGTAGTATTAAATTCGTCCTGATCGGTGGTCACGTTGATGGTGGCCGCAGGGGCCAGGGGAGCGTTGACGATGTCCGGGTTGCCGGGGGCTTCGTCCGCGTAGTCAATCGGCTGGGCCAGCGCGGGCGCAGCCGGCACGAGCCGCCCGGTGGAGAGTAGCAACAGACCCAGCGTAAGCGCCAGGCCGAGCGTCAGTGCGACGAGTAGTTGCTTGAGTTTCATTTCTATATTTCCTTTTGTAGTTGGTATGATAGAAGTGATCGTACAGCAAAACGACTCGGACTTGGTAGCGAAGCGGCGTTACCTCCAAGCTGGGTAAGGCAAACTCATGTTGTTGGTTTCTGTTGGAACGAGTGGGTATGGCGGGGGAGGGATAGCAGAGAGCCCCTGACGTGGAGGCCGTGTCGTGAGTTTGTGGTTGGTTGCGTGTACGATCATCTTGTCCTTCCTCGAAGAGTCAATCTGGTAACGAGAGCTGAATATAGCTCTATTGACAGAAATGGCAAGTTGATTCGACAGAATGTCATTGCAGCGTGTCCAAGAACTCGCTGGCCTGGACGACGTGCACCTCCAGGTCGCGCAGTGCAGCCGCCAGGTTGGCGTCGTCGTACAGATCGCGGTCGGCTGTCACCAGGTGCAGGGGCGAGCGGCGACGGCAGTGGCTATTACGACGTCGTCCTTGGGGTCGCGGCAGTGGGGGAATTGGATCGCTGGCTCCACAAAACAGGCGTTCGTCCGCAGGGCCTCAACAATGGCGTCTCGTACAAAAGGGCGGATCAGTCGCCGAAACTTGGGTCGGTCAGTCACCTCGATAAACTCGTCGAGCATCGGCTCTGATATGACCCAGGTAAAGGATTGCTTCTCCCAGGCCTGGAACAAACGAGAGCGTTCTGGTCGCCGCATTGTCATGCGCACCATATCGGTCAAGTCGATCACGGCGGATGGCATTATGCCTTCTCCTGCCGTACCTGGTTCACCAGGTCGACCAATTCCTCGTCGCTGGGAAGCGCATCTTCGTCGGGGGCCGGTTCAGAAGCGTCCCAGGCAGCGCGCACGGCGTCAAATGGCTTGCGCCACTCCTCTGGCGAGAGGGCAGCCAGGCGGCGTTCTTGTTCCTCGAGGGAGGAGAGCGGCTGCACTACCACGACGACCACTTCGGTGCCCTCAGGCAGCGCGGGGGCGTGTCGCAGGCGCACGAGACCGTCTTTTTCCATCACTCCACGATACGTGGTTAATGTAGCTGTTGCAACAGTCATTTTCGATCCTCCCGGTTCACCAATTTCGCTCTTGGCAGATTTCTCTTTGCAAGTATCTGGTAGTGAAATCTTATCATACTTATCGACGTAGGGCAAATGGGCGCCGATTCGCCCGCCGTTTGATTTGTGGTACAATAGCAACCCGCAGAACATCCCCGCGAATCGAGACATTGAAAACCGAACGGAGGAAGAAATATGACGAAAGAACGAGCCATTGTCTACCCCTATATCCCCAATTCTGTACTCGCAGTGAAGCAGCAGATGCTCCAGGAGGTTGGAGCGGAGCAGATCGAGGATTTCTTCGAGGACGTGCCGGAGAAACTCCGGCTCAAGAGAAGGATGAATTTGCCCGAACCCTTCTTGTCCGAGTACGCGCTCAAGCGACACGTGGAGGGCATCCTGGCGAAGAACAAGACCGCCGGAGAGTACCTGAGTTTTCTGGGGGCTGGATGCTGGCAGCACCACGTCCCGGCCGTGTGCGACGAGATCAACGGGCGCGGCGAGTTCCTGACCGCTTACGCGGGCGAGCCTTACGACGACCACGGTCGGTTCCAGGCGCTTTTTGAGTACACCAGCATGATGGGCGAACTGCTGAATATGGACGTGGTCAACGTGCCGACGTACGACGGCTTCCAGGCCACCGCTACGTCGCTCCGCATGGCGTGCCGCTTGACGGGGCGGCGCGAGCTGTTGATCGCCGGGACCATCAGCGGGGATCTGCTGTCGAAAATTCGGGATTATTGCAAGCCCGGTTTCGCGATCAAGCAAGTCGGCTACGATCCCGCGACGGGGCAGATGGACCTCGACGCACTCAAGGCCGCGATCTCCGAAGGGACGGCTGCCGTCTATTTCGAGAATCCATCCTATCTCGGCTTTGTCGAAACCCGAGGTGACGAGATCGCCGGGATCGCCCACGATCACGGCGCGGTCTGCGTCGTCGGCGCCGACCCGATCTCGCTCGGCGTCCTCACGCCGCCCGCCGACTATGGCGCGGACATTGTCTGCGGCGACATCCAGCCATTGGGGATGCACATGCAGTTTGGCGGCGGCCAGGCGGGCTACATCGCCACCCACGATAAAGAGGAGTACATGATGGAATATCCCTCCCGGCTGTTTGGCATCGCCCCGACGCGCGTGCCGGGGGAGTATGGCTTTGGCGACGTGGCCTACGAGCGGACCTCTTTTGCCGAGCGGGAGGAGGGGAAGGAGTGGGTCGGCACGGCGGCGGCGCTGTGGGGCATCACGGCGGGCGTCTACCTGGCGCTGATGGGGCCGCAGGGGATGCGCGAGATCGGTGAGGGGATTATGACGCGCGTGCGGTACGCGATGCTGGAGCTGGACAAGATCGCGGGCGTCAAGGTTCCGGTTTTCCATGCCCCTCACTTCAAAGAGTTTGTCGTCAATTTCGACGGCGCGGGCAAGACTATCGCAGAGATCAACGAGGCGTTGTTGGCGCGGGAGATCTTTGGCGGCAAGGACCTGACGCAAGAGTTCCCCGCTCTCGGCAACAGCGCCCTCTACTGCGTGACGGAGGTTCACACGAAGGAAGACATGGATCGGCTGGTGAGCGCGCTCAAGGAGGTGGTCTAAATGGCACAGCAAGACATATCGAAACATCGATTTACGGACGGGAAGCTAAATCTGAGACGCTTTCACCAGGCCCGGTGGGACGAGCCGGTCATCTTTGAGCTGAGTTGCGAGGGGCAGCGGGGCATCCTCGTGCCTGAAGTGGAACAGGGAATACAGGACGAAGTGGGCGATGTGTTGGCGACGTTGCCTGACGCGATGCGCCGGAAAGAGCCGCCCAGGTTGCCCGAACTTGCTCAGCCGCAGGTGTTGCGGCACTATGTGCGGATGTCGCAGGAGAACCTGGGGGCGGACCTGAACGTCGAGATCGGCCAGGGAACCTGCACGATGAAGTACAGCCCCAAGATCAACGAGCAACTGGCCGGAACGCCGAGGATGGCGGATCTGCATCCGCTGCAAGATGAAGAGACGGTGCAGGGCGTCCTCGAGATCATGTACCGCTTCGAGCAGATCCTGAAAGAGATTTCGGGGATGGACCGGTTTACCTTGCAGCCGGGCGCGGGGTCGGCGGCGATTTACGCCAACGCTTCGATCATCCGCGCCTACCACGAGTCTCGAGGGGAGGCAGGTCAACGAGACGAGATCATCACCACCATCTTTTCGCACCCTTCCAACGCGGCATGCGCCCAGACCGCCGGGTTCAAAGTCATCACCCTCTACCCCGACGAGGACGGCTATCCCGACATCGACGCGCTCAAGGCAGCCGTCTCGGAGCGGACGGCGGCGCTATTGATCACCAACCCGGAGGACACGGGCATCTTTAATCCCCGGATCGACGAGTTTGTGCGGGTCGTCCACGAGGCGGGCGGGCTTTGCTCCTACGACCAGGCGAACGCCAACGGCATTCTGGGGATCACCCGGGCCAGGGAGGCGGGCTTTGACCTGTGCCACTTTAACCTGCACAAGACCTTTTCGTCGCCGCACGGATGCGGAGGGCCGGGATGTGGCGCCAGCGGCGTGACCGAGGAGTTGGCTCGCTTCCTGCCGGTTCCCACGGTCGAGTTCGACGGCGAAAAGTATTACCTCGACTATGACCGACCTGATAGCGTGGGCAAACTGCGGCCCTTCTACGGCTACGTCCCGGTCGTGCTGCGGGCCTACGCCTGGGTGATGAGCCTGGGCGCGGAGGGCTTGCGCGAGGTCGCCGACATCTCGGTGCTCAACAACAACTATTTGCTAAACAAGATGGTGCAGATCCCTGGATGCAGCGCGCCGTATGCCCCAGGCAAGCATCGCATTGAGCAGGTACGCTATAGCTGGGAGGAACTGGCCGCAGAGACGGGCGTTCACTCCGAGGAGCTTGGCGTCCGCGCGGCGGATTTTGGCATCCACTACTGGACCAGCCACCATCCGTACGTCGTTCCAGAGCCGGTCACGCTCGAGCCGACCGAGACGCCTTCCAAAGAGGACCTGGATGAGTACGTGACGGTGATGGCGCACGTGGCGGAGGAGGCGCGCACGGATCCCGAGCTGGTCAAGACCGCTCCGCACAATAGCACGGTTCACACCGTCGACCACGCTCCCCTGGACGATCCGTCGCAGTGGGCGATGACGTGGCGGGCGTATCTGAAGAGAATCGGTAAGTAGGTTTCGATACAGAAAGAAGTCATTCGTCTGCAGACGGATGACTTCTTTGTTTCAGCGTGTAGAGAATATAATCGTGTATAAAAGCGATGGAAGCGAGAAAGAAACTAGGTTTAATCGTCAACCCTGTCGCTGGCCTTGGCGGTAGAGTTGGACTCAAGGGCAGCAACGGCGCCGAGATACAGAAAAGGGCGCTGGAGTTAGGCGCTGTGCCCCAATCGCTGAACCGGGCGATCCTGGCATTGGAAAGGATCGAGCCTGCCGACGACTTGAAGATCGTCACCTATCCCGGCGAGATGGGGGCGGACGTAGCCAGGTCGTGCGGATTTGAGCCTACGATCACCGGCTCGATTGAGCCAGGCAAGACGACGGCGGAGGATACCCGGAATGCTGCCGCGGAGATGTTGAGGCTGGGCGTGGACCTCCTGCTATTTGCCGGGGGAGATGGCACGGCCAGGGATGTGTATAACGCTGTAGGAGACGAGCTCCCGGTGCTTGGCATCCCGGCGGGGGTGAAAATCCACTCGGCAGTCTATGCTACCAATCCCTTGAGCGCGGGCGACCTGGCTGGGCTGATTTTACAGGATAAGGTCTCTGCCTTCCGCGAGGCCGAGGTGATGGATATCGACGAGGACGGAGTTCGACAGGGCATCGTTTCGGCCAAGCTGTACGGCTACCTTAAGGTTCCCTTTCGACGGCGGTTTCTCCAGGGCTTGAAAGCACCCAGCAAACCTGGCGAGCAAGCGGCTGCGGCGGCGATCGCCGCCGACGTGGTGAGCAACATGGAGGTCGGTTGGCTCTACGTCATCGGTCCTGGGACGACGACCCGGGCGATCACTACCCGGTTGGAGCTGGACAAGACGTTGATCGGCGTGGACGTCGTCGCCGAGGGGGATCTCGTCGCCGTCGACGTAAACGAGTCCCGACTGCTGGAGCTTTTGAAGGGGCGCAGGGCCAAGATCGTCGTCACGCCCATCGGCGGCCAGGGATATATCTTTGGCCGGGGGAATCAGCAGATCAGCCCGCAGGTGATCGCGAGGGTGGGCAGGGAAAATGTCGTCGTCGTGAGCACAGTCGGAAAGATTCACTCGCTAGGGGGACGGCCTCTTTTGGTTGACACGGGTGATCGAGAGGTGGATGAAATGCTCGGTGGGCACATCAGGGTTGTGACCGGGTACAACGAGCAGATTGTCTACCGGGTGGCGTGTTAGCGTTTGCATTTGTTGTTTTGTCGTGCTACAATTTAGTCTGGATTCCACGCTATTGTGCATACAGAGGTGCTATGACAGTTGCTTACAATCTCCCTTTGCCGTTCGAGAATACTAAACTGGTCAATCTTGACGGAACCTATCTTGAAAAACTGGTTGCTCTTCTATCTCAAGATCTGGACTTTCACGAGCAAGACAGTGGATATGCCTCGCATAATTTTCACTCCTTTCCAGCCAAGTTCCCTCCTCAGATTCCTCGCAAGTTTATTGAAGGATTAACTGAGACAGGAAATGTGGTTCTCGATCCGATGATGGGATCCGGGACGACGATAGTGGAAGCCTACATATCAAGGCGACATGGAATTGGTTTTGATATCGATCCCCTCGCTTTACTGGTATCCAGGGTCAAAGTTGCATCTCTCGATGCGGACGAGGTTATTCGGCAAGGACAGGTGATTTTGAGGAATGCCACACTGGCTTGTAAGGACAGGCGCCAAGAATTAGAGAAAATACTGAAAAGTCACTGGGATGCCAAGACGCAAAAATTTGTCAATTACTGGTTTGCTCCCGAGACGCAGGTGGAGTTACTGGCGCTCATCATCGAGATTGAGCACATAGAAGACACGGCAATTCGGGCTTTCTTTGAGTTGATCTTTTCGGCTATCATCATCACCAAATCCGGTGGAGTATCTCTGGCTTTCGATCTGGCTCATACTCGCCCTCACCGGGCCAAGGTTGCTTATACTCAGAATGGCGACATTATTCTAGGACGCGATCTGGTTGATAGCTCATCCCCTCGGGTTAAATTTCTGACCAAGACTCTGCGATCCCCGCTCGAAGAGTTCAAGAAGCGGTTCAAGCAAAACCTGGGAGGTTTGCATATAGCGCCGACAGGTGCTGTCCAACCACGGATTACCTTCGGAGATGCACAGAATTTGCCGCTTGATGAAGGGATGGTGGATTTGATCATTACCTCCCCTCCTTATGCCGCCAACGCTATTGACTATATGCGCGCGCACAAGTTCTCTCTCGTTTGGCTGGGATATCAAATTGATGATCTGGGACAAAAACGAGGTGAGTACATTGGCGGCGAAGCAGTGACGGGGATTGATTACGAAGAATTACCCGACAAAGCGGCAGAGGTGGTTGCCGATCTTGCCAGCATAGACGAGAAGAAGGGACGTGTGTTACACCGTTACTATTCGGAAATGACCCGCACTCTACGAGAGATGCTTCGAGTTTTGAAGCCGGGCCGGGCAGCAATTGTCGTTGTGGGCAGTTCTACAATGCGAGGCCGAGATACCAAGACACATGTTTGTCTGGCTGATATTGGGCGGGCCATTGGTTTTCAGGTTCCCAAGATAGGCATACGTCATCTGGATCGCAATCGAAGGATGATGCCAGCGGGATTCAAGATCGATTCAAAGTCTCAGATTCAGCAGCGTATGCATGAAGAGTATGTCATCGGATTCTACAAACCCAAGGGTTGATAGTTCTCTACCGGAGGATCGAATGAAAATCGCCGATCTGCGTCGTGCTTATCATCGTCGTCTCTGTGAGGAGATTATCAGGTTCAAGAGGGACAAAGCGACCAATTATCCCAACTTTGCAGACAAAGGAAGCAATTCCAGCAGAGAGATTGCGTTGGGGGTCGTTCAGCGCCTCGGTTGTGAACCGAGCTATGAGTCTATATCAGGTCAAGCGGTCGGCAGGCTGTTTGAAGTTATCACCAAAGATTTTCTGGAAAAGGCATTTGGCCAGTTGCACCATCTACGTCCTGGAAGATGGTATTATTCTGTCGAGACCCCCATCGCTGATTTCGATCAGTATGAACACCTGGCCGAGTTGGAAAGAATCGTAGGGCAGATTGACACATTGTCTTCTTCGCTGGGGGGTGACTATATCATCAAGCCAGATATCGTCATTGGCAGGGGGCCGGTTTCTGATACAGAGATTAACGAAAAAGAATCGGTGCTCGAAGCAGACGGGTTTGCAGGGCTGACCCCTCTCCGAGAAGCGAACGTCGAGCACCATCGTTTGATCCTCCATGCCAGCATCTCGTGCAAATGGACGCTTCGAAGCGACAGAAGCCAGAACGCCCGCGCCGAAGCCCTGAACTTGATCCGAAACCGGAAAGGCAACCTACCGCACATCGTGGCTGTTACAGCCGAACCCTTACCGACGCGCATTGCTTCCCTGGCCTTAGGGACAGGCGACCTGGACTGCGTGTACCACTTTGCTTTACCCGAGTTGATCCAAGCGATTCGCCAGGTGGATAATGAGGATCAGATGGATATACTGCATACCTTGGTCCAGGGACGGAGACTACGGGACATCAGTGATTTGCCGTTCGATCTGGCGATATGAATCAGAGGAGGAAATGGATGGGCTGTTTAACAAATAAACGAGCACTCATCACCGGCGGCGCGTCGGGCATTGGGCGGGCGACGGCGCTGCTCTTTGCCCGCGAGGGCGCGGCGGTCGCCGTGGCCGATCTGGACGAGGCGGTCGGTCGGGCCGTGGTCGAGACGATCGTGAGCGAGGGCGGGCGGGCCATCTTTTTGCGCTGCGACGTGAGCCAGGCGGCCGATTGCCAGCGCGCCGTGCAGCGGGCGGTGGATGAATTGGGCGGCCTCGACGTCCTCTTCAACAACGCCGGCATCATCCGGCGGACCACGGTGCTCGGCATCACCGAGGAGGAGTGGAACCGGGTGATGGCCGTCAACGTCAAGTCGATCTTTTTGCTGAGCAAGTACGCCATCCCCGTGATGGAGCAAGCGGGCGGCGGTGCGATCATCAACACTGGCTCTGGCTGGGGGCTGACGGGTGGAGGGAACGCCGTCTCGTACTGCGCCTCGAAGGGGGCGGTGGTGAACATGACGCGCGCGATGGCGATTGACCACGGCCCGCAGAACATCCGCGTCAACTGCGTCTGCCCCGGCGATACCGACACGGGGATGCTGCGGAGCGAGGCGCAACAGCTCGGCGCATCGGAGAAAGAATTCCTGGCAGAGGCGGCGGATCGCCCGTTGCGGCGTCTCGGCAAGCCGGAGGAGATCGCCCAGGCGGTGCTCTATCTCGCCAGCGGCGCCTCCTCGTTCGTCACCGGCACGACGCTGGTGGTGGACGGCGGCGGGCTGGCCGGATAGGAGGAACGGGATATGCGTGGTCTGGAGGGAAAACGAGTGCTCGTCACCGGTGGAGCGGGCGGCATCGGCGCGGCGACGGCAACGCGTTTCCTGGAGGAGGGGGCGCGGGTCGTCGTTCTGGATCGGGATGAAGCGGCGCTGGAACATATCAAGAGCCACCTGCTGGCGCTCAGTGGTACCATTGTCGCCGACGTATCAGATGCCAAAGACGTAGCGCGAGCCTTTGAAGAGCTGGATGGTCTGACAGGCGGACTGGACGTGCTGATCAACAACGCCGGGATCAGCATCCGGCATCGTTTTATGGACATCTCGCCCCAGGAGTGGCGGAAGGTGATGGCGGTCAATCTCGACGGCGTGTTCTTCGTGGCGCAGCAGACGGCGCGACGGATGTTGGCGGCGGGAAGCGGCGTCATCCTGAATATGGGCTCGACGAATGGACTGATGGGTTATCATTATTATGCTGACTATAACGCCTCGAAAGCGGGCGTCATCGAATTGACCCGCTCAATGGCGCTGGAGTTGGGTCCAGCGGTGCGCGTCAACGCCATCTGTCCAGGCTTTATCTTGACGCCGATGCAGGAGGCGGAATACACACCGGAAATGCGACGAGCCTTTGCCAGCAAGTTGCCCCTGGACAAACTGGGCCGGCCAGAGGATGTGGCCGCTCTTTTCGCCTTTCTCGCCTCCGACGACGCGGCCTTTATCACCGGGCAGTGTTTCGTGATCGATGGGGGAGAGAGCGCGGGAGGACTGGCCAGCCAACCCTAGAGTGAGAATCCTTCACTACCGGACACTTTTTGAGTGAACGTTTATTTGGACACGGATTTCACGGATTCACACGGATTTTACCTGAATTTTTCCGACACGCGCCTAAAATTCTGAGCGGCAAGCATCTGCCAACGAGCAAGCAAAGCGCCGAAAACAAAAAACTATCCGTGTCATCCGTGTCCTGAGAAAAGTGTCCGGTAGCAAAGAGAATCCAAGGGGCCAGGGAGAGCGGCCTTCACCTGGCCCCCTATGCAGAGGAGAAAATAGAAAGAGTTATTCCACTCTTTACATATTTGGTCGTTTCTTTTCGGCGATATAGTCGATGTACGCCCGCGCGTGCTTTTCACCATCGAACCACAGCGTTCGGATTCTCTTGTCCTTGCGCAGCATCTCAAAACTGCCGAAATACTCATCTGGTTCATCGTCTTCATAGTAGGTGTGGATAGCCTCTCCACCGTGCGCTGATTCCAGGAACTCGCCCTTGCTGATTTCCTTCCCTTTCCCGAATGAATCGCTGTCCACCGACAAAAAGTTTACGAAACAGAGTCCTCCTGGTTTCAGGACGCGCTCGATCTCGCGCATCGCAGTGGCAATGCCTTGCTTGCTCATGTGAAAGATCGAGTTGTAAGAAAAGACAAAGCTCAATGATTCATTCTCAAAGGGGAGTTGCTGCATATCCCCTTGGCGCAAATCCAGGTCCATCTGCCGTCGCTCGCAGAATTCCTGGGCCGCTCGCAAGCGTTCTTCCGAAATTTCGATACCGTGCGTCACGTATCCTTGCTCGTGGAACCGAACCAGCAACGGCTCAAGCGCGTGGCTTGTCCCTGCTCCACATTCAAGTACCTCCTTTTCCAGAGGGCTATCGTTGCAGTATTCCAGAAACGTGTAAAGCTCTACGGCTCTAAACATCGCTATCCCCTATCGGTTGCCACCGCCATGCCTCTCCCTCTGGGACGACGTAGCCCAGACCGGGGAAGGGTAGATGATAGCCGTATACTAGCATGTTCTCTTGGGCGGCCTGTTCGAGCAATTGACACCGGGTGGCCGCGGCTTTCTCTGGCGCAAAGTCAAAGATCATGTGCCAGTCTGGATATTGGAGTTGGAAAGGAAGGGCTATCGCATCGGCGATGCACAATAGCTTCTGGCCGTTCGAAGAGACGACGACCGTAGCGTGGCCCGGCTTGTGCCCCGGCGCGGGGAAGAATCGGACGCCAGGCACGATCTCCATCTCCTTGTCGATCAGGTCGATCCGCTCTCGAATCGACACGAGTCTGGCGCGCGTAAAGGCCGCCCTTTCCTCCTCCATCTGTGCCAGGGTCCCTTTCGAGGTAAAGTATTCCCAACCTTCACGCCACATCACGTAACGGGCGTTGGGGAAGGTTGGCGCGCCATCGTCGTTGGCGTTGCCGCCGATGTGATCGCCGTCTCCGTGCGTGAGGATGACCGTGTCCACCTGTTCGGGTTCGATGCCCGCAGTCCGCAGGTTTTGCACGAGCTTTCCCGCGCCCGGCAAGGGGCTGCCGGTTCCATAGCCTGTGTCCACCAACAAGACCCGCTCGCCTGCCTGAACCACCAGACAAGTGTACGAAATGATCAACTCGGACCCAAGATCGTATTCGTCGATCACCTGCTCCAAAAGCGGTCGCGGCGCATTGGGGAACACCTCGTTGAGCGAGACGGGCGGGGCGATGCTCCCATCGTGGATGGCCGCGCACTCAAAATCTCCCACTTTGAATCGATATATTTCTCTTCCCATTGCTCTCCTGGTTTATTCGATATGGAATCGTCAATCTTCGATCCATTCCAGATTAAAGATGACTGGACGAACGCCGCTGGTGCAGCATCGGATAAACGAGTTCTCGTTCTTTGACCAACCGCCAAAGCGACCGCCCGATCGTAGCGTCTGGAATCTGCTAAAGAGATCGTTCCAGGCCCAGGTGCAAAAGCCCTTCGGTTTCTCGACGCGCTCCACGATGAACTCTTGTCCCTCGGCAAAGTAGGGGCAGGGTGGGGCGTCGGGTTGGCCGTATTCGTCGGCCAGGTCCTGGTAGAACGTTTTCTTCAGCACCGTGATCTTGAGTTTTGACATAACATTCCCCCGTTACTCCTCGATCCGCTCCAGCTTGAAAAAGACCGGTCGGACGCCGTCGCTACAGCAGGCGATGTACGTGTTCTCATCCTTCATCCAGGGCGAAAAGCTTCCCCCGCTCATCAGCGCCAGGTACGCCTTGTAGATGTCGTTCCAGGCGGCGTCGCAGAAATCCTCGCCCGGATGGTCGTCGACGATGAATTCTTGCCCGTCGGTAAAGTGCGAGCAAGGTCTCGTGATGACGCCAGGCTCCATGTATTCTTCGACCAGGTCTTGGTGCACCAGTCTCTTCAGTACGGTGATTTTGCACTTGGGCATCGTCATTTCCCCCTAATCGTCCACTCTCTCCACCTTGAACACGACGGGCTTGAGACCATCGGTGCAACAGGCGATGATCGTGTTGCCGTCTTTCATCCAGGGACCAAAGTCGCCCTTCTTTTTCAAGGTCAGCAGTACTTTGTGGATGTCGTTCCAGGCCCAGTCGCAAAAGTTCTGGGGCCGTTCATGGCCATCCAGGACGAACTCTTGTCCTTCGACGAAGCGGGTGCACGGCGACGTGTTCGAATCCGGGAGACTGTACTCCTCGACCAAGTCCCGATTGTACATTTTCTTCAGTACCGTAATCTTGTAGGTTGACACAATCCTCTCTCCCTCAACTGATCCGTTCCAGTTTGAATATCACCGGCTGGATACCGTCGGTGCAGCAGGCGATGATCGTGTTGCGATCTTTCATCGAGGGGGTGCTTCCGCCCTTGATCAGGGTCAGGTAAACTTTGTAGATGTCATTCCAGGCCCAATCGCAAAAACTCTCATCTGGCTGATCGCCGTACTCGACGACGAACTCTTGTCCCTCGGTAAGGCGCCCGCAACGACGCGGCGAGTCGCTGGGCTGACAGTATTCGTCAGCCAGGTCTTGATTCGACATGGTTTTTAATACCGTGATCTTGCACGCTGGCATAGGTTTCTCCTCTCTGGTTATTCAAACGTGGATACGTTCGCCGTGTATATCCACTGCCCGTTCTGCTTTTCGTACATCATGATGCCCGCGTAAACGAACTCGCTCTCGCGTTGCTCGCCCGACTCGTCCGTCTGTGTCCGGCGCACCTTGGTCCGCGTGATCATCCAGGCGAGGCTCGCGTCCTGCGAGACCTGGACGATGGGCGGTTCGAGGTCGTCCCATTCATAGTACGTGGCGTTCTCAAAGTACCGCTCGAACTGCTCAAGGCTGGCCTCCCGCGAGGTGCGATGTATCGCGCCGTCCCGCACATAGATGTACGATTCCGCCTGCTTGGCGATGAGCGCCTGGGCGTCGGTGTCAAAATGAGCCTTTCGGTGGCCGGCGTGGATGGCCAAGAGTTCCTGTTTCGCCTTTTCGATCTCGTTCACGTTCAATCCTCGCTCGCAGACCGTAGCCTTTCCAGTGCACCAATGGCCGAGGGCGTTTCAGGATTTATGGCCAACGCCTTTTCATAGTACTTGATGGCCAGCTCGTTATCCCCGATGGTCATATACGCCTCGCCGAGGCTGTCGTAAGGATTGGCCGATTCTGGATACGCCTGGATATTTAGCTTGAGCACCTGTATGGCCGCATCGTACATCTCTCGCCAGAGCAGTTGATAGCCGAGCATGTTCAAATGGTTCTCGCCAAAGTCGTAGCCATCGGGTTGGCTATCTTTCAATTCCTGATATTGCTCGACGGCGGCCTGGATGCCTTTTTCGACGATCGTGTAGGTAAGGGGTTCCGCGATTGATTTTTTCGCCTGGCCCGTTAACCCCTCATACGTTTGTGTGATCCAGGTTTCACTGGTTAGTTGCGGAATGCTCCAGGCTGCCCAGTCCTTCAGTAGGTCTTCTTCGATCATATCTTGCGCATTCCTCCCATCCGCGATTCCCTTTTTGATCAAATCTGTCGTACTGACCGCCATGCGGAGGTGTTCTTTCAAATCGCCCAGGGTGTAATCGCGACCGTGCCCGGTGATGAATGTTACATCGTCCGGGAACAGGGTGATCAACTTTCCGATGCTTTCGACGTATTGTTCGGCGTTCCCACCTCGCGGCAGGTCCAAAGGAGGAAATGCATCCGCAAGGACGAGATCCCCCAGGCAAACGATTCCTGAATTGACAAAGTAAACGACCATGTCGCTATGGGTATGTCCGGGCGCGGAGATGATGTGGATCTCTTCTCCGTTAAAGTGTAGAGAAAGCTCGTCTTTCACTTCGATGATGGGTAGCTCTTGTCCTGGGAGTTTGTCCAAGGCAAAGTATCTCCCAGCCAGTTCGTCTCTCGCGTTCTTGTGGGCGATCAATGTGGCTTCTTTTCCAAAGGGCGCGCTTCCGCCGTAATGATCGAGATGTGGATGGGTGATGATGATCAGTTTCACGTTGCCATCGCCCAGTTCTCTTACCTTCTTGTTCAATTTTTCGGCGGTCTGTGTCCATCCTGTGTCGACCAACAGGATGCCATCCTGGCCTACGCAGGCGGCTAGATTGACAGTGACTGCATCGGGTTGATCGAGGAGTGAAAGTGTGAACTTGTGAAGCGTGTTGGAAACTTTTTCGACTTGCATGATGTCCTCCTGTTCAGATAGAGTTTTCGTTTATAATTTGCCCCACCCGGCTCAAAGTGAGCCGGGTGGGGCGGAAGTAGAATCAGGCAGGCGCGACGGCCTCGGCGGCTGGAACCGATTTCTCTGTAGTCCGTTCCTCGGCCCGACGCCGCAGCAGGACGAACGCCGCCGATCCGATCAGGCACAACAGCCCCGCCGCGTACCAGACCCAGCGCGGATCGGCGTGATCCATCACCAACCCGGCCAGGAACGGCCCTACAGCCGCCGGGATGGACCAGCCCAACCCCCAGATCGCCATGTAGCGGCCCCGCATATCCTCGGGCGCCATCTTGGCCACCAACGCCTGCATCGTCGGCATGACGACCATCTCGCCGACGGTGATGATGAACATCGCGATCACAAAGGGCAGGTAGGCCGAGGCAAAGCCGTACATCCCCAGTCCGACGGCGTACAGGAGCGCTCCCAGGGCCATCATGATCATCGGTCGGTGTTTTTCGACCTGGCGAGAGACAGATATCTGGAGCAGGACGACGGTGGCCGCGTTCATACTCATCAGCCAGCCGTAGGCTCGCTCGGCGATGCCGTGCGTATCCCGCAGGTAAACGCCCAGCGTGGTGTATATCTGGAGGTACCCGATGGTCATAAAGATGCACGCCCCGGTAAAGAGCATGAAGGTGACGTCTTTTGCAACCTCTCGGTAGCCGATAAAGGTCTGGGCCATCGTCTGTTCCGGCTTGCCCTCACGCGACGCGGGCCTGGTTTCCTGGATCGCCAGGAAGACGATACCGGCCGTGATCGTGCTGGCGACCGCGTCGGCGATAAAGAGCGGCAGGTAGGACCGTGTGACAAGCAGCCCGCCGAGCACCGGCCCACAGACCCAACTGATGTTGGCGATCACGCGAAAGATGCCGAATCCGCTGGTTCGCTTCTCTTCCGGCAGGATGTCGGCGATCATTGCTCCCTGCGCCGGGCCGCCGATGCTGGCGACCAGCCCCACGAACAGCATGACGGCAAAGAGCAGCTCGAACGTGCCCACCGCCCCGATCGCCAGGCTGCTCAATCCGCTGATGGTCAGTCCGAATATCACCATCCACTTGCGGCCCAACCGATCGGTCAGCGCGCCGCCGAGCATTCTTCCCAGCATGCCCATGATGGCTACCAGCCCAAAGAGCATGCCGACCTCTGTCATTCCCACATCGAACTTTTTCGTCACATAGAGCATCAAGAACGGGTTCAACATGGTCCTGCCGAGCGTATCAATGAACATGCCCATGACAAGGATCCAGAACTGGCGAGGATATTCGTCGTAGATGTTGCGCACACGTGTCACTGGATTGTTAGCAAACATTCTTCTATAGGTCTCCTATTGGTCTCTAAAAAATTCTCCCCAGAGGAACACGACGAGCATCCCCTGGGGAGAATCGCGTGATCCATTACGCTGAGAGCCGCTGGCGAAGCGTGCTGATGTGACGGATGCTGTTGGAGGCTTCGGCCAGAGTGCCGTATTGGGCCTGCAAGCGGCAGCCCCATTCCACCAGTTGTCCACCCAGGCGAGCCAACAGGCGCCGCGAGAGTCTAGTTTCGCGTGTGTACGCCTGTCGGATCAAACGCTGAAGATCAGCTTCTTCGAGTCGCACTTTTCGGTATTCTTCTTGAACCAGCACATCGCGTCCGGTAATCATGTTCCTCATCTCCTAATTTTGTGTCAATGTGTGCCTGCATCGTTTTCCGTCGTTGCTTGCAGGTTGTTCTTTAATTGTGTCAGTAGATTGTGCAGTTGAATCTTTTCAGCCGCGCTCAGGCACGCCCAGGGCGCGAAAAAGTAAGCGTTCGTCTTTTCCTCAGCTTGCTGGCGAACGGCCCGGCCTTTTTCTGTGATCCGGTATCCATTGTCCGTCTCTTCTGCCCAGCCGCGGCTGATGAGGGTTGTGAAGGCTCCCGTGTAGGTCTCTTCCGAGTAGCCTCGGAAGGGACGTTCGGCCAACTCTTTGGCAGTGTGCGCCTCGTCGCGCCAGAGGAGAGTTAACGTTTCCCAGACATAGCCGCTGACCTCGTAAGGCTCCCAGGCGGCGATGTGAGCGTCGTCGCGGAAACCGTGCAGGTCGTCGAGATGCTGATCGATCTTTGCCAACGGCCCGTATTCCTGGTCGGGGTGCGCCCGGCGGATTGTCGAGATATGCGGCTTGTTGGCAGGCTCTTCGGCGTCCAGGCAGGCTTGGGACACTTTCCCCAGCAAGCTTTCGATCTGGATCAAGTTTTCCTCAGGCAAGGGCGAGAGTTCACCCAGCTTGGTGTAGAAAGTGTGGTTGAGCTCTTGTAACGCCGTGCGTCCTTTTTCGGTCAACTCGTAGCCGCCGTTTTTCTTTCGCGGGGCGATAAAGCCTGCCTCGGCCACCTCGGTCAAAAAGGTATCGTACACCGTCGGGTTGTTGTAAGGGCCGCGGGCGCTCAGGCGAGCGACCGAGATGGGGTCCGGCTCGAGCCGTTTGGCCGTGAGCAAGAGGAAAAAGTGGCCTGGCTTATCCAGACCATGTTTCTCAAACAGCGAGTTTACTTCGTTCCGCACTACGGTGGGGATCGCCTGCGCCACTGCTCCGCTCAGGTCCCATAGCTGCTCCAGGGTGATAGCAAGCAGTTTTTCTTTCGTGCGGGTGAGGAGCTTCGCCAGGTTGGCGAGTTCATCTTTGCTCAGGGCGGACCAACCGACGTAAAAGTAGCGGTCCGTCGCCTCTTCGGCTTTGTCCCGAACCTGTTTCCCCTTCTCGGTCAGCTTATAGGCGCCCGCTTCCTCGATCACCCAACCTCGATCGGCCAACTCCTGGAGCGCTTCCTGGTAATCCTCAGTCGTATATCCCCGGAAGGGGCCCAGCCTTTCGGCCAGTCCTGCGGCGGTGTTCAGATCATCGCGCCAGATGAAGGTCAACGCTTCCCAGGCGTGGCCGCTGATGTCGTACGGTTTCCAGGCGGCGATGTGAGCGTCGTCGCGGAAGGTGTAGAGGTCGGTCAGATACTGGTCGGCCTTCGCGGTTCCGACGGTTTCATCTTTGGGGTCAGTCCAGCGGCTGGAGAGCAGCGCCCATTTCTGCTCCGGTTCCGGCGCTTCCAGGGTCGCCTCGACCAGGCGGTAGAGCAGGCCGTTGAGTTGCTCCATTTCGTCCGCCGGGAGGAGCTTGACGGCGCTCAGGCTTTGGTGCGCGGCCTCAAAGATATTCTCGATGGCGCGTCGTCCCTGATCCAAAAGCTGGTAAGCGCCATCTCCCACTCGTTCGATCATCTCCACTTTAGCGAGGTTTTCCAGGATTTCTACCTGTCGCTCCCGTGTGGCGTAGGGGGCCATCTTCTGGAGACGGTCGACCGAGATCGGTTGAGGGTCGACGGCGCGTACTACTCTCAAGGGATACCAGACGTCGGCAATATCCGCTTCCTCGGCGGCTGTGCGCATCGCCTCCCGATAGAAGGGGGCAAAAGCTTGCATTGTCTCTGCTGCGAGATTCCACAGTTCTTTCTTATCCATGATAATTTCCTCCTTTTGGTCTGTAACTTTATTTTCCTAACAAGAACAAAGAGATGGCGCGCAGGGTGTCCTCGACGCGGTTGGCGTTGAGCTTGAAGCATTTGGCGCCATTACAGCGCCGCGCGGCGAGATAACCCGTAGCATAGAGTTGCTTCAGATGACGTGAGGCTGCGGATTGGCTGAGTTCCAGATGGGTCATAATGTTCTGGGAACTCTGTTCGCCTTCTTCCGCAACGAGCTTGAGAATGCGCAGGCGGGTATCGTCTGCTAGCGCGCTGAGCCGGACGAGAATTTCCGCGCGGCTCAAGTCGGGAGCGTGTACCTGTACTCCGGCAGGGATGCGGGCGCCGAACAGCACCCACAGGGTATTCCCAAATTTGTATTTGCCAAGATACGGGCCTAGATGGGCGGATGGAACAAAGACGAGCCGCTCTACCCCTTCGAGTTCTTGCCGCTTGTGCTCATCGAGTTCGTGATCGAGCACCCGTTGAGCCGCTTCAAACCTGGACATGGCGCCGAGGTCGAGTTGTCGAAAAGCCTCTACGGATGCCTGCAACATCGGCAGCACCCGGTACCATTCTGGGGCCAGAATTTCGTCCCACATATTTCGCAGGTGAGAAACGATCAGCGATTGCATCGCCGGAGGATCGTTGAGGTATCTATGGGCCTCCGACTCGATCTCCGGGATGACGTTCTCCGGAGGGAATCGCTCGCTCAAAAAATCCAGAAATGCGTCCACACTCGCCAGCAGTGGCGCGGTGTCCAACGGGTTGCGATCGTTTGCTGGATCAGGAATGGGGCAGTACCCGTCCTCTTCCTCGCACACCTGGCTATAGGCGTTAAAGAGCCAGTCGCGCATGATGGTTGGCTCCAGGCTGGCCAGGTGATTGATGTAGGCGGGAAAACTGGGCCAGCTTTGATCGGGAGCGACGGCAAAGTGCAGGCCATACATGACGAGGTTATTCGTGTGTCGTTGCTCCGGCGTTAGTGCGGCGGCGGTGCGAGTGACCCACTCGTGAAGCCCAGAAAGTTCATCGGCTCTGATAGCGGCTTTGGCGAGCAGTCCCAAATTGTTCAAAGCGTTATGGGCAGGCTCCAGGGCTACACTGATGGGTGATTCTGTGGACGCGGCGACGTCTGGATCTGGGGCAGGCATTTCTCTCCTTTTTGCTCTTAAATAATTTTATCAGGTAACCCGATTATTCAGGTTACCCATTTAACCGGGTAATATGCATATTATACCCGATTTCTTTGATGTTGTCAAGAGGGGAGAACCTCGGATAGAAGAAACACACGATGGTGGTTGAGAGGCTTGTGGTCAGACATTGTGTATTTCACATGTCCGCGGTTCTCTTTCTTGACATCTTGACCATTTGCGGTATCCTTCCTCTTGTCATGTTCTACGACGAAGCCAAGATCTATGTCAGCGCGGGCGACGGCGGCGATGGCTGTGTCGCTTTCCGGCGTGAGAAATACGTTCCCTACGGCGGGCCAGCCGGCGGCGACGGCGGCAAGGGCGGCGATGTGCTGCTCTACGTCGACCCGCACCTCAACACACTCTACCGCTTTAGCAGAAAGCGCCATTTTCGAGCCGAGCGTGGTAAACATGGCCAGGGCAAGAGACAGCAGGGCGCGTCCGGCGAGGCCCTGCGCATTCCGGTGCCGCCCGGCACCACCGTCTACGACGCCGACACCGGCGACCTGCTGGGCGATCTGACCGAGCCGGAGCAGGAATTGATCGTCGCGCGCGGCGGGCGCGGCGGGAGGGGGAACGCCCGTTTCGTTTCCCCCACCAACCAGGCCCCTCGAATGGCCGAGCACGGCGAGCCTGGCGAGGAGCGCTGGCTGCGGATGGAGCTCAAGCTGCTGGCCGACGTGGGGTTGGTGGGAGCGCCCAACGCGGGCAAATCCACCTTCCTCGCTGCCGTGACTGCCGCCCGTCCCAAGATCGCCCCCTATCCCTTCACCACGCTCCAGCCCAACCTGGGGGTCGTCGTGCTCGATCCTCAAACCGAGTTCGTCCTGGCCGACATCCCTGGCCTGATCGAAGGTGCCTCGGAGGGCAAGGGGCTGGGGCACGAGTTCCTCCGCCATATTGAGCGTACTCGTGTCTTGATCCATCTCCTCGATGGCCTCTCGCTCGATCCCCTGGAGGACCTGATCGCCATCAACCGGGAGCTGGCCACTTTCAGCAGCGACCTGGCGCAAAAGCCTCAACTGGTGGCCCTCAACAAGATCGATATGCCGGTGGTGCGGGAATTGTGGCCAGAGATGCGGGAGGCGCTCGAAGAGCGGGGTTATTCGTGTATGGCGATCTCTGCGCTGACGCGGGAGAACGTGCGCGAACTCCTCTACCGCGCGGCGCAGATGCTGGCCGAGCTGCCGCCGCTGGCAGCGCCCGCGCGAGAGTTGCCCGTCTTTCGTCTGGAGGAGGACGAAGACGAGTTCACCATCGAGCCGGAAGAGGATGGCTGGCGGGTGCGCGGCGCGAAGGTGGAACGGCTGGCTGCGATGACGATCTGGAACCTGGACGAGGCGGTGCGTCGCTTCCAGCGGACGTTAAGAGAGATGGGGATCACCGAGGCGCTGCGGGAGGCCGGTGTGCAATCGGGGGATACCGTGTACATCGGTGAGGCGGAGTTGGTGTGGGAGGAATAAACAATCCCCAATCCCTGGGCGTTCTGGGCGGCACCTTCGACCCCCCGCACTATGGCCACTTGGCGCTGGCGGAGAATGCCCGCGTACAGCTCCGGCTCGACCGCGTCCTCTTCGTCCCGGCCGGGCAACCGCCCCACAAGCCCAATCAGCCCACTACGCCCGCCCATCATCGCGCGGCGATGGTGCAAGCCGCCATCGTCGATCATCCGGCCTTTGAACTCTCCCGCGTGGACCTGGATCGTCCCGGCCCGCACTATACGGTCGATATGCTGGCGCTCCTGGGGCGGGCGTATCCTGGCGCGGACTTTTATTTTCTGATCGGCAGCGACAGCCTGGTCGAGTTCCCGACCTGGCGCGACTCGGCGGGCATCCTGCGGCAGGCGCAGCTGGCCGTGATGCGACGCCCTGGATGGGAGGTGGATCTGGAGGCGCTGGAGAAGGAAACGCCAGAGATTCGAGAAAGGTTGGCCTGGCTGGACACGCCCTATCTCCAAATCTCTGGCACGGATCTCCGGCGGCGCGCGCGCGAGGGACTACCGCTCCGGTATCTGATCCCGCCGTCGGTCGAGGCCTACGTGCGCGAGCGCTGCCTCTATCAGAAGGAAGGTTTGTAATCGCCGCCGGGCGACCTAACCGATCGCCTGCGCAAAGTCCGCCGGCGTGACGCCGGGGCTTTCGATGTTGTGCTCCTCGTAGAACCAGGCGATGGCTGGCTCCACCTCCTCGATGGGCGTTCCCCCCAGTGCCGTTTCCAGGTCGACCAGTTTTTCCTCCGGAAAGAAGAAGAAATCGCCAGAGATTGAGACGGCGGCCACGGTGTCATCCTGCACCTCGGTCGTGGCGCGGATGAGGCCGCCCGGCGCTTTGTGCATCTTTTGCCGCACGTGTAAACCGGCGCGAATCTTGATCTCCCGATCGGCTCTGGGCCGTCTCTTCTGGTAAAGCCACTCGTCGGTGATGAAACGAGCCGCCAGTTCGTCCGTCTTGGCGCGCCACTCGGTATCCACGTTCGTCACTACATCCATCGGCCCCAGCATCTCGATGAACTTGTCGGCCATCAGCGACCACAGTTCATCTCTCGGCGGGACCTGCTCGATCTCGCGCTTGACGGTCGAGAGGTTTTCATAGATCGTCTTGTAGATTTTGTCGCGGAATTTTTCGTCGGGGACCTTGAGCACGCGGGACATCATCTTGTAGTCGAAATCCACGATCAGATTGCCGACCAGGACGTAATAGTCGCCGATCTCGCCCGCCCCGCAGCCAGAGACTTTTCGCTGGTTGGCGACGATGTCGTTGACCTCCCGGTACTCGGCGGGGATGCCCAGCGCCCGGTAGCTCTCGATGGGCGCTTGCAGGAATTTGCGGTAGAAGGCGATTTTGCTGCCGGGGAGCATCGGGTTGTCGCGGTGAATGATCAACTGGAAGAAAAGCTGCTCGCCGTCCAGGTAGGTCGCGCCGCCGCCGACCTCGCGCCGAAAAAGGGGAATGCCGTTCTCGCGACAGAAGGGTACGTCCACCTCTTGCTCCACATCCTGGAAGTAGCCGATGCAGACATAGTTCGTGGCGGGCGAGCAAAGGATCACGCCTTCGCGGTCCACGCGGGGCAGGGAGTGGTACAAAAGTTGGGAATCTTCCCAGGATACGGTTTCAAGACGGTAGAGTTTCATTGATGGTTTTCTCCTTTATGACTTTCTGATACTTTTGACAATACGGCTTTCTCGAACACTATCGCCAACCCGATTCCAATGGCGAACATCCCCTAGTCCAGCGGGTCGAGCGTTTGTCCAGGGATGGAAACACCAAACTTCAAATCGCTCATATCCTGCTTTGTATTGACAACCTGTGTAGCGGTCTACCGCCTTGGTTTCAGTGGTATGCAAGGCGACTCCAAACACGAACCAATTATTCCAAGCAAGAAAATTCTCGTCAAAAATTGGGCTCCTGGCGCTCGCTGGAGACCACTGTTGGGCAGACCCATCGAGGTTTTACGGGCTTCCCGGATCCCGCAAAAAGCGGCAGGCGGTCGCGGCCAGGATCGCGCTGCCCACGGGTAAAGCCGATTCGTCGATATCAAAGGTAGAGCTATGCAAGGCCCGCGGATCGCCCTCTATACGGACGCCGAGCTGGATAAAAGCACCGGGTACAGCCTGAGTCATGTAACCAAAGTCCTCACCGCCCATCTCCAGGTCTGGCTCGTACAGGCGGCCGGCACCCAGCATTTCCTCGGCGACCTGCCGGACGATATCGCTGACGTGGGGGTCGTTGTAGCAGGCGGGAAAGATGCTGCGCACGGCCAGCTCATAATCGCCGCCCAGGGTTCGGGCCAGGCTCAGCGCTCGCTCCAGCTCTTCCCGGAGCTGCAGGCGGGTCTCGTCAGCGTACGCGCGGATGTTGCCGTGGAGCGAGACCCGGTCGGGGATGACGCCCGTGGTGCTGCCGCCGTGTACCGCCTCGACCGAGACAATGGCCGACTCGAGGGGATCGATGCGTTCCGCCGGAATGGCAAAGATGGCGCTCAGGACCGGATTGAGGAGCAAGATAGGATTTAGCCCTTGCTGCGGCTTGCTGCTATGACAACTCTGGCCGAGCAGGATGGCGTCGTAGGGATCTATCCCAGGCATGACGTAACCGCTGCGGATCCCCAGGCTTCCGGCCTCGGCTTGGGGGTCTACGTGCAGGCCGACGACGGCATCCAGCCCTTCCATTGCCCCTTCCTCCACCATGCGCAACGCGCCGCCTTTGTCCTCGTCGTCCCAGGCTTCCTCGCAGGGCTGGAACAGGAATCGGATCTCGCCGGGTGGGCGGTTGGGCAGGGATTGCAGCAGTTTGGCGGCGCCCAGGAGCATGGCCGTGTGCGCGTCGTGCCCGCAGGCGTGCATCAGGCCGAGCGTGCAAGAGGCGTAAGGTACGTCGTTCGCCTCCTGGATCTCCAGGGCATCCATGTCGGCGCGGAGACCGACAGCCGGCCGGCCCTGGCCCAGACGACCGACGACTCCCGTCTTACCCACGCCTGTCTCCACCTGGAGACCCATCGCCTGGAGGGCATCGGCCACAAGCCGGGCGGTCTGGTGTTCCTGAAAGCCCAGTTCGGGATACCGATGAATGGTGCGGCGCCAGGCCACGATCTGCTCGTGGAGCGCGTGGGCCTGTGAAAACATTTCAGGCGACGATACTGTTTCCTGTTGGTGGATCGATTCTGTCATTATATCTCCTATCAGACAAAAACGTCCAGCGCGTATTTCAGATCCGAGATTAAATCCTCTACGTTCTCAATACCCGTCGAGTAACGGATCAAGCTTTCCGGGATTCCTAACCGGGCGCGTTCTTCTCGAGTGCATTCCACGTGGCTGGTCGTCGCTGGTGGTCCAACGATCGTCTCGACTGCGCCCAAATTGGCTGCGGCATGGGCAAAATGGAGTCGAGGTAGGAAACGGCTTACCGCATCGAGATTGTTCTCTTTCAGCATAAAGCTCAATATGCCGCCAAACCCTCGCATCTGCTGGCGAGCAATTTGGTGTCCTTCGTGTGAGGGCAGGCCAGGATAATGGACCCGCTCAATCGCCGGATGTGATTCCAGGTACTGGGCGATCTTTAGCGCGCTTTCGTTCTGTCGCTGGATTCTCAGTTCAAGGGTTTTCATACCGCGCAAGATCAGATAAGCTGACATCGGGTGGAGGGTCGCTCCGTTGATTTCGCGATAGTGGTATACTCGCTCGATCAAGTCCTTCTTGCCACAGACCACGCCGCCTAATGCATCGGCGTGTCCACCGAGGAATTTGGTGGCGCTGTGCAAAACCAAATCCGTCCCCATCTCGATGGGGTTCTGGTTGATGGGCGTGGCGAACGTATTATCCACGATGACGATGGCGCCGACGGCATGAGCCGCTTTGGCCAGACGCGCGATGTCGATCACTTTTACGGTTGGGTTCGTAGGGCTTTCCAGATAAAGTACGTCACAGCCTTTTGCCACCTCCCGTTCGATTTGTTCGTGATCCGTTGTATCGCACAGGATTACGTCTACTTGAAACTTGGGCAAGAACTCGCTGAAAATTACACTCGTTCCGCCATAGGTATCTTTGACCGAGACGACACGATTTTCGGAAGAAAGTAACGCAAAAAGCGTGCTGCTGATGATGCCCATGCCGGTTGCTGCACTCGTTGCGGCTGCTGCATTTTCCAGATTTCGGACTTTGTTCTCAAAAACCTGAACGGTGGGATTGGTATTGCGGCTGTAGATATGGCCTTCTTTCTGCCCCAACGCGACTTGCAACCATTCATCCAGGTCTCGATAGCCAAAGGCCACGCTGTGTACGACGGGAACCTGGGTTGCGCCCTGCATCAAGTATTCTTCCTCACCGGCCCAAACGGTCCGCGTGCCCAGTTGCGGTTTTTTGCTCATTTGGTTTCTCCAGGATTTTACAAGATCGAATCCATTTTCTTGCGTCTAAACAGGTGCTACCTCCGTGAGCGTCATCGCTCATACTCGTGCCTCAACAACGAGAACATCAACACGTCCACATACCTTTTCGTTCCAGTTCTCGTATCTCCTCAAAACGCCTTCTCTGCGCGATCCCAGTTTCTTCCGTAACTTGTCAGCATGCTTTCTCTTTCCAAAACACCATCTCCACGATAATTATACATTCTCCAGTTCGGCCAGCACCGCCTCCACCGCGTTCGGAATCGCGGCCGCCACCGTCGGCGTGCACTCCTCGCTAAACGTCAATACATCCTCCACTTCGATGGCGATGATGATAAAATCCTCATCGGCGGGCAACGTCATCCCCATACCTCGCCCCAACGCCAGCGCGCCCGGCAGCGAAAGATCGTGTGTCGACCCCGCGTGCAACGAGACCAGCAGGTCGTTGGGGTTCAGCCGATAGACGTCGCCCGGTTTTCCATCGCGAGTCTTGATCGCGTCTACCATGACGATCCGTTCATAGCCCGTGATGACGTCGAGCAGCCGCATCCCGCCGGCGCTCGCCTCGGCGAACGTCACGTCGTCCCGTTGGCAACGTTCCGCCGCTGCCCGCGTCACGTAGATCCCGATCCCGTCGTCGGTCAGGATCGTATTTCCCATTCCTAATATCAGCGTTTTCAGAGTTGCTCTCCTTCCAGTAGTGCTCTCGCAAGGCGTTGCCGAGAATTTCTGCCACGAATGACACGAATTCTCACAAATTCCCTGAGATTAAAAACTGGTGCTAATTCGGTGCGACCTACAAGTGGCCTTAATTCGTGGCTAATCTGAGCGCAGCAGGAAGCTATCCTTCTTCCAGATAGTAATAAAAGTGATCGCAGCAATCGTCCCCTTCCATCAACGTCTTGGTGCGCCGGAATCCTATCTTTGGGTTGAACCCCGCCACGATGTGCGGGTCCGTCGCGCAGTACAGGTGATACCCCCACTTGGTCGCCTCTGCCGCGTGCGCCCGGTCCGATAGGGGGCAGCGGGTGCACCATAGCTGGAGGCCGTCTTCCTGCTGCTCGAAGGTGAACTCAAATCCCAAGGCTCGCAACGGTTCCCACAGTTGCTCGATCAAGTCCTCGATCTGGTTGCTCCCCGCCTTTTGCGCGATCTCTGCCCATTCCTCCAGCGTATCTTCCGCGATCATCTCGTCCAGCGCGTCAACCGCCGCTGACCCGAGCCGCTTCTCCATCCCATCCAGCAAAAAGGCCATCCGTTGCATACAGCGGCGCTCCAATTGCTCTCGTTGTTCCTCCAACCTTTCCTCAACAATTTTTTCGTTGTCCATCATTCCATTCCTTTCGATAGTTCAGAGTCGTTGCGTGAACATTTCACGCGAGCACATCCAGCGTCATCGCCGCAAAGAGCAGGAACAGATAGGGGCTGGATAACTTGTACAGTTGCCAGGCCAACTTCCGCGAGGGCCGGAAGAAGAGCCACAGGTTTCCGGCGACGACCGCCGCGCCCAACGCCAGCGCCGCTTTGAGATACAACCGGCCGAACTCGCCCACAAAGTACAGGGCGATGGAGCAGCCGAACATCAACAACACCGTGGCGACGGTGCAGCGTACTGTCTTTTGGAACGAATAGACAGCCGGCAACATGGGCACCTTGACCCGCCGGTAGTCCTCCGTGTGAAAGATCGCCAGGTTCCAGATGTGGTTGGGGATCCAGAGCACGACCAACGCGGCGATGAGCAGCGGCGTGAGTGCCACCTGGTTGCGGATGGCGGCCCAGCCGTAGAGCACCGGCACGCCGCCGCTAAAGCCACCCAGAATGACGTTGAGCGGGCTGCGCCGCTTGGCCAGCAGGCTGTAGACCAGCACGTTGTCCAGCAGGCCCACCAGCCCCCAGAAGCACGAGAGCGGGTTGATGAACCAGGCCAGTATCAGCGAGAGGGCCGAGAGGAACAAGCCCCAATAGAGCGCCAACTGTGGCGGGTCAATGCGCCGGGTCGGCAGGGGGCGGCGTCGAGTGCGCTCCATCAGCGGGTCAATGTCCCGATCGATGTAGCAGGTGAGGGTGTTCGCCCCGGCGCAACCCAGCGCGACGGCGAATACCGCGCGGAGAAAGACTCCGGGCTGAATCGGCTGCCCGCCTGCGGCGACGACCATCGCGCCCGCCGCGGTAAAGGCCAGTAAAATGACCGAAGGTAGCTTGGTGATCTCCAGATAGGCGCTCAGGGATCTGATCCCTGTTCTCTGAAGCTTGCTTTCTAATTCCTGTGCTTTCACACTTCCAGCGCCTGTGCAACCAGTTGAGCTACGTCCATGACGCGCATGCGTACTTTATCGCGGCGGGCGGCCCCGGCCAGCGTGCGCACGCACTGTTGGCAGGCGGATAGGAGGTACTTGGCCTCAGTCTCGGTCGCCTGCGCGATGCGGCTCTTGGCCACCGCCGCCGACAGGTCCTTATCGGCCATCTCCACGTCGCCGCCGCCGCCACAGCAGAGCGCGTACTCGCGGGTATCTTTCATCTCGACAAAGTTGACGCCCGGTATGGCGCGGATCACATTGCGCGGCGCGTCGTAGATGCCGCTGGTGCGGCCCAGGTCGCACGGGTCGTGGTAGGTGACGGTCTCTTCCAGCGGTTTGAACTTGAGTTTGCCTGCGCCGATGATCTCTTCCAACAGCTCTGTCGAGTGGAGCACTTCAAAGCCGAGCGGCTCGCCCAGAATGTGCGGATACTCGTCCTTCCAGGTGTGGTAGCAGGAGGGACAGGCGGCCATCAGGCGTTTGGCGCCGGTCTTGCGCACGGCCTCCACGTTATGCCGCACCGACTCGACCGCTGCATCTCCCATCCCGGCGATGATCAGCGGAAAACCGCAGCACCATTCCTCACCGCCCAGCGTCATATAGTCCACGCCGGCGTGTTCCAGGATCTCCACTATGCTCTGAGGGATTCCATACGACTGGGGGTAGAATGAGGAGACGCAGCCGACAAAGTATACCACCTCTGCTTGCTTCTTTCCTCCCACTCCCTCGGGTATCTCGGGCAAGTTCTGGCTCCAGATCAGCCGCTCTGTATTCTCGTCGCCAGAGATGTTGTAGTGGGTGGTGACCATCTCGCGCATGTGGTCCATCGCCTCGGGATATACGCCCTGATCCACCAGCGCCTCGCGCATGGCGATCCACAGCGAGCGCGTGTCAATGTGAACCGGGCAGACAAGCCCGCACCGCCCGCAGAGCGTGCAATCGTAGGTGCCGGCCGAATGGGTCTGCACCGCTTCCCCATCGATCGGGCGGGGACCAAAGATGCGCGCCCGCAGTCCATACTGGCGGTTGACGAACTCGCGCACGGTCTCGATCTTGCGCAGGGGGGTGATGGCGTCCAGTTCCGACTTTTCGGCAAAGGTGGGGCACCATTCGATGCACTCGCCGCAGCGCGTGCAGGCGTCCAATTCCATCAATTGCATAAAGGCAAAGCGTTTCAGATCAAGCCGGGACATGGAGCGCCTCCTTTTCCAGATGGGCTTGTGGATTTTCTTCCTCTTCGATCTGGCGGATCATCGCCACCAGCGCTCCGGCGATGACGTGCATGAATTTGGAAAAGGGGATCGTGGCGATGACGACCGAGGTGAGCAGCCCGTGGATCAAATACATCCAGTGAGCGAGGGAATCCCAAGCCAGGGGCAATCCTCTGAAAAGCGGGGCCAGCAGCGGCCAACTGACGAAAGCGAAATAAGCCGTCGTCGGATCGACGTCGCTCGAGTTGTGACGAGCGATCTGGGTGATCCAACCGGAGAGCAGAATCAGCCCCAGGCCAACGACCATCCAGGTATCCATCGGGCCGGTGCGCAACTGGGGAACGCGGGAAAAGTAGCGCCGAACGACAAAGAACAGAAACCCCACGGTCATCATCACCGAGCCGAACTCGTTCAGGAACGCCGTGACCGGGTGGTCGGGATTTACCCACATCCCGATCCACGGCACGTGTTCCAGGTGGAAGAGGTGGATGAGCACCTTGTCGGCCAAAGCCGAGATGCCCGAGAGGATCATCAGCAGCATAAAGCCGCTGAGCAGGAGAAAATGATTGAGCCAGCGCCAAAAGCTGTTGCGGTAGAGGCGGCGATTAAACCACGCCTCGACGACGAACGTCTTGATGAGCAGCAGCAAGCGAGCGCTAAAGATCGTCTTCAGCGTGACGCGCAGTAGCTCACCGATCTTTTGACCAGGGGAAGCTGCGGCGCGCCCGCCGACGCTTCCTCTCAACCAGTTAGCAAAGACCAGCCACATCCCAACGAGGAACAAGACCATCAGTGGGAGGTGGACGATCCAGAAAACGCTCTCTGCAGTTTCTGCATTCATAGGTAATTCGACCTCCGAACAGGTTTTTTCTTGAGAAGGATTCAGACCGGGCAATAGGCAGCCACATGCGGCCGAGCTTTGGTGTGCTCAACCAGAAAGTGCTGCCTATTTCCAAATCGCCGTGCGTCATACGTCAGGCACGCAGTCTTACTAGCCCAGGACGTCCTTGTATTTTTCTGCTTCTTCCTCGATGAGGGCTTTCAGTTCCGAGGAATCGGCCTTCCACAGATTGTCCAGATCGGCAGGGTTGGACATCTCGATCTTGACCAGCCAGCCTTCGTCGTAGGGGGACTCGTTGACCAGAGTAGGCTCCCACTCCAGTTCCTCGTTCACCTCGGCGATCTTGCCGCTGACCATGGCGGCGATGCGTCCGACCCACTTGCCCGACTCCATGGACATAAAGGTCTGCTCTTGTTCCACCTCGCGCCCCGGACGAGGCGATTCTACAAAAACGATTTCTTGGGCGATCGCCTGGCCGAATTCGGTCATGCCTTGCGTGACAGTGTCTCCATCTACCTTCGCCCAGCTATGCAGCTTGTCATAGTACAGGTCGTCGGGGAATGTGTAGCCACTGATCTCCATTTTTATGCCTCCTTATGTATCCTAGATTGTCAGAGTATCATACATCAAAAAACGCCGTTACGTTACGCAACAGCGTTTTGTGGGTGGGATCGCTTGCGGTTCATCCTTCCGTCGCTCAGGACGCGCGTTCAAGCTGGTTTAATTGTTGCATCAAGCGTGACTTGCGCCGGGCGGCGTTGTTCTTGTGAATGACGCCTTTCTGGGCCGCGTTATCCAGCGCGCTGACCGCGATGCGTACAGCCTCGCGAGCCTCTGCAAGCTGCCCTTTTTCGAGCAAGCGTCGGGCCTTTTTGACCGTGGTGCGCGCTCGACCTCGATGCACCTGGTTGCGCAAACGCTTCCGTTCTGAACTCCGAAGATGTTTCTTCGCCGATTGTAGGTTGGGCAATGTTTTATTCCTCCTGTTGATTGTTTCTACCGACACGTAATTTTACAACAACTCGACTGATTTGTAAAGCGTGGGCACCTGGTCTATAATGGGCGTGATGCGTGATGCGTGAAACGTGATTGAGTTGGGTTGAGGCGAGAGCCGAAACCCAACGCATCTCCTGAGTAATGTAGGAACAAATTGCGACATGGGGAGGGAGAAGTGCACTGGAAGAAATATGCATATCCATTGAGTTGGCTCTTAATTGTTCTAACAAGGGCGTTCGGGACATTGATGGATTGGGACATCATACCTGAGAGCGAATCTCAGTGGCCAAATGCTGTGGTGGCGCTGGGATTTGGGATACCTATGACATTTTGGGGCTTGAGCTGGTGGTTCACCCCCAATGATCTATTGAGATGGTTGGGAAAGATTCCATTTCGTTGGTTCGGCCCCCGCTTATCAGCAGAGGGAGGGCAATTCTTTGGCTTTTGTGTATTATTGTTCGGGATCATCCTCATAATATTGGGGGTATTGCTCGTTCTTGATGCTGCTGGAGTGTTTATGTTTTAGCGAGCGAGTAGGTTGGGTTGAGGCGAAAGCCGAAACCCAACACATCTCCAAATCTTGAATCAAAGGGGGGAGTGAATGGGCGGAATGGAAGAACCGCTGGCGGGCGAGGACTTTCGGACCGAGATCGACGAGGTGGCTGGCGCAGTGCACACGGGGAGCGGGGATATTATTCGCGTCGAAAAGGTGGAGGTGGCGGCGCTGCGGGCGGCGGACGCGCTGCGGGGCTTGCTCGCCACCGATGAAAAGCTGCGCGATGAGCTGTTGATGGTGCTCCGGCAGTTATCGGCGCTCCAGGCGCAACTGGGCGAGTGGAAAGAGCTGCACCACATCCTCCACGAGGTGTCGGCGGCTTTTTCGCCGTTTTACGCCAGCCTGCACGCGCTCGACCGGGCGGAGGTGGGATCGGTCGATTGGCGGGCGCTCTTGCGGGGCTGGCGTTCCTGCCAGACCGAGGTGGATCGGCTGGCGGATTTCGAGAGCCGCGTCGAACACATCCGGGGTTCGCTCCGCCGCGAGGGGGCGCGGGCTGCTCGCCCGGATTGGGGGGCGCGGATCGGCTCGTTGCAGCGCGGGATGGAGGAGCGGCTGCGGGAGGAGCACTCGGACTGGAACAGTCCGCACAGCGCCGAGGGGTTGATGGACCTGGCCGACGAGTTCAACCAGGCCTGCGACTGTTACCTCAACCTCGCCGATTGGGAATTGCGCCGGGTCATCGAACGAGTGCAGCGATTGTACGCGAACTTTGTGGGGGGGCTATTATGAGCAAGCTTTTCAATACGTTGCAAGAGCGGTACCAGGTGTTGAGCGCCCGCAAAGAGCAAGATGAGCCGGGCGAGGAGTTTCTGGAGGACGTCAGTGCTTTCATCGTCGATGCGCGGCGCGCCGGGGCGAGGATCTCTGATGTGGACGAGCGCAGCCAACTGCGGGCCTGGATGCGTTTCCTGGCGAACGGAGTCTACGACGCCACGGGCGTCTATCCCGATACCTCGCTGCAACCACTGGCCGAGGGGCAGCTAACCAGCCGTCGAGCGGAGCGCGATGCCCTGGGGGCAAAGCCGACCCAGCCGACCTGGGGCTGGTTGCTCGTTGGTGGGGCGGCGGTGATCATCATCGCGGTGGGATTGGCCGCTTTGAGCGGAGTGCTCCTGCCTCCCTCTGTTGAGGAGCCTACGCCCACGGTCGCGCCCACAGCGACGCCGGCGGTTTTCGCCAGCCGCGTGGAGGTGGGGGAGAGCGTGAGTGATGCTGGCAGGTTAGAGGCAGTCGCCGATACCTTCTGCCGGGGCGTCCCCGAGATCCACGCCGCGTTCTCGCTGGAGGACGTCCGGCCCGATACGCTCTGGCGCTGGGAGGTGCAGCGCGAGGGCGAGGTCGTGGCTTCGCAGCCCGAGACGCCGTGGGGGCGGGAGAACCGGCAGGTGATCCCCATCCTTTCCGATGACGAGGGCGTCGAGCCGGGCCGCTACGAACTGCTCATCTACGTGGGCGAGCGCGCGGCGGCGACGCATCCTTTCGAGGTGTTGAGCGCCGCTCCGCGAGCGTTCAACCTGCGCATGGCGGATGTGCCCGAGCCGCCCGTCGAGGCGTCGGCCCGGAGCGAGTTCGACGTCGGCGTGCGGGTGATCTATTTGACCTACGAGTACGAGGGGCTGTGCCCGGGGCTGGAGCTTGCGCACGCGCTCTACCACGAGGGCGAGCCGATCCAGGAGAACACCGGGACGTGGAGCGGCCCTCCACGCGGGCAGACGCAGGTCAGCTTCCAGGCGTTGGACGACGAGCCGTTCCCGCCCGGCGACTATGAGGCGCGGGTGACGGTGGCGGGCGAGGAACTGGAGCGCGTGAACGCCTCGATTGAGGGGGAGCAAGCGATGGTGCGCCCCGCCTTTAGCGATCTCACCATCGCCCAGGGCGTGGAGCCGGACGGCAGGCCGATCCTCACCGCGCCGGAGAATCGCTTCGATTGGAACACGCGGGTGCTCTATGCCATTTTCAGCTACATCGGGATGGACGATGGCGTGCGCTGGGCGGCGGTGTGGACGCGCAACGAGGAGGAGGTCAAGCGGCAGGAGGGGTTCTGGGACGTGGATGCGTTCGAGACGAGGGGGACGCGCTGGGTGGTCTATTACGACGAGAGTGGGCGGGTGCTGCCTGGGGGGAATTACAGCGTGATACTGTACATTGAGAATGTGGCGCAGGAGGTGGAGGAGTTTAGTGTGCGGTATTATGTGCCGTAGCTGGCACGAGCATTGTGCGCGGGAGGGATGTGATGGAACTGAACTTGCCCATCTTTGATCAACTGGCCCAATGTCAAAACCTGCTCATCGCCGGTATGGGGGGCGGGTTTGATGTCTTTTGTGGTTTACCTATCTACTTTGAGCTACAGCGACGGGGACAAAAAGTTCATTTAGCAAGCTTTAGTTTCTCTGACGTTGTGAATTTCAAAGGCGGAGTGCGTTTAACGGATACCTTGGTGGGCACGACAGCCGAGTATAAGCGCATCGTGCCTTATTTCCCCGAGCTTTACTTGTCCCAGTGGTTCGATGAGAAGCGCGGTGAATCAGTCACCATTTGGTGCTTTCACAAGACAGGCGCTCGTCCTCTGTTGAAGAATTATCGTCTCCTGGTGGAGCATCTATCTATTGACGGTATCCTGCTTATGGATGGCGGCGTCGATGCTCTAATACGTGGAGACGAGACAGGGGTAGGAACCCTGGTCGAGGATGCTACCTCTCTGTTCGTCGTCAATGAGTTGACCCAAATCTCTACAAGGCTGATGGGCTGTTTAGGCTTTGGAGCCGAACGAGATATGGCCTACGCTCACGTACTTGAAAATATCGCGGCATTGACAAGGGCAGGAGGGTTTTTAGGAGCTTGTTCATTGGTATCTCGGATGGAGGTCTGCCAGGCTTATGAGGAAGCAGTGCTATTTGTCCAGGACAAGGAATTTCAGGATCCGAGCGTGATCAACTCATCCATTGTGTCGGCAGTACAAGGGCATTATGGCGACTATCATCTGACCGAAAGGACAAAGGGCAGTCGCCTGTGGATTTCGCCACTGATGCCTATCTATTGGTTCTTTGATTTGCCGACCGTGGCTCGGCACAACTTGTACTTGCCGCAATTGCGAGATACAGATACATTTATGGATGCAGTGCGGATGTATCAGTTATGTGCTCAGCATATCCCTAAAAGGCCGTCGGCACGTATTCCGTTGTCGTAAAATGCTTTCACGGTTCTTGAATGAGAGCGAGCCGGAGGCGACTTGTGCAACAGACCTATTCAGACTTCTTTGGTGGACTAGCGAGAGATTTTCGGATCGTTGCAATACTTGGGATAGTTTTGATCTGCTGGGGATGCTGTTTTGCCGTCCCGAATGAGCCAATACACCACATAGAATTATCAGAGCCAATGTTGTGCCAGGGATGGGATGAGGATACTCCTATTATCTTGCCCGATGTTGTTTCGCCCGAAGAGACCAAGATTTGTCTTTGCGGTCGTCTTCAATTTCGACCTAGTCAGATAGACAGCCGGGTTTTATACTTGCAGGTTATTTGGTATGGAGAAGAAGGCGATTTATCAAAGCGTTTATCGAGGTTCAGGGAAGGGCGATTTCGAAGTTGCGTGATTAGGAGTGAGGGTTTTGATCCCGGTGACTATGCAGTGGTGGTGATTGGAGGAAAGAAAACGTTAGCACATTTGAAATTTACGGTGAATGAAGGGGGGGGCAAACAACAGTGATCGACAACACACATAACCTACACGACCAAGCCGACGGCGTTGTCGCCCATGACCACACTATGCTAGGTCTCGCCGTGCGGCGGATACGAGAAGCATCTCAAGCTGAGTGGCGCAACGTGTGGATAACCTGATCGCACAGTTGGGCGTTGAGCCATATATCAGGGCGGCCTTTAAGAACCTGGATGAGATCTATGGCTTCTTGCAGGCCGAGCAAGCTTTGCTAGTAAGCGCTGACGATGATACCTAGAGTACCCTTGACTTCCGTTGGTGCTCCGGCAGCTTGGAAGTTGACTTCGGCTATCTGGCGTGCATCCAGATCGTCTATCAGCAACAAATCGGCTCTTTGCTCAATGGCCAAGCCGATGCTCTCGGTCTCGCCCCGATGAAGCAATCCAGGGATCGGGAGTGGGGCATCGAGCAGTGCTTGTACCTGAAGCATCTCACGCTGATAGGCAGCTTCCAGCAACGGCGCATCAGCAGCTCCCTGGGCCAAGCCAGCAGTGACGGCTTCATGATATACGTGAGCGTCACACGGAGGGGACAAGAAACAGGGGAAAACTGAGGTAGAAGGTTCGTTATCAAGGCAGAAATCAGGCCGGAGCGTGGATATAATAAGAAGTGCCAGCCTCCCAAAAACGGGG
>Ga0180434_10000925_pt1 | contig 43072 bp, 35 predicted proteins | sample SS_ome_7_FD_132453 | JGI IMG/M metagenome (GOLD analysis project Ga0180434, IMG submission 132453) | Hypersaline lake sediment archaeal communities from the Salton Sea, California, USA - SS_1_D_2 metaG | ecosystem: Environmental > Aquatic > Non-marine Saline and Alkaline > Hypersaline >... | reverse complement strand
ATCCGGCCCACCGCCGCCGAACAGGCTGAAATGGAGCGGATGCTCAGCGAGGCTCTCGACGCCGGATTCCTCGGCATGTCCTCCCAACAATTGCTCTTCGACAAGATCGACGGCGACACCTGCCGCTCGCGCACCCTGCCGTCCACCTACGCCAAACCACGCGAGTTGCGCAGGCTCAAGTCCCAACTTCGCCGCCGTGGCCGAGTGCTGCAATCCGGTCCCGATATCCAGAACCCGCTGAACTTGTTATCCCAACTGGCACAGTCGCTCCCGGTACTGCGCGATACACTCAAGACCAGCCTCCTGTCGGCGGCCGACGTCAAGTCCAACCCGTTCGCGATCGCGCTGCTGGGCCCGTTGGCGCGGTTGGTCAACCGGTTCGGGGCCGACTTCCGCTGGCAGCATCTGCCGGTGCCGTTCGAGGTCTACGCCGACGGTATCGACCTGGTGGTCTTCGAGGAGTTCGGGGCCGGGGCCGCTGCCCTGCATCTGCGTGATGAAGTCGAACGCAACGCCCTGCTCCAGGATGAGGGCTATCGCCGTCGATTCCGCAAGGATTACGACAGCAAGTTCGGCATGCGCGTATGGCACCGCGATTTCTTCGATGCCGAAATCGTCGCGTGCCCCGACGATTCGGTGATCGGCAAGTCCTTCGGCCAAGTCGGTCTCGACCGCGGCGGGCTTCATCCGGTCGATGCTTTTCTCGATTTGGTCGTCGAGCACGGACAAAAGTTACGCTGGCGCACCACGATCTCCAACCACCGGCCCGACGTGCTCAAGAAGCTGGCCGCTGACGAGGGCATCCAGATGGGTTTCTCCGACGCCGGTGCCCATCTGCGCAATATGGCGTTCTACAACTTCGGCCTGCGGCTGTTGCGGCACGTCCACGACGCTGAGTTGTCCGGCAAACCATTCATGTCAATCGAGCGTGCCGTACACCGACTGACCGGCGAACTGGCGGACTGGTACGGCATCGACGCCGGGCATCTGCGCATCGGCGACCGTGCCGATCTGGTGATGATCGACCCGGACCGCCTCGACACGCACCTCGAGGACTACGCGGAATCCCCCGTCCCCCAATACGCAAACCTACCGCGAATGGTGAACCGCAATGACGATACCGTCGGCCTGGTGCTGATCGGTGGCCGAGCCGTCATCCGGAACGGTTCTCCAACCGCGGTCCTGGGCACCGAACGGACCGGCAGCTTCCTGCGCGCCGGCAGGCGCACGGAGGTCCCCGCCCATGCCTTCTGAGCTCGAGAACACCGTGCTGGGGATGTGGAAGGCACTGTCGGATCGCGACTGGGAAACAGTGCCGACGTTCCTCGCCGAGGACTGTATCTATGTCGACATGCCGGTCGGTCCGGTGGCCGCCGCACGCGGCCCCGATGACATCGTCAAGCGGTTGAAGCTGGGGCTGGATTCGCTGGCCGGATACCGCAACCACGACGGACTGTTGGTGAGCAACGGTGTGGACGTGATGTACGAGCACTCCGAAACCTGGCACTGGGTGACCGGTGAAAGTGCGGTGCTGCAGTTCGTGACAGTTCACAAGGTGATCGACGGCAAGATCACTCGGTGGAAGGACTACTGGGACTTCGGAGCCCTCGCCAACCACGCCCCCGCGGACTGGATGGAGCAGTTGTCACAGGGCGACATGTCCTGGATGTTCGACGCCACCGGCCTCATCTGAGGCGTCAGGACGGCAGTTGGTAGAGCCTCACGGCGTTATCGCGTCCGATCAACCGGGCGACCCGCGATGCGTCCTCGATGCACCAGTGCCCGCGGTCGACGAAATCGCTGAGCACCTCCGCGATCCCGTCACGCCACAGTCGGGAACCGACGTAATGCAGTTCCGGCGGTCCGAAAGCGTCCGAGGAATAGAGAATCTTGCGGAACGGAGCGAGTTCCAACGCGCGGCCGATGAACGCCGCCGCCCGCGCACCGAGATGATTGACGCTCAGACCAATGTCGAGGTAGACGTGATTAAAGGCCTGGGCCAGGTAACCGGCTTCCCGCTCATAGGGATAGCAGTGCAGAAGCACGATCGGGGTCCGACCGGATTCCCGCAGCAGATCAAGCAGATACATCGGGTTGGTTCGGTGCAGATCGCAGTCCCGGTCGCCCAGGCCAACATGGAACTGCAGCGGCTTACCCAACTCCAGGGCTTCGTGCACACCGAATCGCAGCAGCACCCGATCGGTCACCCTGCTCGCCCCGCCGTCCCGCCAGCGCTGCGCCGCAACCCTCACTTCCCGCTGTGTCGGTACTGACAGGTCGCCGTCGAATCCGTCCCGGTAGGCCAGAACCGTCTTCGTCGCAACCGCTGAACTCGCTCTGTTCCAGAGGATTCGACGAAAATTGTCGGCGTAGTCGCCGGGTTCCGCAGCAGCCTCTTCGGCGACCTGCTCGAGCCGCACGATCTCGTGGGCCGGACCGTCCGACGCCTCGGCCACCCCGGCGAGACCGGCGACATCCGGCAAACCGGTGTCCACCAGCCAGTCGCTGACACCGGCGGCGGGCAAGAATAGCCGAGCCAGTTCGCTCTCGGTGTGAACGCAGCGCCGGTCCCAGTACGACTCCGGATCGGCGTGCGGCGGCAAGCCCAACAGCGGCGCGCAATAGGTGCGTACCGCGAAACCGAGTTGTGTGTCGAAGCCTGAGTCGAAACCGGCCAGCGGTTCAGTGTTGGCCTCATTGAGACCGTTCTCGAAGCGTGACCGGCCGGTATCTGAAAGCCAGAAACCGTGGACGTGGTTATCGACAAGCCGCAGCCCGTCTATCAGCTCGGCCAGGCGCGGGCGGACGATCACAGGCTCCAAGCCATCCGAAACTTGTCGGCGGCCTCCGCTTCCGACAGTCCGGCGTAACGTTGCTGCTCATATCGGCGGACAGCCACCAGCGCATCGATGACCGGATCACCCAGGATCGCCCGCATCCGATGCGAACCATCCAGTGCGGCAATGGCAACGGCCTGATCGTGGGATAGCAGTTTGACCCCGGCCGCATCCCGATCGGCCTGGGACAACGTGTGCGGATCAGTGCAGATCTCCGGGGGTAGCGGGGCGTCACGTTCGAGACCATCGAGGGCCAGGCCCAGAATCGCGGCGCTGGCCAGATACGGATTGGCAGACGGGTCGACGACTTTGACCTCCACATTGGCTCCGTGCGGGCTCCCGGGGGAATTGGGCACAAACCGGACCGCCGCCTCACGGTTCTCGGTACCCCAACAGGCGTACGCGCCGGCCCAGTTACCGGGTCGCATCCGCTGCCCGGACACGATCGAACCGGAGAAGATCAGTTGCGCATCCGCCAGGCCCGAGATGACCCCGCCGATCGCCCCCGCACCTTCGGCGGTGAGTCCATGCGGGCCGTGCCCCCCGGAAAACAGCGGGGTGCGCTCCCTGAGCAACGAAACATGTTGGTGAGCTCCGGAACCCACGCTTCCAGCGAACGGCACCGGTGACAGGCTGACCCGCATGCCGTGCTTGCGCGCCGCCCGGCTGACCAAGATCCTGGCCAACAACAGTTGATCCGCGGCCGCCACCGGTGAGGCAGGCGCCAGTGACATCTCGAACTGGTTGACCCCGTACTCCGGATGGAACTGCTCGATGACCACGCCGGCAGCAGCCATCGCGGCCATGACATCCCGGACAAAAGCCTCGTGTTCGAGCACACCGGCCATCCCGTACTGGGCCCACAGCTGTCCGGGCAGCGGGTCGCCGGCGGGATCGACCAGCAGGAACTCGATCTCATGTCCGATCAGGGCGCACAAGCCCTCCTGCTCCAGACGGGATTCAATGCGCCCGAGCGTTCCCCGGGTGCATGCCGCAACCGGATTGCCGTCCTGGTCGAAGAACTGACCCGGAGCCCATGCCAGGCCGTCGTCGATGGTGCGCATCGCGTGCCGATCGATACGTACCCGCTCGTCGCCCACCACGCTGATCGCGTCGGTGAAAGCGATACCGCTGCGGTCGGGCACGAAGCCGTGCCAGGTCGGGCTGGCGCCCAACCCGGGGTCGGCGAACCGGCCCAAGGTATCGGCGGACACCACCTTGGCCAGGGTCAGACCGGCCGGGTTGACGATGGTCCCGATGACGATGCCGCCGGCCGGTGCCTCCGTCACCATGGTCAAGCCCGGCTCGGCAACGTGATGGCACACGCCTGTCCGATATCGAGGGTCCGCAGCGTTCGACCCATACCCAGCCACATCGCGCAGGACAGGGTCAGGTCGGTCAGCAGCTCGTCGTCGAAGTGATCCCGGCAGCGTCTCCAGAACTCTTCGTCATCACGGAGGGCGGTGTGCCCGGTGGCGAATCGATGGGCGAACTCCGCGGCCGTGCGCTCCTGCTCGGAGTATCCCGGCCAGGTGCGCCACTGGGCCGCGTGGGCATAGAGGTCTTCATCCACCCCGGCGGCGGGGCCGTCGGCGTCGCGCGTGTTGATACAGACCGCACATTCGTTGTCGTGGGCCATTACGACGCGGGCGACCTCCCGGACCCGGATGGGCAGCCGATTGCGGTTGTAGACCGCGGCGCTGAAGGCAGCCATGGCGGCACCGATGTCCGGTGACAGCGCAATCCACCCCGCTACGTCGTCGTCAGCGAAGTCTCCGATTCGGCTCATGCACCGATGGTAATTGCCACACCGACGGTAATTGCCACATCTGTGGGAGCCTCAGGCCGGAGGCCGCGATACGCCTCAGGCCGGAGGCCGCGATACGCCTCAGGCCGGAGGCCGCGATACGCACTGCGCGCAGTACAGCTCCTCGCCGAGCTTGTCCATCAGCTGAAGTTGGGTTTCGAGGTAGTCGATGTGCTTTTCCTCATCCGCCAGTATCTCCTCGAACAGGATTGCGCTGGTGGAATCTTGTTTGTCCCGGCACATGGCGATACCGGGCTTCAACCGCGCCATCACTTCATGCTCGATCGCCAGATCGCTGACGAACTGCTCACGTAGCGTTTGCCCGATCCGCAGCGATCCGATGCGCTGATAGTTGGGCAGGCCATCGAGCAGCAGGATGCGGTCGGTGATCCGCTCCGCGTGAACCATCTCCTCGATTGACTCGGCCCGAGTGTGCTTGGCCAGTTCGGTAAATCCCCAGCTCTCCTGCATCTTGGAGTGCAGAAAGTACTGGTTGATCGCGGTCAGTTCGCTGGTCAGCTGCTCATTGAGCAGGCGAAGCACATCGGGGTCACCCTGCATATCCGCTCCTCGTTCGGGTCCGGGCTCCACTGTAGCGTGAGGCCAATAGCCATGGCAGGATAACCTTAGTAAGGTTAGACTGACCTACATTAACCTCGGTCGAAAGGTTGCGGATGTACGTGTGCCTGTGCGCCGGCGCCACCTGCAAGATGGTCAGCGACGCGATCGCGCGCGGCGCCTCGACATCCAAGCAGGTTGCCAGTGCCTGCGGCGCAGGACTGGACTGCGGTCGGTGTCTGCGTAATGTCAAAGTCATTGTCGACGCGGCCCGCGCCGAGCAGTCATCCGCCTGGGCCGTCAGCCGAGCCGGTTGAACTCGGCCAGCGCGTCGGCGTTGGCCTGGGCGCCCATCAGGTCGGCGAAATAGGCATCCTCACAAGCCCGTGCCGCCGATATCCCGGCGCGGGTCGGCTCGGCGATGCTCTGTTTGACGGCGACCAGACTTGAAATCGGTTTGCCTGCCAGCGTTTCGGCGTGCCGCCTGACTTCTGCGTCCAGCTCGTCGGGCTGGCACACCCTCCACACCAAACCCATCCGGAGCGCCTCGGCGGCATCGACCCACTCCGAAGACATCAGCAGCCACGCGGCGTTCTGCCGTCCGATGAGCTGCGGTAGCAGATAGGACGACGCCGCCTCCGGCGCCACTCCCAGGCTGGTGAAAGGGCATTTCAGCCGGGCCGTGGTGGCCATGAAGGCCAAGTCGGCGAAGCCGATAATGGTGGCTCCGAGACCCAGGCCGATCCCGTTGATGGCGCAGAGCAGAGGTTTGGGAAATCGACTCAGCGCGTCGATGAGCCCCGGAAACCCGTGTTCACCGGATACGAACGCCGGGTCGGTGATGCGGGCCTGCATCTCGGCGAGGTCCTGGCCCGCGCTGAAAGCCCGGCCCGCACCGGTGATCACCACGACGGCCACATCGGCGTCATCGGCGGCGGCGTTCAACGCTTCGGCAGTGGCGTCGTAGAGCGCCTCGTTGAAAGCGTTGAGAACATCCGGACGGTTGAGGGTCAGGGTGCGGATGCGGTTGTCGTCGGCGATGAGCAGCGTCACCTGCGACAGCCTAGGTGTCGCGGAATGGACTCCGGAACACATACCGCCCGGTGGGCACCGTATCGATGTTCTCGTTGGCCCCGAACGCGGCCGTGCTGGCGATCATCCGGCCCATCCGGTCGGCCAGGTCGGCGTCATCGGCCGCGCCGAAGAATGCGTGCAGGCTGCGCACGGCCTCGATCGGGAAGAGTTCCTCCACGATCGCCGACACCGGCGGCGCATCGGGGGTCAGCGACCGCACCACATAGTTCTGGATGTAGCCGAATGTCGACTGGGTGTCGATCGCCACCGGGGTGTGGTCGCGCTGCCAGCGGGTCAGCCAGGTCGTCTCGTCCATCGCCGCCGGTCGGCGCAACAGGGCGATATTGGCCAGACCCGGGGATCGATCTCCCGGCGGTGACACCGGTGGCGGCAGCGGCACCGACTCGGTGACGAGGTAGGCGGCCGCGCCGGGGGCCTCCCGGCGCAGCACTTCGAGGGCCGAGGGAACGACTTTCCCGGTGTGGTTCTCGGTCCACAGGCTGGCCAAAGCCTGTACCGGCGGATCGAGGGTGGTCAGCGTCATCAACGAATCACGTACCGGAGCGTCTCGCACGTTGACGGTGACCCCCGGCAGGCCGAGGCCGAGCAATTCGGCAGCCACCGGACCACAGAGTCGGTCGCACCACTCGGCGTCGGCCGCCGTCCTGCGCAACACGACGATGATCTTCTCCAAGATTTGCTCCAGTCCAGCTCATTCCCGCATCCAACGCGGAGTGATGAAGACACCCTCAGCCTCGACAGTCAACCCCTCGGCGTCAGCGATGTGACCTGTGCAATAGGTTTTGACGCCCTCGGTTCGGGCGCGAATCGCCTCGACCCGCAGCGGCCCCAGCCGGGTCGCCCGCCGGTAGCGGATCGTGATGCTCCCGGTGAACCGTGGCTTGCCGTCCGGACTGGCGGCTTCCCCGAGCAGGTGGTCGAGAATCAGCGCAGACACCCCGCCGTGAACGTGGCCCGGCGGGCCCTCATAGGCGGCGCCCAAGTGGAACTCTGCCCACACCCGGCCGGATTCGTCGCGCCGGGTGACCACCGGAGGAGCCAGCGCGTTGCGGATGCCGATGACGGCGTTACCCCACCCGAGGCTCTCCCCCGATGTCGTCTCGCGCACGCCGAACGAACCGTCGATCTGACGTTCCCGAAGTCGGGCGACAGCCGCATCGACAACCCGTACCACCTCGGCGACCGTGTCGGCGTCGGCCTCGGTGCGAATGGTCGCGTCGATCAGCTCGCGCACCGATTCCGCAAGCGGCTGATAGATGCCGCGCAACCGGCTGATGTCCTCAGCCGACCAGTCCTCGGCAGTGAACTCCAGCACCCTTGTATCTAACCCTCACGTCTAACCTGAGCTCATGCCGGACTGGGTACGCCACGCGATCTGGTGGCAGGTTTACCCGCTGGGATTCGTCGGCGCTTTTCCGGCCGCCGATCCGCCGTCACCCGCTGAGCATCGGCTGATCCGGCTGGTCGACTGGCTGGACCACGCCATCGAGTTGGGGGTATCCGGGATCGCACTCGGGCCGGTCTTCGCCTCACGCACCCATGGCTATGACACCACCGACCACTACCGGATCGACCCCCGTCTAGGTGATGATGCCGATTTCGACCTCCTTGTCGATGAGGCGCACCGGCGCGGCCTTCGGATACTTCTCGACGGGGTGTTCAACCACGTCGGCATCGACTTCCCACGGTATCGGGAGGCGGTCAACGGCAACGGCAACGGACCGGAAGCCTCGACGTGGTTTCGTGGGCGGACCGGGAGGATGCAGACCTTCGAAGGCCATGCTGACCTGATCACCCTGAACCACCACAACCCGGCCGTCGTCGACTACACCGTGGATGTGATGACCCATTGGCTCGGGCGTGGTGCCGATGGTTGGCGCCTCGACGCCGCCTACGCGGTCCCGGAGTCGTTCTGGGCACAGGTACTCCCCCGGGTCCGGCGGGCCGCACCGGACTGCTGGTTGGTTGCCGAGGTCATCCACGGTGACTACCGCACATTCGTCGAGCGTTCCGGCGTGGACTCGGTGACCCAGTACGAGCTGTGGAAGGCCATCTGGAGCAGCCTGAACGACCGCAATTTCCACGAACTGGACTGGGCGCTGCAGCGCCACAACGGATTTCTGGACACTTTCGCGCCCCAAACCTTCGTCGGCAACCACGATGTCACCCGGATCGCCAGCACGCTGAAGCGCGCCGACCATATCGGCCACGCCCTGGTTCTGCTGTTCACCCTCGGCGGGGTCCCCACCGTCTACGCCGGGGATGAGCTGGGCTATCGGGGCGTCAAAGAAGAACGGGTGGGCGGAGACGACGCCGTGCGCCCGGAATTCACCTCCCCGCCGACAAGTCTCGACCGCCCCACCGGCGACACCCTGGCCCTGCACCGCCACCTGATCGGGCTGCGTCGCCGCCACTCCTGGCTGCACGAGGCGCGGAGTACGACACTGCATCTCGACAACCGCGGGTATACGTTCATGGCCCGTAACGGCGACGAGGCGCTGATCGTCGCACTCAACATCGATGACACTCCGATGGCGTTGCCGGTAGAGCATCTTTCCGGTCGGCCGGCGGAGATCATCGCCGGTTCGCAGGCTCCGCGGCGGCAGGTGGTCAGCACAACGGTGGTCGCACCGCATGGCTGGCTGATCCTCGCCGGCCGCTGAATTCTGCGGCGGGCGGCAGTTTCGATGAGCCGGCGCAGCACCGCCGATCTCCGGAGTCCGCGACCGCCGACGAGTTACCCTCGCGGAGGCCAACCGAAAGGACCTTGATGTCGGCAACGCCCGATGAAGCCGAAGACGCCGCAGCGCCGGAGACGCGGTCCGCTCTTGCCGAGCGCCTGCGGCGACGCCGGGCCAAGCGCAGTCTGCTGGAGCGGGTGAGCATCCAGTCCAAGCTGATGCTGATGATGCTCTCGATGACCATCCTGGCCATCGCAGTCGCCGGTGGCATCGGGTTTCAGTCTGGCCGCAGTTCGCTGCGCGCCGAAGTGTTCGAGCGGCTCACCGTGATCCGCCAGGCGCAGGCCCAGGTGCTCGAGATCGGCATGAAGGACACGTCCAGTGCGCTCGTGATGTTCTCCCGGGACGAGACCGTCACCGGAGCGCTACGGGCCTTCGACGCGGGCTTCGACGACCTTGCCGATGAGACCATCACTCCCGAACAAGAGGAGATGATTGTCGATTTCTACAACCGCCGGTTCGCCGACCCGGAGGACGCGAACCTCGATGTCAGCGCGTTGCTGCCCGAATCAGAGGCCGCACGCTACCTGCAGGCCACTTTCACTGTCCCGTTCCCCGATCGCGAGAAGGCGATACAGGTCGACGACGCCGGTGACGGTAGTGAATGGACTGAGGCCAACATCCGCTACAACGGCTACTTCCGGCAGCTCATCATGCGAATGGCGTTCCGGGACGCGTTCCTGATCAACGCCGAGGGCGATATCGTCTACACCGCCCGCAAAGGCGTCGAACTCGGGACCAATGTGCTCACCGGGCCGTATCGCGGCGAGGGCAGCCTGCCCGAAGCGTTCCGCGGCGCGATGGATACCAACGACAGCGGCTACGTCGCCATCACCGACTTCGCCGAGTATTTGCCCTCCGGTCAACCCACGGCATGGATGGTGGTGCCCGTTGGCCCGCCGGGCCGCGCCGCCGGCGTCCTGGCACTGGAGTACCCGGCCGCCAACATCACCGCGCTGGTCACCGATAACGGCGACTGGCAGCAGGCCGGTATGGGACGTACCGGGGAGACCTACCTGGTCGGCGACGACGACCTCATGCGCTCGGATTCCAGGCTGTTCCTCACCGACGAAGAGGCCTATCGGCGTGATGTTGTCGCCGCGGGGACACCTGCCGAAGTCGCCGACCGCGCTATCAGACAGCGCACCACCGTGCTGATACAGCCGGTCGGCACCAAGGCCTCCGACGCCGCGCGGCGCGGCCAGACCGGGACCCTCATCGCAACCGACTACCTGGGCCGCCGGGCTCTGCAGGCCTATGCGCCGCTGAATCTCAACAACTTGGACTGGGTCATCGTCACCTCGATCAACGCCGAGGAGGCCTTCGCCCCCGAACGCAGGTTCACCGAGAACCTGGTTCGGTCGACCGCGCTGATCATCGTCCTGACGTGCCTCGCGGCCATGGTGTGGGCGAAATTATTCGTCCGCCCGATCAAGCGACTGGAGGAAGGTGTCCAGCAGATCAGCACCGGTGACTACAACGTGTCGCTGCCGGTGAACTCCGGCGACGAGTTTGGCGATCTGACGTTCGCCTTCAACGAGATGAGCCGCACACTGGCGATCAAGGACCAGTTGCTCACCGAGCAGCGTCAGGAGAACGACCGGCTGATGCTGTCGATGATGCCCCAACCGGTGGTCGACCGGTACCGCGACGGCGAGGACACCATCGCCACGGCGCACAATGACGTCACGGTCATGTTCGCCGACCTGATCGGCTTGGACGAGCTGTCCAACGATCTCGGCCCCGAGGAATCGTTGGGCATCATCAACAAACTCGTGCGCCAGTTCGACGCTGCGGCCGAGACTCACGGGGTCGAGCGGATCCGCAACACCCACAACGGATACCTGGCAAGCTGCGGCCTGACCGTGCCGCGACTGGACAATATCCACCGCACCGTCGCATTCGCCCTCGACATGCAGACCATCATCGACCGCTTCAACGCAGAGACCGGCCGTAACATCAGCCTACGGGCGGGTATCGATACCGGCAGCGTCACCGCCGGACTGGTCGGCCGTGCGGGGATGGTGTACGACCTGTGGGGTGGGGCCGTCCAATTGGCCTCCACAATGCGGCGGGGGTCGCCGCAGCCGGGTATCTACGTCAGCCAGAAGGTTTACGAGGCGACCCGTGACGCCCGGCAGTACACCGCGGGCGAGACCATCACCATCGGCGACCAACAGACCCCGACCTGGGTGCTGGAGGAGGGCCGGCGGTGAGTGTTCTGACAGCGCCGTGGTTCTACTGGTCGGTGATCATCGCGATCGGCCTTCCGACCACTCTTGTCCTGCTCACCGAGCTGCAGCACACCCTCAAGCGACGGGGCAGTTTCCTGGCCAAACCGGTCGGCCTGCTGCGCAGCGTCATCGTGCCCCTGGGTGCGCTGCTGCTGCTGCTGGTCGAGACCACCGACATCAACCTAGAAACCACCGGCGTCCGAATCCTGACGACGGTCCTGGGTGTCTGCGTTCTGGCCATGGTGCTGTCCGGGGTGAGCGCCACCGTCTTCCAGGGCGCGCCGGCCGGCAGCTGGCGGCGCCGGATGCCGTCGATCTTCATCGATGTGGCGCGGTTCGCGATCATCGCCGTGGGTGTCGCGATCATCTTCGCCTACGTGTGGGGCGCCAACGTCGGCGGTCTGTTCACCGCGCTCGGCGTCAGTTCCATCGTGCTCGGCCTCACGTTGCAGAACTCGGTGGGCCAAATCATCTCCGGCCTGCTACTGCTCTTCGAGCAGCCCTTCCAACTCGGTGACTGGGTCAAGACCACCGCCGCGCGAGGCCAGGTCGTCGAAGTAAACTGGCGTGCAACACATATCAATACCGGCAGTGGCCTGGAAATCATCCCCAACTCAGTGCTGGCCGGCCAAGCATTCGCCAACCTCAGCCGGCCGCCCGGTGAGTACACCATCACCGTCACCACGAAGTTCGCTGGAACCGATGCCCCCGACTCGGTCTGTGCGCTGCTCAACTCGGTAGCCGCCAATCTTCCGCACTTACACCCGGACGGCAGTCCCGTGGTCAATGCGAGTACCAGCACCGACTACACCGTCACCATCCCGATCCGGTCGCCTTCCGACGATGTCTCTGCAAGGTCCACCTTCCAGCGCTGGCTCTGGTACGCAAGCCGTCGCGCCGGGCTTCATCTCGACGGTGTCGATGACGGTTTTTCAACCGACGCACGATGTGTCGAGGCACTCCGGAAGATCGCACCCATGCTGCATGCCAGCAGCAGCGATATGGAGGTGCTGCTGCCGAAGGTGAAGCTCGTTCGCTACGGCGACAGTGAGAAAGTGCAGAACTTCGGCGAGGTTCCAGACCGTATCTCGTTCCTGATTGCGGGCCGGGTACGGGTTATGGTGACCGGCCCGGACGGCGGGAGCATCCCCGTGACCACCTTGGCCGAGGGCGACTTCATCGGCCAGACCGCGCTGATCCGCGAACCGGTCAACGCCAGCGCATATGCCGTAGGTGAGGTCACTGCGCTGCAGATCGACCGGGATGCGTTGGAGTCGTTCGTGTTTCGCCGACCGGAGTTGCTACAGGACCTCAGTCGCGCAATTGACGAGCGGCGATCGCATGCACAGGCGGCTGCAGCCGGCGAAGCACCAGCCCCGGACACCGCGACTGGTTAGCGCTGCATCGCATGTCCCTCGACACGTGACCTGATCGTTTCCCAACTGCGACTTGGCGCACCGCGTCGCGTGCCCGCCGGCGCATCACCTCGGTGTTTGACTACCGACGAACAGCAATGAAGCTGGCGTACACGTACGGAAGGTGATGGGAGTCGTCATGAAATTGGTCGAGACGTTGCGAGGTAAGTGGTTGCGCCGTACGGCCGCAGCCGTCGCCGCCGCCGCCTGTCTGCCCGGCCTGATCGGGACCGCCGGTGGTTCGGCAACCGCGTCGGCATTCTCCCGGCCCGGTCTGCCGGTGGAGTACCTGGATGTGCCCTCGGCCGCGATGGGCCGCGATATCCGGATCCAGTTCCAGGGCGGCGGCCCGCATGCGGTCTTCCTGATGGACGGTCTGCGCGCCCAGGATGACTACAGTGGCTGGGATATCAACACCCCCGCCTTCGAGTGGTTCCTGGACTCCGGCCTGTCCGCGGTGATGCCGGTGGGCGGGCAGTCCAGCTTCTACACCGACTGGTACCAGCCATCGCAGGGCAACGGTCAGAACTACACCTACAAATGGGAAACGTTCATGAACCAGGAATTGCCGGCCTATCTGCAGGCTAATCACGGTATTGACCCGAATGGCAATGCGGTGGTGGGCATTTCGATGGCGGGCAGCTCAGCGCTGACCTACGCGATCTACTATCCGCAAAAGTACACCTATGCCGCATCGCTGTCGGGATTCCTGAACCCCTCCGAAGGTTGGTGGCCGATGCTGATCGGCCTGGCGATGAACGACGCCGGCGGGTTCAACGCGCAGAGCATGTGGGGCCCGTCCTCGGATCCGGCGTGGCGGCGGAACGACCCGATGATCAACATCAACCAACTGGTCGCCAACAACACCCGGATCTGGATTTACTGCGGAACCGGCACACCATCGGAACTCGACACTTCCGGTGGCGGCGGAAACCTGATGGCCGCGCAGTTCCTCGAAGGTTTCACGTTGCGCACCAACAAGACCTTCATGGACAACTATCTGGCCGCGGGCGGCCGTAACGGTGTGTTCAATTTCCCGGCCAACGGCACCCACAGCTGGGGATACTGGGGATCGCAACTCCAGGCGATGATCCCCGATATGCAACGGGTCCTCGGCGCTACCCCATCCGGCGCCTGAGCATCCGTTAACCAGCAGGCCTGTCGCCCCCGCGGGCGGCAGGCCTGCTGTCATATCCCGAGATCGGCCCGGCCGTCGGCGTGGACCCGTACCGACACTCCGGCGATATCCTCGGTCACGGTGCACTCCGCCTGATCGCGGTCCTCGACGAGGGCCATCGTGCGGGACCCGTCGGGTGTGCGAACCGCGAGGAAGACCCTCTCCGGATTGCCCTCTCGGTCATAGGGTGTGGTCCACGACTCGACGGTGCCCACCCCCTCCCACTGCACATGAGCCGTCCGGGTGGGCTCCCGGTCGACGACTCCCTGGACGTCCTCCCAGCGGAAGTTCTCCGGCGGTGGTTGCGAACTGTAGACACCGAAGCTGTGCTTGGTGAGATATCCACCGTTGGCGGTGACGAGCCCTGGAGCGCCCGGGGTTTCGCGCAGCCGCTCAACCATCGTTGCGATCGAGTGCATCACATAGTTGTTCCACGGCCCACCGGCGAAGGTCAGCCCGCCGGTGACGGTGAGCGGCCGCGCGGGGTCACTCACCGGCAATCCGATCTCATTAGCAGCCACCTGAACCGCGGAAGGGAAGCACGAGTAAACGTCAACGAAGGCAAGGTCGTCGACACCGACCCCGGCGAGTTCCAGCGCCCGGGATGCCCCGATCCGGATCGCCGGACTCCGGTGCAGCTCATCACGTTCGGCGATGACATAGGTGTCGTGGGAATCGGTACCGCTGTGCGGGAAGACCCATGTGTCGCGGGGTATCTGCAGCGATATCGCTTTTTCCACCGAACACAGCACGACGGCGGCGGCCTGATCGACCATATTGTTGGAGTTCATCAGCTTTGGGTAGGGCCAACTGATCATTCGGTTTCCCGGCCCGGGCCACCCGATTTCGCCGGCTGACAACGCCTCCCGGGTCCACGCGTTCGGGTTGCCCGCCGCCACGGCGCAGAACTGCGCCCACAACCGCGCGATCGTGTGTCGATGATCGTCGATGGACAGCGATTCGGCGATCCGCAGGGCTTGTTCGAATATCGGGTAGACGAATGACGGTCGGTCCAATCCGATACGGTCCTCTCCGGGACCCGACATCGGTACGCTGCCCTCGCCGCCGGGCGGAACCGGCACCGCCTCGTCCTGGCGGGTCCAGTTCGGGCGTATCCCTTTGGCCCGCAAACGCATCCGAGTTCGCCAAGTCTCGGCGCCGGCCAGTAACACGCAGTCCGCACGGCCGCGCTGAATATCCAGGCAGCTCTGGTTGACGAGCGACTGCGGGGTGTTACCACCGATCCCGGTATAGCGAGTGGCTGCGTCCGGGGAACCGATCCGGTCACCGAGCAGCAGGCCCGGATCGCGATACCGCCAAGACAAGAGGTTGACCACCCGAATGGAATCGACGGCCTGCAGCACCCGGGGATCGCCGGCCCGCCGTGCGGCCGATGCCATCAGGTCGACGGGCTCGACCTCGGGCGACTCCTCATGTTGGTTGACCTGACCGACACCGACGATCACCGGTGTGCGCGGGTCCAGGCTCATGAACTGCCCCTCTCTTTGACAGGTGTCAACCTAACACCGGCGAATCGCCGTTCGGTAAGCCTCCATCGGGGAGATCCCGGTCTTCCGTCCAGCTTCGGCGCGGGAGGCGGGGGTTATCCAGCACCCCGGCCGTGTCCGCTGGGCAGCAGCGCCCGGCGTCCGGGATCAGCGGGCGGAACCACGATGGGATCCTGTGGCGGCTAACCGCCGGCCGGCCCGGTCCGGTAGATCGACTTCAACGTGAAGAATTCGTCGAGGCCTTCCGGGCCGAGCTCACGACCGATCCCGCTGGCCTTGACGCCGCCGAACGGTGCGCCCATGTCCAGCTGATAGGCGTTGATACCCACCGTTCCGGTCCTGACCTCGCGGGCCACCTCCGTCGCGCGCGCCACATCGGTAGACCACACGGTGCCCGCCAGACCGAATTCGCTGTCATTGGCCAGGGCGACGGCATGCTGGTCGCTGTCGTAGGGAATGACCGCCAACACCGGACCGAAGATCTCCTCCTGGGCGATCGCATCGGAGTTGTCGACATCGGCGAACACCGTCGGTGCGACAAACCAGCCGCGCGGCTGATTGGCCGGGACCCCGCCCCCGACAACCAGTTTCGCGCCACTTTTTCTCCCGCTCTCGACGTAGCCGAGCACCCGGTCGCGCTGCCGGGCGCTGACCACCGGACCGATATCGGTGGTCGCGTCCAGAGGATTACCGACGGTCATACCGTTGACCAGATCGGCGAGTGCTTCCACGACCTCGGCGTACCGGGACCGTGGTGCCAGAATCCGGGAGCCCAGGAAGCAAGTTTGGCCGTTATTGATGAAGGAGACCGACCGCAGCCCCCGCATCGTTGCGTCCAGATCGGCGTCGTCGAGGATGATCGCCGCGGATTTCCCGCCGAGTTCCAGAGTCACCGGCCGCAGCAACCGGCCGCAGACCTCGCCGATGATGCGTCCGACAACCGTGGAACCGGTGAAGCTCACCTTGTCCACACCCGGGTGGGACACCAGATGCGCCCCCGCCGGGGCGGCGCCCGGAACCACATTGAACACCCCAGCCGGAATTCCGGCCTGCTCGGCGGCTTCGGCGAAAATCAATGCGTCCAAGGCAGTCTCGGGTGAAGCCTTGAGCACGACAGTGCACCCCGCGGCCAGCGCCGGCGCGAACTTGAAGGCCGCCAGCGCCTGCGGGTAGTTCCACGGCACAATCGCACCGACGACCCCAACCGGTTCCCTGCGCACTATGGTGTGGCCGGCGGCGCTGGAACGGACTTCCTCTATCGGGGTCGCGGTGATGAGCGTGGCGTAATAACCGAGAAGCGCCGCCGGGAAGAGCCCGTTGGCGCTGCCGGACAGCGCCATCGGCATACCGTTCTCGCGGGATACCAACTCGCTGGTGCTCGCGGCTCGCTGGTGCAGGGCGGCAGCGAACGCCCTCAGCACACCTGCCCGGTGGTCCGGGGACGCCGCGCTCCATTCGGGCAGAGCCGCCCGCGCCGCGGCGACCGCGGCGTCGATATCCGCCTCGGTGGCGCTGGCTCCATCACCGAGGAGTTCACCGGTGGCCGCCTCCAGCACCGGTTCGGCCTTACCGGCCGCGCGAAACTCGCCGTCGATGAACAGCTTCGGGGGGGTCTTGACGGTCATGGCGGCACTCCGTTGCTGCGGGCGGGTAACGGTGGGCGGGTGTTCGAATCGTGATCCGAGTGCGCCGGAACGAACAGCACGCCGGCGGCGATCAGCCGGTCGATCTCGCCGGTATCCATGGCGAGCAGGTCCCTGCAGATCAAACGAGTGTCGGCGCCAGGCAGTGGGGCCGGCCGAAGTGGGGCCGGCGGGATGTTCCGGTACGGTGCCGGGCCGGCCTCGCTGGGCAGGGGCACGTCGAAACACGGGTGGGTCATCTCGACCAGGACGTCACGGTACCGCAGCTGCGGATCCTCGAGCACATCGTCGGCACGGTTCATCGGACCGGCGGCGATACCGGCAGCCTGTAACCGTTCGGCCACCTCGACGGGGCTCCGGTCCCGCACCCACCGCGACAGGGCCGGGATCAGATCGGTGCGCTCCCCCGCGCCGATCACCGCCGCCACGACGCTACGGTCCCGCTGCGAGGTCAACGACATCACGCACCACTCGTCATCTCCGTCACAGGGCAGCACCAGGTGAACCCGCTGATCCTCGACGACGACGGCGGCATGCCGGGCCGGCGCGGCCAGCATCACGTAGCGGGTGGCGAGTTGGTTGATGACGGCCTCGGTCTGCGAGACGTGGATGCGGGCACCGATCCCGGTACGGCGGCATCGGATCAGTGCGGCCAGCGCGCCGATCGCGCTGATCCGGCCCACGACATGGTCGGGAAAGATCGTCGTGGCGTCGTAGAACGGGTGCCGGGCATTGGCAACGGGCTGCTCCTGCGATGTCCACAGCCGCGTAACCCCGGTGGCGGCACGAACCAGGGGCCCGTACCCCATACGCCCGCTCCACGGACCGGTGTCTCCGAACGCACTGCTCTCAGCGAGCACCAGCCGGGGGTTGAGGTCCCGGAGGCGTTGATAGGGAAAGCCAAGCGCCGGAAGGGTTCCCGGCTTGAAATTGGCGAATACCGCATCCGATGCCGAGACCAGCTGTTCGAAGAGTGCGGCCCCTTCCGGAGTGCGGAGCTCCAGTCCCAGACCCAGATGGTTGCGGTGTGCGCGGACAAAGGGCTCACTGATGGCCTGGCCCTCGCGCTTCTGCCGGAGTCCGTCCGGGTAGGCCGCGCTCTCAACCTTGATGACCTCGGCGCCGAGGTCACCGAATAGTCGGCTTAGCTCGCCACCTGCGACGATGATGCCGAGATCAAGCACCCGGATACCGTCCAAGGGCCGACCGCCCACCGGACCGGTGGCCTTCGGGGTGTACCGGGGCAGCTGCCAACGCGGCTCGCTGCTGCCCGCTGCCGGTGCGGGGGCGCGGAAACCGGTGCGGTGACCGTCGACCACCCAGTAGCCCGCGGGCACGCTTGCAGTCACACCGGGGGCGAGCTCGGCCTCGGCCAACGCCCCGACCGTATCGAGATGCTCGGACTCCAGAGCCGCCGATGGTGTCAGCACCGCCGCGAGAGGAACACCGTGCGACTGTCCCTCGGCTACCAGTTGGTCCATCGTCTGATCGGCGAAGAGTGCGGCGATCAGGCTGCCGAGTTGGCCGAAGGCCTGTACCCGAGCGGCAATGGTGTCGAAACGGGGATCGGAGAACTCGGCGGGCTCCCCCAGCCACGCCCGCATACCGTGCCATTGGCGGGGTGACAGCACGCAGATCCGCACATAACCGTCACGGCACGGAAAGATCGGGTAGAGGTCCTGGTTCTTCGGCCGGCCTCGCCACCGTTCGCGACCCTTGACGATCGACGCCGCCTGCCCCTGGGTGCCGAACGGCGCGTCCAGGGCGAGAACAACTGCGTCGAATCGGGCGAAGTCGATGAAATCACCCACGCCGCAGCGCAGTCGGTTGAAGTACGCCACGAGCACCGCCCAGGCCGCCTGAACGGCAGCGGTTGCCGAGGCGATTCCATCCGGCGGCAACACCGGGGTGCCCGTCATCGGCCCGGACCGCGACAGCGCGGTCGACATCGCGTACAGCACCGGATCGGTGGCCCGCCAGCCGGCGCGCGGCCCCCGGACACCGAAGTCGGTAACCGTCATCGTCACCAATTGTGGAAACCGGTCGGCCAGTTCCGCGCACGTCACGCCGTACCCGGCCGAGCGGGCCGCACCGTCGTCGACAACGACATCCGCTTCGGCAGCCAGTTCGAGCAGCCGGCGCCGGTCGGTCTCGTCGGCCGGATCGAGGACTGCGGTGCGCTTGTTGGCATTGTGCAGGGCGAACGGGACACTTACCCCGCCCACGGTCGGCGGCGTCGTCCGGGCCGGTCCCCCACCGGGCGGTTCGATCTTGAGCACGTCGGCACCCAGGTCGGCGAGCAGGCGGGTCACGGCGTCGGCGTCGCCGTCGCACAGGTCGAGGACCCGCATGGAGTTCAGCAGTGGCTCGCCGCGGTCACATCCGTTCAAATCCCGGGCCTCCTAGCGTGTGGCGCGAGCTTAACGTCGGCCCGCCATATCCCGGTCGACACCCCGCCGTCCGACATTGCGAACCGATACCGGGGCTCGGCGGACCGGATGTGCGGCCCGGCAATCCGGGCATGTCACGCCGGTGGTGATGCTGAGCACTCTGCCGGTCGGGTGCCGTCGAGACACGTATCGTTGGGGCAATGTGTGATCAGAGCGCCGCGGTCGCGCACCCCCATCCGCTGCTGGCCCAACTGGCTGCGCTGCACCGTCTGCGGGTATACGTCGATATCGGTGTGGTCATCATGGTGCTGGCGATCACCAACGTCATCGCGCACTTCACCGCGACCTGGGTCGGCGTGTTCATGGTCCCCGTCGCAGCGTTGGGGCTCGTACTGCTGGTCCGCGCCCGCGGGCTGGGGTGGGCTGAGCTCGGGCTGGGCCGCGAGCACTGGAGATCCGGTGCTCGTTACGCCCTGGCCGCCGTCGCGTTGGTCCTGGCTGTCGTCGCGGTGGGTGCGCTGTTGCCGTGGACCCGGCCGATGTTCCTCAACGACCGGTACGCCACCATCTCCGGAGCCTTGCTGGCATCGATGATCATCATTCCGCTGCAGACCGTGATCCCGGAGGAACTCGCATTCCGCGGGGTGCTGCACGGCGCCATGGACCGCGCGTGGGGGTGGCGTGGTGTCACTGCCGCGGGCTCTCTGCTGTTCGGTCTGTGGCATATCGCCAGTTCGCTGGGTCTGACCAGCAGTAACGTCGGATTCACCCGGATTCTGGGTGGCGGTGTCCTCGGTATGCTCGCCGGCGTCGTCGGGGCGGTGCTGGCCACCGCCGCCGCGGGTTTCGTCTTCACCTGGCTGCGGCGGCGTAGTGGGAGCCTGATAGCGCCGATCGCCCTGCACTGGTCGTTGAACGGGCTGGGCGCGCTGGCGGCGGCACTGGTCTGGCACCTGTCCACCTGAGCGGTCAAGGCAGCAGGACAGCAGCCCCGGCGACCCTGCCGTCGGCCAGGTCGATCAGCGCCCGGTCGGCCTCGGCCAACCGATAGTGCGGTGCGCGCACCTCGATCCGGTGCCGGCCGGCAAAGTCCAGGAATTCCCGCGCGTCAGTGCGGGTGTTGGAGGTTACCGAGCGAACCTGGCGTTCCTCGAACAGATGCCGCTGATAGTTCAGCGGCGGAATATCGCTGAGGTGGATACCGGCGATCGCCAGGGTGCCGCCCCGGTCCAGCGCCGCCAATGCGGGCAACACCAAATCTCCGACCGGCGCGAACAGGATGGCCGAATCGAGTTTCACCGGCGGCGGGTCGGCCGCGCCCTGCACGGAGGCCGCTCCCAGTGCCAGGGCCAGCTCGCGCGCGTCCGCGCCCCTGGTCATCACGTGCACTTCCGCTCCCCGGGCCAGGGCAACCTGAGCGGTGATATGGGCGCTGCCACCGAAGCCGTACAACCCGAGTCGGCCGCCGAGCGGCAATTCCGCTCGCTCGAGGGACCGGTAGCCGATGATTCCGGCGCACAGCAGTGGGGCCAACTCGGCATCGGAATACCCATCGGGCAGGCGATGGGCGAAATCCGCCGGAACGGTGGCGAAGTCGGCGTACCCGCCGTCGGCGTCCCAGCCGGTGTAACGAGAGTCCGGGCACAGGTTCTCATCCGCCCGGCGGCAGTAGCGGCACGTTCCGCAGGTGTGCCGTAGCCAGGCGATGCCGATGCGGTCGCCGACCCCGAAACCGGATACGCCCGGCCCCGCGGCCGCCACCTCGCCAACCACCTCATGGCCCGGGATCACCCCGGGCCGGTGCACCGCAAGGTCTCCTTCGGCGATGTGCAGATCAGTGCGGCACACCCCGCAGGCACGGACGGCCACCAACAACTCCCCCGGGGCAGGCTCGGGCACGAGTGCGGAACCGTCGAATTCCATCGGTCCGGAGCGGGCCGGACCCGGGCGTCGCACCCGCCAGGCGCGCATCGTGGCGCTCATCGCGCCGTTCCGTCCACAAGGTCACCGCATGTCAACTCGGCGACCGACCGGTGCGCCGGCCCCGCCCTCAGCGGCGAACCTTCCCGGCGATCCAGAGCAGAATCACCGAGCCGAGAACCGCGGTGAACAGGGTGAACCACCAGCCGCCGGCAGCGGTGTCGACGAAAAAACTCAGCAGGAACCCTCCGACGAGGGCCCCGGCCACTCCGATCACGATATTTCTCAGCAGGCCCGATCCGCCGCCCTTGACGACCTTCCCGGCAATCCAACCCGCCAGTGCACCGATGATGATGTAGCCGATCCAGCCGACGTTGGTCAGCGTGCTGGACCGGGCCAGTAGCTCGGTTGCCGCGATACTGTTCATCCGGACCTCCTCAGGGGTTCCGACCAGTGTGGCCACTGGCCGTACTTCTTATGTACCCCGCTGCGGTCACGGTCTACCGGCCGGGCACGACACGATCCGGCTGCGATCCGCTCAGCCCGCGGGCATCATCTCCGGGACCGGCGTCTCGACCGGGATCGGAATGCCCACCCGGTTGCCCGGTGGCGGTGGTATCGCCGGCGCATCGGGATCTGGCTCCGGCGCCGGGGGCGGCGGCGGCGGGTTGTACGGCCTGATCGACTCGGTCAGGGCCGTCGCGGCCGCGGTGTCGATGGGATCCTTTGATGTTCCCAGCCACACCACGAACCAGCGGTCGCCGGGCTGGCTGCGCTGTTCTCCCGGGGTGCCGACGACTCCCGCCCAGATCTGGCCGTTCGGTTTGGCCGTGTCAGTGAACTTCACGTCATAGGACGACGCGGAACCGGGCAGCTCACCGGCTTGCAAAGGGCTGGTCTGCTGGTTGATCCGGGTGCCCGCGAACGGCATGAAGAATTCACCCATATCCGATGCCAGCCGGACTGCGGCCTTACTGTTGTCCGGCTCGGCTCCGGCGAAGAGTTTAAGGTCCAGCCGACCCAGCAGAATGCTGGTGTCGTTCGCGGTCGGAGCGGCCTGACCAGGCAAAACCGCCGGTCCGGTCTCCTTCAGTAGCAGAGCCTGGCCGTAGCTGAGCCGTGAGGCGTCGGCAACTTCCCAACCGGCAGGCAGGACATAGCTGAAACCACCGGCGGCATTTTCCACCCGACCGGGTTCCGGCCCCGGCGGGGGCGCGTCGGGACCCTCCGGTCCCGGCGGCGCGTTGGGGTCAGCCGGCGGCGCGTTGGGGTCTGGCGGCGGAGGCGGCGCAGCGGGATCCGCCGGCGGCGGCGCGTCGGGGTCAGGCGGCGGAGGCGGCGCAGCGGGATCCGCCGGCGCTGCATTGGGCTCAGCCGGCGGCGGCGCGTCGGGGTCGGCCGGCGGCGGCGCAGCGGGATCCGCCGGCGGCGGGGCGGGATCGGCGGGGGCGGGCGGCGCAGCGGGATCGGCGGGGGCGGCCGGGGCGGGGGTCGGCGGAGGCGGCTCCGGATCGGCCAGCGCCGCATTCGGCATGGCGATCGTCACAGCGCTGACACCCGCGACCGCGGTGACAGCAACGGCCGTCCAGAGGCCGTTGCGTCGTGAGGACTGCGTCATGGCGCAAAACCTACCGCGTTACCCGCGTGACGCAAGTGTGCGGTCGCCCGTGTCTTGCTGGCGATACCGTCGGGAGGGTGACAATCCCACTGGGCCTACAAATCCCCAACTTTTCCTACGGCACACCTGTTGCGGAGTTGTTTCCCACTGTTCTCGCTCAGGCGCGGGAGGCGGAGGCGCCCGGATTCGATGCCGTCTTCGTGGTGACTTCTCCGGCCGCTGGAAGCGACCGGCTTCTTCTACGCCGCTGTTGCGGTGTGTAGGGCCAGTCCAGCCTGAGTATGTTGCGTGCAGCATGTTCATCTGCCGGTGCGTGGTGACCGCGACCGGATTCTGGTCGGGAGTCCGGAACGAATCGCCCAGGCGGTGCGGACGAATGTGGTTGACATCGGCATCGACGGGGTGATCGTCAACCTGCCCGGGTACGCGCCGGGCTCGATCACCGAACTCGGCGAAGCCCTCCGTGCGGTGCTCACCGCATGACCTGACCGGGACTGACCGCTACCGTAGTAGCGTCGGAGAGAACCCTCTCCGACGCGGCTAACTCAGGAGCGAAGATGTCCCATCCCGGCGCCACTCCGTCGGACCGGCACAAGGTCGTCATCATCGGCTCGGGGTTCGGCGGCCTCACCGCGGCGAAGAAGCTCAAGCGGGCCGATGTCGATATCAAGATGATCGCCAAGACCACTCACCACTTGTTCCAGCCACTGCTCTACCAGGTGGCGACCGGAATCATCTCCGAGGGCGAGATCGCTCCGCTGACCCGGGTCGTCCTGCGCAAGAACAAGAACTGCCAGGTGCTGCTCGGCGAGGTCACCGATATCGACCTTGAGCGGCGAACCATCGACTCGGTGCTTCTCGGTCACACCTACCGCACCCCCTATGACTCGCTGATCGTCGCGGCGGGCGCGGGCCAGTCCTATTTCGGCAACGATCACTTCGCCGAGTGGGCACCGGGTATGAAGACCATTGATGATGCGCTCGAGTTGCGCGGCCGCATCCTGGGTGCGTTCGAACAGGCTGAGCGGTCCAGCGCCCCGGATCGTCGGGCCAAGCTGCTGACTTTCGTCGTGGTGGGGGCCGGCCCGACCGGCGTGGAAATGGCGGGTCAGATCGCCGAACTCGCCGACCACACCCTCAAAGGCTCCTTCCGCCACATCGATTCCACGAAGGCCCGGGTCATCCTGCTCGATGCCGCGCCGGCCGTGCTGCCCCCAATGGGAGCGAAGCTGGGCCAAAAAGCCGCCGCCCGACTGGAGAAGCTCGGCGTGGAGATCCAACTCGGTGCGATGGTCACCAACGTCGACCGCAACGGGATCAACGTCAAATACCAGGATGGGAGCACCCAGCGGATTGAGTGCCAGACCAAGGTCTGGTCCGCCGGGGTGTCGGCGAGCCCACTGGGCAAGATCATCGCCGATCAGGCCGGCGCCGAGATCGATCGGGCCGGAAGGGTCCGGGTGCTACCCGATCTGACCGTCCCGGGGCATCCGAACGTCTTCGTCATCGGGGATATGGCCGCCGTCGACGGCGTTCCCGGACAGGCACAGGGCGCCATCCAGGGCGCGCACTACGCGGCCAAGCTGATCAAGGCCGAACTCAAGGGCGCCGATCCCGCAACACGCGAACCGTTCCAGTACTTCGACAAGGGCTCGATGGCAACCGTGTCGCGTTACTCCGCGGTGGCGAAAGTGGGTCCGCTGGAGTTCGGTGGGTTCATCGCCTGGCTGGCCTGGTTGTTCCTCCACCTGATCTACCTGGTGGGATTCAAAGCGCGCTTGACCACCGCCCTGTCCTGGATCGGCACCTTCATCGGGAGCCACCGCGGTCAGCTGACCATCACCGAACAGCAGGCCTACGCACGCACCCGCATCGAGCAACTCGAGGAGATCGCCGAACGGGCCGAGGAGTCCGAGATCAGCGCGTCCTGACCGATGCTGAAGCCCGACGAGCTCGTTTACCGTCTCGTACAGCGGCTGCCCGCCCGGATGCTGTCGTTGCGGACCATCGTGATCTTCGCGGCCCTGGCGGTCGTCATCCTCGTCCTCACCCTTGGCACCTGGGTGTGGGTGGGCGTCACCAACGATCAATACAGCCAGCTGGACAGCCGGCTGGATTCGGTGAGCAGCCTGGGCGATTTCAGCGGACTGCTGTCCAGTCCGCCCGCCCCGGACAGCCCGAGCCCGGACGGCAATCTGGTGCGTACCGTCCGGGTCGGCTCAATGGCGATGTCGGTGCCCGCCGACATCGTCCTGCCGAAACTCGCCAACGGCTACGCCAACACCACCATCGACGGGGTGGAGTACCGAGTGCGCACCTTCATGGTGGGCGGTGCCACCATCGCGCTGGGCGCACCGGTGGCCGAAACTCAGCGCAGGATTTCCGAACTGCATTGGCGGGTCGTGCTGATCTGCGGTGGCGTGATCATCGGCACCGTGGTCGTCGGCTGGTTCTTCTCGTTGATCATGATCGACCCGTTCCGGTTACTGGCCCAACAGGCCCGCGCGATCAACGCCCAGTCGAAACCCGAAGAGGTCCAGGTCCGTGGTGTGCGGGAGGCGGTGGAAATCGGTGACGCGGTCGAGGGCATGCTGGCCCGCATCGGCGACGAGCAGGCCAAGACCAGGGCGGCACTGGAATCGGCCAGGGACTTCGCCGCAGTCGCCTCCCACGAGCTTCGCACTCCTCTGACCGCCATGCGCACCAACCTCGAAGTGCTCTCCACCCTCGACCTCGGTGATGAGCAGCGCGCCGAAGTCATCGGTGACACGGTGCGAACCCAGAGCCGCATCGAGGCCACTCTGACCGCGCTTGAACGCCTGGCCCAGGGCGAACTGACCACCGCCGATGATTTCGTGCCATTCGATATGACCGAATTGCTCGACCGTGCCGCCCATGACGCCGAGCGCACGTACCCCGATTTGCAGGTCTCGCTGGTCCCCTCGCCGGCGGTTCTGATGACGGGGTTGCCGGTGGGACTGCGACTGGTCATCGACAATGCCATCGCCAACGCCGTCAAACACGGTGGTGCCACCGAGGTCAGACTGGCGGTCACCAGCTCATCAGACGGAGTGCGGGTTGTCATCGACGATAACGGTGGTGGTGTTCCCGAGGAGGAGCGCACCGCAGTCTTCGAGCGGTTCTCCCGCGGCTCGACGGCCTCCCGTTCGGGCTCCGGTCTGGGCTTGGCGGTAGTCGCCCAGCAGGCCGAATTACATGGCGGAACGGCGTCGTTGGGCACCGGCCCACTGGGCGGAGCGCAGCTGGTACTGCAGTTGGCCGGCCGGCACTGACAGCTGCTCAGGCCGGGGCGTCGAGGTTCTGCAGCCGCACCTGCCCGCGGGCGATCAGCCGCTCACCGGCGTCGCGAATGCTGACCAACCACAACTGCTGGCGACGGCCCCGATGCACCGGCTCGGACACTCCGTAGGCGGTGCCCTCGGTGATCGCCCGAAGGAAATCGGTGTTGTTGTTGACCCCGACGACATTCCCGCCGCCGTTCTCGGTGAGCCACAGATAGGCCGATACGCTCGCCATCGACTCGACCATCGCACACCACACCCCGCCGTGGACGAGGCCCATCGGCTGGTGCAGCTTGGGGGTCACCGCCAACTGCGCCATCACACCATCCGGTGACGTCTCGGTGTAGGTGAGCCCGATATCGCGATCGAACGCTGCATCGAAGGGGCTGGGATGGGTGGCTTCCGCGGACACGCCTTATGTGTTTACACGGAGCCGGCGACCATGGATCGGTGGGGGGCACCACCGGTCGAGGGGCCGGACCTTGTGCGGCACGGCGAGTGAACCCGTCGGATCCTGGGTATGACGTAGTCGTGGGTGGCACCGTGGGTGGGACCCAGTCCTGGGAACGACCCAGTCCTGGGAACGACCCAGGGTAGTAGCGGCGCGTATCCTTACAGGCGATGGAGATGCGGGTATGGCCAAGCTGACCGGACTGGGTGACCTGGAACGCGCGGTGATGGACCACCTGTGGGGTGCCGAACAGCCGCAAACCGTCCGTCAGGTGCACGAGGTGCTGGCTGCACGGCGTGAACTGGCCTACACCACAGTGATGACAGTTCTGCAGCGCCTCGCCCGCAAGAACCTGGTCGTACAGATCCGCGCCGACCGAGCCCATCAGTACGCGCCGACCCATGGCCGCGACGAGTTGGTCGCGGGCCTGATGGTCGACGCGCTCGCCCAGGCTCCCGACTCCGGTGACCGGCGGGCCGCTCTGGTGCACTTCGTCGAGCGTGTCGGCGCCGACGAGGCCGACGCGCTGCGGCGCGCGCTGGCCGACCTGGAAGCCCGGCACGCCGGCAAGACAACCGCGGGCTGATGTCCGGAAAACCCGGCCCGGGAAAACCCGACCCACTGGCGCCGATACCACTGACTGAGGAACACTGGCAGGCGTGTCAGCGCTGGCCTTCACCCTCCTCGCGCTAGCGCTCGTCGGTCCGGTGCCCGCACTGCTGGCGCGGGCGTCCTGGCCGATGCGCGCCCCCCGCGCTGCGGTAGTGCTATGGCAGTCGATTGCGGTGGCCGCGGTGCTGTCGGCGTTCAGCGCAGGTTTGGCACTGGCCTCGCGGTTGTTCGTTCCGGGGCCCGACGGCCGCCCAACGGCAGATATCGCCATGGAGATAGCCGCGCTCGGCTGGCCCTTGTGGTTGTGCTCGGTGGTGGTCTTCGCCCTGACACTGCTGATCGGATTTCGTCTGGTCACAGCGGTGATACAGGTGGCAATCGGCACCCGGAGGCGCCGGGCGCATCACCGCATGATGGTCGACCTCCTCGGCGAACACCGCCGTGAGCTCGGTGGGGTGCGGGTGCTCGACGTGGCCGAACCCTTGGCGTACTGCCTGCCCGGTGTGCGGAGCCGGGTGGTGCTCAGCCGGGGAACACTCTCGGCCCTCGGCAGTGCGGAACTTACCGCGATCCTGCGCCATGAACGAGCCCACCTCCGCGCCCGCCACGACCTGGTGCTGGAGGCCTTTACCGCGGTGCACACCGCCTTCCCCCGTTTCGTCCGCAGCGGTAGCGCGCTCAGCGCGGTGCGCCTGCTGGTCGAACTGCTCGCCGACGACGCTGCGGTGCGGGCTGCCGGTCCCCGGCCTCTGGCCCGGGCGCTGGTCACCTGCGCATGCAGCCCGGCACCGGCCGGCGCGCTTGCTGCGGGCGGTCTGGCGACGTTGACTCGGGTGCGCCGGCTTTCCGGGCCACCGAACAGCCTGGGCTGTTCGGTGGCTGCCTACTGCGCCGCCGCGGCGATTCTGGTGATTCCAACCATGGCGGTCGCCATCCCGTGGCTGACCGAGCTGCGGCGGCTGTTCATGGGCTGAGTCGGCCGGAATTCCCGGCCCGGATGCCCACCACATGCCCGTGAACCCAGTCATTCCCGTGAACCCCGTACCGAAAGGCGATCCCATGAGCTCGTCACACGAACCCACCGCACAGATCGGCGTCACCGGACTGGCCGTCATGGGCTCGAATATCGCCCGCAACTTCGCCCGCCACGGGTACACCGTCGCCCTGCACAACCGGTCGGTCGCCAAAACCGACGCGCTGCTCGCCCAACACGGCTCGGACGGCACCTTCATCCGGTCCGAGACCGTCGAGGAATTCGTGGCCGCACTGCAGCGGCCCCGCCGGGTGCTGATCATGGTCAAAGCCGGCGCGGCCACCGACTCGGTGATCAACGAGCTCGCCGACGCCATGGAGCCGGGGGACATCATCATCGACGGTGGCAACGCGCTCTACACCGACACCATCCGGCGGGAATCGGCGATGGCCGAACGTGGACTGCACTTCGTCGGCGCCGGGATATCCGGTGGCGAAGAGGGGGCTCTGAACGGTCCGTCGATCATGCCCGGCGGACCAAAGGAGTCCTACGCATCGCTCGGCCCGCTGCTGGAGGAGATCTCGGCGCATGTCGACGGGGTGCCGTGCTGTACCCACATCGGACCGGACGGCGCGGGCCACTTCGTCAAGATGGTGCACAACGGTATCGAGTACTCCGATATGCAACTGATCGGCGAGGCCTATCAACTGCTGCGCGACGGCCTGGGCCGTACCGCACCGCAGATTGCCCAGGTGTTCACCGAGTGGAACTCCGGCGATCTGGACAGCTTCTTGGTCGAGATCACCGCCGAGGTGCTCCGGCAGGTGGATACCAAGACCGGCCGGCCGCTGGTCGACCTCATCCGCGATGAGGCCGAACAGAAGGGCACCGGCCGCTGGACGGTGAAGTCGGCCCTGGACCTGGGCGTACCGGTGACCGGGATCGCCGAGGCGGTATTCGCCCGGGCGCTGTCCGGATCGGTTCCGCAACGGCGGGCCGCAGCCGGGCTGACCTCCGGTCGTCTCGGTCAACGCCCCGCTGATGCAGCGGAGTTCATCACTGATGTGCGACAGGCGCTGTACGCCTCCAAGATCATCGCCTACGCGCAGGGCTTCAATCAGATTCAGGCCGGTTCGGCCGAATACGGGTGGAATGTCAATCCCGGCGATCTGGCGACCATCTGGCGCGGCGGCTGCATCATCCGGGCCAAGTTCCTCAACCGGATCAAGGAGGCCTTTGCTGCCGACCCCGGCCTGCCGAGCCTGATCGCGGCACCGTATTTCCGCAGCGCGATCGAGGCGGCGATCGACGGCTGGCGACGGGTGGTGGTGACCGCCACCGAACTGGGCATCCCGATCCCCGGCTTCTCCTCGGCACTGTCCTACTACGACGGTCTGCGCACTGAGCGGCTGCCGGCGGCACTGATCCAGGGCCAGCGCGATTTTTTCGGGGCCCACAGCTATGGGCGCATCGACGCCGACCCGGGCGCCCGATTCCACACGCTGTGGAGCGGGGACCGCTCCGAAGTGCGGGTGTGACAGCGCCCGCGCCCGCGCTCTGCCCGGGGAGCAGCCCCGTGAGCAGACACAAAGTCGCACCCGGCGGGAACATTTCGTGCGACTTCATGTCTGCTCGCGCCGGTGAATGCGCGCATTAGGCTTGCCTGGTGGGTTTCCTCGACGGCCAGTCCCCCGGCTATGACCTGACCTACAACGACGTCTTCATCGTCCCCGGCGCCTCGGACGTCACCTCCCGGTTCGATGTCGACCTGTCCACGAACGACGGGTCCGGGACGACCATCCCGGTGGTGGTGGCCAATATGACCGCGGTCGCCGGCCGCCGGATGGCCGAGACCGTCGCCCGGCGCGGCGGCATCGTGGTGCTCCCGCAGGATCTGCCGATCGAAGCCGTCCGGCAGACCGTGGACTTCGTCAAAAGCCGCCACCTCGTGGCCGACACCCCGGTCACCCTGGCCGCCGACGATTCGGTCTCCGACGCCGTCGCCCTGATCCACAAACGCGCACACGGCGCCGCGGTCGTGGTCGACCCGGAACTGCCCGGCGGTCGGCCCATCGGACTGGTGACCGAAGCCGCCACCACCGGGGTGGACCGGTTCGCCCGGGTACGCGATATCGCGGTCGGCGAATTCGTCACCGCCCCCCTGCACAGTGAACCCCGCCGGATCTTCGAGTTGCTCGAGCACGCCCCGATCGGCGTCGCGGTGCTGACCGCGCCGGACGGCTCACTGGGCGGGGTGTTGACCCGAACCGGGGCGGTACGCACCGGCATCTACTCCCCCGCCCTCGACGGCGCCGGCCGGCTGCGGATCGCCGCAGCCGTCGGGATCAACGGGGATGTGGCCGCCAAGGCCGCAGCCCTGGTCGAGACCGGTATCGACGTTCTGGTCATCGATACCGCACACGGACACCAGGCCAAGATGCTCGACGCGGTCAAGGCACTGACCGCGCTGGACCTGGGCGTCCCACTTGTCGCCGGCAATGTGGTCTCCGCTGCGGGTACCCGCGATCTGATCGGAGCCGGCGCTTCCATCGTCAAGGTCGGCGTGGGTCCGGGTGCCATGTGCACCACCCGGATGATGACCGGTGTGGGCCGGCCACAGTTCTCCGCCGTGCTGGACTGCGCTGCCGCCGCAAGGGATCTGGGAGCCCACGTTTGGGCCGACGGCGGGGTGCGCCACCCGAGGGATGTGGCGCTGGCATTGGCGGCGGGTGCCTCGAATGTGATGATCGGCTCCTGGTTCGCCGGCACCTACGAGTCGCCCGGGGATCTGATGTTCGACCGCGACGGCCGGCCCTACAAGGAGAGCTACGGAATGGCCTCCAAACGTGCCGTCGCGGCCCGTACAGCGGCCGACAGCCCGTTCGACCGGGCCCGTAAGGCTCTCTTCGAGGAGGGTATTTCCACCTCCCGAATGGCGCTGGATCCCGACCGTGGCGGTGTAGAGGATCTGCTCGACCACATCACCGCCGGGGTGCGCAGCACCTGCACCTATGTGGGGGCGGCCGGCATCACCGAACTACAGGACCGGGTGATGCTCGGGGTGCAATCGGGGGCGGGTTTCGCCGAGGGACACCCGCTGCCCACCGGCTGGTGACCACTCGGCCCGGAGCACACCCGCTAGCATGTGTCATCGTCCACGTTCGACCGATCTGAAGGGGACCACGTGCCGCAGGTGCCCGTCGGGGCTCCGGACGCTCCAGCGGCCAGCCAGAGCGAAAGAATGACCTCAGGGCCCGAAACAGACCCCTGCTCTAGTCGGCCGGGCGCACAGCCCGGCGGCCGACACCCGGCGGCGCGATGAGCGTCCCCTACGTAGTGCTGAGCCTGTTGGCGATCGGCCTGCTCACCCTGGGCACGGCCGTGTTCGTCGCCGCCGAGTTCTCGCTGACCGCGCTGGAGCGCAGCATCGTTGATGCCAACGCCCGGTCCGGGGACCGGCGTGACCGCTTCGTTCAGCGCGCCCACCGGACGCTGTCATTCCAGCTCTCCGGCGCCCAACTCGGCATCTCGATCACCACGCTGGGGACCGGTTTCCTCGCCGAGCCGGTATTGGCCCGGCTCCTGAGTCCGGCTCTGGAACTGGTCGGGCTGCCTGCGCGCGCGGTCCCGGGTGTGGCGCTGGCACTGGCCATCCTGTTGGCGACATCGGTCTCGATGATCTTCGGAGAATTGGTGCCCAAGAACCTGGCGGTGGCCCGGCCGGTCGCCACCGCCCGGGCCAGCTCGGGCCCACAGCTGGCGTTCTCCTGGTTCTTCACCCCGGCGATCAAACTCACCAACGGGACCGCCAACTGGATTCTGCGCCGGCTCGGGATCGAACCCGCTGAGGAACTGCGGTCGGCGCGCTCGGCCCAGGAGCTCGGTTCGCTGGTCCGCAGTTCGGCCGAGCGCGGGGCGATCGACGCGGGCACCGCGGAGCTGGTCGACCGGTCACTGCAGTTCGGTGCCCGGATCGCCGAGGAGTTCATGACTCCGCGTACCGAGATCGAGGTGCTGCAGATCCATGACACCGTCGCCGACCTGCAGCGCGCCGCGACCGCGACCGGATTCTCCCGGTTCCCGGTGGTCGACGGAGACCTCGACGAGACCATCGGCATCGTGCACGTCAAACAGATCTTCACGGTCCCGCCCGCCGAGCGGGCGCGCACCCGGTTGAAACGCCTCGCCAGCCCGGTGCCGAGGGTGCCGTCCACCTTGGACGGCGACGCGCTGATGAGTCAGGTTCGGGCCAACGGGCTGCAGAGCGCTCTGGTCGTCGACGAGTACGGCGGCACGGCGGGCATCGTCACCGTCGAGGACCTGATCGAGGAGATCGTCGGCGACGTTCGGGACGAACACGATGACGCCACCCCCGACGTCCGGCGATCCGGGGACGGCTGGGAGGTCGCCGGTCTGCTGCGCATCGATGAGGTGGCCGCGGCAACCGGCTTCCGGGGCCCCGACGGCGAGTACGAGACCATCGGCGGGCTGGTTCTGGAACGCCTCGGCCACATACCGGGGCCCGGCGAGTCGGTCGATCTCGGGACCCCTGATACCGATGGACCGGGCCCGGGCCGGATGCTGTGGCGGGCGACGGTGGTCGCCATGGACGGCCGACGCATCGACCGGGTCACCCTGACCCGCGAGCGTCGGGCCGGCCACGCCGACGGGGACGACGGCTGATGGGCTCGGATATCTTCGGCGTGTTGCTGACCGTTTTCCTGCTGGTGGCGAACGCGTTCTTCGTCGGCTCGGAGTTCGCGTTGATCTCGGCCCGCCGCGACCGCCTGGAGGCACTCGCCGAACAAGGCAAGAAACGGGCCGTCACGGTGATCCGGGCCGGTGAGCAACTCTCGCTGATGCTGGCCGGTGCTCAGCTCGGCATCACGATCTGCTCGATTCTGCTCGGCCGGGTCGGTGAACCGGCCATCGCCCACCTGCTGGAGAAGCCGTTCGATGCCCTCGGGGTTCCGGACGCGGTCCTGCACACGGTGTCCTTCGTGGTTGCCCTCGCGGTGGTGGTGACCCTGCATGTGCTGCTCGGCGAAATGGTTCCCAAGAACATCGCCATCGCAGGACCGGAATCCACCGCCATGCTGGTGGTTCCGCTCTACCTGGTTTACGTCCGGATGGCCAGGCCGTTGATCGCCTTCTACAACCTGGTGGCCAACGCCGTCCTGAAAATGTTCGGCGTCGAAGCCAAAGACGAACTCGAGGTGACGGTCTCGACCGTGGAGTTGGCCGAGATGATCGCCGAGTCGCGGTCGGAGGGCCTGCTGGATCCTGAGGAACACATGCGGCTTTCCCGGGCCCTGCAGATCCGCAACCGGGTGGCCGGCGATGTGTCGGTTCCGCTGGCGCGGATGCACACCGTGCCGGCGGCCGCGACCGGGTCGGGTCCCAGCGTCGCGGCTATCGAGAAAGCCCTGACCGCGACGGGCTACTCACGTTTCCCGGTGGTGGATGACACGGGTAGCTTCATCGGGTTCGTGCACATCAAGGACATGCTCGACCTTGTCGATGACCCCAACGCTGTGGTCAGCATGGCTTCGGTGCGTTTCCTGCCCCGACTGCCCGCCACCATGCCACTGCCGGACGCACTGTCGCGAATGCGCCAGAGCAACAGCCACTTGGCTCTGCTCCTCGGCGACGACGGCGCGGTCTGCGGAATGGTCACCTTGGAGGACCTCGTCGAGGACCTGGTGGGAACGGTCCGCGACGGGACGCACCGTGCCTGAGGCGGCACTGGCCCCAGCGCAGTGGCTGCCGCGAGCCGACACTCACTCAGCCCGAGTCGACGCCTTCACCGCCGCGCACCGGTCGCGAGCCCGCCGCGGCGAGGCCCACCCGGTGTGGGACTTCCTGTTCAGCTATTACAGCCTGCGGCCACGGCAACTGCGGATATGGCATCCCGGCTACGGCGCCGTGCTGACCGGACCGGAGGCGCAGCGTTACCTCCGTCGTCCGGGCTATATCGCGTCGGCCGGGGGTGTCACGGTCGGGGCTGATTATCTGCGGGCGCGCACCCCTGCGGTCCACTTCATCGCCGACCTGTTGCGGTCGACGACGGCGCGGGCCCCGCGGTTCGGCTGCTTCGGACTGCACGAGTGGGCCATGCTCTACCGCGCCGGCGCGGTACGCCACGCCGCGGTACCGCTGCGGTTGGGCGCCGCCGGAACCGATGCCGTCGTCGAATCGCTGCCGCTGAGCTGCAGCCACTATGACGCCTACCGGTTTTTCACCCCGGCCGCAGCGGCCCGCAATGCGGGCCGACCCGCCCGGGCCACTCAGATTCAGTGGGAGCAACCAGGCTGCCTTCACTCGAATATGGATTTGTACAAATGGTGTTACAAGCTGGGACCGCTGGTGGAGTCGACCCTGCTGATGGATTGTCTGGAACTGGCTGCGCGGGCGCGCGAACTCGATATGCGGGCCAGTCCGTACGATCTGCGGGAGTACGGTTTTGAGCCGATCGCGGTCGAGGAGGCCTCGGGCCGCGCGGAGTACGTCCGCCGGCAAACCCGGGTCGCCGAGCAGTCCAGACCGCTGCGCGCGGCGCTGCTCCAGCGCTGCGAACGGCTGCTGGCCTTTTCCGGGGGTGAAGTACTTTCCGGGGGTGAAGCAAAAGTAAACCCCGACGGTGGCCGACGCCGGCCGGTGGTGACCGGCGGATAGGATCAAGCGACTTTCCATCAGGGAGGAACTCATGACGAATCCCGGCACCGATCGGGTGGTCGTCGGCAATCTGCGGGTGGCGCAGAGCCTGTACGACTTCATCACCAATGAGGCACTGCCCGGAACCGGGATAGATCCCGACAGCTTCTGGGCGGGAGTCGACAAGGTCGTCGCCGATCTGACTCCCCGTAACCAGGACCTGCTGGCCCGCCGCGATGAACTGCAGGAACAGATTGACCGCTGGCACCGCCAGCGCATCATCGGCGGTATCGACCCGGATGAGTACACCGGGTTCCTGACCGATATCGGCTATCTGCTGCCGGAACCGGCGGACTTCACCATCAGCCCGTCCGGGGTGGATGCGGAGATCACCTCGACCGCCGGCCCGCAGCTGGTCGTGCCGATCCTCAACGCACGATTCGCCCTCAACGCCGCCAACGCCCGGTGGGGTTCGCTCTACGACGCCCTCTACGGCACCGATGTCATCAGCGAGGCCGACGGCGCCGAAAAGGGCTCCGGCTACAACCGGGTGCGTGGCGACAGGGTGATCGCCTACGCCCGGCGGTTCCTCGACGATGTGGTTCCGCTCAGTTCGGGCAGCTACACCGCCGTCACCCAGTTCGTGATCGCGGACGGCGAACTCGAGGTGGCTTTGACTGACGGTGATGTGACCGGCCTGGCCGAACCGGCGCAGTTCGTCGGTTACACCGGTGACCCGTCGGATCCGGACTCGGTGCTGCTGATCAACCACGGTCTGCACATCGAGATCCTCATCGATCGAGAGTCCCCCATCGGATCCGGTGACCCGGCCGGAATCAAGGATGTGGTCCTGGAGTCCGCGATCACCACGATCATGGACTTCGAAGACTCGGTCGCCGCCGTGGACGCCGAAGACAAGGTGCTGGGCTACCGCAACTGGCTTGGGCTGAATAAGGGCAACCTCACCGAAGAGGTCAGCAAGGGAGACACCACCTTCACCCGGGTGCTCAACGGCGACCGCACCTACACCGCCGCCCGCTCGACGGGCGGCGGGGAATCCGATCCCGGCCAATCGGATCTCGTCCTGCCCGGCCGCAGCCTGCTGTTCGTCCGCAACGTCGGACATCTGATGACCAATGACGCCATCGTCTTCGGCGACGGACCGGCCGCCGGTGGCGAGGTGTTCGAGGGTATCCAGGACGCCCTGTTCACCAGCCTGATCGCGTTGCACGGACTGAGCGGCCAGAACAGCCGATCCGGCTCGATCTACATCGTCAAACCCAAGATGCACGGCCCGGACGAGGTCGCGTTCACCTGCGAGCTGTTCAGCCGGGTCGAAGACGTCCTGGGCCTGCCCCCCAACACCATCAAGGTCGGCATCATGGACGAGGAGCGCCGCACCACACTGAACCTCAAGGCCTGCGTGAAGGCGGCCGCCGACCGGGTGGTGTTCATCAACACCGGCTTCCTGGATCGCACCGGCGACGAGATCCACACCTCGATGGAGGCCGGCCCGATGATCCGCAAGGGCGCCATGAAGACCCAGCCCTGGATTCTGGCCTACGAGGACCAGAACGTCGATGTCGGTCTGGCCACCGGGTTCTCCGGTCGCGCCCAGATCGGCAAGGGTATGTGGGCGATGACCGACCTGATGGCCGATATGGTCGAGCAGAAGGTCGGCCAGCCGCGGGCCGGTGCCACCACGGCCTGGGTGCCCTCACCCACCGCCGCCACCCTGCACGCGATGCACTACCACTACGTGGACGTCTACGCCGTGCACCGCGAACTCGCCGGCGAGACCCGAACCACTATCGGTGAGCTGCTGACCATCCCGCTGGCCGGGGAGCTTGCGTGGTCACCCGATCAAATCCACGAGGAGGTCGATAACAACTGTCAATCGATCCTCGGTTACGTGGTGCGCTGGATCGACTCCGGGGTGGGCTGCTCCAAGGTGCCCGACATCCACGACGTCGCGCTGATGGAGGACCGCGCAACCCTGCGCATCTCCAGCCAGCTGCTCGCCAACTGGCTCCATCACGGGGTCATCACCGAAGACGACGTCAAGGCGAGCCTGCGCCGGATGGCCGCTGTGGTGGACGAGCAGAACGCAGCGGACCCCGGCTACCGAGCGATGGCACCGGATCCGGAGAGCAGTATCGCCTTCCAGGCCGCCGAGGAACTCATCCTTTCCGGAGCCGCCCAGCCCAGCGGCTACACCGAGCCGATCCTGCACCGGCGGCGCCGCGAGTACAAGGCCGGCCCGGGGCTCTGATCTATGGGCAGGCACAGCATCCCCGATTCCGAGGAACCTTCCGCCGAACCCTCCCGGACGGGAGCCGACGGCCGACCCGGCCGGCGGCGCCGGGCTGACGGCCCGCGCCGGGGGGTGAGCGTCGGGGTTATCGCGGCTGTGCTCACCGTCGTCGCCCTGGTCGGCGTGGTGGTCCTCTGGCAGTTCCTGGGCGACGCGCTCTCGCGCCGGTCCTCGGATGCCGCGCGCGGATGCCTGGACGGAACAGCCAACGTCGCCGTCGTCGCCGACGCATCAATCGCCGACACCATCAAATCCTTCGCCGAGGACTACAACCGGGAGGCCACCCCGGTGGGCGACACCTGCGTCAGCGTCACCGTGACGCAGGCCGATTCCGATGCGGTGCTGGCGGGTCTGACCACGGACTGGCCGACAGAACTCGGTGAGCTTCCGGCGCTGTGGATCCCGGCCAGCTCGGTTCAGTCCGCGCGGCTGCAGTCCGCGGTCGGCAAACAGGCGGTCAGCGATGATCGTTCCCTGGTCACCACGCCGGTGGTGCTTGCGGTGCGACCGCAGCTCAAGAACGCTCTCGCGCAGGACGGCTGGCCGTCGCTGCCCGGTCTTCAGACCGACCAGACCGCGCTGGACAGCCGCGACCTGCCCGGCTGGGGTTCGCTGCGACTGGCACTGCCCACGGTGGGGGACGCCGATGCCGCTTATCTCGCCGCCGAAGCCGTCGCCACCACCTCGGCTCCCCCGGATGCCCCGCCGATAGACGGGCTCGGCGCGGTCAGGGCCCTGCTGGCCGGTCAGCCGACATTGGCGAACGCGACCGCCGACGAAGCATGGAACGCCCTGATCGGTGCCGATGATGACGCCGCATCGCCGGTACACGCGGTGATGATGACCGAGCAGCAATTGTTCACCCGTTCCGGTGACCTCCCCGAGGAGCTCGGCGCCGTGGTGTCCTGGATGCCGTCCGGACCGGTCGCCCTCGCCGACTACCCCACCGCGCTACTCTCCGGGCCGTGGCTCGTCGACGAGCAGATCGCAGCGGCCAGCGAGTTCGCCCGTTTCATCCGTAAACCTGAACAGATCCAGGACCTTGTCGAACTCGGTTTCCGCGTCGACGGCGCCACGGCCAAGAGCAACGACGTCGTGGGGTTCCCGGATTTGGGGGCTCCGCTGCCACCCGCCGACGACACGCTGCGCGCCGGGATAGCCGGAGCTGTCGCGCCGGCGGCCGGCGGGGCCACCACCGTGATGCTCAACCAGAACCTGGGTGGGGTCCCCGCCGCGCTGAGCAACCGGATAGCAGCCCTGCCGCCCAACGCGGTGGTCGGATTGTGGACATTCGACGGAGTCCAGAGCCGCACACCGGTATCAACTGGCCCGCTCGGCGACCAGCTGGCCGATCAGCCCCGTTCAGCGGCGCTGACCAGTGTGCTGGACGGGCTCGCACCGGCCGGAGCCGGCGCGGTGTCGTTCACCACGCTCCGCCTGGTGTACGCGGAGGCTGTCGCGAATTATTCGCCGGGGCAGGCGAATTCGGTACTCGTGATCACATCTGGGCCGCATACCGACCGGACTCTCGACGGTCCCGGCCTGCAAGAGTTCGTCAACTCCAGCTTTGACCCCGAGCGGCCAGTGGCGATCAACGTCATCGATATCGGCGAGGACCCGGACCGGCCGACCTGGGAGGCGGTGACCCAGGCCACCGGCGGCAGCTATCAGACCGTGCCGGCCTCGGACTCGCCCGAATTGGCCGCGGCGATCACCGGTCTGCTGGGCTGACCGCAGGCAGTCACGACCGCGGCCGCACCGATCAGGCGAAAGCCTCCACCGGCGGGCAGGAGCAGACCAGGTTGCGATCACCGTAGGCACCGTCGACACGCCGTACCGCCGGCCACACCTTCGGCCGGAAGGCCTTGCCGAGCGGATAGGCGGCCTGCTCGCGGCTGTAGGGGTGGTTCCATTCGGCGACAAGCAGGCATTCCGCGGTGTGCGGGGCGTTCCGCAAGGGATTGTCATCGGCGGGCCAATGACCCGCACCAACCGCGTCGATCTCGGCCCGGATGGCGATCATCGCCTCACAGAAGGCGTCCACCTCGGCCAGACTCTCACTCTCGGTCGGCTCCACCATCAGCGTGCCAGCAACCGGAAAGCTCATCGTCGGCGCGTGAAAGCCGTAATCCGCCAGGCGTTTGGCCACATCGTCGACGGTGACGCCGGTTGCCTTGGTAATCGGCCGCAGGTCCAGGATGCACTCGTGGGCCACCATGCCGTTCTCGCCGGTGTAGAGCACCGGGTAGTACTCATCGAGGCGGCGGGCGATGTAATTGGCCGAGGCGATCGCCGCCAGCGAGGCAGTACGCAAACCGGCCGCACCCATCATCCGGATATAGGCCCAGGTGATGGGAAGGATGGATGCCGAGCCGTAGGGTGCCGACGAGACCGGCACACCGGGCGGCAATTCGGCGGCCAACGGATGCCCCGGCAGATAGGCGGCCAGATGCTCGCGGACTGCCACCGGCCCGACACCCGGGCCGCCACCACCGTGCGGTATGCAAAATGTCTTATGCAGGTTGAGATGGCTGACATCGCCGCCGAATTTTCCGGGCCGGGCCAGTCCGACGAGGGCGTTGAGATTGGCGCCGTCGACGTAGACCTGCCCCCCCGCGTCGTGTACGGCAGCACAGATATCGGCGATGTCATGCTCGTAGACACCGTGCGTCGATGGGTAGGTGATCATCAGCGCAGCCAGTTTGTCGGCATGTTCGCCGACCTTGGCCCGCAGCTCGTCGAGGTCGACATCGCCGTTCTCGCGGCAACCCACCACCACCACCCGCATCCCGACCATTGCCGCCGACGCGGCGTTCGTGCCGTGCGCGCTGGACGGGATCAGGCAGATATCGCGGTGGGCCTCCCCCCGCTGGGTGTGATAGCCCCGGATGGCGAGCAGCCCGGCAAACTCGCCCTGGGAGCCGGCGTTGGGCTGCAACGAGATCGCGTCGTAGCCGGTGATACCGGTCAGCCACCGGTGCAGATCGGCAATCAGTCTCCGCAGGCCGGTCGTGTCATCGGCCGGGGCGAATGGATGCTGCCGGCCGAACTCGGGCCAGGTGATCGACTCCATCTCGGCGGCCGAGTTGAGCTTCATCGTGCATGACCCCAGCGGGATCATGCTCCGGTCCAGCGCGATGTCCTTATCGGAGAGCTCACGCAGGTACCGCATCATTGCGGTCTCGGTGCGATACCGGGTGAACGCCGGATGGGCGAGAAAATCTGTTGTGCGTGAGTCGATTTCGGGTCCAATGAAGGCGCCGCCAGGCTTGGCGTCAAAGACTTCGAGGAGCAGCGCGACATGCTCCTCGGTGGTGGCTTCGTCACAGGAGACCGATACATGGTCTGCGTCCGGCCGCCAGATGTTGATCCCGCGCTGCCGCGCCGCGGCCTGGATCTCCGCCGCCCGCCCCGGTACGTGGATCAGCACCGTGTCGAAGAAGGTGTCGTGCACCAACTCGACACCGGCGGCACCCAGACCGGCGGCCAGCGTCCGGGCGTGGCCGTGCACCCGGCGGGCGATCGCCCGGAGCCCGTCGGCACCGTGATAGCTGGCGTACATCGCGGCCATCACGGCCAGCAGCACCTGGGCGGTGCAGATATTCGAGGTCGCCTTATCCCGGCGGATGTGCTGCTCACGCGTCTGCAGCGATAACCGGAACGCCGGGGAGCCATCCGCGTCGACCGAGACCCCGACCAGCCTGCCGGGCAGTTGCCGCGCGTGCTTGGTGTGTACCGCAAGGTAACCGGCGTGCGGACCGCCGAATCCCATCGGGACACCGAACCGCTGGGAGGTGCCGAACGCAATATCGGCCCCCATATCGCCGGGCGGCGCGATCAGCGTCAGCGCGAGCAGGTCGGCGCCCAACGCGATCAGTGCACCGCGTTCGTGGGCCTGCTCGGCCAGTGTCGACCAGTCGGTGACCCGGCCGCTGGCTCCCGGCATCTGGGCTATCACCCCGAAGAACTCGCCGTCGGGCAGGCCGTTGCGAAGATCGGCGGTGACGATCTCGATCCCCAGTGGCTCCGCCCGGGTGGCCAGCACGGCTGCAGTCGCGGTGAACAGATCGGAGTCCACCGCCACCCTGGTGGCTGATCCCCGACTCGCGCGGTACATCAGGGTCATCGCCTCGGCGGCGGCGGTGCTCTCATCGAGCATTGATGCGTTGGAGATATCCAGACCGGTCAGATCGGAGACCATGGTCTGGAAGTTCAGCAGCGCCTCCAACCGGCCTTGGCTGATCTCCGGCTGATACGGGGTGTAGGCGGTGTACCAGGCCGGATTCTCCATGATGTTGCGCAAGAGGACCGGCGGGGTGAGGGTGTCGTAGTAGCCCTGTCCGATCATCGAGACCGCGATGGTGTTGTCGTCGGCGAGCTCCCGAAGTTCGGCCAGCGTCTGGTGTTCGGTCGCCGGCGCCGGCAGGGTTTCCAGTCCGGGTGCGCATCCCCGGTCGGTCACCGCGTCGAGGATCCCGGCCGGCAGCGCCTTGGCCGCGAGCTCGTCGAGGGACCCGACGCCGATGACGCCCAGCATGGTGTTCAGCGCATCCTGATCAGGCCCGATGTGGCGGTCGGCGAAAATGGGTTCGGTGTGGTCGGACACTCAGCACTCCCGGATCGGCTGTGGCGTCCTCTCCCTCTGTCGTGGGTGCCTGAGAGATTCAGCGCGGTAACGCTTTTCCCCATGGGCGGGTGACCGGATCACCGCTTTCCAGAGGCATCGTGTCCACATACGGTCCGGGTGCCTGAGAGGTTGACGGAGAGGTGTTGCTCCTTCGGCGTCCGCGGCTGGATACCGCGAAACTCTCCCGTGTGTGGTCGATGCGCCCCCGATTCTAGCCGCGAGCAGACGTAAAGTCGCGCCCGGGAGGGGCGGGGAGTGCGACTTTGTGTCTGCTCACGCGGAGGAGGTAGCGGGCTTGCGCCCCGGCGACCGGTGCGGTCAGCCGATTTTGCGGTCGCGGGTCTTGCGCCGCGAGGCCAACTCATCCTCGGGTGCGGCAATCGCTTCACCGCCGTCGGCGCGCTCGCCGGGGAAGTCGGCGATAGCGCCGGTGAGCTCGCGCATCGCGCCGCTCACCGCGATGCCGAAGACACCCTGGCCGCCCTGGAGGAGGTCGACGACCTCCTCGGCCGAGGTGCATTCATAGACGGTGGTGCCATCGGAAAACAGGGTGATATTGGCCAGATCCTGCACGCCGCGCTGGCGGAGGTGGTCGACCGCGACCCGGATGTTGTGCAGTGAGATCCCGGTGTCGAGCAGCCGCTTGACGATCTTGAGAACCAGGATGTCCTTGAAGGAGTACAGCCGCTGGCTTCCCGAGCCTGCCGCCCCGCGGATCGACGGTACGACCAGAGATGTGCGGGCCCAGTAGTCGAGCTGGCGGTAGGTGATGCCGGCGATCTGGCAGGCGCTCGGGCCGCGGTAGCCGACCAACTCGTCGGGTACCGAGTCGTCCGGGAACAGACCACCCTGGACGGGTGCACCAACCGGAGCCACCGCGGGGGGAACATCCTCGTAACGGCCGGTGGGGACAGCGAATTCCAGCTGTTCCTGACCTGGCTCGTCACCCACGTTGTTTCCTCTCGCCGTTCCAACCCGCCGACCGCGCCGTACTCAAGCCCACTGAGCATACGCCCCGGAGGGCACCGGTCGTGGCTATGCCGCAACCCGAATCGCAATCGCAGTATGGCCGCCGGCGGAGCGCCTCGAGGGCATCCGGTTAGCGTGTCGGCGCAGCCATGACCCAGATGAGACGCATCCGTAACCTCGATGACCGGGGCCCCGCTTCTCAGGAGGCTCAGGAGGCTCAGGAGGCT
>Ga0180434_10000924_pt1 | contig 43096 bp, 39 predicted proteins | sample SS_ome_7_FD_132453 | JGI IMG/M metagenome (GOLD analysis project Ga0180434, IMG submission 132453) | Hypersaline lake sediment archaeal communities from the Salton Sea, California, USA - SS_1_D_2 metaG | ecosystem: Environmental > Aquatic > Non-marine Saline and Alkaline > Hypersaline >... | reverse complement strand
GCGGCGGAGAAGGCCGCCGACAGTGCCAAGGGCGCGGCGGAGAAGGCCACCGACACCGCCAAGGGTGCGGCGGAGAAGGCCACCGACAAGGTCGACGGCCAGTAAGTCCCGATGGCGAAGGTCTCGGTCTCCGTCGACGTTCCACTATCACCTGAGGAAGCCTGGCAGCACGCCTCGGACCTGTCCCGGTACTCCGAATGGCTCACCATTCACCGCGTGTGGCGTTCGAAGCTTCCGGAGAACCTTGACAAGGGCACCGTCGTGGAGTCCATCGTCGAGGTCAAGGGCATGCCCAACCGGGTGAAGTGGACCATCGTGAACTTCCGCCCGCCAGAGGCCATGACGCTCAACGGTGTCGGTGTCGGCGGGGTGAAGGTCAAATTGATCGGCAAAGTTCGCCCCAGTGATCAGGGCGGGGCTGCCTCGGTGGTCACCATGGATGTCCACCTCGGCGGACCCGCCCTCTTCGGGCCGATCGGCATGCTTGTCGCGGCTGCGCTGCGCGGGGATGTCAAGGAGTCCCTTGACCGGTTCAAGACCACGTTCGTCCCGGATTGAGCGTGCCTGACCCCGCCGCGTGGGAACGGCTCCGGCGCTGACCCCTGCCCAGGGTGGCGAGCAGTTCGCGGTAGGGGCCGACAAGGTAGACGGTGTCACCGGCCACGAGCCGGGCGCTACGCGACGGATGCAGTTCCGCCGCACCGGTGTTGTGGTCGACGGCTATCACCCGGGTGGTGGTGGGCAGGTAGCGGATCGGCACACCGTCGAGTTCACTGCCGGGTTGGACCAGCACCCCACCCACCATGAAGGAGTGCTGGTCCACCGAGAAGGTGCCGAGGACGTCCAGACCCATGGCCGCGCCGATGAACCACGGGGTGGCCAGGTCGACAGTTGAGCGGACGTGATCGAAGTCCAACCGGTCTCCGACGGCGGCGCCGAGGGCACGATCGTAGATCCGCAGCACGATGGGCACTCGGGTGGCGCCGGTCGGGCTGGCATCGTCGGTCAACTCCTGCAAGACGAGGCCGGTCTCGATGTTGACCATGTCGTGTTCGGTCAGCACCGCGACCGCCCTCGCGCAGTGGGTCCGCGCCGCGGTGAGGGTGGTGCGCAAGGTGGCGTCACCGATAATCACCGGGATGTCCAGCTCGGCGGCCGCGGACCGGTACCGATTGTCCTCATCCCTTTCGATCACTGCCACCGCGTGACCTGCGTCCTTGAGCATCCCGGCCACCCGGATGCCGAAGGAGCCCAGACCCACGATGACGATATGGCGACTGAGGTGGCTGACCTGCTGGCGGCTGGCGGCCTGAGGCAGCCGCCGGGATAGCAACACATCGGCGACGAACGCCACCATGACGGAGATCATGGCGATACCGCTGAGCATCATCACCACGCCCCACAGCCGTAGCCAGATGTCCTGACCGATGAAGTTGAAGTTGCCGTAGCCGACGGTGGTCAGCGTCTCGGTGGCGAAGGACAACGCATCAACCCACCCGATCTCCGGCCTGACATTGAAACGCAGCAGAATGGTCGAGCCGATCAGCAGCGTCGACGCGATGGCCAGCGCACCATAGAACAGCGGATTCATATCCTCCTGGAACGCCCGGACGCTGTCGAAGGCCCGAACCGGTGGCGATCGGTGCGCCATGATGCCGTCGGCCTGAGCGCCTACCCGCACGCCGCGCGCGCTGAGTTCGGCGGCGTGGCCCATCATCGTCGTCCGGTCGCCCCGGTAGACCCGTTCGTCCAGTCGGGGGCAGGAGATGATCTCGCCCGGGTCGGGGGCGTTGTCGCCGCGGACGACGGCGACCGGGGCCAGCGGGCCGTACACGTCCCGCAGGGTTCCGTCGCGCGGCGCGGTGTCGCTGGAGACGACGAACTCCACCCCGCCGGCCGTAATGGTGTGCGCGGTCCGCCCTAGCAGTGCCTCCACCACCGACGGTGCCGCGAGTTCGGCGACGTCCAGCACCACGCCGGGTCCGATGCGATCGTTCATGGCCTGGTGCAGAACGGTGTTGGACAGCCGTGCCACCACTCTGACATCAGGATTGGATTGCCGGGCCAACAGGGCAACCTCGAGGTTGATGGCGTCATCGGCCGCGGCCGCGATCACCGCACGGGCGTGGGACACCCCGGCCGCTTCCAAATCGGCGGGTGACTTCAGGTGCGACACCGACAACTCGGTGTCGCCCAACTCCTCGATTATCCGCATCGCAAGCGCATCGTCACCGCACACGATGATGTGACCATGTATGGGCAAACGCTACTTCCTTCTCATCGATGACTCGGCACACTCATCGACGACCCGGGTGCCGGTGGCCGCGTCGGGTGTCAGGCGGAGGGCAAGCCCGGACCGCGGTCGCCGAGCCCGCAGTGGACGCCTCGTCATGTCCCCGACCGTAGCGGCTATGGTCGGTTGATGGCTGGCCTGCGTCCCGGGTGGCTTGTCGCGTTGTTCGCGGCCGGGCTGACGATCAGTACCTGGCTGCCCTGGCTGACCACTTCTGCGCACGGAGGCGGGCGGGCCAGTGCCATCGGCGGGACTGTGGGCAGTATTGCCGTCCCGCCCCGCTTCGGTGCCGGCCAGTTGATCGTCTTGCTGTCCTCGGTGCTGATCGTCCTCGGGGCGATGGCGGCCCGCGGGCTCTCAACCCGGTTGGTGGCTTCGGCGGCGGTGGTGATCTCGGTACTGGTCGCGGTCCTGACGTGGTGGTATGTCCACACCAATGTCACACCGCCGGTAGCTGCGGGATACGGGCTCTACATCGGTGCGGTGTGCGCGTTCGGTGTGCTGGCCTGCGCGGTGTGGGCGTTGGCGACCGTACTGCTGCACGACTGAGCCAGGGCGGGACCGCGCCCCGCCGACTGGCGCGCCGGTAGGCTATGGCCTGCTTGTGGACGGGTAGGGCACGCGAAGGGAACCAGATGCGCAACCGAATCGGTTCAACCCGGATGGTGGCGGCAGCCGGGTTGGCGGTAGCGCTGGCCCTGATGACGGCGGGCTGTTCGGGAAATGAGCCGAATGCGGATCAGTGCCAGTCGGTCTCGGCTCCGCTGACCGATATTCCCACCCGCACCGACCAGGAGCCCAAGATGCGCATTCCGGTGCCGCAGGGTTGGGAACGCAGCGCCAAGATGGACTCCGAGCAGATCCGGTTCGCCATCCGCAATCCAGGGCTTGCCGCTGACGGCTTCACCCCGAATGCGGTGGTGACCCTGCAGAAGGTCGGTATCGACCTGGGCAAGCCTGAGCAGATCCTCAAGGCGCAGAACGAACAACTCACGAAGAAACTCAGTCTCACCGATCTGTCCTCCGCGCCGGCCGATATCTGTGGCGCGCCCGCGCTGTCGACCACCTACACTGCGCCCGAGGTCAACCTGGGGAAGAAGCTTCCACCGAGGGTGCGGGGCAAGAAAACACCGGAGTTGCCCACCATTCCGCCGCGGAGTGCGACGTCACTGGGCACCGTCTACCGGTCCGGCGACGCGAACTGGGTGGCCACCCTGACGGTCCAGACGGTCAAGCCTGATGACCAGACCTATATCAAGGACTCGGAAGAAATCCTGCGGGGGTTCCAGCTGCTGCCGCCAGGCTGACGTCCGCCCCGCTCAGCCGCCCACGGCACCGGTCGCAGCCCAGTTCGGCGGTCAGCGCAGTACCGCAGGTCCGGTGGTGCAGCACAATGGCCGGGCCCTCCGGTGCGACGAACCAGCGCTGCGCCCACTGCAGCGCGGTTATCAGGACGCTGCCGAACGCGCGGCCCTTATCGGTCAACAGATAGGCGGCCCGCTCCGATCCGCCGTTCCGGACGGGCGCCGTACTGAATACACCGATGGCGCAGAACTTCTGCAACCGCTCGGTGAGCACACTCGGCGGCGCTCGGAGCTGGTTCTGGAAGTCGGTGAACCGCCTCGTCCGGAGAAAAGCCGCGAACAGAATCGCCGCCGCCCAGCGGTTTCCGAGAACCGTCATCGACTCGGGGAACAGCCCGGCCTGCCGGGTGGTCGCCGCGGGCTCGGAGCGGCGACGGGTTGCGGTGGCGGGTGCGAACCGCGACCACTGGCCACTGGGCCCTGGATCGAGGTCGACATCCTCCCGGTTCATCGCCGCACCACAGGCCGCGCAGCACAGTTGCGGTGCGAACAGCTTCCCGCAGGTTTGGTGGCGCATCGCCGGAAGACGCTGTCGATGTTCGGCCACCCAGGAGCGTTCCCAGTCCCAGATCGACACCAGTACCGGCCACAGTGACCGGCTGCGCACGGTGGTCAGGTATTCGCTGCCGCACCGCGACAGCACCCCCTCGCCGGCCAGCATCCGTAGTCTCGTGGTCAGGACCGAGTTCGAAATCGGTAGCCGGTCGATGAAATGACCGTAACGGGTGGCGCCCATCAGTGCCTGCTGGATGATCAGCAGATTCCATTCGTCGCCGAGCAGTCCCAGCATCCGGCCGATGGCGTTCGGGCCGCCGGGAAGGAGTTCGGTGGGTTCGGAACAGGTCACTAGAGTCCGACGGCAGCGGCGGCGGAGTCGGTGTCGCGCCATCGCCGCAATGCCGAACCAGCGACCCAGGTCGAATGTGTGCCGCTGGAAATGCGCTCCGGCAGTTGCAGTGTGCAGACCGGTCCGTCCTCGATGCGGGCCGCGTCGAAAACCAGACAAAACGATGCGTCGGCGTTCATATCGGTGGTCAGCGTCACCAGGTATCCGTCATCTTCGGCGCTACTGCCGAGGCGCGGTGCCATGGACGTCTCGCTGCCGTACACCCCCTCGCCGAAGCTGATCCGATGTTCGGCCCCGGTCACCACATCGTGGCGGACAAGTCCGTCGAACAGGAACCAGCCCGGCTTGGCGGTGGCGGCATAGACATAGCGATAGGGCTCACCGCCGCGGCCGGCGTTGATCATGCCGAACTCGGAAATGGTGTCGCTCAGCGATTCCTCGGTCGCCGAACCGGTGCGCAGGTTCAGCCGCCAGCGGTGCAGTCGGGTCTGCATGCGGTCCAGTGCGAGGAACCGGAATGTCCGCTCCCACTTCGTGCCGGTGCCGCTGTCGGCCGGTTCCGGGTCGCCCTGATAAAAGCCGTCGAGCACGATGTCATCCCCGTCCTCGTAGGCGTTGGTGAAGTGCAGGACGAACGTCGGGTCGGCTTCGAACCACCGGATCTCCCCGGGGTCGCCCCGGCGGGGCAGGACTGCGAACCTGGACGGCATATCCCGGTGGAAACGTGGGACGTGCAGATCGCGTTCGAGCAGGGTGGGATCCCAGAACAGGGGAAAGTCGTTGAGAATGACATGGTTTCTGGTGAATGCCATATCGTGCGGCAACCGTGGCCCGGGCAGTGGCACATCGACATAGTGCGCCAGATCGTTGTTCGCATCGACGATTCCGTAGTGCAGATACGGCGCCTGCTTGCTGTAGTTGAAGAACAGCATCTCATCGGTGCGGTCGTCGATCTTGGGGTGCGCGGACACGCCCCAGTCGAATGGGAAAGCCCCGTTCCAGGTGTCCTTACCCTGAGTCTCCCCGGTGAGCGGGTTGACCCGATAGAGGTCACCGCACTGGTAAAAACTTGTCAGCGCAGTGCCACGATGCACGACGACATCGGTGCTCGAGGCGTCCTTGAGCATCGTCCGAGCCCCCCAGCCGTGATCGGTCCGGGCCACCGACAGCGGTTCGGCCAGGCCGGGCCACAGTGGTCCGCCCGCCTCCTGTTCGGCCTCGAAAGCGTCTGTTCGGACGAACCGGTTGCGGTAGAACGCTTTCCCGTCTCGGAAGCCGACGATATGGAGCATGCTGTCCCCATCGAACGGATGATAGGACTTCAGCGCCGGGTGCAGCGGGTTCTCGGTGTTACGCAGATAGATTCCGTCGAGATCGGCGGGAATCTCGCCGCTTGTCGCGATGAGGTCGTCGGCTTGCCACTCGGTGGTTTGCGGTCGCCACGGACCGGTCCGGTACGGGTGGTCATCGTCCTCGGGCAGGGTCGATAGGAACTTGCCAACGATCTCGACGTCCACTGCGGGCTCCTATTCGGCGATCTGCGTCGCGGGTCCGATGACGAAACTGACTGTGGTGGCGGTACTGCCACCGATGTTGAGGGTGCCGAAGCGCCGAGCCGCTTCCACCTGGTAGTCACCGGCGAGTCCGCTGACCTGCTTGGCGGCATCGAGCATCATCCGGATTCCGGAGGCTCCAACCGGGTGGCCGCCGCCGATCAGGCCACCGCTGGGGTTGATTGGCAGCCGCCCGCCGATCGTGATGTCGCCGGACTCCACCGCCTTCCACGACTCACCCGGTCCGGTCAGTCCGATGTGGTCGATGGCGAGATATTCGCTGGGGGTGAAGCAGTCGTGCACCTCGAAGCCGTCGATATCGCCGAGATCGGCGCGGGCGCGGTCGAACGCGTCGTGGACGGCGGCCCGCACGTGCGGCAGAACGTAGGGGTTACCGGCGGCGCGGTCGAGTTTCTGTTGCAGACCCAGACCAACGGTCCGATGGCCCCATCCCTCGATACGGCCGATCGGGCGCACCCCTGGGTGTGCGCGTAGGAACTCGTCGCTGACCAAAACCACCCCCGCCCCGCCGTCGGTCATCTGACTGCAGTCATAACGACGGATTCGGCCCTCGACGGGTGGATTCACCGCGTCGTCGTCACCGTCAACGGCGAGGTCGGGTACCTGCCAGTCCCGGGTTTGGGCGTTGGGGTTGCGCTTGGCGTTGGCCAGGTTCACCTCGGCGATGGCGTGCAGGTGCGCGTCGTCGATACCGTAGCGGCGGTCGTACTCATCGGCGACCCGGTCGAACATCGATGGCCACAGATATCTGGCATCGTGACCCTCGTGCCCGGTCCACGCCGCCGCACCGAGGTACTGAGCCGCGGTGTCGCCGGCGACGGTCTTCTCCAGTTCCAGGCCCACGACGAGCGCGGTTCGGTAGTTGCCGGCGCGCAGATCGGCCATCGCGGCCAGTGCCGCCACACTGCCCGATGCGCAGGCCGCCTCGTGCCGGGTTGCCGGGGTATCCCACAATCCCTCGTGCACGGTGGCCGGCATCGCCCCGAGGTGGCCCTGCGCGGCGAACATCTCCCCGAAGGCATTGGCCACGTGCACGACTTCGATATCGGCGGCGTCGATCATCGACGTGGCTAGGGTCTGATCGACCACCTCGCGGGTCAGGTCGGCGAAATCACGGCTCTCGCGGTTGAGGTTGCGCGCGAAATCACTTTGGTAGCCCCCGAGAATCCAGACGTCGTCCAGCACCGTCCCGAAGTTACTACAACTAAGAGAGTGACGGAATATCCCGTTTGCGCCCGTTGCAACGTTTGACCGGAGTTAGCGTTTACCGACTGCGAACCAAGGAGGACGCCATGGCGGAAAGCCCGGAGGACACGGCGCCGAAGAAGAAGGCGGCTCGAGAGCCGGTCAAAAAGGCTCCCGCCAGGAAGGCTCGGGCCCCGAAAGCGGCGGCCCCTAAAGCGTCGGCCCCGAAAGCGTCCGTCAAAAAAGCGCCTGCCAAAAAAGTGCCTGTCAGAAAAGCGCCGGCCAAAAAAGCTCCCGCCGGTAAGGCGGACGCGACGAAACCGGCCAGGTCACCTGCTGCGAAGAGGCCACCCGCGAAGACGTTGCGCGGCGGTGAGACCGTCACTCAGGCCAAGCGGATGGGTGGTTGGGATTTCGCGACCTGGAGGATGGCCACTGACGACCCGGTGATGCGTTCCACCATCCTGGGCATGCTGGTACTGGAGTCGGATCCGGACTGGGCGACGATGTGCGAGCGCTACGAACGGGCCACCCGCCTGGCCCCGGTGCTGCGGTCGGTCGTGGTGGAGGGCCCGACTGGTCTGGAGACCCCGCGGGTTGTGGTCGATCCCAACTTCGACCTGTCTTTCCACATGCGACGGTTCCGGATGCCTGAGTCGTCGACATGGGAGGACGTGCTCGAGGAAGCGCGCCGGCAGAGCATGGCCGATTTCGACAAGGACCGGCCGCTGTGGCGGGTGACCCTGCTCGAGGGACTGCCGGACGGTAAGTCGGTGCTGGTGCAAAAGCTGCACCACGCCATTGCCGACGGGCAGGGTGCGGTCCAACTCGGTCTGGCGTTATTCGACTTCACTCCAGAGGGAGCGGACCTGGGGCCGATGCCGCCGGCCCCTGAACCGGTGGTGCTGGACACCAAGGGCTTTGTGCAGGCGGTGATTCGCAATAACGTCGGGTGGGCGGCCAAGACCGCCGAGGAGGCGATCAGGGGCATCGGCCCGCTGGCACTGCAGGCCATCCGCCACCCCCGGACGCTGCTCGGAAAGGTGATGGGCACGGCCGAGTCAGTCGCGAGGTTCACCAAGGTCTCGGTCGAACCACTTTCGCCGATCCTGACGGGCCGGAGTATCAACTACCACTTCAACACCATCGATATGGACTTCGGCGCGTTTCGCGACGCCGCGAAGAAACGTAACCGCACCGTCAACGACCTCTTCCTGGCGGCGATCAGTGTCGGCATGTGCCGTTACCACGAGCGGATGGGGCACCCTGTCGACGAGTTGCGGATGAACATGCCGATCTCGCTGCGCACCTCCGCCGATGAGAGCAATGCGGTGACCATCGCCCGTTTCGAGATTCCGGTGAGTAACGCCATCGACGATGTTCTCGAGGTGGCGGCCAGCACCGTGCGGGCCTGGCGTGCCGAACCGGCGTTGAAACTGGCTGACTACCTCGCCGAACTCAGCCGCTTCCTGCCCCCCGAGTTGGTGTCGGCGGCCGCGCAGACCTCCGATCTGACCGCATCCAACGTCCCCGGTCTGCCAGTGCCGGTGTGGTTGGCCGGGGCGAGAGTGGAACGAATGTATCCGCTGGTCGGCACGGTCGGCGCGGCGATCAACGTCACGATGCTGACCTACACCGATACCGCGAGTCTGGGAGTCAGCAGCGACGATGCGGCGGTCGGCGACCGCGAGGAGCTGATCGAGAGCCTGCGTTACGGGTTCAAGAAGGTGATCGGCGCATCGGTCACCGCTGACGGTCCGCTGAGCCGGTGAAATCCGCCTGACGCCGGCGACGGTGTCCCCGCCGACTCCGGGCCAGGACCGGATGCGGTTAGGATTTCGCACGATGAACATGCCACGTGTGATCTTCAGCTTCGCGGCCGTTTTCGTTGTGCTCGGGGTGGGGGCTTATTTCCTCACCGGGATGCAGTCCCTCACCGCCCTGATCCCAGCGGTATTCGGTGTCGCGATGGCGGGGGCCGGCGCGGTGTCACGGAAGAATCTCAAGCACGGTGGTCACATCGCGGCGGTCATCGGCCTGCTGGGTTTCCTCGGCACAGCGCGCAGCCTGGGCAAGGTCCCGGCGTTGCTGTCCGGCGAACCCGTCGAACGGGCGAACGCGGTCTGGGTGCAGGCCGGTTTCGCGGTGCTGTGCCTGGTCTTCCTCGCGCTGGCCGTCAAATCGTTCATCGATACGCGCAAAGCCCGCGCCTGACCGAGCGTGCACAGCTCACTCCGGCAGGGCCAGCGCCGCGTCGGTCGACTCGACATCGCCGGCGTACGAAGCGGCCCGGATGGTCAGGTGCCCGCCCGGTAGCGACAGCCGCTCACCGTCCCAACGCTGGACGGGCCGGAGCGAACAGTCGACGACAACCCGGCCGCTGTGCCCGGCCGGCAGATGCACCGATTGGAACCCGAGCAGATGGTGGACGGGCCGTCCGGTGTCGGCGGGTTGTATACCGTAGATCTGGACCACATGGTGGCCGGGGCGGGTGCCGGTGTTGGTGACGGTGACCGCGGCGCTGAACCGTTCTCCTTCGAGTCGCCCGATATCGAGGTCCGCCAATGCGAACGTGGTGTAGCCCAGACCGAATCCCAGCGGATAGGCGGCGGACACACCGTCCCGGTCGAGTTTGCGCTGTCCCCACCACCGCCCGTAGTTGACGGTGTCGGCCGCCCAATCCACCTGCGGTAGATCGTTTTTCCGGTGCGGGATCGCCATCGGGAGCCGGCCGGCGGGCTCGGCGTCGCCGAGCAGAATATCGGCGATCGCATGCCCCCCTTCCATACCCGGGTACCAGGCCAGCAACACCGCCCCGACCTGCCGGTCCCACGGGTCCAGTACGACGGTCCCGCCGCCGATCACGATCACCACCGTGCGGGCATTGGCCGCGGCCACAGCCTCGATCAGTGCGATATCCGCGGCATGCAGCCGAAGATCACGGCGATCACCACCGAACTTTTTGAGTTTTGTCACCCGGGCCGCCACCTTGACCAGGGCTGCGGCCAACGGCCGGAACCGTGCGACGCCGCCGAGTAGCTGTGTGGAAGCGGTGTCCACCCCGATGAGCGATTCGCCCTCATCGGCCGCGGTCAAACCCACCACGACCACGGCCGCGTCGGCATCGGCGGCCGCGGTTGCAGCCGCTGTGGGATCGGTCCCGCCGAGATGAAAAACCCTCGGCCCCAGCCGGTCCCGTAAGCCGTCGAGGATGCTGACCGACGATGGGGGGCTGACCAGCGACGAGCCCGCATCACCCTGGTTGCGCTGGTCGGCCAGCGGGCCGAGCAGCGCAACCCGCGACAGTGCCGCCGGTTCCAATGGCAGCATCGGGCTCCCGTCGATCAGATCGTTACGCAGCAGGACGGTGCCGCGGTGCGCGACTTCCCGTGCCAGTCGCCGGTGCTCGGCGGCGGCGACCACGTCGGCGGGTGGCTCCGGGCGGGCCCGCAGGGCGAGGCGGATCTGTGCGCTGAGATGCCGCCGGGCAGCGCGTCGGACATCGGACCGGCGCAGGCGCCCGTCCACCAGGGCTTTGTGCAGGGTGGCCGCGCGTTGCTGCCGGAACGGCATCTCCAGGTCCTGGCCGGCAGCCACCGATCCGACCGGATCGCGAAGTCCCCAGATAAAGTCGGTCATCACGAATCCGCGGAATCCCCAGTCTTCGCGCAGGATTCGCGTGAGCAGATGCCGGTGCTGTCCGGCCCAGGTTCCGTTCACCGAGTTGTAGGCGCTCATCACGCAATCCACCCCGGCCTCGACCACGGTGCGAAAGTGCGGCAGGTACACCTCGCGCAGCACGTCCTCGTCGACTCTGACGTCGACTCGGAATCTCGCCTCCTCCATCGAGTTGAGTGCGAAGTGCTTCACACACGACATCACCCACGGGTTGACACCTGCGACCGCGGCGGCGCCCATTGCGCCGAGCAGCACCGGGTCGTCTCCATAAGACTCCTGGCTCCGGCCCCAGCCGGGGGAGTAGGGGATGTTGATACAGATACCGGCCCACAGGTTGGCGCCCCGTGCGCGGGCCTCGGCCCCGATGGCATCGGCCACGGTGCGCTCAAGGTCGCAGTCCCACGTCGCGGCACGGGCGATCGCCACCGGAAACGCGGTCGAGGCGCCGATCGTCACACCTCGCGGACCGTCGGTGAAGCGGATACCGGGGATGCCCAGTCGGTCGATGCGGCCAGCCTCGAACGGCACCTTGTTATACCGCTGGGCCATCTCGGCCATTCCTCGGGACACCGTCAGGTCGCCGTCGAGCAGCCACAGCATCTCGTTCTCGGTTAATCGACCGATCAGGTCATCGGTAGCTGCATCGAGGGTCCGCTCACCCCGGCGGACCGCCCCCACCGCGGCCGCGAAGGCCGTGCCGGTTGGGCAGATCGGGTCGGTGACCGACATCATCCCGGTCCCTTCCATGTGATCAACGGGCACCCATGCCAGGCGTGCGCGGCTCCGGCCAAGTCTAGGAGGGGCGGGAACGGTTCGTTACAGTTCTGTCAGCGGTATCAATTAGACAGGCTAGGTAGCCTCTCGGTAGCGTCGGTCTCCGGATGTCCGGCACCGACTGGGAAGGCCCCGACATGTTGCTCGTGAGATTCGGTCCCCCGACCCGGAGGTGCCCGAATCGACAATCACTGGGTTCAGATTAGAGTGAAAGTTGTGAGCGTAAACGAACGCGCGCCCCTTGCGCCGGTGCCGGGTGAAGTCATGGACTTCGTCGAGCAGGTGGGCGGGTGGTTCGAATCCAATGGCCTGACCAGGCTGGCCGGCCGGCTGCTGGGCTGGCTGCTCGTCTGCGATCCCGAGCGTCAGTCCTCGGAGGAGTTAGCAGCCGCGCTCGGGGCCAGCAGCGGTGGGATCAGCACCAACGCGCGGATGCTGATTCATTTCGGGTATGTGGAGCGCCTCGCGGTAGCCGGCGATCGCCGAACCTACTTCCGGTTGCGGCCGAACGCTTTCGCCGCCGGTGAGCGTCAGCGGATTCACACCATGGGCGACCTGAGAGAGATGGCCGACGCCGGTTTGCGCGCCATCCGGGGCACCGATCCGGCCCGGGCTCGCCGGCTTCAGGAAATGCATGACCTCTCCGCGTATATGGAGGCGATTCTGGCTGACGCCCTGGAACGGTACGGCAGCCACCCGGAAGGGCGCGGCCAGTGACGGCATGCGCTGACCGGAGGTTCGCGTGATCGGGCTTCTGAAGCGGGCGTGGATTCCGCTGCTGCTGGTGGTCGTCGCCGTGATAGCCGGGTTCACGGTCCACCGGATTCGTGGGTTCTTCGGTTCAGAGGGGGTTCTGGTGACACCGAAGGTGTTCGCCGAGGATCCCGAGCCGTTCGACCCGAAGGTGGTGCGGTATGAGGTTTTCGGGTCCGGAACCTCGGCCGATATCAACTTCCTGGATCTCGACGCGAAGCCGCAGCGCGTCGACGGGGCAGGGCTGCCGTGGTCGTTGACGCTGGAGACCACCGCGCCCTCGGCGGCTCCGAATATCATCGCCCAGGGCGATGGCACCTCGATCACCTGCCGCATCATCGTCGATGACGTGATCAAGGAGGAGAGGACCGCGACCGGCGTGGAACCGCTGACCTTCTGTTTCCTGAAGTCCGCATGAGTGCCCCGACGACGAACCCGCCCGCGGCCGGTTCCCCCGCTCCCGGGCCGGTGAAACGGCCGTTCGTTGCCAAAACGATCCGGACCCTGGCGGTGCCGATCATCCTGGCTTGGCTGGCCCTGATCGCCATCCTCAACGTCTCGGTGCCGCAGCTGGAGGTGGTCGGGCAAGAGCAGGCGGTCTCGATGAGCCCGGATGCCGCGCCCTCGATGATCGCGATCAAGCGGATCGGCGAGGTGTTCGAGGAGGGGAACTCCGACAGTTCGGCGATGATCGTGCTGGAGGGCCAGCAGCCGCTGGGCGAGGCCGCGCACGAGTTCTATGACCAGATGCTGGCCAAACTCAAGGCCGACACCAAACACGTTGATTCGGTCCAGGATTTCTGGGGCGATCCGTTAACCGCATCCGGTGCTCAGAGCAGTGACGGCAAGGCCGCCTACGTCCAGATCAAACTGGCCGGCAATCAGGGCGAGTCGCTGGCCAACGAGTCGGTGGCCGCGGTCAAGGACATCATCGCCAGCATGCAGCCTCCGGAGGGTGTGCAGGTCTTCGTCACCGGACCGGCCGCCATGGTCGCCGATCAGCAGGCGACCGGCGATAAGAGCCTGCGGGTGACCGAGATGGTTACCTTCGCGGTCATCATCACGATGTTGCTGTGGTTCTACCGCTCGATCATCACGGTGGTGCTGGTGCTGGCCTCGGTGGTGATGTCATTGGCCGCCGCCCGCGGTGTCGTCGCTTTTCTCGGCCACCACAACATCATCGGGCTTTCGACCTTCGCGACCAGCCTACTGGTGATGCTGGCGATCGCCGCCGCGACGGATTACGCGATCTTCCTGCTCGGCCGCTATCAGGAAGCGCGCGCGGCCGGTGAGGATCGGGAGTCGGCGTACTACACGATGTTCCAGGGCACCGCCCATGTCGTCCTGGGGTCAGGATTCACGATCGCCGGGGCGACCTTCTGCTTGAGCTTCACCCGGTTGCCGTACTTCCAGACTCTCGGCGTGCCCTTGGCGATCGGGATGAGCGTGGTGGTGATCACCTCGCTGACTCTGGGCAGTGCGATCGTGGTCTCGGCCAGCCGATTCGGCCTGTTGGAGCCCAAACGGGCAATGCGGGTCCGCGGCTGGCGCAAGATCGGCGCGGCCGTCGTGCGGTGGCCCGGTCCGATCCTGGTCGCCACGGTGGCACTGGCCCTGGTCGGTCTGTTGACGCTGCCCGGGTACCAAACGAACTACAACGACCGCAACTATCTGCCGGCAAACACCCCGGCGAACGAGGGGTACGCCGCCGCCGACCGGCATTTCTCGCAGGCCCGGATGAACCCGGAGATGCTGATGGTCGAAAGTGATCACGACCTGCGCAACTCGGCGGACTTCTTGGTGATCAACAAGATCGCGAAGGCCATTTTCGCGGTGGAGGGCATTTCCCGGACCCAGGCCATCACCAGGCCGGAGGGCACCCCGATCGAGCACACCTCGATCCCGTTCATGATCAGCATGCAGGGCACCAGCCAGAAGCTGACCCAGAAGTACAACGAAGGTCTCACGGCCAAGATGCTCGAACAGGCCGACGAGATGCAGACCACCATCGACCAGATGGAGCGGATGGGCGACCTCACCGCGCAGATGGCGGAGGTCACCCACGGCATGGTCATTCAGATGCGGGGCATGGTGGCCGATATCAAGGACCTTCGGGACAGCATCGCCAATTTCGACGACTTCTTCCGGCCGATCCGCAACTACTTCTACTGGGAGCCACACTGTTTCGATATCCCGGTGTGCTTCGCGCTGCGGTCGATCTTCGACACCATCGACGGCGTCGACACCATGACCGATGCCATTCAGAGACTGCTACCGCTGATGGAGCGACTGGACACTCTGATGCCACAGTTGGTGGCGATGATGCCCGAGATGGTGGCGACCATGAAGAGCATGAAGGCCATGACACTGGGCATGTATTACACCCAGAAGGGCATGCAGGAACAGATGGCGGCCATGCAGGAGGACTCTGCCGCCATGGGCGAGGCCTTCGACGCCTCGATGAACGATGATTCGTTCTATCTGCCCCCGGAGGTGTTCGACAATCCGGATTTCCAGCGGGGTATGGAACAGTTCCTCTCACCCGACGGGCATGCGGTGCGGTTCATCATCTCCCATGAGGGCGATCCGATGTCCGCCGACGGTATTGCGCGCATCGAGGACATCAAGATGGCCGCGAAGGAGGCGATCAAGGGCACCCCGTTGGAGGGGTCGACGATTTATCTCGGCGGGACCGCCTCGATGTTCAAGGATCTCTCCGAGGGGAACGCCTATGACCTGATGATCGCCGGGATCGCCGCGCTGGCATTGATTTTCGCCATCATGCTCATGATCACCCGAAGCGTGGTCGCCTCTGCGGTCATCGTCGGTACGGTGCTGCTGTCACTGGGTGCCTCATTCGGGCTCTCAGTGCTGATCTGGCAACACATTCTGGGTATCGAGTTGCACTGGATGGTGCTGGCGATGGCGGTGATCATCCTGCTGGCCGTCGGGGCCGACTACAACCTGCTACTGGTGGCCCGGCTCAAGGAAGAGATCCACGCCGGTCTGAACACCGGCATCATCCGCGCGATGGGTGGCAGCGGATCGGTGGTGACCTCGGCGGGTCTGGTGTTCGCCTTCACCATGATGTCCTTCGCGATAAGTGACTTGAAGGTCCTCGCCCAGGTCGGCACCACCATCGGGATGGGCCTGCTGTTCGACACACTGGTGATCCGCGCCTTCATGACCCCGGCCATCGCAGCCCTGCTCGGACGGTGGTTCTGGTGGCCGCAGAACGTCCGGCCCCGGCCGGTTCCGCAACCGTGGCCGAAACCGCTCGCCGATCAGACGGCGGGGACCACGGCCTGACGGTCGTCGGGTTTCAGTCGAGGGTGACCGGCAGGGCGTTCAGGCGCCGCCAGAACGGCAGCTGCACGAACTCCAATTCGTCGGGGTCGACGGCCAGTCTCAGATCGGGGAACCGGCGGATCAGGTTGGCGATGGCGACCCGGATTTCCATCCGGGCCAGGTTTGCCCCCAGGCAGAAATGCTGGCCCTTGCTGAACGCCAGATGAAAGTTCGGCGAGCGGGTGATGTCGAACGTATCGGGGTTCTCGAAGGCTTCCGGGTCGCGGTTGGCCGAGGCGAGCAGCGGGATGACGATGGCTCCGCGTGGAATCGGCACCCCCCGCAGTTCTACATCCTCGCTGGCGAAGTTGGGTTTGGTTCCGCCGATGGTCCCGGTGTAGCGGAGGATCTCCTCAACCGCGGGGGCGATCAGGTCCGGCTGGGCCTTGAGCCTGGCCAGCTGATCGGGATGGGTGAGCAGGGCCGCGACACCGTTGGCGATCACGGTGTAGGTGGTCTCATAGCCGGCGGACACCAGCAGGAATACCATCGCGAGGATTTCGTCGTCACTGAGCCGGTCACCGTCGTCGGCAGGGTGGAGCAGGCCGGTCAGGATGTCCTCGGCAGGGTCGTCGCGGCGGCGTTCGATCAGCCGCCGGACGTAGTCGATCACGCCTGTCATCTCGGCGGCGGCCTGTTCTATCCCGTACTTGACGACCCCGTCGATGACGAGGTTCATCGCATCATGGAACTGTGTCCGCTCGCCATCGGGTACCCCCACCATCTCGCTGATCACGGTGACCGGGATCGGTAGTGCGTAGTCGGTGACGAGGTCGATGGTCTGGCCGCGGGTGAAGCCGTCGAGCAATTCGTTGGTGACCTCCTCCGCCCGGTCGGCCAGGCGGGCCACCGCTTTGGGGGTGAAGGCCTTGCTGACCAGCTTGCGCAACCGCAGGTGTTCGGGATCGTCTTTGAAGATCATGGTATCGGTGCTGATCAGCTTGAGAGAGTCCGGAATGGGCAGCGGCGGTGCGCCTTCGACGATGCGCCGGAAGCGCGGGTCGGTGGTCAACTCGACGCAGTCCGCGTAGCGGGACAATACGTAAATGTCGGTGTCCCCGAGATAGCTCAGGCTGGTTCGGTAGACCGGGGCCTCCCGGCGCAGCCGGTCGTAGAACGGGAAAGGGTCGGCCAGGAATTCCGGGCTGTCCAGAATGATCGGATCGCCCTGCAAGGTGTCCGGACTCATGTTTATCGGTGGCTCCTGGGGTTGACGTTTCCGGCACTGCGGGTGATTGCGGTCATCATTGCCCGGACTTCAGCCAGGCCCGCAGCGGTCCGGTCATCTGTCCGACATCATCGGCGGTGAGCACCCCGGTCATCTCGAAGGCCACCAGATCGGGGTTCCCGGTTCCGATGATCTTCACACCATGGGCGGGCCCGGTGGTCGCTTCGGCCGCAATGGAGGCAGCGGCAAAGGACATGGCATCGGCCTTCTCCTTCGGGTCGATCAGTGTGATATCGCTCTCGTCGACGACGCCGGACAGTCGCAATGCCAGGACAGTCTTCGGAGCCGAGTCGATGGTGATCATGTTCCCCTCCCATCGGCTGACCATGCCGGACCCACAACAATCACGCTACGCCGAAAGTCATCCGGATCAGTGCGCAGACGATCGCGCGCGGCAACCCACGACCGCCGCTGACGTGCCCCCGGCATGATTCGAACATGCGACACCGGCTTTAGGAGAGCCGTGCTCTATCCCCTGAGCTACGGGGGCGGACCGGGTGGGAGCTTACCGCGTTTGCGGGTGCCGCCCGCGGGCGTGCCGATGGCTCGGGCGCATACCGGCGGTTCGGTCTGACCGAGCCGCTGAGACCGTCACTGACGCGCCATCACGATCCGGAGACGCTCGTCGGGGCTGATGAGGTGGTCGGCATTCTGCGCGGCGTCCGCGATGTCGATCTGCACCCACTGCACCTGACCGTTGAACGAGCTGGCACCGGGTGCATAGTCGTCGCTGACCGAGGTGCCGGTGTCCTCGCCGAGGTCGGTGGTCTCGTCGGCGGAGAAGACCATGGGCACCGTAGCCTCCACCCGGCCGGTACCCACCGGCTCCCCGTCGATGAAGAGGGTGACGTTGCCGCCCTTGCCCAGGCCGCCGCCGTCATAGCTGAACTCCATCCGAACCTGGTGCTCGCCGGGCCCGACCGGCCCCTCGGAGTAGGTCTTGTACTGCTCCAGGCCGAAGGTGTTGTAGCAGTAAGCCAGCTTGGATTGGTGCAGGTACAACGACCAGCCGCCGTACTGGCCGCCCTGAGCTATCAGGGTGCCCGATCCACCTTCCGGGGGCACGACGATCTGGGCCGTTACGGCGTGCGACTTGTTCTTGACGTTGATGACGCTGCCCTCGGATAACCGCTTCATACCGCGGAACATCAACTGGGAGTGGCCCTGGACCAGCACGGGCCGGCCGGCCAGGTCACTGTTGAAGCGCTCCACACGCCGGTCATCGAGCGGGAAGACGTTGTACCGTGCCCCCTCGATCATGAACAGTCGTTGTAACTCGGCCAGCTTGTCCGGATGCTCGGCCGCCAGATCGCGGGCCTGCGTCCAGTCGTCGGGGCCGTAGAGTTCCCACACGTCATCGGCGATCGCCGGCGCCTCCCCGAGAACCCACGGAATACTGTGCCGGGTCACCGCAGTCCAGCCCTGGTGGTAGATCCCGCGATTGACGAACATCTCGAAATACTGCGTTTCCCGGCCTTCGGCGGCACCGCCGTCATCGAAGGAGTAACGCATGCTCACACCATGCATCGGCTGCTGAGTGACACCGTTGACCTGATGTGGCTCCGGGATATCGGCAGCATCGAGCACGGTCGTGGCGATGTCGATCACATGGTGGAAGTGCTTTCGTATCTCGCCCTGGGCGGCGATACCGGCCGGCCAGTGCACGATTGTGCCGTTTCGGGTGCCACCCCAGTGCGAGGCGATCTGCTTGGTCCACTGATAGGGGGTGTCCATCGCGTGCGCCCAGCCCACGGCGTAGTGATTGAACGCCGCGGGTGTTCCGAAATCGTCGATCCGCGCCGCCATGAATTCGGTTGTCTCGACGTCGGTTACGCCGTTGAGGGTGAGCAGTTCATTGAAGGTCCCGGTCGGTGTACCTTCGGCGGAGGCTCCGTTGTCCCCGATGATGTAGTAGATGAGCGTGTTGTCCAGCACACCGAGATCATCGACGGCGTCGACCAGTCGACCGAGGTGATGATCGGTGTGATCGAGGAACCCGGCGTAGACCTCCATCTGACGTGACAACACCGGTTTGAGATCGTCGGGCATGGCGTCCCAGGCCGGAATCTCCTCGGGGCGGGCAGTCAGCTCGGCGTCCTCGGGGATGATTCCGAGCTGCTTCTGCCGTGCGAAAGTTCGCTCGCGCTGAGCATCCCAACCGTCATCGAATCGGCCCCGGTACTTGGCCGACCACTCGTCGGGAACGTGATGCGGCGCATGCGTGGCACCGGGAGCCCAGTAGACGAAAAACGGCTTATCCGGCATGAGGGCCTTCTGCTGACGAACCCATTCGATCGCATGGTCCGTCATATCCTCGGTGAAGTGGTAGCCCTCCTCGGGGGTGCGATCCGGCTCGACCGGAACGGTGTCGTTGTAGATCGCCGGGTAGTACTGGTTGGTCTCCCCGCCGATGAAGCCGTAGAAGTGCTCGAACCCGCTGCCGGTCGGCCACTGCCGGAACGGACCCATCGGGCTGGTCTCCCACACCGGGACTTCATGACACTTGCCGAATTGAGCGGTGGAGTATCCGTTGAGCTTCAGGATTTCGGGCAGCGGAGCCGCACTGTTCGGCCGGATCGAGTTGTAGCCGGGTGCCGAAGTCGCGAGTTCGGCGATTGCGCCCATCCCAACCGAATGGTGATTTCTTCCGGTGAGCATCGCCTGTCGGGTCGGAGAACACAGGGCCGTCGTGTGAAATCTGTTGTACCGCAGTCCTCCACCGGCCAACCGCTCGGCGGTCGGCGTTTCGCATGGCCCGCCGAAGGCCGTCGAGGCGCCGAAGCCGACGTCGTCGATCAGGGCGATGATCACGTTCGGCGCGCCCGATGGCGGCCGAACCGGTGTAATCGGAGGGAAACTCCGCCCCGGATCGGTGGCATCGTATTTGTATCCGACCGTGGCGGGGCGGTCGGGGATCGGGAGGGATACGCGGTTGCTGCCGTCAGAGGTCATACGCCCACAGTGTCATAGCCGTCATAAACCCGCCGCCACAGAACTATCGTTCGGGCGCGGGTCCCGCGACGGAGATATCAGACGAGCGGCAGTTCGGCGATCACCGCTCCGGTGGGTTGGGTGGACCCGGTGCCAGGCTCCACGGTGAAGGACAGTTTCGTCGAATCGCCGAGGTTGTCCAGCACCGCCGTGGTCGAGGGGGCGACCGCCTCGGCGTCCATGGTTCCGGCGGACGTCGAACCGGATGAGCTGACCAGCCACATCTGGTACACGGTGCCGGGGGAGGGAGGCGGCACATCGTTCATCACCAGCACACCGGCATTACGGTCCCGGGAGAACACCACGGTCGCGGTGCCCCCGGCCGGGATGGCACCGTTCACCGTGTGCACATCGGGTGCCGAGAACACCTCCTGAGCTGTCGTTTGTTGCTCAGCGGGCGGCCGAAGTGACAGCCCGATTCCGACGGCGGCCAAACCCACCACCAGGGCTGCCGCCGCCGACAACAGCACCGTCCGCCATTGCCGGCCGGACCGCCCCGTGGGAAGGGTGCGAACGTTGTCCGTGGCGCTGTTGGCTGCTGCGCTCTCCCGGGCGACCGTCGCCAGCAGCCGGCCCCGCAGTTCAGCGGGCGGTTCCTCCTCGCTTACCGCCGACACCACCGCCATGGTTTCGCGGACGGCCCGGACTTCGTCGTAGAAGGCATCGGCGACGGTCAGCCCGGCAGCGGCCAGTCGGCTCTCGATCTCGTCACGCTCAACATCGGACACCGCGTGCAGCGCATAGGGAACCGCCAGGTCGAGCAGGTCGCCATCGGGATAATCGCCATAGGTCTGGGTCATTGCCGCCTCACCCCACACCCAGGCAGTTACGCAGGCCGCGGAGCGCATCACGCATCCGCGATTTGACCGTCGCAAGGTTCGCTGTGAGCCGCTCAGAGACCTGAACGTAGGTCAGCCCCTGGTAGTACGCGAGTTCAACACATTCGCGCTGCGCTGCGGTCAGACCGTCCAGACACGCGGTGACACGCTGCCGCTCCTCGCCGGATATCACCGCATCGACCACCTGGTCGGTCTCGCGTTCGACCGTCGACGCGCCGTAGCGTGATTGGCGCTGGGAGGCAGCTTGTTCGGAGCGCACCCGGTCCACCGCGCGGCGGTGGGCGAGGGTGAGCAGCCAGGCCAACGCGCTACCCGAGGCCGGGTCGTAACTCTCCGCTGTCCGCCACACTTGAAGGTAGACCTCCTGGGTGGTCTCCTCGCTGTAGCCCCGGTCGCGCAAAACCCGGCTGACCATGCCGTACACCCTGGCCTTGGTGGCGTCATACAGCGCGGCGAACGCCTCGGCGTCGTGGTGGGAAACTCGGCGCAGGAGACCATCTAAATCTAGGGTCGTCACCGGCGTGTACCCGTGGTTTTCGGTTCCATCGATCCGAAGCGTAGCGGGACGATCAAGCAGTTGGGTCACGATGGTGCCCAGGAGCGTTTCTTGGCGCCCCATACCGGCCCCGGTGCGGGCGTCGCGCGGCGCGGCTGGCGCGGAGTGGCCGGGGTTACCGGGATCCCGCGCATCCGCAGCATGACAGCTTGGAAGCGCAGGCTGAGCCGTGCCACCTGAGGGGCCAACGGTCGGGTCAGCTGGAGCAGCAGAATCTGACCCACGGTGACGTGCCGGCGCGCCCCGCGCCAGGTGGCCACCAGCGCCGCGTGGTTGTCCCGGTGCAGCGAAACGGTCAGGTCCACCGTGTCCGCCGGCCGCGGAACCCGCACCAGGAAGTAACCGTCCTCGTCGGCGAACGGGGCGCCGCGCAGCTCCGCGGAGACCGCAGCCGGAGCGTCTTCGGCCGGCGGCAACACGAAGGATGTGCGCCGGCCGCGGGCGTCGTGAACTTCGGCGACGACGCACCGTATTTCACCGCCGGCGTCGTGGCACCAGAACAAACTCAGCGGGTTGAACGACCGGCCCAGCACCCGGGGAAGAAGCAGCGCCGTGATCCGGCCGCCCGGGATGAACACACCTTGGCGGGCCAGTACGGCGTCGACCCGCTGGCGCAGTGTGTCCTGGGGAGACCCGTCGAAGTGGTCTTCGGCTTCGAATCGGGCGAACGGTCTAATCCACCACGGCAAACGGGGCAGTTCGTCGATGTCGACGTACCAGCTGTAGCTGCGGTGTTCACCGTAATGACGCGTGGGTGATCGATGCAGATGAGTCACTCGGGTGGGGTAGAGGGCGGGGGTGTCCACACCGGCAATTCGTAGCGACGGCACATCCGGATGGGACTGTGACCGAGGTCTCCGTATTTCAGCGATCCCGGTGTTTCAGCCGGCCACCGTCAGGTAGATCAGCGCCACGTTGAGCAAGGTGATGAGTCCGGCGACCAACCAGCCCAGCGCGGAGATCAGGCGGCCGTTGACGTCGGCCCCCATCAGGGTGCAGTCGCTGGTGGCCCTGATCAACGGCACCAGTGCGAACGGGATGCCGAAGGACAACACGACCTGCGACAACACCAGCGCGCGGGTGGGTTCGACGCCGCTGGCCAGGACCAGCAGGGCGGGAACAAGGGTGAACAGGCGGCGCACCAGCAGCGAGAAGCGCCGTCGGAGCAGACCCTGCATGATCATCGCGCCCGCGTAGGCGCCCACCGATGTCGAAGCCAGGCCGGAGGCCAGCAGACCGATCGCGAAGAACAGCGCAACCCCGGGGCCGAGGGCTTCTCCGACTGCGGCGTGCGCGCCCTCGATGGTGTCGGTGCCTTCGCGACCACGGAGGTTGGTTGCCGCCACCAGCAGCAGTGCCAGGTTCACGCTGCCGGCCACCAGCATCGCGATGCCGACATCCCAGCGTGTGGCCCGCAGCAGCCTGGCCCGGACCGGACCGGGGTCGGGATGGCCGTGCCGGTCGCGGGCCAGTCCGGAGTGCAGGTACACCGCGTGCGGCATTACCGTCGCCCCCAACATGGCGGTGGCCAGCAGTACGCTCTGCACCCCGTCGAACCGTGGTACCAGTCCGGCGGCCACCGCGGCGGCGGGGGGCGGGTTGACCACCAGGCTGGCCAGGAAGCCGATGGTGATGACCAGCAGTAGGCCGATGATGACCCGTTCGAACATCCGCTGTCCGCGCCGATCGCCGATTGACAGCAACCCCAGCGAGACCAGACCGGTGATCACGCCGCCGACCATCAGAGGTAGGTCGAACAGCAGGTAGAGGGCGATCGCGCCGCCGATGATCTCTGCGACGTCGGTGGCGATGGCCACCAGTTCGGCCTGGACCCAGTAGGCGATCCGGCTCGGGGTGCTGGTCCGGTCGCGCACCGCTTCGGGGAGCGTGCGCCCGGTCACCAGACCGAGTTTCGCGCTCAGGTACTGCACCAGTGCGGCCATCACATTGGCGACCACGATGACCCAGACGAGCAGGAAACCGAACTCGGCGCCGGCGCTGACATTGGCGGCGATATTCCCCGGATCGACATAGGCGATGGCGGCTACGAAAGCCGGGCCGAGCAGCGTCCATCCCCGTTTCGCCGCGACCGGGTTGCGGTCCGGGGTCAAAAGCCGACCCAGACGCCGCCACCCCCGAGTCCGATGGCCGGGATGCCCAGGGTCCCGAATCCCCAGCCGGGCCCGGGATTCGTCAACGCGGGGTCGGGCGTCGTGGTGATCGCGGTGTGACCCGGACCGCGGGTACAGACGCGGGTGCTGATGCCGATATCGGTGCACTCCGGCGGCGCCGCGGCGGCAGGAGCCACCGTGAACAGTGCCAATGCGGTGACGGCGACCGGGCCGATCGGTGTCGCGACAGATCGGAGGAGTCTTCGTAACGTTCCCATCACGTCCTCCTCGGTACCGGTACCCGGGCTACCGGGGCGGGGTGTACAACCCTTTACCGGTGACCAGCGGCAGGTCCAGGGTGGTGCAGATGCCCGGTTCGGCGGCGACCACGGCCGGAATGGCGTTGACGATACGCGTCGCGGTGGCCAGCACTCCCGCATGGTTGTGGTCGCCGTTCGGGCTGGACAGGCACACGTCCATCGCGTAGCAGGGCTCACCGGTGATCTCGATGCGGTAGTTGCCGCCCTCCTGCGCCGGTTGCGGCCACTCCGGGCACAGGTCGTCACGCAGACGCGTGATGTGTTCGAGCACCACGGCGGGGGCGCCGTCGACCATGCCGATGACCTCGAAACGCAGCGCGGCCGCGGTGCCCTTCTCGATATGACCGCAGGAGATGTCGAAGGCCTCCGGTGCCGGCTCCCGGATGTACATCTCCTCGAGTCCGTCGAGTTCGACGCCCATCCCGGCCGCAAGCTGCCGCACCACCGAACCCCATCCGATGCTCAGGACTCCGGGCTGCAGAAGCATGGGAATCTCGTCCATCGGCTTTCCGAAGCCCATGACATCGAACATCACCGTGGCGCTGTCGTAGGTGGCGTAGTTGACGATCTCCATACAGCGCACCTGTTCGATGCTCTGACAGGTTCCCATCAGGGCCAGCGGGAGTAGATCGTTGGCGAATCCGGGGTCGATACCGTTGACGAAAATACTCGAGTTGCCCTCCCGCGCAGCGTTTTCGAGGGGGCTGATCATCTCATCGGGAATTACCTGCCAGGGCCACTGCAGGAATACCGGACCGCTTCCCACCACGTTCACCCCGGCGGCCAGAATGCGCCGGTAGTCCTCGAGGGCCTCCACCAGTCGGTTGTCGGCCATCGCGTTGTACACTGCGCAGTCCGGTTCGGTGGCCAGGACCGCATCGAGATCGGTGGTGGTGGTGATACCGGTTCGGGTGTCGAGCCCGACCAGTTCGGCGGGGTCCCTGCCGGCCTTGGCTTCCGAGGAGACCCACACGGCGGTGAGGTCGTAGTCCGGGTTGGTGATCAGGGAACGCAGCGCATGGGCGCCGACGTTACCGGTGCCGATCTGGGCGACGCGGATGGGCATAGGAATCCTCCTAGAGGTCGGGGATGGGCAGGTCGAGATTCGGAACGGTCAGGCCGCCGTCGACCTCGAGCATTTTCCCGGTGAGGAAACTGCCCGCCGGCGAGGCGAGATACACCGCGGCTGCGGCGATGTCGAGCGGATCGCCGAGGCGGCGTAGCGGGGTGGCCCGTTCCATCGGTTCGCGCAGGGCGTCGTTGGCGGCGACGATCTCCAGAGCTGAGGTCATGATCGAACCGGGGGCGATGGCGTTGACCCGGATCCGCGGGCAGAGATCGAGTGCGGTGAGCCGGGTGTAATGGGCCAGGGCGGCCTTGGCGGTGCTGTAGGCGGCGAACCCGCGCCCGGCCAGTCGTCCCATGGTGGAACTGATGTTGATGATGTTGCCGCCACCGGATTGTTCGAGCATCAGAGGAACCGCGGCCACGGTCAGGGCGTGGGCGGTCAGCACGTTGAAGCTGAACGCGTCGCGCATATCCTTGACGCTGGTGGTGAGCAGGGTGTTGGGCATGCTGCCGCCGACGTTGTTGACGACGATGTCGAGCCGTCCGAAAGCCTCCACGGCCTTGCCCGCCAGTTCCGCGGTGGTCTCCGGATCGGCGAGATCGGCGACGACGATATGGGCGCGGCGACCCAGCGCCTCGACCTGAGCGGCCACCCCCTCCAACTCCGGTCGGGTGCGGGAGGAGATCAGGACGTCGGCGCCGGCTTCGGCGAATGCGACGGCGATCGCCGCCCCGAGTCCGCGTCCGGCGCCGGTTACTACGGCAACTTGTCCGTCGAGACGGAATCTGTCCAGGATCACCCACGCTCCCTCGTTCGACCTACCGTAACAAGAGAGTTGTAACACGTTCTACTTTTTGGCCGGGGCTTTCCCGGCGGTGGTTTTCTTGGCGGCTGGCGTTCGGGCCGGCGGTTTCGGCTCCTTCGGTTCCGTGCCGGCGGCCTGCTCGCGGCGGCGCCGCACGCTGGCCTCCAGCCGGGCCAGTAGATCGGAGACGTCGCCGGTGTCCTCTGGTCGGGCCGTTGATTCGGGGTTCGTGAACGCCTCGCCGCCGGCGAGTTTGGATTCGACGAGTTCGGTTAGTTGTTGCTGATAGGTGTCGGTATAGCGCTCCGGGTGGAAATCGTCGGCCATCGACTCGACCACCTGATTGGCCATCGCGAGCTCAGGGCCCCGGATCTCGACATCGGTCTGAAGGCTCGGGAAGTCCGGTTCGCGTATCTCGTCGGGCCACAGCATCGTGTGCACCACCATCACGTTGTGTCCGGAGAATGTCCTGACCCGCAGCGCGGCCAGCCTGGTCTTATTTCGCAACGCGAAGTGGACGATCGCAACCCGGTCGGTCTCGCTGAGCGCTTGAGCAAGCAGCACATACGATTTCGGCGACTTCCCGTCGGGTTCCAGGTAGTAGCTGCGGTCGTAGAGCAGGGGGTCGATATCCCCGGCGGGGACGAACTCGAGAACCTCGATCTCGCGGCTGTGTTCCTCGGGCAGGCCGGCGATATCCTCGTCGGTGATCACCACGATTTGGCCGTCATCGGCCTCGTAGGCCTTGGCAATGTCGCGGTACTCGACGATTTCACCGCACTCATCGCACACTCGTCGATATCTGATCCGGCCGTTGTCCCTGGCATGGACCTGATGGAACTTCAGGTCATGGTCCTCGGTGGCGCTGTAGACCTTCACCGGGACGTTCACCAGGCCGAAGGCGATCGAACCTTTCCAGATGGACCGCATGCGATTCAGTATGCCCAGCGTGGCTCGGTCACACCGCCGGAACGGACTCGGGGTCGACACCGACGGGCACATTCGGGTTCCCGCCCGGTGCATCATCGGTGTAGACATCACCGGGTTGTGGCATGCATTCTCCGGTGGTCGGCACCTGGCCGCCGGTGCAGTACGGCTCGAGATCCTCCGGATCGGCGCCGGCGGTGGGCGCTGTCAGCAGGGCAACCGCGAATAAGCCCGCCGCGCAACGCCTGATCACTGGTCCACCGTAGCAGCGGGTAATACCTTGGGGTGGTGATCGAGGTATGGCCACCGGGCGCGACGACCGGACCGCGGGTCACGCTGAGCAACCCGGACAAAGTGCTCTATCCGGCCACCGGGACCACGAAGGCGCAGGTGTTCGGATACTACACAAGTATCGCGGCGGTGATGCTGCCGCATATCGCCGGGCGGCCGGCTACACGTAAACGCTGGCCGAACGGTGTTGACGAGGCCTCCTTCTTCGAGAAACGACTTGCCAAGTCGGCACCGTCCTGGTTGAGCCGTGGGGTTCTCATGCACCGGGCCGGTGCCACCGTGTACCCGATCATCGACAGCGCTGTCGGGCTTGCCTGGATCGCGCAGCAGGCTGCGCTGGAAGTGCATGTGCCGCAATGGACTTTCGGTCCCGACGGCAAACCCGGGCCGGCCACCCGGCTGGTGTTCGACCTCGACCCCGGGGATGGAGTGGGCATGGGTCAGCTGGCCGAGGTGGCCCATGCGGTGCGTGAATTGATGGACGATATCGATGTGGCGGTCTATCCGCTGACCAGTGGCAGCAAGGGTATGCATCTGTACGCGCCGCTGACCGATCCGTTGAGCAGTAGCGAGGCGGCCACGCTGGCGAGGCGCGTGGCTGTGCAACTTGAGGAGAGCATGCCGTCGCTGGTGACCGCGACCATGGCCAGGAGTGTCCGGGCCGGCAAGGTATTCCTGGACTGGAGTCAGAACAATGCGGCCAAAACCACCATCGCCCCGTACTCGTTGCGCGGCCGCAGGGACCCTACCGTCGCCGCGCCGCGAACCTGGGATGAGATGGGCGAACCCGACCTGCGGCAGTTGCGCTACGACGAGGTGCTGGCCCGGATGCGGCAGCACGGCGATCTGCTGGCAGGTCTGGACGGGGTGTCGGATCCGGCGCCTTCGGACCGGCTGAGCACCTACCGGGATAAGCGGGACGGGTCCAAGACGCCGGAACCGGTACCCACGGCCTCTGCGGTTTCCGAGGTGTCGACATCCGGGGAGAACAACCGCTTCGTGATCCAGGAACACCACGCTCGCCGCCTGCACTACGACTTCCGACTCGAGCACGACGGTGCCCTGGTGTCGTGGGCGGTACCGAAGAATCTGCCCGACTCCCCAGCGGGGAACCATCTTGCGGTTCGCACCGAGGACCATCCGCTTGAATACGCCACCTTCGAGGGTGTCATTCCGAAAGGCGAGTACGGCGCCGGTACGGTGACCGTTTGGGACGCCGGTACCTACCGGGCAGAAAAGTTCCACCTGCCCCCCCAGGGCGCGGGCGGCAAGGGTGGCGAGGTGATCGTCGATCTTGACGGCGGGCGGATCAGCGGGCGTTACGCATTGATCCAGACCGATGCCGATCAGTGGCTCGCCCACCGAATGAAAGACCAGTCGCGCGTGCAGCTGCGGGACCTCGCGCCGATGCTGGCCACTCCCGGGGGCATCGAGGAGTTCACGGCTGCCGAGTGGGCCTTCGAGGGCAAGTTCGACGGCTATCGGATGCTGTTGGAGATCGATCACGGCCGATTGTGGCTCCAGACTCGCAACGGCCGGGACGTGACCGCGGAGTATCCGCAACTGCAGCCGCTGGCTGATTCGTTATCGGAACACCACGCGATCCTCGACGGCGAGGTGGTCGCGCTGGAACCCGGTGGGACCCCGAATTTCCGCGCGCTACAGAATCACAACCGGTCCTCCCGAATCGAGTTCTGGGCCTTCGACATTCTCCATCTCGACGGCCACACCCTGCTGCGGGTCAAGTATCGAGATCGCCGCCGTCTGCTCGAAACCCTCTCCTCCGGAGCGGGTTTGACGGTTCCCCCGTTGATCGAGGGTGATGGTGCCGAAGCCCTGGCTTTCTCCCGGCAGCGGCGGTGGGAAGGTGTGGTGGCAAAGAAGTGGGATTCGCTGTATCAGCCCGGACGCCGGTCCCCGGCGTGGATCAAGGACAAGAACTGGAATACCCAGGAGGCGGTGATCGGCGGCTGGTGCCGAGGCCAGGGAGGACGATCCGGCGGTATCGGCTCGCTACTGCTCGGCGTTCCCGAGGCGGGTGGCTTACGGTTCATCGGCCGGGTTGGAACGGGCTTCAGCGAGAAGGACCGGGCCGCTCTCGAATCCGTCCTGGTGCCGCTGCGAACCAGTGAATCTCCCTTCCGGCCCGGACTTCCCGGTGCGGAGGCCAAGGGTGTCATCTACGTGCGGCCGGAGTTGGTCGGCGAGGTGCGCTACGGCGAGATGACATCCGCGGGCCGCATGCGGCATCCCAGTTGGCGCGGTCTGCGTCCCGATCTGACACCGGCCGACGTCATGACTGACACACGGGCGTAACCGACTGCCGTTCAGACTTGCCACGGATTCACGACGGTGGGGGCGTCACCGGCGCCAGGATGGTCCCATGGACCCCTTCAATTCCGCAGTCGCGACGGAGTTCGTCAATCTGTCGTGTGGTGGCCGCCCAGAAGTCCCAGTCTGCGTCGAAGATATTGGTGCTCATGTGCATTCCCTTGCGGATATTCAGCATGAGCATGTCTGGATCGAGTGCATCCTGCTGGACGGCGATTCCGAATGCAGAACTGTGCTCGAAGTCGATACCCGTCTGGAAGAGGGCGAGGGTCTCCATCAGGAACTCGTATCCGACCCCGCTGCCGACCATACCCGCCTCAACACCGGCAACATTGATCTCGCCCGGGGCGTCGGTGTTACACCCGCTGAGGATATGCAGCGCGTCGTGTTTGGTGACAATCTCGCCAAGACAGTTCTTCTCTCCCGGGAACGCGAACCCGCGGTCCCGGTAAAAGTGGAAGAAGGTGTTCCCCAGCGTTCCTTCGGGCAGATCCGCGAGGGCTTGGTACCTCTGGGCCAGACGTTTGTCCCCGGCCTTCAACCGCAGTTCACGCGCCACCTGATGCAGTTTCGCCCACCGCGAGTCGGTGCCGACGAAGGCGCCGAGCGCGCGGCGCCCATAATCGAAAACAAGCCGGTTGTACTTCTCGTCTTTGAGGCGATCAAGGTCAGCGAGGATAAATGGTTCAACGCCGAGAGCTGTCGCAAAGGTGTGCACTACCGCGATCTCGGATTCGGTGAGTTGCTTATCGGCGAAAGGGATGATCGACAGTAGTTCGGCGGTGAGCTCACGCTCGGGTTCGCGCGTCAATGCGGCGGCGAGATCAGGCGGGCTGATCAGGGCCCAGCTCATTGTCCCCGGCGGTATGGCGAACAGCCTGTGGCCCGCTGCCTCAATCAGCTTGACTGTGGTCGGTGCGGCCTGACGCGTTCCCGCCTGCGTCGCGACTGCCATCATGGCGTTGAGAATCATGAACTGTGCGTCACGGGGTACGTCAGCGTAGGCGGAGGACATGATTTCACTGTATTGGGATTCCGCCGCGGGGTGACGTTTCGGGTGTTCGCGAGAGTGTCAGGCCTTTTCCCCGTTGCCGTCGTCCAGTAGCCGCTCGGGGTGGTGGTAGGTGTTGATGCCGCCGTTGAGTGGGAGGTTGGGTGGAGGTATCCATTCGGTGCTGCCGTCGGCGCGTTTTCGGGTGGTCCAGCCACCGGGTTTGACGAGCCGGTTGTGTGGTCCGCATGCGAAGGTGAGGTCGTCGATGTCGGTGGTGCCGCCTTCTGCCCAGTCGATGCTGGCATGGTGGGCCTGGCAGCCGAAGCCGGGCATGGTGCACCCAGGGAAGGTGCAGCCGCGGTCCCGGTCGTGGAGGACGATGCGTTGATCGGGCGAGGCAATGCGTTTGGTTCGCCCGAGCCACAGCGCCCGCCCAGTCGTCTTGTCGAACAGGGACAGGTAGAGGTAGCTGTGGCTGGCCATCCGGATGAGATCAGGCATTGGTATCGCCGTTCCGGCGGCGGTGGTGCCCACGCCGGCGGCCTCCTGGAGATCCTGCACGTTTGCCGAGACGATCACGGTGACCGGCAGCCCGTTGTGCTGGCCGAGTTTGGGGTTACCGAGGAGGCTGCGCATCACCGCCGAGAGCGCGTCATGTTGGCGCTGGGCGACACTGCGGTGGTCGGCGTCGATACTCGACTGGGACGGCTCGCCCTCGATCAGGGGAGTCGGGTCGGCTGGGTTGCAGCGCCCCGGTGCGGCGAATTTGGCAAGAAGGGCGTCGATCTCGGCGCGTAACGCCGGGGTGGCGCAGAGCCGCCCCAGGCTCATGCCGTTGGGCTGTTGAGGTCCCCAGCTGAAACCGCGCCGAGCCGCCCGGTCGGCATCGCTGAACACCCCGTCAGGGTTGAGGATCAGGGCTAACCGCTCGGCCAGTTTCGCCAGTTGGTCGGGCCGCAGTTCTCTGGCGTGGGCGGCCAGCGCGGCTTCGGCCCGCTCCCGATCCTCGCGCGCCAAGCCACAGGGCAACTCGGCGAGGAAACGCTGGATGACCCGGACGTGCTCAGTATCGAGATCGCCGGCGCGCCAGGCGTCGGCGGTGGCCGGCTGGCGCGGGGGCAGACACTGGCCGGTCAGGGCCGTGCGCGGGGCCAATGGCTCGGCCATCGTCGCTCGGCGGCGGGCTTCGGCCGGGGTGATCCGCAGCCAGTCGGCCAGCACTTTATGCGGGGCCCCGCCCAGGGCGCCGGCTTCGCGACGGCTGACCTGCACGGCGATATCACCGGCAAGGACCCGTTGGCGTCGGGCCAGGTTTTCGCAGCGCCCGGCCAGCCGGATCAGATCCCCGGCCTCCAGCGCGGCCAAATCGGTCCCGGCCAGCACGTCGAGGGCCTGCGCGATCTGGTCGATCGCCCCGGTCAACGTACTCGAAAACATGTTCGAATACTATCTCGCCGCACCGACATTGAACCTTCCCGCCGGCCATCAGTTGGGGATGAAGCCAGGACTGGTGATAACCGGTCACCGCGGCGGATCGGCCGCCACTTCGCCGCTGCCGACGCGGCCCCGCCGCAGTGCGACGTCGACACACCGGTGACCAGACGCTTGACGTCCCGCATAGCGGCCCTCGCACCGGCCCCAACCCGGCTCAGGAGTCTGGTGACGGTCAGCCACGCAGAATGGACCGAATGGTTTCCAGCACGCTCGCGTCTTCGATGGTCGACGGTACGGGCTCATCGAGCCCATCGGCGATACCGCGCATGGTCTTGCGCAGAATCTTGCCCGACCGGGTCTTGGGCAGCGCCGCCACCACGTCGACGATGCTCAAGCACGCCACCGCACCGATCGAATGTCGCACCGCGGCAACCAACTCCGCCGTCACACCTTCGGCGGCGGCACCGGACTTGAGCACTACCAGGCCGCGCGGGACCTGACCCTTGATCTCGTCGGCGACCCCGATTACCGCACATTCGGCAACCGCCGGGTGTGCGGCCAGCACCGCCTCGACGGCACCCGTCGACAGCCGGTGACCGGCGACGTTGATGACATCGTCGGTACGGCCCATCACGAACAGGTAGCCGTCCTCGTCCATGTAGCCGCCATCCCCGGTCAGGTAGAAACCCGGATGCTCGCACAGGTAGGACGTCTCGAAGCGGGCATCATCACCCCATAACGTCGGCAGGGTTCCCGGTGGCAGTGGAAGTCGGATGCAGATCGCGTCCTCCTCGCCCGGGGCGCAACCGGATCCGTCCGGGTGCAGGATCTGCACGTCATAGCCGGGCATCGGCACCGTAGGAGATCCGGGTTTAATCGGAAGTTGCTGTAGGCCCAGGGGATTAGCGGCGATCGGCCAACCGGTCTCGGTCTGCCACCAGTGGTCGATCACCGGTACGCCCAGCACCCGGGATGCCCAGGTGTAAGTATCGGGATCCAGTCGCTCGCCAGCCTGGAATACGGCGCGCAACGACGACGGGTTGTAGCGGCCGATATGGCGGCCCTCGGGATCCTCTTTGCGGATCGCCCGCAGCGCGGTCGGCGCCGAGAACAGCACCCCCACCGCGTGCTCGGCGGCCACTCGCCAGAACGCGCCCGGGTCCGGGGTGCCGACCGGCTTCCCCTCGTAGAGAACGGTTGTCGCACCGGCCAGTAACGGCCCGTAAACGATATAGGAGTGGCCCACCACCCAGCCGACATCGGAGGCCGCCCAGAACACCTCCCCGGGTGCGACGCCGTAGATGTTCCGCATACTCCACATCAGCGCCACCGCATGGCCGCCGTTGTCGCGGACGATACCCTTGGGCCGACCGGTGGTGCCCGAGGTGTAGAGCACGTACAGCGGATCCGTTGCCGCCACCGGAACCGGGTCGGCCGGTTCCGTCGCGGCCATCAGATCGGCCCAGTTGTGATCGCGACCTTCGACGAGGTCGCAGCGGTGCCGGTCGCGCTGGACGATCACGCACGCCTGCGGCCGGTGGTCAGCGCGTTGCAGCGCGTGATCGAGCATCGGCTTGTACTCGATCACCCGGGACGGTTCGATCCCGCATGATGCCGTGACGATTACCTTCGGTTGGGCGTCGTCGATCCGGCTGGCCAGTTCGTGGCTGGCGAAACCGCCGAAAACCACCGAATGCACCGCACCCAGGCGAGCGCAGGCGAGCATGGCGACGACGGCCTCAGGGATCATCGGCATGTACAGCACAACACGGTCGCCCTTGCCGACGCCCTGGTCGCGTAGCGCACCGGCGAAACATGCTGTCTGGTCCAGTAATTCGCGATAGGTGTAGGTGTGTTTCGAGCCGGTGACCGGAGAGTCGTAGACGAGCGCCGCCTGATCGCCCCGGCCGCGGTGGACGTGCCGGTCCAGGGCGTTGGCGCAGGTGTTCAATTCTGCGTCCGGGAACCACCGGTAGAACGGCGGGGTGGTGTCGTCGAGAATGCGCGTCGGCTCACGGGTCCACGTCACCGCTCTCGACGCATCGGCCCAGAACGCCTCGGGGTGGGTCAGACTGGTCCGGAAGATGTCCTGATACTCGGCCATCCCAAGCACGGTAGCGGGACCCGCTGCGCGTCGGCCGGTCAGCCGACTTTGGCGATGACGTTGTCGGCGAACATCTCCAGATTGCGGATCTTGGTGTCCAGCGGTTCGGTATCCGGACCATTGGTGTAGGGAATCCGGAAACCGACGATGACATCGGTGACACCCTTGTCCTCCAGACGTTTGATGCCGTCGGGGGTGTAGGCGTCGAAGGAGATGACGTGAATCTGGAAATCCTTGTCCGCGGTGCCCATCTCGGACCGGTACCGCTGGAGCTTGGCCAGTAGCTCATCGAGATCCTCAGTGCCGCCGCCGTGCATCCAGCCGTCGTTGCGGGCGGCCCGGCGCAGAGCCGCGTCGGCGTGCCCGCCGATCAGGATCGGGATCGGCTCGGTGGGCGCCGGCGTCATCTTGGTTTTGGGGATGTCGTAGAACTCGCCGTGGAACTCGAAGTAGTCGCCCGAACTCAGGCCGCGGATGATCTCGATACATTCGTCCATCCGCTTACCGCGCCTGGCAAAGGGTACGCCCATCAGTTCATAGTCCTCCGGCCACGGACTGGTCCCCACGCCCAGGCCCACCCGGTTGCCGATCAGAGCGGCCAGTGAGCTGGCCTGCTTGGCCACCAGGGCGGGCGGCCGGATCGGCAGTTTGAGGACGAAGAAGTTGAAGTGCAGGGAGGTGGTGGCCGCCCCGAGCGCGGAGGTGATGATGAAGGTCTCGATAAAGGGTTTGCCGTCGAGGAACTCGCGGTTGCCGTCTGGGGTGTAGGGGTATTTCGCGTCGGACTCGAAGGGGTAGGCGATGCTGTCCGGAATCGTCATGGCGTGATAGCCGGCGGCCTCGGCGGCCTGCGCCAGCGGGATGTAGTAGCTGGGATCGGTCATGGCTTCGGCATAGGTGAATCGCACGCGCCGATAATAGAACGTGTTCTAGTTCTTGTTCACCCTTTGGCCTCCTCCGTCACCATCTCGCCCCAGGTGGCTTCGGCGCCGGAATGACCGGTTCGCAACACCTGCACCGTCGTCGCCACCGAGGCCACCAGGACGAAAACCACGATCAGCGCCGATAGCGCGGTCGGCAGGGCCTTATCCCGGCTGGCCCGGACGTGGCTGATCACCAACAGGACGGCGGCCACCAACAGGGCCAACGCAAAGTAGATCATCGACTTGCCCAGGTGTTCATGGGTTTCGAGGGCCGCCGAACCCCCCACCCTGTGCTCCAACCACTCGCCTGCCTCGGCGGTGATCGGTGTCATGATCGCGACCACCCCGGCCAGTGCCAGCACCAACCAGACCAGCCGCCGTCGGGCGGCGGGCCATACCGCGCAAAGAATGGCCAGGAGCGCTGTCAGGGGAGCCAGCACCACGATGAAGTGAACGAGCAGGGGGTGGGCGGGAAGACCGTCGAACGTCGACATTCAGCGAATGTTACAAGTGTTCGGACTGACAGACTCTGATCATGGCGGCTTGGTTGACCCGTAATGTTCGGGTGCTTTCGGCGGTGTCTTTCCTGCAGGACACCGCCAGCGAGTTGCTCTACCCATTGCTGCCCATCTATCTCACGACGGTCCTCGGTGCCCCGGCCGCGGTGGTCGGTGCCATCGAGGGTGCGGCCGAAGGGGCGGCGTCGCTGACCAAGGTGGCCGTCGGCCCGATCGGTGACCGGTTCGCCAAACGTCCGCTGATCGCCACCGGGTACGGGATGGCGGCACTGGGCAAGGTGATCGTCGCCGTGGCCGGGGCCTGGCCGGGTGTGCTGACCGGCCGGGTCGTCGACCGGCTCGGCAAGGGGTTGCGCGGTGTGCCGCGCGATGCGCTTCTGGTCGACGGGATCGACTCCGGTTCGCGTGGAAAGGTTTTCGGCTTCCACCGGGCCATGGACACACTGGGTGCCGTAATCGGCCCCCTGATCGGCCTGCTGGGCTACCAACTGCTGGATCAACAGATAGCGCCGCTGCTCTATATCGCGATCATTCCGGCGGCGCTCTCGGTGCTGCTGATCCTGTTGGTACGGGAGAAGCCGCGACGGCTCTCACGCGCCGATCGGCAGCCGATTCTGGGTGGGATGCGTGAGTTGCCCCGGCGGTACTGGCGGGTGACTGCTGTGGTGGTCGGTTTCGGCTTGGTGAACTTCCCTGACGCGCTGCTGCTGTTGCGGCTCAACGAGATCGGCTTCGGGGTGGTCGAGGTGATCCTGGCTTATGTCACCTACAACCTGGTCTACGCGCTGGCCAGCTTCCCGGCCGGTCTGCTGGCCGACCGGCTGCCGCGCTCGGCGGTCTTCGGGATCGGACTGGTGTTTTTCGCCGTCGGCTATATCGGTCTGGGGCTCACCACCGACCCGGTGTTGGCGTGGGTGCTGATCGGCGTCTACGGGCTGTTCACCGCGTGCACCGACGGGGTGGGCAAGGCCTGGGCCTCCGCACTGGTCGGGTCGGATAAGCAGGCCACCGCACAGGGCGTCTTCCAGGGCGGCAGCGGGCTGGCGATCCTGATCGCCGGGGTGTGGGCCGGGCTGCTGTGGGGTGCCGACGGACGGCTGCCGCTGCTGATCTCCGGTGTCGTCGGTGGGTGTTTCGCCGCAGGGCTGCTCGGCCGATGGGCGTTGCAGGTGGCTCGCTAGTCTCGGCGGTATGCGCTCCATCCACGTCATCGGCATCGGGGTCGGCGATCCCGACCAGATGACCGCCCAGGCGATTCGGGCGCTCAACGAAACCCGGGTGTTCTTCGTGATGGACAAACGGGCGGCCACCCGTGATCTGGTCGCGCTGCGCCGCGAGATCTGCCGGCGCTTCATCACCGAACCGGACTACCGATTCATCGAACTGCCCGACCCCGGTCGGGCCGCCGACGGCGACTACATCAACGCGGTCGCCGAGTGGCACGCCGCGCGGGCGCGCCTCTGGGCTTCGGCGATCGAGACCGAACTGAGCCCCGGCGAAGTTGGAGCCTTCCTGGCCTGGGGTGATCCATCGCTGTACGACAGCACACTGCGAATCCTCGACGAGGTGGCCCGGCATCTCGAGTTGAGCTACGACGTGATCCCCGGCATCACCGCGGTCCAGGCACTGACGGCGCGGCACCGCATCCCGCTCAATGAGATCGGTGAGCCGGTCCTGATCACCACCGGACGGAAACTCCGTTCACAGGGTCTGTCGGGCTCGGCAGTGGTCATGCTGGACGGCGACTGCGCGTTTCTGGACTGCCCGCCCGGCACCCGGATCTGGTGGGGCGCCTATCTGGGGACCCCGGAGGAGATCCTGGTGACCGGCACCGTGGGGGAGGTCGGCGGACATATCGCCGCACTGCGGGCCGAGGCGCGCGATCGGCACGGCTGGATCATGGACACCTATCTGCTGCGCGCATGAAACCCCGCGGCGCGCGAAACTCCGCTGCGCGCATGAAACCATGAGGTATGAGCTTTCTGTTCCGCGTCGCGATCACCGGGTTGGCGTTATGGGTTGTCACATTGCTGGTTCCGGGCGTCACCTTCGTCGGTGGTGATACCGCACTACAGAAGGTCGGCATCGTTCTGGTGGTGGCGGCCATCTTCGGATTGGTGAATGCTGTTATCAAGCCGCTCGTCGCGCTGGTGTCCATCCCGCTGTACATCCTCACCCTCGGTCTGTTCCACGTGGTCGTGAATGCCCTCATGTTGTGGATCACCGCCTGGATTACCGAGCACACCACGGGTTGGGGTCTGCAGATCGACCACTTCTGGTGGACTGCGATCTGGGCGGCGATCCTGCTGTCGCTGGTCGGATGGGTGTTCTCCATTCCATTGCGCAGTGCCCGACCCGTCGGCGGATAGATAATCTGATCTGATGCCGGAACTGCCCGAGGTCGAGGCCCTTGCCGAGCACCTGCGCCGGTATGCAGTCGGCGTCACTATCGAACGCGTCGATATCGCCTCGCTGTCGGTGTGCAAGACGTTTGACCCACCGACCACCGCACTGCACGGGCGGACCGTCACCGGCGCACAGCGGTGGGGCAAGTACCTCGGGGTACAGGCCGGTGATCTCTACCTGATCTCCCACCTGTCCAGAGCCGGCTGGCTGCGCTGGTCAGACGCCCTCAATCCGGTTCCGCCACGGCCCGGCAAAGGACCGATCGCGCTGCGGGTCCACCTCGAGTCCGGTCGCGGTTTCGACCTGACCGAGGCCGGGACCCAGAAACGCCTGGCGGTATGGGTGGTCGACGATCCGGACAAAGTCCCGGGTATCGCCGGGTTGGGTCCGGACGCGTTGTGCGTCAGTCCGGAGTGTTTCGCAGAACTGCTCGCAGCTAACGGAGGCCGGATCAAGACCGTCCTCACCGATCAGAAGGTGATCGCCGGGGTCGGCAACGCCTACAGCGACGAGATTCTGCACGCCGCCCGGCTATCGCCGTTCGCGACCGCATCCAGACTCTCCGAGGCCCAGGTGTCGGCGCTGCATGACGCGATGGTGCGGGTGTTGGGCGAAGCCGTCGGCCGGTCGGTCGGCCAACAGGTGGCAACGCTGAAGGGCGAGAAACGTGCCGGGCTTGCCGTGCACGGCCGCACCGGTCTGCCGTGCCCGGTCTGCGGTGAGACGGTGCGGGAAGTGTCCTTTGCGGAAAAATCCTTCCAGTACTGTCCCGGCTGCCAGACCGGCGGCAAGGTTCTGGCCGATCGGCGGATGTCGAGGTTGCTCAAATGATCCGACAGAAGATCCTCATCACCGGCGCGAGTTCCGGTCTCGGCGCCGGTATGGCCCGCGCCTTCGCCGCCAAGGGACGTGATCTGGCGCTGTGCGCCCGGCGGTTGGACCGCCTCGAAGAGCTGAAGGCTGAAATCGCCCGGGGCTACCCGGATGTCACAGTCGTTGTGGCCGAGCTCGACGTCAACGACCACGACCGGGTACCCGAGGTGTTCGCGGCGTTGGCCGACGAGGTCGGCGGCATCGACTGCGTGATCGTCAACGCCGGCGTGGGCAAGGGCGCGCCGCTGGGCAGTGGCAAGCTGTGGGCCAATAAGGCCACTATCGAGACCAATCTTGTTGCCGCGCTGGTGCAAATCGAGACCGCACTGGAGATATTCACACAACAGGGCCATGGACATCTGGTGTTGGTCTCCAGCGTGCTCGGCAACAAGGGTGTGGTCGGGGTGAAGGCGGCCTATGCCGCCAGTAAGGCCGGGGTGTCCTCACTCGGGGAATCACTACGGGCCGAATATGCGTCCGGTCCGATCCGGGTGACGGTTCTGGAGCCCGGCTACATCGAGTCGGAGATGACGGCCAAATCGGGTAGCACCATGTTGATGGTGGACAACCGCACGGGTGTGGCCAAGATGGTCGACGCCATCGAGAAGGAGAAGGGCCGGGCTGTCGTGCCCGGTTGGCCGTGGATCCCGTTGGTGGCGATGCTCAAGATGCTGCCGCCCAGGTTCACCAAACCGTTCGCGTGATCCGCCGGGCTGGCGGAGACTGGCGTCAGAGGGATTTAAGATGAGGAGGCGCAAAACCATGAAACTGTTTCTGATCGCGGTATGCGGGGCGGCCGCGTGTGCCGCAGCGGCGCCCGCCGCCGCCAACCCCTCCGATTGTGTCAACCCGGACGGCACCGCCTGTGCGGTGGTTGATTCCGACGGGGCCACCGGGTCGATACCGGGCGGACCGTCCGGTACGGCGGGCCCGGATGTCGTCCAGGGCTCGATCCCGGGCGGTCCCAGCGGTCAGGTCACCCCCGGCGAGGTCAGCGGGTGCCTCCCCGGCGTCGGGTGCTTGGACATCCCGCGCTGACACCGCCTCCCCCTCGCGCGAGCAGACATGAACTCGCACGGTCAGAGCCGGATTGGCGCGAGTTTGCGTCTGTTCGCTCACGGGGGAGTCGCCGCGAGGATGTCCTGCGCGACTAGCCGGACCGGCCCCGTTCCTGCCGGTAGCGCCGGACCAGCGCATCGGTGGAGCTGTCGGATTGCGGCGCCGGTGTGGTGTCGGAGGTGATCACCGGCAGCAGCGCTTTGGCCTGGGTCTTGCCCAGTTCGACCCCCCACTGGTCGAACGAGTCGATCCCCCAGACGACGCCGGCGGTGAAGACTTGGTGCTCATAGAGAGCGATCAGCTGGCCCAGCACCGACGGTGTCAACCGGGTCGCCAGGATCGACGTAGAGGGCTTATTGCCCGGCATCACCTTGTGCGGCACGACGCTCGGCGGTGTCCCCTCGGCTGCGATCTCATCGGCGGTCTTGCCGAATGCCAGTACCTGGGTCTGGGCGAAGAAGTTGCTCATCAGCAGGTCGTGCATGGACCCGGTGCCGTCGGCGGTGGGCAGGTCGTCGACGGGCTGGGAGAACCCGATGAAGTCGGCAGGCACCAGTCGGGTGCCCTGGTGCAGCAGTTGGTAGAACGCGTGCTGGCCATTGGTGCCCGGCTCGCCCCAGAAGATCTCACCGGTGCCGGTGCTGACCGGGGTGCCATCGGCGCGGACCGACTTACCGTTGGACTCCATGGTCAGCTGTTGCAAATACGCGGCGAACCGGGCCATATCGTTCGAATACGGCAGTACCGCGCGGGTTTCGGCGCCGAAGAAATTCGAGTACCACAGCCCGATCAACCCGAGCAGCACCGGCGCGTTGGCCTCGAGTGGAGCGCCGGCGAAATGGGAGTCGACGAGATGGAACCCCGACAGGAAATCCGCGAATGCCGCCCGGCCGATCACCGCCATCAGCGACAGGCCGATCGCTGAATCGACCGAGTAGCGCCCGCCCACCCAATCCCAGAAGCCGAACATGTTGGCGCTGTCGATACCGAAGGCCTCGACGAGTTTGGTGTTGGTCGAAACCGCTACGAAATGTTTGGCCACTGCTCCGTCCCCGAGGGTCTCGACGAGCCAGCGTCGAGCTGCGGTGGCGTTGGTCAGCGTTTCCAGGGTGGTGAAAGTCTTGGAGGCGATGATGAACAGCGTCGTGGCCGGGTCGAGTCCGTCGAGCTTGGCGATCAGGTCGGCGGGGTCGACATTCGAGACGAATCGGGCCGAGATACCGGCGTCGGCGTAGTGGCGCAAAGCCTGATAGGCCATGGCGGGCCCGAGATCGGAACCGCCGATGCCGATGTTGACCACCGTCTCGATCCGCCTGCCGGTGGCGCCGGTCCACTGCCCGTCGCGCAGCCGGTCGGTGAAGTCGCCCATTGCGTCGAGGACGGTGTGCACATCGGCCACCACATCCTGTCCGTCGACGGTCAGGGCCGCCTCGCGCGGCAGCCGCAGCGCGGTGTGCAGCACGGCGCGGTCCTCGGAGGTGTTGATATGCGAACCGGCCAGCATGGCGTCCCGGCGCTGCTCGAGGCCTGCCGCCCGGGCGAGATCGGTCAGAAGCGCAAGGGTTTTGCGGGTCAGCCGGTGCTTGCTGTAGTCGATATAGAGGTCACCGACGGTGATCGTCAGCTCGTGGCCGCGGTCGGGATCCTCGGCAAAGAATTCCCGCAGGCTCGTTTTGGCGATCTGGTCGTGATGGCGGCTCAGCGCCGCCCATTCGGCGCTGGCGGAGATGTCGTGATTCATTACCCAGACCCTAGTGCGGCCGGCCGGCCGAGGGTGTAGATGATGAAGGTATGAGCAACCCGGATATCAAGCGCGTGTTGGCCTCGGTCCCGACCGGAGTGTGGATCGGCGGTCGGGAGAAACCGGGGGCGTCGACCTTCGACGTCATCAACCCCGCCGACGAAACGGTCCTCGCCGCGGTGGGTGATGCGACGGCCGCCGACGCCCTCGCCGCGCTGGATGCCGCCTGTGCGGTGCAGGCCCAATGGGCCGCGACTCCGGCGCGGGAACGGGGGGAGGTGCTGCGCTCGGTGTTCGAGACGATCATCGCGCGGGCGGACGAAATCGCCGCGCTGATGACGCTGGAGATGGGCAAGGTCGTGGCCGAAAGTATGGGCGAGGTCCGCTACGGCGCGGAGTTCTTCCGCTGGTTCGCGGAGGAGGCGGTGCGGATCGGCGGCCGCTACACCCCGAGCCCGGCCGGCACCGGTCGCATCATCGTCACCAAACAACCCGTGGGCCCGTGTTATGCGATCACTCCGTGGAACTTCCCGCTGGCGATGGGAACCCGGAAGATGGGACCCGCCCTGGCGGCCGGGTGCACGATGATCGTCAAGCCGGCCCAGGAGACGCCGCTGACCATGCTGCTGCTGGCCGCGCTGATGGATGAGGCCGGGCTGCCCCGGGGGGTGCTGTCGGTGCTGCCGACGTCCCGACCGCGTGAGATCACCACCGCGCTGATCGACGACGGCCGGTTGCGCAAGCTGACCTTCACCGGCTCGACCGGGGTAGGCAAGGCCTTGGTCAAACAATCCGCCGATAAGGTGCTGCGCACCTCGATGGAGCTCGGCGGTAACGCGCCGTTCGTGGTGTTCGACGACGCCGATGTCGACACCGCGGTGCAGGCGGCGATGCTGGCCAAGATGCGGAACGGCGGGGAGGCCTGCACGGCGGCGAACCGGTTCCACGTGTCCAACGCGGTGATCGAGGAGTTCACCAGCAAGTTCGTCAAACACATGGGTGAGATGAACCTCGGCGACGGGCTGGACCCGACGGCGAAACTGGGCCCGTTGATCAACGCCAAACAACTCGAAACCGTTCAGGAACTGGTCGACGACGCCGTCGAGAAGGGCGCTACCGTCGCCCTTGGGGGCCGGGCCCCCGGCGGCCCCGGCTACTTCTATCCGGCCACCGTGCTCGTCGACGTCCCGCCGGACGCCCGCATCCTGAAAGAAGAGGTGTTCGGACCGGTCGCCCCGATCATCGGGTTCGACACCGAGGAGCAGGGCATCGCCGCGGCCAATGACACCGAATACGGCTTGGCGGCCTATATCTTCACCGAGTCGTTGGACCGCGCGCTGCGGGTGGCCGAGGCCGTCGAGGCCGGCATGGTGGGGGTCAACCGCGGGGTGATCTCCGACCCGGCCGCACCGTTCGGCGGTGTCAAGGAGTCCGGTTTCGGCCGTGAGGGCGGCTCCGAGGGCATCGAGGAATACGTCGACACCAAGTACATCGCTCTAACTCCGTAATCCGCCGGCCCGCCGGCCCGCCGGGCGCGACGAAGGTGCGCGAACGTCGCGGTCTGGCGGCGTGTCGGCGTACCGACACGCACCCTCGCGCTGAGGGGTCTCGCGCTGAGGGGTCTCGCGCTGAGGGGCCTAGGGCGTGTCTCCCGAATTGGCAGTGCCGACGCGGGCGTGGATGACAGCGCAGGCCAGTAGCACCCCGCCGAGGTAGGTCAGGGCGTATTTGTCATACCGAGTGGCGATTCCGCGCCACTG
>Ga0180434_10000922_pt1 | contig 43102 bp, 85 predicted proteins | sample SS_ome_7_FD_132453 | JGI IMG/M metagenome (GOLD analysis project Ga0180434, IMG submission 132453) | Hypersaline lake sediment archaeal communities from the Salton Sea, California, USA - SS_1_D_2 metaG | ecosystem: Environmental > Aquatic > Non-marine Saline and Alkaline > Hypersaline >... | reverse complement strand
GGTGGTGGTCAAGTGATTCCGGTCGCCACCACCGCCCGACATCAGGTGGAGCCTTTGCGCCGCGGCGTGGTTTTCCGCTTCGGCGCGGCCTTCTTTTTGGCCGTCGACTTCTTGGGCGTCTTGCTCCCCGCGGACGCCTTTGATGCCGATGGTTTCGCTGGCCTTGGCTTGGCCTTCGGGGGCTCCTTCGTCTTCGCGACAGCAGCCGCGGACAGCTCATGCTTCGGACGCGGTGCGTTGAGCGTTGCGTCCTTGCGCTGCTTCACCTGGACGGGGCCGGAAGTTTCGGAGGGGGGGGTCTCGGCGCGGCGAACCACGCCGATGACCTCCTCCTCCGCTTGTAGCTTCTCAGCCTCCTCCTCGGTGCAGACGTCGAACGCCAGCGGCGACCCGGGGTCGCGAGACACCTGTCTGATGCCGCGAAGGTAGGCGATGGCCTCCTCCTCGTCGTCGTCGAGGTCGTACCAGACGCCAGCCTGGTACGTGATGGCTTGGCCGTTCGCGTCTTTGAAGGGTGCCCCGTGAGCACGCTTCACGTTCCCGATGGCGGGGTTGTATGGCCTGAGTCGTACCTTCATCTTTTTACCTCTAACTCGGGCAACATGAGGCCCGTCTGTTCTACTCGGCCCAGATGGTTGCGACCAGTCCGGTCACGGCCTGCAGGTCCGTGGCCCCAGCGATCTCCGCGCCGGTGGCTGCGTCCAGCACGATGAGCTTGTCGTTCGCTCGGTCGTAGCTGAACAGGTAGCCGGCCACGGGCTGCACATCCACGTGCAGAATGGTGTAGACGTTGTCGCCGAGAGACGCCGCCAGATCGGTCAGCGCGTAGCCGCCGCTCGGGTAGCTGTCGTCCAGGTCGATGGACTGCTGGATGAGGAAGTTGGCCTGCTTCACGCGCGCCGACTTCACGTCCGGGGTGGTTCCGTAAGTGAGAGCCATGATCTTCTCCTTCATGCCGGCGCAGCAACGCGCCAGCTGTCAGTTGCTCAAAACCGCTCCGCTCCGCACGCCGCCTATCAGGTGGCGAGCAGGTTCTCGATCTTCGAGGTCGCCTCTTCGTTGGCGAACTTCGCGTCGAAGCGCAGCCGACCCACGATGATCACGGACCCGCTCTGGATGTCCTCCGTGACGCGGACCTGGATCTTCCGGTGGAAGCCCACGTGGAAGTTGTTGGGCTGGCAGAGCACGCACTCGGTGTAGTTGCTCGAGCCGCCGAGGTTCTCGGGGAACTCGGGCACCGCCACCACGGGGATGCTCTTGTACTTCGGCCCCAGCTCGTTCTCCACGTGCCGCGCCAGGATGTCGGCCGCGTTGGCGTCGCCCAGCTCCTCGCTGTAGTCCAGCGCGGCGTTGGTCGAGGTCAGGAACCGCATCGCCTTGTGGTCGCCCTTGTACTCGTGCGGCAGGAGCTTGAGCGCGTCCTTCAGCAGCGCACGGGTGAGGCGCGCGCCGGCCGCGTCCTTGACGTTGGTCACGACCTGCTTGAGCATGCCGTCCATCGTGGCGAGCAGCGGGTCCGCGGACGCGGTGTCGCCGTTGATGGTCACGTACTCGGTGTCGCGAGCGATGGCTTCGCCGAGCAGCTGCATGATGGTGTTGCGCAGACCGGCCTGCTCGATGTTGTCCTCGAACACCTCGTCGTCCACGAGCACTTCGCACTTGAAGAGCTTCGCGTCCAGCTCCTTCTGGGTGATGGCCGGACGGGAGCGGTCGGCGCTCGGGAGGGCCTGCCCCGGGGTTCCGGGCTTCAGCACTCGGTCGCCGAAGCGGATGGTGTTCAGGCGGTACTTGAACTCCTTCATCCCGAACACGGTGAACTGAGACATCAGCACCGCTTTCTTGATGATGAGCCGGATGAACTTCTGGGCCTGCCCCGGGGTCAGATAACCGCCGTTGCCGAGCAGGTGACCCAGCGTGAACTCCGCCTTCTCGATGTTGGTGAGCTTCGCCAGATGTTCCTGGTTGGTCTTCATTTCTCTTCGCCTCCTCTAGTGTTCGTCGAAGATGGTTTCTTCGCCCTCTTCGACTAGTCGAAGAAGGAAGTGTCCTTGTCGGCGCTGCCCTCGTGCAGCGACGGGTCGTTCAGGTTCAGCCCCCACATCGCGCTCTCCTCGGCCTCGCCCTTCTCCACGTCGGTCGGCGTCGAGTCGGTGGACTTGCCGTCGCCGATCTTGTCGGGGTCGGCCGACTTCGCGGTCTCGGTCTCCGCGCCATCCTCCACACCCTCCACGTCGTCCAGGCGCTTCGTGATGGAGGCGTTCAGGATGTCCTGCGCCTCGCTCGGGTCCAGCTCCTTCGCCAGCTCGAGCAGCTTGACCAGCGCGGACTTGAGCTTCGCCACGCGGGCCTTGCTCATCTTCCGGCCGGCCTTCTCGATCTCAATGGCCATATCGTCGGCGCTCTTCATGATGCGCGCGGCGACGCTGGCGTTGGACGGACCGTCGGCCTTCTTGGTGTCGGCCTTCTTCCCCTTCTCCTCCTCGTCCTCCTCGGGCTTCTTCTTGGCCTTCTCGGCGTCCTCCTCCTTGCCCTTCGTGGGCATGGTGAGCTTCTCCTCGACCTTCATGTTCTTCGCCTTCAGGTCGTTGGTGGCCTGCATGACGTGCCCGCCGCAACAGGGGATGAACTCCTTCCCCTCGTTGTAGACGAGCCCGTACTCGGCCGCCTTGTCGCAGTAGGCGCACTTCTGAGGCGACTTCGCCTGGTCGATGGCCATCTTGATGGTGTCGATCTCGGTGGTTTTCACGGCTTCCTCCTTGGTGGGCGACGGGCTGACGGCTGCGAGAGCCTGGCCAATCGCGTTGGCCTCCGCCGCGAACTCGGTCTCATTGATCGTGCCCTCCTGGGCGCTCTTGAGAAGTAGCAGAGAACGCTCGGTGACCTCGGTGAGAGCGTCTACCGCAGCGCTGGTTTCTTGCTGGGGGTTCTCGTCGAGAACGCTGAACGAGAGGTCGCCGTCCTTCTCGACGATGACATCGCCGAACAGGTCGTCGTCGCCGCCCCCGTCCTCGCTCTTGCGGATGAGGAACCGCCGCTTGTTCGCGCCGCGGTCCACAAGGTGAACGCTTCCGACGGCCATATCCCAGAGCCTGCGCACGCGCTGCTTCTGGTCATCCTCGTCGGCCGCGTTGTAGACGTCCTGGAAAAGGCTGGACAACCTGCTCATCGAACAACCTCCGGTCTGCTCATCGCCTTGCCCTGGATGCTCCACGCATTGAGCTTGCCGTCCTTCACCTGCTGCCACATGTCATCCGAGAGGATGAACGCGCCGAGCAGCCAGGAGCCCTTGCGGACGTTCTGGCCGTTGACGGTGAAGTCGGCCGGGGCGACGTAGTTTTCACACACAACCATCTCCGCCCGCTTGGCGATGCGCTGATGCATGACGCCGAGCTTATTGTACTCGACAAGAAACCGCAGCGCTGCCTTGCGAACGTCGTCGACAGAATAGACGTCGCGGTGTGCGTCCGGCTCGAGCGGAGCACCGTCCTTGCCATCGTTTGGCTCCAGCACAACCCCGAGTACATAGCGTTCTTCTTCATCTGCTTTCAGAACCGCGACTTCAGTCTTTCTCACGATCTCGTTCGGGCTCGCCTTGGACCGGACATCGGTGACCGCGTCGGGTCGAACTCGAACTCGCTCTGCCACAACCGGCGACCCCCATGTTATCGCACGACCTTTATCGCTGTCAATGACCAGCAATTCAGAAACATCGACGCGCAAAACATCGCCGTTCGACGCCTGAACTTTCGTCGGCAGAGTCGGCCCCAGTTTGGTGAACAGGCGACCGTCGTAGTTGGTCGTGTTCTTCCAGAGGCCAGCCTCGTTTTCCGCGAGCGGACCGACCGCGCACTCGTAGACGGTTCCTCCCTCTTGCTTGGAAGCCCCAACCACCAAGGCGTTGATGACCCGGGTGGTCTTCAGGGTGGCGAAGCGACCGCCGTGGACATATTGCCCGTTGGCCTGCTTGCCGACCGCCCCTTCCGACGCGGGCTGCTTGGAGGCCCACGAGAGCGCACCAGATAGCGCGTCCCGCGAGTAGACGACGCGGCCGGGGGTGTTTACCAGCGGGCCGATGCCGCGCTGTCCGAGCGCCCTGTCGCGCACAGCCTTGCGCTCGGTCCAGGGGCGCTTCGTGAGGTCCTCCTTGCCCCACAGCAGGGCATCGTAGATGAAGACCCGTCCCTGGGGATGGTCGGCGCGACGCCGGGGGCGCTCAGCCTTCTGGACCTCCTCCAGCAGCCGCCGCGCCTCGGCCTGCACGCGCTCGATCACCTCCTTGGGCAGCTTTGCCTGCGGGGCTCGACTGATGGCGTTGCGCAGGTGCGGGACGTCGAGGTCGCCATCCTGGTTTCGCACGGGGAAGTGCCGAAGGCTGCGCGGGACGGTCTTGCCGTCCTCGTCCTTCTTGCCGCCAGCCTCGATGTGCAGGAAGGCGCTGTCCGGGAGGTCGTTGATGAACGCGGTGCTCCAGACGGCCTTATCGACCGGCATCGGGTTTCCGGCCTCGTCGTGTGGCACCCACATCCCGACCATCAGGCACGCATCAGAGAGCTTCGCCACCGCTTCTGCGATGCCCGGGTAGCTCGCCGACTGGTCCTCGCGCCCGTTGAAGGTCACGAACGCCTTGCCGCTGGTGTCGCGCGCCACGATCACCTTCTTGCCAGCGAGCATCGGCTCCACCACTACGCCGCCAGCGAGCACATCCTCCTTCTCGAACTCGGCCAGGAAGGCATCGCGGTCATCGTAGGCTTTGGGCTCCGGTGACGGAACGCTCGGGAGGGGCTGCCCTTTCACGATCTCGCGCGGAGGGTCGAAGCGGGTCTGCAGCCGCAGCGGCACGAACCACACAGGCTCTGGGTCGTTGCGATAGGTGTCGGCCATGAAGGTGTCGATCTTCTCGCCGAGGGCCTGCACCGCCTTCGCTCCGCTTTCGAAGCGCACGCCGCTCTTCATCACCACCACGCCGAAGGCCTGCTGCGCCGCGTCATCCTTCTGGATGTCGTTGACGAGCACCAGCTCTTGGTCAACGAAGGTGCTGCGGTCGATGGCGGAGAGCACGCCGGCCGGTTGCCCAGCGGTGAGGCGTTCTACCAGGTGCGCCGGGTTGGAGACGCGCAGCGAGCGCCGCTCTGCTTTTGCCAGCGCCTTGGTGGCGTTGCCGACCTTGTAGTTGGCGACCCAGATCTGCGAGAGCACCTTGGTGGGCTTCACGCCGCGCATCGTGGCGATGCTGCGATAGGTCCTGAAGGTGCGGACGTTGTATCCGCCCTTCCGCAGCAACCCAGGCAGCTCGCCGTAGGTGAGGAGCCACTTGCCCTTGATGGACTTCAGCACCTCGTAGAAGTGCTGCTCGTCGAACTTGTTCTCGCGGACCCGAGCGTCGTAACCGAAGTAGGGTGGGTCGAAGAAGAAGACGGTGTCTGGGCTGTCGTACTTGCGCACCACCTTCTCGTAGTCGCCGCTGTAGATGTGGAGCTTCTTGCAGCGCGCCATGTGCCGCTCGATGCGCTTCACCGCACCGGAGTACACCTGGCCGTTGCTCCCCGGGTCCCAGCTCTTGCCACGCATGTTGCCGTAGCTGAACCGGGCCAGGAACATGAAGCGATGCAGCCGGCCAAGCTCGTCGGACGGCTTGTTCTCCTTCAGCCGCGTCCAGTGCTCCCGACTGTTCTTCCAGTTTTTTCGCTCGAGCGCCTTCAGCTTCTCAGGCGTCATGTTCTTGATGGCCTGGAACGCCTCGGCGATCTCCTCGTCGTAGTCGTTCACCACCTCCACCTCTGCCGGCTCCTTCGCGAAGAGCACAGCGCCGCTCCCAACGAACGGCTCGACGTAGACGCGGTGGGACGGAAGCATGGCTGCGAGCTTGTCGGCGATGGCGGACTTCCCAGCCGACGAGCCCCAGATCGCGAGCTTCCGCTTCTCGATGTCGGTCTCGTAGGTCATGCTTCTACTCCCCTCTGAACCCAGCTGCGATGCGGGCTCGGGATGAAGTCGCCGGTGTCGAGGTACGTCACCAGCGCTTCGGGCAAGGTATCGCAGACGCGCTCGGAGGACCACTGGTAGTCCCTCATCAGCATCAGCGCAGTGTCGACGCACCACTTCGCGCGCCGCTTCATCTCGTGTTCGGTGACGCCGCCCTCGCGCTGCGGCCTGTTCTGGATGGAGAGCACGACAGCCTTCTCGATGCCCATCGTGAGGTTGGCCAGGTCGCGCACGCCGACGCCTCCCTTTCGCAGGGTCTGAATCATATCGCTCATAACAGTACCTCCTGTGGCGACGCCGCCAGAACGTAGTCCACCAGCTCCTCGTCGCTCCTGAACTTCTCGTCGGGCTTATCCATGAGCACCGACTCGATGTGCCGCTTGTAGGTCTTCATGGTCAGCGGGATGACGCGGTGCGTCCGCCCGTGGTCTTTGAACTCCAGCTCGTCGAGGTCCTCTTTCAGCACGCGCTCCACCTCGCGAACCATGATGCGCTCGCCGGTGTCGAACACGATGCTATCCACGCCGTCCACCATCTTGCGCGTCGGCCGCACCATGAGGTACGGACCGATGCCGTCGGTCAGCAACACGCACACCTTGTGGGTGGCGAAGTCAAAGCTAGTCGCCGCCGAGCTTGACGAACTTCTCGATGGGGGTGCCATTGATCTCCTTGATGCCGCGCGCCTTGAGGTCGGCAAGGACCTTCCTGCGCGTTGTCGTCCCTCGGACGTAGACGCCTTTGATGGCCTCCTTCGGGATGCCCTGCTCGAACATGATCTCGTTCGAGCGACCGTTGTATTGCTTCGGACCGCCGACGTCTTTCACGTAGGAACGCCCACCGAGAGACTGCCGCCCGGTCTGCCCGAAGCTGTCTGAGTTGTATGCCCACCAGTCCGTGCGACCGAGCTGCTTCGGGTCGATGATGAACCGGACGGGACCGTAGTTGTAGAAGCCGCGCTTGCCGCCAGGGTTCGCCTGAGCGCTGGCGCGCACGAAAACGCCGCTCGCACCACCAGTCCTGAAGTCAGAGCTGGTGCTCATGCCGGTGGTGAAAACCCCTCGGTCGAAGCGGTTGACCGAGGACATCAGACCGTCGCCACCGAAGACGTGACCAACAGCAGCGGGGTCGGTCGCCTCGTGGTAGAGGAACTTCACGCCGCCCTTCTGCGCCTCCTTCGCCTGCGCCTCAGAGTAGAACGCCTGGTGCCCAGGGAAGACCTCGCGCTTCTCCATGTCCTTCAGCGCCTTGCGCATCCCGGGGTTGCGCTTCGAAGCCTGCTCGTAGAGCTTGTCGATCTCGGCCGGGTCGATCTTGCGCATCCCAGAGAGGGTCTGCGCTGCGTTCTTGTCCCATTGCGTAATGAGCCGCGCCTGCATCGCAGCGCGCGCCGCCTGCGGGCTTGGGAACGCAGTGGCGTCCTTGACCTTCAGGTCCTGCATGACCCGCTGGTACTCAGCGAACGCGGCCTTCGGGTCCCCGGTGCGGACCTTGATCTCGACGCGGTTCTCCATCGCGAACTGGCCGCTGTCGGAGTGAAGCCGCACGATGCTCTTGCCGGACTTCTGCTCCAGAACGGTGGTCCCGATGGACGAGTATTCCCCGGTCCGCTGGATGGGCTTCTTGGTGTCGCCTGGCTTCGCTTTCTTGAACGCGTGGGACTTCTGCTTCGCTCCTTGCCTTTTCATATCGCTGCGCATCTGCACGCCGCGCGCAGCCGGAACGCGGAACGACACCACGTAGTACTCGCCCTGCTTGTCCCGCTCCTTGCGGAAGCGCACCACCTGGTTCTCGATGTCCTCGGCATCCAGCGGGAGCGCCTGGCCACCGTGTGTCCCCATCAACTTTTCGTCGAGCATCGCCTGGGGGCCGACGATCTTCTTCCGTGGGCGCGGCATCTGCTTCGGCTGCTTGCGCTGATCTGGAACGCGCGGGTTTCTCATGCCAGGAAGCTCCTGCTGTACGACCGGATGGTACGACACGTCTGGGACGGTCGTTGTCCGGCAGTGCCCGTGGTACGGAGGAGGGCCGAGCCCGAGCTTCTGCATCTGAGGCATGCCATAACCCTTGTAGCTCCCGGTGCCCTGGGTCCCGATGGCTGGCTTGTGAACCACCGCGACCTGCCGCCAGCCCTTCTCGCGCGCCATGAAGATCGCCCGCTTGCCAGCGTTCGGACCATCGGTCAGCGTCTTCTCGCGCATCCACGGAAGACGCCACTTGACCTCCTCCGGGTTCGCCTCGTCCATCTGGTTGTACTTCTGCATGCAGTGCTCGACCTCGAGCACCTTGCCGTCCAGCCAGCGGCAGGTTTCGGTGGTCGCCTCATCGAGCACCGAGGACAGCAACACCACCGAGACGCCGGCCTCGGCATACTTTGTCATCGCGGTGTGCTCGCGCGCCCGCGCCACAGCCGCATCGGCGACGACGTTGAAGTAGTCGCGGTTCTGCTCCTGGACGTAGCGCCCAAGCTCGCGCCGCATCTCGCGGCCGATTTCTCGGCTGCCGTAGCCTTGCTCCATCCCTTCACGCACGATGCGCTTCGCGCGGTCTGATGTCTTCGGGCAGATTTGGCCGTTGTAGAAGTCGCGCACGAAGGTCGTCCGCGCCGACGCTGAACGAGCGATGGCGCGCTTGTCCTTCAGGTCCAGCCCGGTCGAGACGCCGAGGTTGTACTTGTCGACGACCTTCTCGACGGTGCCTTTCCGAACACGGTTGTGATGGACCTCGAAGCTGTTCTGCACCGAGGTCCACTCCTTGGTTCCCAGCGCGCCGCGCATCGCCGCGTTCATCTTGTTGGCGAACTGCTTGATCTGCTCTTCGCTTGCTGCCGCGAAGTTGATGCCGCTGCCGCTGATGACGCTGTTGATGGCGTCCTGTGGAAGCGTGCCGAGGTTTTGTTCCAGCGCCTTCACCAGGTTCGCTGCGTAGGTGTCGAACCCGACCTTGCTGAACGGGTCTTTCTTGCTCGCCTTCTCGACGCGCAGCAGCTTGAGGTTGTCGGTGATGTCGTCCGCTGCCTCGATGGCCTTGCGAAGCAGGTCGCCTTTTGTCACGGGCTCGAACAGGGACACCGCTGAGATCATGAACACCGGGCTGAACGGGTCGCCGCCCATCTTGGCGACCTCGCCGAGAACCACGGGGGTGACCGAGTGCCGCCCCATCTCCAGCGCGGTGCGCTTCGCATCGGCGAGCGTCAAGGCATCCAGGCGTCGCGCTCTCCACACACCGTTGCGAGTCTTGTGGATGGCGACGTAGCCGCGCGCCGGGATGGCGTTCGGTAGCATCGCCGCCACGCGAACAGCGTCGTTGCCCATGAAGGTCAGCCGGCCGGCATCGGAGAGGTAGAGCCCCTGGGCCGGGATCTCAAGGGGGGCGACGTGTTCGCACAGGTAGCACATCAGTCGTCGTCACCGCTCACGGCAGCCAGGGTCCGCGCCGCTTCCCGCGCCGCCCGGACCCGCTCCAGCCTGGCCTTCAGGGTCAGGATCTTCCGGGCCAGCGCCTCTTCGTCATCGGGGGTGGGCTCGTTCTCCCCCGTGTCGCCGCCCTGTTGCCCCACGTCGGGCGGAGCAGCCTGGGGTGGGGTCATCGGCCCATCGCCTCCTGCCGACCGCACAGGGGGCGGCTGGAAGCCAGCCAGCCAGGCCTGCAGGGGGAGCCGCTGGAAGTCGGCTGCGTCGTTCGGCAGGTCCACGCCGAGCACGCGCTCCGCGAGGGGGCGCATCTCGGACGGGACCACCACGGCGTGCTTCAAGAAGCTCTCGGCGATCTTCGCCATCGCCTCCGGGTCGCTCTTGCGCGGTGCCCTGGAGCGATACTTCCAAAAGCGGACGTCGAGCAGCGGCAGGATCTTGCGGTTCATGACCCAGTCAAACGCTTCGCGCTCGGGGGTGAACACCTGCTCCTCGGCATACTCAAGCGCCGCGACCGCCGTGGCGCGGTTGAAGTCCTTGGTGTCGCCGCGCAGGATGGGAGGGATGCGGAAGGTGCTGCCGACGCCGTGTGCGTTCGACGCAATGTATGCAGCGAAGGTTGCGTCTTCGCGCTGCTCGTTTCGGAACGACACCCACTGGATCTGAACGCGCCCGCTTTGCTCCAGCGCTTTGTCGCGAGGGGTTTCTGCCTCGACGACCACCATCCGGTTTTCGGCCTCGCCCTTCAGGGTCTTGAAGAAGTTCTCCAGCTTCGTGACCGAGTCGCTGCCCATCCGGCCATCGGCCACGAGCAACATGCCGCGCGGGATGGCGCTGTTCTCCAGGTAGTCGAGCGTGTTTTCTTGCGCCTCTCGCGTGCCTTGGATCTGCGGGATCATGCCGTGCCAGCGCACCACTCCGTAGGGGGTCCCAGGGAAGTAGGTCTGGAACATCAAGATCTCGGTCGCGGGCTCGACGCCCTCGGGCATCTGCTTCGCCTCGCCACCGTCCGGCGCGGTGTAGTCCTCGCCGTCCGTTCCGATGAGCCGCGGGTCGCCGAAGGTCTTGAAGTAGGTGAACCCAGAGCCGCTTTCATCGAGCTGGACCACGAGCCGCAGCTTTCTGGTCACGCTCACGGTCCGGGTTTTGAGCACGCCGGCCGGAAGGTGCTCTTCGACCTCGACGGGCGTTCTGGCCTTGGAGAGCCGCAGCGAGTGTGAAGGGACGTGCTTGAACCGCACAGGGGTGCCGTTCTTCTTGTCGCGGATGATCTCCCACGCACCCCAGCCAACGGTCTCTTTGTCGGTGGTGGTCGCGCGCCGAAGGTCGATGAACGAGTACTCGAAGCAAACGCCCTCGAAGTAGCTCTTGAGCCGGATGCGCTCGATGCGGGCCTCGCGCTTCCACTCCTTGATGGTGCGGTCGATGGTCTCCTCGTCGGGCTCCTTGGTGCCGCCGTCGCTCATCAGCGCAGCAACGATCTGCTCCTTGATGTCCTCCGCTGCGAAGTCGATGGTCGGCTCGAACATGTGCCCGTGCGAGTCGATGTTCGTCGACATCGCATCGACGCACTGCCGCAGGGTGTCGCTGACGTTGTAGAGGAAGAGCAGCGAGTCTGGTGGGTAGAGCGGCTCGACGGTTTCGGTGCCAGACCACACCGACTTGCCCTCGTCGTCCTCGGACTTTCCAGCAGGGATGGATGGGCCGCTCTTGCTAACCTTCCCGCCGTGCTTGAACACGTGAACCGTGACGTTTGCTCCGTCAGCGGCTGCGCGCTCGATGTCTACCTCGGGGGCCATCGCGCGGTCGTTCATTTCTCACCTCTCATCGACCGCCGAGGGTCTTCACCAGCTCGGCGATAAGCCAGGCCACCCCAACGCTGACGACGATGACCGCCAGCCCCTGAAGCAGCCCTTCGCTGCAAGACATTTTTACGTTGCCGTGGCCTGCTCGAGCAGCGCGAGCACACGGGAGTTCAACCGCGTAACCAAGGTGTTCTGCCGGCGCAGCCGCGCCTTCGCCAGGTCCGCTTTGCACTCGCCGCAGTCAACGCACTCTTCGCAGCCGCACGGGAGACCGGGTGTCTTCTGAGCTGCCTTTGCGCGCTCCGCCATCTCCGCCTTCAGCTCTTTCTTGTCGTAGCGAGACACCGTGATCTGCCCCGGGTCAGCGCCCTTCCCCTCATCAGCCATCAGGGCCTCCTGTTTATCCCGCTCACCATCAGGCCGAGAGCATTGACGTCCTTCTGTAGCTGCTCCACGACCGTGATGAGCTTCTCCATCGTGTTGTTGTATTTGTCGAACCGCCGCACGAGTTGGTCGAGCAGCTCGAGCAGCTTGGACACCTTCGCTTGGAGAGAGTCGATGTGCCGGCGCAGCGAGACGGAGAAGTACCAGAGCTTCCCCGAGGGGTCGTCTGGGTCCGCCACGTTGTGCCAGTCGTGGAGCTTCTCGGCGAACGCCGTCGCGCGCTCCGCGAGGGTGCGCAAGGAGTCGATGTCCTTCTCCAGCGCCTCGCGCAGCTCCTTGAAGCGGTCGTCGAGGTTCTTGACAGCTTTGCCCGAACCGAAGATGCGGTCCAGAGCGTAGACGATTGCTGCGGCAGCCGCGCCACCGCCAGCGCCGATTCCAGCGCCACCCATGCCGTCCGGCATTATCGCTGCCTGACGTCTTCGCCAACGAAGAAGCCGTAGGGGGTCCCGCTCGTGTAGACGCTGCAGCGCACACGGATGAACATCCAGCCGGCCGGGATGGCGATGGGCGACGCCATGTCTCCCGTGACGTTCGCACCGATCTGCTCCCAGTGGTCCTCCTTGTCGTGGACCATCGAGCCCTCGATGTGATAGGTGCCGGTCACGCCACCGCGGATCTGCACCCAGCCGGCGTTCGGCTGCGCGCAAAACCGGGCCAGCTCCACGGGGTCGCCGCTGGCTACTTCGGTGGGTACTACAAGCTCAAGTCGTGCAAGCATGAGGGCCTCCGTCGTGGTCCAGGTCCAGGACCTTTCACCCAACAGTATCGCATCGCGACCGTTTCGCGTCAATGCCCCAGGATGGCGTTGTTTTGGCGCGTGTCGGCTGACGCCGGAACGGAGGGGGCGTTGGTAGGAAAGAAGCGTTCGACGCGCTACGCGCGAACAGGGGCGACGGTGTCGGCCAGCTTGCGCGCGACCTTGCCGGCCTCGGGGTCTCCCCGGAGCAGGCGCTCGGTCGCCTCCCGCAGGGTGACGTTCAGGACCGCCGCGACGGAGCGTGCCAGCCGGTGGTGGGGGGCGTCGGTGTAGAGGGTCTTCAGGCCTTGGGTCTCTTTGCTCATGCGTCGTCCTCCTGCCCCCCCGAAGGGGGGCCGTTCGTGGTTCATGCCGCGCTCGCGCAGACCGGGCCGAGCCCGGTGGCGATGCTCTCCGGGACCGTCAGCGCGCGCCCGCAGCGCCCGCAGCGTCCCTCGTGCCAGACCTCGATGCCGCTCGGCAGGTAGCCCGTGCCGAAGAGCCGCCGCGCGATCCACTCGAAGGCCTTCGCGCTCATGGCGTCGCGGCCGATGCGGCTGTTCCGCCCGTGGTAGTAGCGGGGCGCTCCGCCCTGGGGGTCCTCCCAGATGCAGCCGAGGTAGCTGTAGTCGCCGTCGTTGTTGCTGCCCGTGAGCACGCTCACGAACCAGCCGGCGTCGCGGCCGGGGCGCTCGGGCATCCGCTTGACGCGGTAGGTGATGCGGTTGCCGGTGCCGGTGTTGAGCACCGTGAAGCGCGCGTTGCCGGCGAGGATGAAGCGGGTCGTGGCCTCGGTTCCCATGATGCGGTGCGATTTCATTTCAGCCCTCCTTCGCGAAGCAGGCGATGAAGTCGGCGAAGATGTCCTTGCCGGTGTCGCCCTCCAGGATGAAGCCCGGGGAGCAGCCGCAGCTGCAGCCAGCCGTCCGGCTCCAGCGCGCCTTGGTGTTCGGGTCGAGCCCCTCGGCCTCAAGGGCCTCGCGCAGGACCTGCCGGCGCAGCTTCTGCATCTGCCTGGTGGGCAGGGCGTCGAAGACCTGGTGGGTCTCGCGGTCGCCAGCGAAGAGGTAGACCCGCGTCTTGCGGTCCGCGCCGCGGACATACTCCGCGTAGCGGTCGCGGGCGTTGCGCTGCTTCCAGCTGAAGTTCTCCAGCTCCTCGCGGTAGTCGGTGGTGCCGGTCTTGATGATGACGTGCTCGGTGTTCATGGTGGCCTCCTACCTGACCGCGTCCGGGTCGATGCCCGCCGCGATCAGCTCTTGTCGTCGATGCCCCTCGCAGATGCCGTGGCTCGGGGCGTGGGTTTTCAGGTTGATGTAGGTGATGGCGGAGGGCTCGCCGCGGGCTTGCCGCTCCTTGTCGCACCAGGCGCAGAAGGTCACGATGCGTCGGCCGTCGGGGGCGTGCTTGTCGGTGACCGTGATGGTGATGTCGCTCATGGTGCGTCCCTTCCCGCGCCTACCAGGCGCTGGGCTCCTCTTCCGCGCCGGTGGCGAAGCGGACCGTGTCGGCCAGCTGCCGCTTGATCTCGGTCAGGCTCCCGACCTCGCCCCAGTTGACCCGGACCCCGTCGCAGGGCTCGATGGCCTTCTCGAGCTGGGCGATGAGGGCCTTGATCTCGTTGCGCTGGGCGTTGGCGGCGAGGGTGGCGTCGTTCTTCGTGGTCTTTTTCATGGTGGCCTCCGGGCGGTTGGTTTGTTTCGCGTTCATGTGTGTGTTGTACCTGATGTGGTATTTATTGCAAGCCCCTGTTTACAGAAAGTCAGAAGAAAGTTGATAACCCCCCGACACCTCTACAGAACTTTTTTTGATGGCTGGGTCTCTTTTTTCGCCTGTTGTAGCGGAGCATACGTTTGTCCTCGAGGTTTTTCGGCCGGATGTGTGCCCGGGGGCGACCTATTCGCCAAGGCAAAAGGGCTTTAAGCACACGGGTTTAGTAGAAAATGCCCCGAACGCCTGGGGGATGGGGGTCGGCGCTCGGGGCGAAGGCAGGAGGGGCAACTTCTGCCGAGCCCCAGGTTATCGCGCCGGGGCCGGGGAGGTCAATGCTAGAACACCATCACGCGGGAAGTCGGCCGCAGCGCTTCGACGTCGTCCTCGATAGCGCTCTCCACCAGCTCCGGGTAGACCACCGTCGCGAAGCGAAGCCCGTGAACCAGCGCGTCCATCAAGTCGTCGTTCTCGCCGACCGGGAAGGAGAGCAGCTCGCCGACAAGGTCTCCGTACTCCGGTCCAACCACACCGGCCTGCGGGTCGAGCGCTGGGTTGAACCGCACGATGCCGCTCTCGATGTAGGGGCTCACGCGGTCCAGCCGGTCGGCCTTCGAGCCGCGGGGCTTGATTCCGCGGAGAGGCAGCGCGCTGTTCTCGTGCATGAACTCCATCAGCTCGCGCCCGCCCGACGCAAGCTCCACGACCATGTAGTCCGGCCGATAGGTGGCGAACGCCTCCTTCATCAGCCGCGCCTTCTCGGGGAAGGTGTACTTGAAGTGCCGCGCCTCCTCGACGTAGATGCGCCCGTCCTTCGGGTCGACCGCGAGCACCACCATCGCCGTCCAGTCGCTGCGCTTCGCGGTCGCTGTCGCCAGGTCGAACGCGATGATGCGAACGAGGTCCTCGCTGGGAGGCGCGTCCCAGTAGGCTATCCACTCCGGGTTGACCCGCGCCTCGAGGTCGCCGAGAGGCCGGTTGGAAAAGCCGCGAGCGAACTTCCGCTCGCCCAGCTCTGCGCGCCGTCGCTCCAGCGCCGCCCGGGACCAGGGGCCGCAGCTGCACACCGCTGGCTTTGCGCCGTCGCCGGTCTTCGCTTGCGACGCCTTGATGCCATCCAGGATGTGCCGCCCGCCGTGAACGGGGCAGTTGATGTCGATGCCCCAAAGGGGCTCGTCGCTGTGCCGCTCGCTGCCATCGGGGGCCTTCGAGTAGCTTCCAAGCTCCGGGGTGATCTCGTACCACGCAACCGCCCAGCTCGGGCTCGCGATGAGCTGGTGGGTGAGGTCGCTCTGGTGCCAGAGGGTCGCGACGTAGATGATGCGCCCACCAGGCAGCAGAAGGTTCACCCAGTCGTCCCAGGCCTCCTTGATGCTGGCGCGGACCCGCGGGAGGGTGATGGCGTTGCGCCGGTCAACCACGTCGTCGGCGATGATGCGTGTGGCGCGGTCGCCCGAGGCAGAGCTGGTGATGCCGAGCGCCTCGATGCTCGGGTCTGGAGAGCGCCGGGTCCGCTCGACGGTCACCATGTGCTTGTTCCACTCCAGCTCGAGGTCGCGGCGCGTCCGCAGGTGTGGGAAGACCAGGTGCAGCCGCTTATTCGACCGGATGTGCTCGCGGATCTCCGAGAGCCGCTTCACCGCCTTCGCGTCGCTCTGGCAGATGACCTTGATGAGATGGTCCGGGTTGTTGCCCAACTCCCAGAGGGTCCGGCCGACAACCATCTGCCCGGTCTTCCAGTGGCCTCGGGGCGCAACGATCAGAAGCCGGTCGTGCTTGTCGGCGAGAGCGTGCCACTCGCGGTGCATCTCGCCACAGCGAGCAGGGGTGCCATCGGGCTTGTCGAACACGAACTCGATGAAGGTGTTGACGTCCTTGCGGCATCGCTCGACCAGCTGCTTGCGTTTGGCGATGGCGCGCAGGGCTGTCTTGCGCGACACCTTCCCGCCGCTGGTCGAACCGCTGCCTTGCGACTTTATGTTCCGTTTCCGCGTTGGCATCAGAGAACGATGATCTCGTGTTCGTTTCGCCTGTTGAAGTATGCCACGACACGCCGCTTCGGGAAAACCCGCTCGACGCGACGTCGGCTGTCTCCGTAGATGCGGTCGAGCACCTTGGGGTCCAGCGTGTAGGAGAAGATGTCCTCGGTGCGCTCACCGGGGGCGACCGCTCGGTAGGCTTTCACCTGGGCCGGCAGCTTGCGCCACACGCGCCGGTCTGACTTCTTCATGAGCTTGTGCCTATTGCGCCGCTCGCTGCTCAACAGGACGCGGAACAGGGGCGCTGTGCGGGTCGTCCCGCTCTTGATCCAGACCGCCGCAACGATCTGCCAGTAGGCGGTGTCGTCCTGGATGGCGTCGCGCTGGTTGTAGAGCGCCATCACCGCTGGACCGTGGTGTCCTTGGTCGGCGAGGCCGGCCACGACCTTGAAGATGTCGCTGTCGTTTCGGTTCGCCATCAGCCGCACTCCGGGCAGTAGAGCGGTGGGCTGTGCCGATGGTTCGCGCGCATCATGCCTCCGCACTTCGTGCAGACCACAAGCCCGTCCGGGTCGATGGCTCCGAGGACCAGCAGCGATGCCTGGGCAGCCGGGTCGCCTTCCAACGCCTCGATGCACTGGCGCGCGATCTCAACCATGTTCACCTCCTGGTAGGTGGCGACGTGCCGGCCGCGCTTCGCCAGGAAGTCGTCGATGCCATCGAGGCAGTCCTTGATCTTTCGGTAGTAGGGTGCGGGGTCCATCATGCCGTGCCTTCCTCCGCAGCCAGCAGGCTCTTCACGGTCTGCGGTTTCCACTTCGCGCCGTTGCGCTGCGCGTAGCCGAGCTTCCAGAGCTTCTTGCCGATGGCGCGAAGCGAGAGCCCTTGGTCCCGTAGTTCGCGCGCCAGCTGGATAGCCTTCTGCTCGGCGATGTTCGTGACGAGGTTGATGCCGTCGTCGGCAAGCTCCCAGCCGTAGGGAATGCTGCCGCATCGCTCGCCCTTCGCCTTCTTGTAGGCAAGCGCCTCCTTGGTGCGCTCGCCAATTGTCTCGCGCTCCCATTGCGCGATGACCATCAGCAGGTTGGTCATCATCCGCCCGTTTGCCGTGGACGTGTCCAGGTGTTCGTTGACCGACATCAGCTGCCGCGGGGTCTCGGCGTTCGCCGCGAAGAACTCCTCGAGAAGCGACTGCAGGTCGCGGAGGCTGCGCGTCAGCCGGTCGAGCTTCAACACCACGACCCCCTCCGCCTCACCGCACCGGAGCATCCGAAACACCTGCTGAATGCCGTCGCGCTCCAGCGACTTGCCGCTCGCGGCATCGGCGATGACATCGAGCAGCTCGTGCTGATAGAGGTCGCAGTACATCCGCAGCCTCTCGCGCTGCGCGTCAAGGCTCACACCGCTCTCCGCTTGCTCCGCTGTCGAAACCCGCGCGTAGCCGATCACCCTCATGCGTCCTCCTCGACCTCGACCATCTGGTTGTACTTCCAGGTCACGATGCGGAAGCCCTCGCCCTCGGCGTCGAGCGCCCGCGCCTTGCGCTCCAGCTGGCAAAGCAGGTCGTAGGGTCTGTCTTCCAAGACCGTGATGGCTCGACCACTGTCGGTGATCAGCCGTCCGGCGAAGACCGTTCTACGCTCCGTCTTCATCTTCGTCCTCCATTCTGTACGGGGTGCCTGGGTTCAGCTCCGCTTGCTCGGCTCGTTTGCGCCACGCGTCGCGTTCCTCTTTCAGCCAGCCCGTTCTTGCTTCAATCTCCTCGCGGGTCACCGCTGTCTCCAGTTGGTCCTTTGCTTCGCAAAGGGGGCACGCAAGCTCCCCGTGCAGGTACACCACTTTCACCCCGGGGTGGTTCTTCTCGCTCTCGCAAATCGGCATCGCCCGTCCTCCGTCTCAGGTTGTCGCAACACGCCTCGTGGTCGCAGTCGTGGCAGTCTTGCACGCCGTGAAAAATGCAGTCGCTCGGTTGCAGCGGATGGGGCATCACAACCACGGTGACAAGGGTAGCCCACGCGACGATCTCTTCGCCGCGCACCGGCCGCCTCATGCCGCACTTGCACCGCCAGTGGATGCGCGTCCCACCAGCGATGGTTGCTCCGGGAAAGAGCCCGCTTCCGCAGGCTGCGCAAGTAGGTCGGTCGCTCATGGCAGCTCCGGTGGCTTCGGGTTCCACGTTGCGCCGACCGCGCCCGCCAGCCGCATCAGCCAGTCGATGGTTGCGCGCGCCTTCTCCTCGGTCTTGAAGTAGGCGAGCGGCTCAAGGACGCTTCCGCGCACCTGGTACAGGGCGACTTGCTTTCGGCCTGGCAGTCGCCCGACCGCGATGCTCTCGTCCCCGATGGCCAGGCTTCTCCCTTTGAACTCGTTGTTCTGCATCGGCCTCTCCAAAGTGCTGCCGCTCGAAGTCGAGCCTGGCCTGCAACGAACACCTCGGGCAGGTTGGTGGCGCGTCTCCAGCGGGAACGGTCTCGAACTTTCCGCAGCGGTCGCAGCGGTAAGCGTCGACCCTGGTCATCTGAAAAATCATGGTGTGGCCCCCTTGCGTAGGTCCCTGGTCATGTCGGCCATCCAGCCGAGATGCCAGGCGTCGATGTTGTCCACGAACTCCTGCATGGAGCCCGCGATGAACTCCTCTTCGTTGTCCACGTAGAAGCGGATCTGCCAACCGCAGTTGGTAAAGAAGCCGGCCGCGATGGACTTCGCCTCGTTGACATCGTCGTCCAACATGTGCATCGGGGTGTGCATCATCATCACCGAGCGCCTCCCGTTCGCCCGAACGCCGACAAACAGCTCGCCGCCGTTGCCCGTGAAGTGATGAAGCAGCGCAAGATGGCACGCGTTGTTTTTCATTTTGCATCCACCTCTTTTTCGCCCTGGTTGATTTTGTTTTCAGCGCCGGGAGGGACGGGCCGGCTCAACTTGATGATGAGTGGTCCGAAGAAGAAGATGCGCAGTGGCACCTTGTCGTGTCGCCACTCGGTCGGTGCGACCTCTTGGTAGATGCGCCCCACGGCCTGCAGCAGCATCGGCACGAACTTCACCGGGGAGAAGTCCACCTCAACTTCGGTGGGGCCTTCGCCCGGAGGCGCGAGGCCGAGCAGGTCGGCGAGCGTACCACCGACGTGCGACAAAAGCTGTCGTACCTCGACGTCACGCTTCGACACTTGCGACCTCCTGTTCGTAGGCTGCGAGCCACATCGCCATCATCCAGACGGCGCGGTCGTGTTCGAGCCAGCTCCCATCGTACTCGCCAGGGAGGTCTTCGACCGCGGTCCAGCCGACGCCATCGACCGCCGCGTCCATGTTGTCCGCGATGGTCATCCTCGCTTCTTCCCAGCGCGCCCGGAAGTAAAACACCCTGCCGTCCGGTGTGGAGCCCTCGTATTGAACCGGGCAATACTGGCAGGTCTGCTTGATGCCGAACGGCTCCACGAACTTCGCAGCGGCAGCCGCTCGCTCCATCTGCGGACGGAACGCCTCGCGCAGCTCGCGCAGTCCCTCAAGCATCACCCTCGTCCTTCACCGTGCCGAGCAGACCGTAGCCGGCGATGTCCTGGTAAGGCGACTCGCCGAACGCGTCTTTCTTGTTCGCGATGCGGAAGAGCTTGTCGATGATGCGCGCCAGCGCCAGGAGGTCACCGTACTGCTCTGGCTTCACGCCGTCCGGGAAGAACACCGCGAGCACCTCCGCGCTTCGCCCGAACGAGTCACCGTAGGCAGCCTGCTTCTCGTCCACCAGCTTGCCGAGCTTGCGCCCGCGCTCCTCGTAGGTTCCGGTCATCGTTCCTCCATTCTGCAGACGGTCACCAGCGCGCCGTCCGCCTCCTCGATGAGGGCCACGACCTTCACGGTTCCACCGAAGGGCCAGGCCCACCAGGGGCGGATCTCCACCTCGCAGTGGATGACCCGGTCGCCCCACTCCTCCGCCGCAGCCACCATCGTTCGCTTCGCCTGGAGCTTGCGCCGCCAGGCCGTGAAGGACGCAACCAGGAGCCAGGCCGAGCCCACCAGCAGGGTCAGGTCCGAGCAGCTCATGGTTCGCCCTCCGTGTCGCCCTGTGCCGCCGCCTGTGCCGCCGCCTCCGCCTCGTCGGCCATCCGGCCCATCGCCACGTAGCGACGCGCCAGCTCGCAAGCAGCGCCCGCGAAGGCGCAGGCCGCGAGGGCTCCCCAGAAGTCGGAGCCAGCCAGGGCCACCGGGTGAACGCCGATCTTGTCGCCGAGCAAGGTCACCAGCCCGAGCACGAGGCCCAGGATGAGGTTGGCCATCGCCAGCGCCAACGTCATCAGCGAGTGCAGAACTCGCAACGCTCGTTTCATCTCGTCATCCTCCGTCGCGCCATGCCGGCGCGGATGACGACAAGCGTACTCGCAACCCAGAACGCGATCAACATGAGACGCGCCTCTAACGCCGACGGCGTTCGCTATCTGGCTGCTTCGGGTTCGCCGGGATGGACGCAACTTTGTCGATGGGAACGTCCTCCTGGCAGTTGGGACACCGGAAGCGGTTCGGCTGCGGCTCCTGCAGCTTGCCCTTGCACTTCGGACAGGCAGGGAGCAGGCCGGCCTCGCGCATCACCCCGGTGATCGGGTCGTCGTTTTCCCACTCCTTCAGCCGGTTGGAGATCATCTCCGGGCTGTCCGGGACGCGGCGGTGTTTCGCGTAGTACTCGTCGCTCGCCATCAGCGCATCGACGCCACCGACGTGGCTCTTGCACTCCGGGCAGTACCACTCCTCGGGGCTGTCGTGGGTCTCATCCAGAAAGCCCTCGCACTCCGGGCACACCAGCGGTCGGATGTTGATGCCCATCAGCGCCGCGTTCACGTCCTGCTGTGGGACCGCGGTCTTGGGCAACGGTCGCTGCCTCTGCGCCTCGCGAGCGATGGCTGCGAGCGCCGGGGCCGGGGCGTCGTCTTCGGCCTCGAGGTCGATCTCCTCCAGCCGGTCGGCGATGCGCCGGAACTGCTCGGTGGCCTCGGTCATTGCGTGCGCCGCCGAGGCGATGCTTTCGAGCGCCTCGATGAGGCGCGGAAGCTGGCTCTCGAAGAACCGCTTCCCGTAACCTGTCTCGTGGAAGTTAGGCATGGCGTCTCCGTTTCTGCGCGTTGCGCTTCAAGTAGTCATCACAGATGGCTTCGAGCTGGTCGCCCATGTACTCGAAGCCGTGCTTGTCGCCCGCGGCCTTCAAGGCGCGTCTCACCACCTTGCGCTGCGATGCGTGCAGCCAAAAGCCAACCGCCTTCGGCGCGTTCTCCGGGACGCTGAACACCGCCTCGCGCATCTCGGCAACGGTCAGCTTCGGGGCCTCCTTCAGCCAGTAGTCGATCTTGCTCGCGTCGCACTCCATCCGCGCCAGCGCAGACGCCTTGCAGCGCCCGAGCCGCACGATGGCTTCGCGCCGCTCCTTCGTGAAGCGCTCGTGCTGAAGCCAGCGGCTGATCTGCATCAGCTCGTAGGTCGCTCCAGCGTGCAGCCCGATCTCCTTCTCGACGTAGTCCTTCCAGGTCGTGTAGCCCCAGCCGTAGTGTTCGCCGTTGGCGTTGATCGCCACCAGGACGTTCCCCAGCCGCAGCATGTTGTCGTGGGCGCGCGCCGCCAGGGTCCGCGCCATCGTTCTCAGGTTTTGCTTGCTCATGGTGTCACCCTCTCTCGGTTGAAAAAGATGTGCCGCTCTTCGACCGCTGGCGCGGCAACCAGCTGTTGGACGGAGTGTTCACGCCCGGTCTTTCCTGCTTGAGACCTGCGACGCCGGAGGCCACCCCGAACGCCGACTCCAACGGTCCATCTAAGGGCCAGCAGAAACGACCCGCCTACACGGTGTCCCTCCGTGGTCACCATCCGAACACCTCAACCGCAGCCAGCAGAAGCCAGGCCGCGATGAGCACGCCGGCCATCGGGCAGACGAGGTCCAGCATCAAATCGAACTCGCGCTTCTGCTCACGCATCATCAGGCACCTTCGGCTCTCGCGGATGCTCGAACACGTCGAGCTTGATGGTCGGGGCGCAGGCCTCGCCGTTCACGACGTGCTGCTCGAGCACCGCGAACTTCGAGTCGCCGTTGTCGCGCAGGACCAGCTGCAGCTTGTCCGGGACGTAGACGGTCGCGCTCATCAGCACGTGGCCGTTGGCGCTCAGGATGACGTCGTAGTTGCTCATGCGTCCTCCGGTTTCGCGCCGCTGAACCAGCCGCGCCGCTCGCCTTCGATCCAGGTGAAGCCGTTCGGAAGGTCCGCTGGCAGGCCGCTCGATGCGCGCTCGGCCATCGCCGTGATGAACGCCGCCGCTCTCCCGACCTCCTTCTCGCCGCTCTTGGTGTAGACCTCGAAGACGTGCTCGAAGGGGCTCGCGTCGATGGGCCGCGGTCCGATACGCCAGCGCAGCAGCTTCTTGCCGTCAGCGTACTCGACGTTGACCATCGCCTCCGGGTTCTCGTCCCGCACGAGCCAGGCGACGGTGTTCTTCTTCGGGCCGAAGGTCTTCTTCCTGTTCGCCGCGACGGTCGCGACCTTGATGACCTCCTTCAGAGCGCTACTCGGTTTCATGGTCCAGCCTCCTTGATGTTCTCAGCGGCTTGATGCCCGGGATGGTCACGCGCCGCGCGGTCTCCTCCATCTCGTCCGGGCACTCGGTCCTCGTGTTCCAGATGTCCGGGTGTACCCACGCCGCGCCGGCAGGGCAACCCCAAGTCGGACAGGCGAGAGAGCGGTCCTTCGCCTCCGGGTAGATGTCGCGGATGCTCCGAGGGGCAGCTCCGCAGAACGGACAATGCGCGTCACCCATGCTTGCCTCCATTCTTCGCCCAGTAACCACGTCCGGGCTTCTTGATGCCAAGCCGCTTGCAGCGCTTCGACAGGGCGCTCCCGCTGATGCCGAGCTTCGCCGCCAGCTGCTCCCCGGGCATCTCCCAGACCAGCTTCTGCAGCTCCTCCTTCGACGGGAACGCGCTGGGCACCTGCTCACCGTTCGCCTTCGCTTCGATGCCACGCCGCCTGGCCTCCGCAGCGCACCCTTGCGAGCAGGTCTTCTGGGTGCTGTATTTTGTGCTGTAGTCGCGGCTCCTATGCGAGCGGATGCGCCTGGTCACGGTGAACTCGCGCCCGCAAATCGTGCAGGCCCGCTTCGGTGGTGCGGTCCGATGGCGCAGCTCGTGCTCGCGCGACGACGGCAATAGCTCCAGGTTCTCGATGGCGTTGTTCAGCTTGTTGCCGTCGCGATGATGCACGATCTCCGTCGGGTCCAGGTAGCGACCGATGTGGTTCTCCATGATGAGCCGGTGGATGAGCATCCGCTGGGTGTGCCGCCCGCGGACGCTCGCCCAGAGGTAGCCATTCTGGTTCTTCTCGATCTTCAGCGCGCTGATGTCGGTCGGCCGGAAGTCGCTCAGGTCTTTCAGCATCAGCTCACCTCCCACTCGTGACCGCAGTCGGGGCAGCGCACGCGCTTCCCTTCGCGCCAAAGGTGGATGCCGCAGCCGGGGCAGCTCATCACGCCCGGGTCCGCGCAATGCGCCGCGAACCAGTTGACGTGCCCCTCGGCCGCAGCCTCCGCGACGCGCTCCTGCATCTCGTTGCCGTGGTCCCAGTCGAAGGGCTCGCCCTCGATGATGATCGGGTTTTTCATGGGTTCACCTCCAGCAAGGCATCGGCGAGGTCGGTGATGTGCCGCCGCGCCCGCAAGACGTGCAGCCAGCGTTCGGGAATGGCGGAGGCTCCGTACCAAGCCCCTGCGATCTGCCCGACCACCGCGCCCGTCGTGTCCGCGTCGTCTCCGAGGTTCACCGCCGCGAGCACGGCGTCCTCGAAGGTTCCGGTGTGGTAGAAGCTCCAGAGCGCCGCCTCCAGGCAATCGACCACGTAGCCGCTCCCGCGCACCTCGTCCCAACTCTTCATCAGCACGTTCACCGTCACCCCCGTCATCGAGGGAATGGCTGCAGGCATCGGCTGGCTCGCCCGCCGCCGCATCAGCGTCACCAGGGAATAGCCCAGGCACGTCGCCCCATCGAGGCACATCCAGCTCCCGTGCGTGATCGCGCTCTGTTGCCGCGAGGCCCAGAGGGCTCTTGAAAGGTCGGCGTGGTAGGCGATGGCTACAGGCGCGAGTCGCATGATTCCGCCGTTGCCAGACGAGGCGTCGTCTTTCGCTGGCGACACCTCTCCGCTTCGCGCGAAACGCAAGAGCGCCCGTGACGTCGTGCATCCGATGTCGAAGCAGACCCCGTTCGACGAGCCCTCCCCCTTCTCCATCCAGCGGACCCACCGCCTGGCCACATCCTGCTGGTCCAGCCCGCCGCGCTCGATGATGCTCGAGGCCAGGTGCAGCGCCATCGCCGTGTCGTCGGTCCAGTAGCCTGCCGGCAGCTGGTGAGGCCCACCGCCCAGCATCTCCTTCACCGGAGGGAAGCTCCCCCGGGGCGAGAACTCCACCTGCGCGCCCAGCGCGTCTCCAACCGCCAGCCCGAGAAGCGCTCCCCGAGCCCGGTCCTTGATTTCCGCTCGCGTGCTCATAGCTCGTCGTCCTCCCCGTCCGGCTGGTTGCCGTAGACGATCAAAGCCCAGAACAGCACGGGAATTGCGAGGCAGCACACCAACGCGATGAGTGTCGAAACCCAGGCCATTACTTCACCCCCATCATCGTGCGCAAACGCTCCGTCGCCGTTTGCCGCATCTCCTGGCCAACGTCGCTCTTGTCGCCGCGCGCCAACCAGGCCACCCCGAGGCAGAGCGCAATGTCGCCCAGCCGCCGCAAGGCCTCCACCTCCGCCTCCGCAGCCGTGACCCGCCGCTTCGCCAGCTCGCTCACCTGCTTCGCCTCCGCGGCCGGCGCAACACCGCTCCCGCTCGTCGGCGGAGCCCCGTAGTCTACAGAAGGGTCGCGCGGTCCTCCAGATGAAGACCCCCTGCCCTCACCAGCCCTTCCCCTCTCCTCCCCCCTACCCCCCTCCGCTCGCCTCCCCTGCCGCTCACCCTCCCCAGGCAACGTCAGCCCAGCCCGGTCCAAGTCCCGCCCGATGTCCTCGTCCGTGAAGCTCCGCTGGCGCTCCGCCTCGGGCAGCCGCCACTTGTCCGGGTTCGCCTTGATGCACGCCATCGCCTCCTCCCGCCAGTCCCGCGAAACGTACTCCGCCCTCCGCGGTCGGTCGCCAGGCCGCACGCAGACGCTCGAGCACTTCTTCTTCCAAGGCACCGGCTCCTTCCCAGGATAGCAGAGCGCCTGCAACACCTCGAACGTCGGCTGATGCGAGGTCGAGCCCGGAACCATGCTGTCCTGGATGTACCAGCCCTTCACCCACATCACCCCGACATCGCCTACCGCGCTCACCCCCTTCCCAGCGTCCATCTGCGACCGCGGCAACGAGTAGACCTCCTCGTCCCGCGGCTGAATGTAGATCACCTTGCCGGCTTCGCCTCGTACCAGAACGCCCTCCACCGGCTGAAACGCGCTCCGCCATCCCTTGCTTCTACCTGCCATTGTGGCCTCCTTGCGCCCGGGGTTTCGGTTGTCGCCAGACGGACCCAGGCTCCCGTCGGCGTTGATAGATATGTGTAACCTCGCGTAACTATACACCCATGTGCTTGCCATGTGAGACACCAGCGGAGCTGGTGGGGACCGGGAAGCTGGGGAGGGGGACCCCCGGGGGGGGCACACGGGGCCGGTCGGGGGGCGAGGGCTCCGCGCCGGGGGGCGCGTGCTGTAGGCTGGCTTACCATCTCGTGTTCTCTTACCTCGCCCGGGGGCTTTTGTCAACAAACCTTCGGTGGTTGACGGGCATTACCAGCCCGGAAATAGGGGCGACCGTCAGCCACGGGTCTTTCCTGACCCCCTTCGCCCCTTGCCTTCCGAGCTTCCGCGCCGCGCCGGGGGGCGCTCCGGGGCCGGGGAGGGGCCGCGCCTACGCGCTACACCATCGGCCGCGGGTCTGCCGCATACCGAGAGCATACGTCCCTGGCTATACCCTGGCCCTGGCCCTGGAAGTCTTAGTGCCCTGATAACGGGGGGTTACAGAAAAAAACTTGACGCGCCTCCCTGTCAAACCCTTTTCTCTTTTGCTTTCCACCTGTGGGCCGGATGCTTTCCACCTGTGAGAAACCAGCTCAACCACGAGCACAGTCACGAACACACTCACGAGACTGTGGAGAACACTGTGCGAGACAAAACCACACCCCGCGTTTTCTTTGGGCTTTTCTTCACTCGCGCTGCTCGGAGAGTGTTCTCGCACGTCTGGAGATATGCTCGGGAGACGTGCGTGGTGTTCAACGAAAGCACACCGGGGCGAGCTGGTGAGCGCCGGATGAGCGGGAGGATGAGCCGCGGGGCTCGCCAGATGGGCCGGGATGGGCTCTACTCCTCGGGGTCTAGCCAGTCGGGCACGGGGTCGCCGGGGGCTTCCGGGGGGGGCGTTGTACCAGCCCGGGGCTTCCGCGCCCGGGACGGGGCCTTTCTGGGGCGCTGGGGGGGCGTTTCGGGGGGTGGCTCGCCGCCATCGGGGGGCTCCGGGGCCGGTTCCTCCCCCGGGGCCTCCCCATCGGGGTCTTCTGGGCCGGCCGGGGGGCTTTGAAGGGCGGGCTCCCCGCCATCTCGGCTCGCGCCATGTATCGCCCTCTCCCCCTGTTCATGTTCGACGGTTTCGCTTTCAACGTCGATGACGCTACTGGGGCGGTCGTCTGGGACCTGTCCGTGCTCGATGAAGAACTCGACTTGCTCCTCGGTCCAGTCGGCGAAGAACTCTTCCGCGTCGTTCTGCCCACCGTCGTCTTCGGCCCATTTCTTGAGCTGGGTCTTGAGCATGACAGACACCTGAACTGCCTTTGCCAGCTCGTGAATTTTGGGTTTACGGTCTGCCATGTTCTCGCGGATGTCGAGGGCAGCCTCGATGATGCAGTCGTCGAGCAGCTGGAGGTGTTCCCAGGCAGCAGCGTGGGCGTCGGCCTTGCGGTAGGCGATCTTCTTCTCGACGCGGCGCGCGGCAAGACGGGTGACCCTTCGGACTCTTTGCACGAACGGTTCGACGCCACGCGCCGGGTCTCCTTCTGCAATGTACTTTTGAGCGGTCCGCTTGTCTATCCCGCATACGCGGGACACGTGCGCCGCAGACGGAGTATCTGCGTAAGCAGAGAACATCTCTTCGATTTTCGCCATACTGATGGGTTGCGGCATACGAACGCTCCTTGATGTCGGTGCCTAACCTTTGTCTCGCACCAGATCGTAGTTGTCAACGTCGAGGGTTATCTTGATGGTTACGTCCCCTTCGGAGGTCTGGTCGATGGTGTGCTCTCTTGGGTGATAGCGGTTCAAGCGTAGTTGGTGTGTTGGCGTCTGAAGGATGATGGTCGGGGTGTCGCGGTTCCTTGGGAGGCGTCGGCAGGCTTCGATGACACCGAGGAGCTGGCGAAGGTAGAGCGAGGGCAGGTTGCGGACGCGGAAGGTGATGCTGGTCCGCTCTCGGGTGGTGGGCGCGGCAACCGCTCTGCCCTGGTGCATCATCCAGCTGCGGTTGGCCATCCGGGTCTCGATGTCCATCTGCTCGGGGTTCAGGTGGATCTCGCCCGGCAAGAAGACGCGCTCGTCGGTGAGCCCCTCGATGTGCGGCGCTCGGTGGTTCATCGGGTCCTTCCTCTCGCTCGCCAGCAGGCGATGCAGACGCGGTTGTTCTGGACGCGCTCCAGCACCAGGCAGCCGGCGCAGCTCGTTCGGCCCAGCAGGTTCAGGTGCAGCCACGCTCGACCCAGCTTCATCGGGTCCTCCGAAACCTGTCCGATTGAATGGGACGGGTTTCCGGCAGGGGCTCGGGGGGCGGAAGGCAGGCGAAGCAGGTGGGGCGCGCGTAGATGACCCGCTCGTCTTCCACGGGCTCACCGCACTCCACGCAGGGAGGCGTGGTCGCTGGTGTCGGTTTCATCGGTTCCTCCATCGTTTCCGCATCGCCTCGGTCACCGGAGCGTAGCCCACGATGCCGGCGCAGCCGTCGCAGAGCCAGGTCTCCATCTCGTAGGTGTCCATCGGGACCTTGGCGATGACCTTCCCGCAGCCAGCGCAGCGCAGCTCGCCGAGCCGGTGCAGGTGGCTCTCCATCGCTTCCCTGATCTTCATCCTCCCCTCCTTCGACGGGAGACCGTGGTGTTGCCCGGGTCCAGTCCGTGCTGCGCCAGCCAGCAGCCGCGGCAGAGGTCGGGCTCGTCCAGCCGTGCCTGCCGCTCCAACACCGCGCCGCCTGTGGCCAGCGTTGTGCCACAGCTCGAGCACACCAGCCGGCCGAGCCGGAACAGGTGCTTGATGGCCCTGCCCTTGATCACCGGGGCTCCACCCTTTCCGAAACCACGCGCGCCGTTCCCTTCGGCCGAGGGGCTCGACGGCGGCAGGCCGGACAACGGTAGTCGCTCCGCTGTCGCGGGACGTCGAAGCGAACAACCCTGCCGCAGTCAAGACACCGCGCAAGCCCGACAGCCAGGTGCTCGAAGTGGTCTGAAGTGTTCAGCTTCACCGTCGTCGGCCCTTCGCTGGTTTCCGTTTCAACACTCGCCGCGACTCGTTCTTGAACTTCTCGTACTCGGTCTTGTACTTCACGCCCGTCACCGGAGCCCACACCACCCAGCGCCTGCCGCCCTTGTTCCCCACCGCCACCACCGTAATGGTCACGCCAAACGAACGGCTGATGTACTGATCGCCCTTCCGCGGCTCGTGGGCCGGGTTCGGCTCCCTCTCAATGTATCCTGCTGTGCTCATGCTTTCCTCTTTATGTTCAGGTGGTTGCGGTCGAGCTTCATTGCATCACACCGTCGCGCCGTTGCTGCTCTTCCTCCGCGCACCGCCAGCAGAGGTCGTCGTTCGGGTCGATCACGATGTGGGCGATCTCCGCCTTGACGCAGGCCACGCGGGTCGGATGGTCGCTGCCGCAGGCAAGGCAGGGTCGCCAGCCCATCGCCAGCAGGTGCTCGTAGGTCCGGCTCGGCACGGTCATCGGTCCCTCTTCAGCGTCCCGTCGAAGGCCACCACCAGCCGCTGGTCCTGGCGCGCTCCGTCGGAGAGCGCTCCCCATGCCAGCTCGCTCCCATCGCATCCGTCCGTCGCCTGGTTGGTGTCGAACTCCTTCCGCCTCCGCAGGTGCTCCTCCTTCGCAATCTCCGTCTCGCACGCGCCGCAGTAGTCCGCGTCCAGGTCGTTGAAGCAGCCGAACGGCCGGCCGGTGGCTCGCCGCGCCTCCTGCCAGGTGTCGCATCGCGGACACCAGCGTAGCCCGAGCCGGTTCAGCCTCGTGGGGGTCAGCCTGCTTTTCTTCATCGCTTGTACCCTGCCCTGTCCAGCACCCGTAGTAGGTCGGGCGTCTGTAGCTCGTCGGCCAACGTCCGCCCGCCTGTGCGCTCTTCCCGCCTCCGCTGGTACAACGCCCCCCTCCGCTTCTGGCAGGGCACACAGGGGATGTCGTGCGCCGTCGCGCGCCAGAGCCCGCAGCGGCAACAGCGGCAGGTGCCCAGCAGGTCCAGGTGCTCGCCGACGTTCAGAATCATCGCTTCACCCTCTTGAAGGCCGACCGGGGCATGTTGATCACCGGGGCCTCGCCCTTCGAAAAGAACTCCATCGCTGCCTGGGTCGCGAGGTCGTCCGCGCTGTTGACGTCGCCGAACACCGACACGAACTCCTCGAAGGTCTTGATGTGCTGGACCTTCAGCCCGAGGTCGCAGTCCGCGCACGGAGCCAGCGGGCAGAAGGCTGGCCCGCGGGGCTCCTCGCGCAGAGCCGCCTTGCAGAACGTCGGGCTCAATTCCAGAAGCCGCTTCTGGGTTTCAGCGTCAACCTTCACCGAAGAACTCCTCTGGCTCGAACTCGAACACCGTCTCTCGCCCGCGAGGACCTGGCACGGTCGGCCGCTTGCTCGACTTCGAGTAGCAGTCGCAGATCGGGCAGAGCTTGCTCACCACCACCAGGCCTGGCTCCGGGTCGAAGGCCACGCGCTCCGTGCCGCAGCAGGTGCAAAGCACCGTGCCCAGCTTCTGCATCCGCTCGTAGGTGCCGAGGGTGTACTTCACAGCTCCAGCTCCCCCTGCTTCCGCTCCTTGAACTCCTTCTGGCAGCGGTCGCACCTCGGTGGGTAGGCGCTCGGAGCGAGGCCAACGGTCTGCCCGAGCTTCGCCGTCTCGATGGCAGGCAGCGTCGCCCTGTACCACGCGCTGTAGAGCAGCCCGCAGTCCACGCACTGGATCATGCCCAGCCGCTTCAGGTGAACGCGCGTTTGCCTCGGCCTCCTCATATCGGCTCCTCGTGCATGATCCGCTTGATGTACGCGCGCCAGTCCTCGCCTGGCCTCTGCGCGGTGCGGATGGTGTGCTCCGCGCTCCTCCAGCGCTTCGACGCATCGGCCATCCTGTCTTCGTTTCGCGCGCAGCGCTCGCAGAGCACGCCGTTGCCTATCGCTCGGAACGGTATCCGAACGAGCCCGTCAACCTGGATGCGGTCGCCGAAGTCGATGGGCAGCTGCGGGCCGAGCTGCACCCAGATCCCGCAAAGGCCGAGGCATGGGAGACAGCCGAGCAGCTCCATCCGTCGCTGCGTCATCAGGTCGCGCACCATCAGAACGGCAGCTTCCCGTGCTTGCGGATGGCCTCCGCGTTGTTCGCTCGCACGCAGGGCCGGCAGTAGTAGGTCCGGCTGAGCGTTGCCCCGTGGGCGTTGTGCGGTCGCCGCGCCGGGATGAGCACGCCGCAGCCGTTGCAGATGCGTCCGCCCATCAGCCGCAGCTGCCTCCAGGTGTTCGGCGCAACGGTCACAGCTGCACCCATCCGATCTGCGTCCCTGGCTTCACGTAGCGCTCTCGGTGTTCATCATCGAGGTCGTCCGTCGCCTCGTGGCACTCGTCGTTGTGGCAGATGCGGCAGACCACGAACTCCTTGCCGTAGCGGCTCTGGTAGGAGTCGCGCTCCCCATCGAGCCCAACGCGACAGCGGACGCAGCCCAGCCGGCTCATCAGCTTCATGTGCTGCCCGGTCACGCGCACCGCTTCGCCTCCTCGTCACGCCTGCCTGCCTCGTCGAGCTTCACGCAGAGCGCCTCGTTGTGGCACTGGTTGCAGACCGCAACACCGTGGATGATGCACGGCCGCAGCTTCTCGTGAGGCCAGCCGTGGCAGCTCGGGCATCGAGTCGGGTCGAGCAGGTGCAGGTGGTAGGCGCGCTCCTTCATGACGCGCTCGGGCTCCAGGCCTGCCCCTCCATCGTGAAGCGGATGGGTCCGTCGAAGATGCGGTGCGCCACCACCTGCAGCCGTCCGATCTCGCCAGCAGCCTCGCCTGGCCACAGCCGCATCGAGGTCGGGAAGACCACCGCGAAGGTGTCGCCGGCCTTGGTCTTCAGCTCCAGCGCGTGCGGGAGCGGTGGGACCATCGCTGTCCCAGGGGCGAGGTACTCGCTCACGTTGATCTCCAATGTCTGGAGGGACTTCGGCTTGCCGGCCGAATCCACCTCGAAGCGGTAGCCCTTGAGCACCACCACGTCGCTGAAGGACCGCTCCTCGCGCTCGCCCTGGTTCATCCGCGCCAGGGCCTCCATCGTGTCTACCGTCGTCAGCATGTTGGCTCCTTTCCTGTTCCGTTGCATCGTGGGCACTCCTCGGTGTCCCACGGGTCGTACTCGGCCTCGGGGTCCGGGTTGGTCCAGACCACCTCTCCGCGCCCGCCGCACTCCGAGCACGCAACGGGCTCGAGCACGCAGCGGCAGAAGGCATGGAGGAACGGTGGCTGTTCGCGCAGCGCCTTGTTCACCTCCGCGATGGTGTCCCGGGTCATCGGCGCGCGCTCCATGCCCGGGGGCGCTGGGATCTTCGCCTTGCTCTTCACGGTGCAGCCCAGCGGGACGTTGCCGATGCTCACCGACCGCGCGCTCTCGTTGATGACGACCTGCGGAGGCTCGGCCAGAAGGACGGGCTCCCCGTCGAACCAGACCAGGTGTGCCCCGATGTACTGAAGGTGTGGCGCGTTGTTGGTCACGGCACACGCCTCCGGGTCAGGACGGTCACCCCGGTTCCGGGGATGGTGTACGGTCGTCGCCTGCTCTTCTTTCCGCCTCGCCGTCGTTTGCCTTTTGTCCGTTCCGAAACGAACGCTCTGAAGTGGTCCTTGGCGTTCTCCTGGATTTCTGCCTGGCGTGAGTCGTTCATTAACTCGGCGATGCGTTCTCGTGCTTGCTCCGCTTCGCGCTGGCGTTGGTAGAGCCAGCGTTGCCGTTCTTGCTCTCGCGCGATGCGCTCGCGGTCTTGGCGCTCCAGCTCCTCGACCGCTGCGGTGAAGGCGATCATCCGAGCCCGGTTCAGCAGCCGGCTCATGTGTGGCGCGTTGTTGGTCACCGGGACCTCTCGATGCGGAAGGTGGCTGTCTCGATGCGGTCGCGCTTCTTCCCCGGGCCGTGGCTGATGCGGAGCAGGTCGTCGTCGCTGATGGTGGCGAGCACCTGGCCGTTGACGATCAGGTCGAAGTGCATCGACAGCGGGTCCTCGCGGACCTCGACGTCCTTCGCCTTCAGCCGCTCGCCGTTGACCGTGAAGCGGAGCAGGCCACTTTCGATGAACTCCTGCACGATGCAGGCTGCGGCCTCCGTGCGGCCGACAAGGCCGCGAAGGTGCGGGGCGCGGTCATGCATCCCGTCACCAGAGAGAAGGCCGCACGCGCGGGAACGTGCCCACAGGGAGGCCATCCGCGAGCCGGCGTCGAACCGCAGCGACGCGTCCTGGGATGAGCCAGAACCACCAGGGCAGGTGGACCTCGAGCATCCCGAAGGCTCCGTTGCGCAGCTCGCGGCTCCCGCGGATGCCAGGCACCGCCCGGTGCAGGTCCGCAAGCGAAGCGATGGGCGCGAGGGGGTGGAGGGGCTTAGGCATCATCCACTCGATGGAAGCGCACGTCCTTCGTCCCCTCGATGAGGTCGAACTCCTCGCTGCTGGTGAGGGCTCCGGTCATCGCCATCGAGAGCACCTGGTCAAGCTCGTCCGCACCGATGGTCTCGGGCAGCTCCCGCTCAAAGTACTCGGCGACGTGGTCTTGCAGCTCGAAGGGCTCGAAATCACTGTTGGCTCGCAGATGATGCGTCCAACCGTCGTCGCTGCGCTGCAGGAAGAGGCTGAGTAGTCGCTCCCCGTTCAGCATCAGGTCCATCCGCATCGTTCTTCTCCTTCCGGCACGATGCCACGCGACGCTGCAAGGGCTCGAACTCCTCGCACCAAGAACGCCACATGGCCATCGCCTCGGCCTGGTAGCCGTTGCCGCGCACGATGGGCAGCCCGTGGCACCAGACCTCGAAGACGCCCGCCGCCCACATCTGCCGGATGGTCGGCCTCTCCCCGCAGAACGGGCAGGGGGGAGGGTCGATGACCAGCCGGTAACGCTTCGGGAGGACGTGGGGCCAGAGGACGCGGGGCGCACCGTCCCGTCCGCAGAAGCGGATGGTGATGCGCTCCTCCGTAATTGCCTCGACGATCACGTACTTGCGGAGCCCGCGTCGCTCCGCAGGTAGGCTGCGCCAGATCTGTCCGACGCGGATGTCCATGCTCTAAGTGTATCGCCGCTGCACCGCCTGTGTCAAACGGGCAGCACACCATCGGGGCATCGTGGGTGTCGAAGATAGGTCGACCCGCGGTCAGCACGCCGTCTTTCAGGGACGCGAACCGCCCGGGGAAGAGCGGCAGCATGGGGGGACTGGCTGACAGGGGAGGGTGACTGTTTCCCTGCGCCGACCGCGGGTCGAAGGTTAGGTTTGGCCTAACGCGTGCTTGTTCCGTTGTCAACTCGAAGCTCCTGTGCGTTCTGGTCGAGCCAGGCCACGAGGAACTGCGACGCCTCGCTTATGACCGCACCTTCGCGGATGGCGTCGGCGCTCATCTTCAGGTACTCGTGGATGAAGTCCACCTCGGCCGTGCCGCAGTTGTAGGCGCGGATCTTCTCCGCGACCACACGTAGGTTCGGCATCTGCTTGTAGCGCCACCAGTGCAGCTCGACGTCGACGCGGTAGGCTTCGGCCTCGTACTGCGCTCGGCTCTGCGGCACCCCGAGGTACTCCGCGTAGAACACCGGAACGCCGTCGCGCTTCGCCTGGAAGACGTGTTGATGCTCGTGGCCTCCCAGCTCGATCTGGTTCCAGAGGTCGTTGGGCTTGCCGGGTCGCGCCACACCGATCTCGAAGGGAACGTAGACGGTGTCGTTGATGGTCGTGGTGAATCGCTGCATGAAGGTCTCGTGGTCCATGATCTGGAGCTTGTCCAAGAACCACGCCGCGGCCTGCATCTCGCCCGCGCTCGCCTTCGGCACCACCTTGCTACCGTACTCGGCCTGGAGCGCAGCCCAGACCGCTTTCACCTGCTCACCGTTCGGTTCCATCATCGCGGCACCTCCTTCTCGGTGACCGTCGGCTTGCAGCCGCACCTACCTTCGGGCTCGCAGACGCAGCGCCACTTCTTCTCCTTCGGCTTCAGCTCCGAGCAGTCCATGACGGTGCGCCACCGCTTGCCCTTGCCGTCGCACAGCTGCGCGTAGCAGCCGAGGCAACGATGGGTGAGGGGTTTGCATACAGGCCCGCAGCCAGCGAGCCACAGCGCCGCTGTCAGCGCGACGCTAATCATCAGCCGCTTCATCGGCCACCTCCTTCCGGTAGTCCTCCCGGACCTTGTTGATGTCGACGTAGACGACCTTGCGCGCCGCTTCGATCTGCTTGCGGTAGCCATCGACCGGACCCCACCAGCACTCGCACCCCCACACCACCCCTCCTCGGTCCAGCTTGATGCGCGGGTTCTTCGGACGCTGCTCGAGCGGCACGCCCAGGACCATCTCGCAGATGGACCCCACCGGGTCGTCGGGTCCGCCGTCTCCAAAGACGAAGTCGCCCTCGTAGACGCCCTCGCCAAAAGTCTCGATGATGCCTCCGGGCTTGCTACCCAGGATCGCTCCTACTCTCTCCCCCTGTTTCGCTGTCGGCATCGCTGCCCTCCTTGTTGCCGTTCTGCTTCGCGGCCTTCATCGACTCGAAGCTCGGCGTCTTGCGCGCGAGATACCAGGACAACGCCGTGCAAAGGCCAGCGAGCCATCCGCAGACTTGCATCGCCAGCTTCGGCACGAAGCCCGCGCCAGTCAGGCTGTTCGCCACGATGGCGACCACCCCCAGCGCGAAGGCTGCCCACGCCATCCGGTTGGCGCGCATTGGGTTCATCGGGACCTCGACCTGCTGCAGGCCGGCCGGGGCAGAGGAGGGTTTACCATTGCTCATCGTCTTCCCTTTCTCGGGCAGCGCTGACGACCCCTTCGATGAAACCGAACACGAAGAAAACCGCCAGCATTATCAACAACGTCCATCCTACCGCAGCCCAGTCGATTGCACCACAGCTCATCAGAACGGTCCCAGCTTGCGTATCCGCTGCAGGACCTCGTCGAAAGCCTGCAGCGCGTCCAGCGCGGTGTGCTGCGTGAGGCGCTTCGCCTCCTCGACCGCGCGGTCCTCGTCTTGTCCGAGCGCAGCGCACTCGGCCCGGAACTTCGCCATCGCCACCTCCACCTTCAGCGCCGCGCTCATCCCTTTCGTCGCGAGCACCGCCGCTTGCCCCATGCTGCGCACCAGCGCGCCGAAGTTGGCCGAGGCAGGCTTCACCCGACCGCTGGCCCGGTCGCGCTCGCTGACGCGACGTAGGCGCTCCCAGGCGCGCGTCTCGGTCTTGATGATGCGCTCCCGAACCGGGAGGCCCTGAAGGTGCGGAGCGTTGTCCTTCATCGCTTCAGCCTGTACAGGTGCGGTGCGTGGTTCACGCGGATGAAGTCCACCCACCAGCCGTCGATGTTCCCGCCGCGCAGGTAGTTGCCTCGCGCGCAGCACTCCGCTCCCGACTTGATGTCGTCGCCGCAGTAGTCGCAGCGGTAGTCGTCGAGCGCCTTGCCGGGAACGTGCTGCACGAACTCACCTGGCCAGGGTTCCACGGACTCGCCCTCGCCCAGAGCCTTGTAGCGCTTCAGCGAGTCGGCCGCGCACGACAAGCAGATGATCTCCTGCTTCATCGCTCCGCGCTTTCCGCGAGGGCCTCGGCAGCCTTCGCGCGCTTCGACTGCATCGCCTCGGCATACTTCTTCCGCTGCTCCGGTGTGGCTCCGGGCACGTACTCGAACCGCACGGGTCCGATGGTGTCGCGATGCCCTGGGTCCGGGGGCTCCCGCTCGATGAGCATCGAGAGGTAGAAGCCGGTGCCGTCCGGGTCCTCCTCGGAGTACAACTCGATCTCGGTGTCGAGCAGCTCCTCGTAGGTCTCGCCCACGCTGATCAGCGCGCCGCGGATGTCGTCGGCTTGCTCCATGCCCTGGTTCCACTTCCAGGCCGTCTCCTTCAGCCATTTCTCAAGCGATGCCCATGTGCTTGCTGCGTTCGTTTATCTCGGTCATTTCATCCTCGCTTCCCCGTCTTGCGACGTAGCGACTGAGCGTGGATGACGAGGTTGGTCGCCCCGTCCATCCCGCTCTCGAACTCGTAGCGGTCGACCATCCAGCCGAGCCGGTCCATCGCTCGGCAGATAGCCTGCACGCTGTCCTCGAGGTTCTTCGGACCAGGGACGGCGACCCCAACGCCGCTCGGGTAGATGGACAGGTCCTCGCTCGCGATGACCTCGCCCTTCATCAAAACCTCGATGCGCCACGCGTCCTGCAGCTCGACCTGGCTGACGCGGACGCCCATCGGGACCCCCGCGTCAGCCTCGGCGTCGGCAACGTACTCTCGCACCATCGCCTCCGCCTTGTCGAGCGTGGCGAACTCTCCTTGTTCCCACCACTGCGCGATGCGTCCCAGTGCTGCGCGCAGCTCGGTTGCGACTTGCTCCTGCATCAGTTGAGCGGCGAGGTTTCTCGGTGCTCGCCGTCCTTCGCTTCGCTCCCGTCCTTCGCCTTCCCCTCGCCTGCCTTCTCGTCGTCGTCAAAGAGGTCGCCCAAGATCTCTCCCAGCACCTCACCGAAGACAGCGATCAGCCTGATCATCGGCTTGCGCGAAAGCAGGTGCAGCGTCGCCATGCCCATCTGGTAAGCGACCGCCATCGCCACGAAGTGCTGAAGGTTGCTCGGGTCGGACGGGCCGTTGCGAACGTCAGGCATCTCCTTCGCGATGCGTTCCGTGAGCCGCTGTAGCTCGCGGTGCATCTTCTTGGGGATGTAGACCGCCTGGACCTCGTCCCAGTCCCAGGTCTTCTCCATGATCAGCGTCGCGAGCATCGCTGCAGGGTCTCGTCGTTTCTCGTCGTTTGCCATGTCACCCTCTCCTTTCCCGCTAGAACGGGATGTCGTCGTCGCCGGGAGGCGGAGGCGCATCATCGCGTCGCCCGCCACCGCGCCGCCCGCCCGTCGGTGGGTTGCGCTCGTCGTCCTCCTTCTTCTTCGCGCCAGGCGAAAGGTAGACGATCATATCCGGCTCGTTGCTCTGGTCGTTGTCCTTGTAGTTGTTCGGGAAGATCCAGACGGTCGATGCGCCCAGCCGCCCGCGCAGGTACTCCTGCCCGTCGCGTGTCTGGTTCCACCAGAGGCCCATCAACTTCACCCGGGTCATTTGTTCTCTTGCCATGCTACTTCTTCCTCCATCCGGTTGCGTCTGGGCACGTCGCGAAGTGGCTCAGGTACTTCGGCTCGTCCCGGTACTCTTCGTGGTTCATCAGGTCAACGTAGACGGCGCGCGGAGGACCGTTCCCTTTCGGAGGGAGCATCACGATGTTGCCCTTCTCGTTTGGGTCGACATCGACCGGCATGTTCTTGCCGGCCTCGGTCTTGGTCCAGATGACCTCCGCGCCGCAGCTTCTACACTTGCTTATCATCAGCCTCCTCCTTCGAAGCGGGCTCTGGCGCGGTCAGCTCCGAAACGTCGACCCAGCGGTCGTCGGCCTCGACCCTTCCGCGCGTCCAGAACAGCCACCAGGTCACCACATCGTTCGCTCCGACCACGCGCGCCTGGTTGCACTCGTAGCAGATGAACAGCGGGACCAAGGGAGGGTCGCCCTTCCCGCCCGCGATGCCTGCGCGCGTCTGCTTCCCGCACTTCGGGCAGTTGGGTGGCACCTTGATCATAGCCCGCGCTCCGTCTCGTGGTGTTCGATCTCGGCGAGCATCTGCTTGTAGGTGTCCACGATGTCCTTCGGGCTGCACGACGGCAGGTCCTCCTTCGGACCGCCTGTCCAGTTGGCCAGCGTCAGCAGCGCAGCCGCGATCTTGTTCGAGCCGTTCGCCATCGTGGCGATGCGCGCCACGGCGCGAAAGGCGTCCTCTCTGGTTTCGCTGTTGTCTGCCATGCTACCCCCAGAACCTGTGCGCGTTGCCGTCGTTCCACTCGGCCGGGATGGGCATCCCGTTCCCGACGCAGTACTCGTCGTGCGCAGAGGACGAGCCCAGCTCTGGGATGCCACCACAGGTCGCGCCGGTGCGCTCCAGCCAGGGAAGGCCGATGCGCTTCCAGACGGCCTCGCCCGGGTCACTCATCCGCATGTTGCTCGATTGCCTGTGCGCGTAGATGACCTGCCAGCGCCCGCCCTGCTTCGCGAACTCCTCCTCGATGATGGTGAGCAGGACGTTCGCTGCCTTCACCTGGATGTCGAGCAGCTCGTTCGGTGTCGCGCTCGGAGGCCAGTGGGTGTTGCTCCGCCCCTCGACGCCGCGTAGGAGCCCAGCGATCTCGATGCCGATGGTCGGACGCGTGAGACCGTTGCCGTGCCAGATGAGCATCTCAAACGGGAACATCAGGATGACGGTGCCCTTGCGGGTCACACCGCAGTGCGCGTTTATCTTCCGCCAGACGTCGTAGCTCTCGGGCATGTAGCAGCCGGTCTGGTGAAGCATCACGCCGCGGACCACGTTCTTGCCATCGCCGGTCCAGGCTCGGTTCACACCGAAGTACTTCTTGACCGGGGTCCAGATGCCGCGGCCGTCGATGACCTTGATGCCGTCGCGCTCGTACTCCTTCGGCGCGTTCGGGTCTGCGATGTCGAGCGCCTTGAAGATCGCTGTCCAGGTCGCAGGACCAACGATGCCGTCCTCGACGAGCCCCAGCTTCTTCTGAACGAGTAGCGCGAGGTTGTGGCTGTCCTCCCCGAACCAGCCGTCGTTGCCGAACCTGCCTCCGTTCGTTTCGAGCCAGTTGATGTCGCTGACGACTTGCTCGCCGAACTCCTGGAAGCGCTGAACGGCGATGCCGCGCATCATCTCGCCCGTCTTGTTCCAGCGTAGTGTCTCCATGTTCAAACCTCCGGTTCACAGTTGTAGTAGGACAACGCGATGTCGCCGTCGCCCTCGCTCGGTTTATCAGCTTCAAAGGAGGCGAGGAACTGCTCCGCGATGGTCATCACGCTCGGCGGGTCGCCCACCTGGATCTGGGCGAGGTAGTAGCGCTGCCCAACCTGCTCCTGGTCGATCATCGCCATCCGCACCTGTACACCCAGCTCCTCGCGGACGAGGTCTGCCATCGCAATGAGCAGCCACTTCACCTCGTTCCAGCGCAGCTGCCCGGTCGCCCAGCCAGCGCGCATCTTGTTCACGATGAGCTGCATCTGCCTGACCGCGCGCTGGCGCGCGTAGTCGCCGTCTTGTTTCGGCGCGTAAGGCTTCCGCTTTATGCGCTCGCGACGTGCGCGCCTTCCGGCCATACGATCACCCCCAGTGTTCCGTCCTGGTCGAACCCGACCAAGATGCGCAGCTCGCCCGCGAAGGGAGACTGCTCTACGATGTCGTCGATGCGCTCGCGGATAGCGAGAAGCTCCCACTCCCTGATGTTCTCCTCGCGCCGCCCGCGGTAGGCGCGAAGCACCTCGCCTACCTTCTGGTTCAGCACTCCCATGTTGTGCTCTTGTAGGATCTGCATTTTTCACCTCGCGTCCCTGAAAGACCCTTCATGCCTTGCCGCGGGTCACCCTTCCGCGGGTCGGCCGAGAGCCCTTCGCATCCGCTTCAGGTCCTCCGCTCGTCTTCGCAGCAGCTTTCGGAGCTGCCCTTCTACCAACACCGTCAGGTGCGTTCCGTCGAGTTGCGCCAGCATTTTCACTTCCTCGTGGATGCCAGCGTCGATGTTGATGGTCTTGGTCGGCTTCGCCATGCTTTGCTCCCTGCTAACCTGCTGGGGTGTAGACTAGCAGGCCTGCGGGGCTGTGTCAATGACGCCTGCAGCTTCGGTGCTGGTGGCTTCGTGTAGCTGTAGATGCGCTTCACGTAGGCCATCGACCACACGCGCCGACAGGACACGCGCCGCAGCCTTCCGCGCCGCTTGACCATCGGGGCCTTGCCGAGCCGCACGCCCTCGCCGAAGCACCAGGCCCGCAGCCAGTAGAGGTTCCTGCTCCGACACTTCGCCGCCTTCTTGTCCAGGAAGCTCTGGGGCGGGTCCTCGATGAAGCGGTGCTTGAAGGTGCAGGTGTTGTAGCGGTGCGGGAGCCACCGCGGACCCTGGTTGTAGACCGAGAGTATGCACCGGAAGAAGTGCTGCCGGTCCGTGAGCCCGCGCCACTTCGACCAGCGGTGCCAGCGCTTGATGCGAGCCAGCCAGGACGCGGTGCAGTACTTCCCCTTGATGTGGTTCAGCTCCTTCATGGTCCACTCCATCGAGAGGGTCGTCGGCGTCTTGCCGCCTGGGGCCTTGCGCTTCCCGCGAAGCATCCGGCAGAGCGACCACTTCTTTCGGTACGACATCCGCAGGCTCGTCAGGTTGATCTGCGTGAGCCCGCAGTCCGCGACGGTTCCGTAGCCGCGCTTCAGCCACCACTTCAGGTCGCTCTCGGTGATCGCGAGGCCGAGCAGTAGATGCGCAGGCATCCAGGTGTTGCCTGGCTTCGACACCACCGCCCGCGCCTCCTTCTCGAGCCGCGCCGTGAGCTTGGCATCGACGTGCTTCATGTGTCCGCGCAAGGCACCGAGCCCTCGCATGAACACCGTGGTGCTCATCGATGCAGGGACTGCGGTCGCGACAGACTTCGCTGCCGGTTCGCGCGCCGCCGCCCGGTTGGAAAACAAGAGCGCCGCCACCACGACGGCAACAGTTACGAGTAGGTTCTTCATGAGTCTCTCCCGTAGCAGCTCTCCCCGGTCCGCAGACCGTAGTCGACCTGCCTCCATAGCTGGTCGCGCCTTTCTCGGTGCGCGCTCGACGAGTAGTAGCAGCCTCGGCAGAGGCCGGTTCGGCTTGTGGCGCTGATGGGTTTGCCGCACTCTTTGCATCGCGGCGCGTTCGCCAGCCGTTCAGCCTTCTGCTTTTTCTTCCTGCACTTCACGCAGAGCGGGTTCCGAGCCCGCGGCGCAAGCAGCTCACCGCAGTCGGCGCACGCCTTCCGCGGTCGTGGTTTGTCCCCTTGCTTCTTCTTGCCGTAGCTCCGACAGCTGCGGCAGAGACCGTCCCTTGAGAAGCGCCCGACTGGGCCATCACACTTTTTGCACTTCATCCCTTTCGTCTCCCCGTCAAAAATCAATCCACCCTCCAGCCGGTCCAGTGATGAGGACCGACTCGGTTTCAAGAGCAGCGCGGAGGTTCCGCACCGCGTTGTCGTAGTTGAACGCCCCGTCCTGAACGGAGGTCAGTTGCTCGACCGCCATGAAGCCAGCGGTGTCCGTGATGGCCAACAGCCCTCGCCGCGCCGCCATCCTCCACACCCCGGCAACCCACTCCGCCTGCTGCGCCCAGCTCGGCTGCCCGGTCTGGTGCCAGCGCTGGTGGGTCTCATGGGTCACCGGGTAGACCAGGAAGTCGTCCGGCTTCGCCCCGGTCCCGACCTGGCTGCCGTAGCGGAAGTGGGCCGCGATGGTTTGGTAAGACCCGTTACAAACGCAAGGGAGGGTCCTGACCCACGAGCGCCACCTGGGGCTGCGCCAGCGCCCAAACCTATCCCACGTGCCCCACAGCCGGCGCGTGTCGCCCGCGCCCGCCCTGGGACGAGCCGTTGCCCCTCCCAGGTCCTCGGCCGCACAGCGGCGCTCTCGTTGGCCCTCGTCAGCCATCACCAGCTCCAGATGGGGCGAATCTCCACCTTGCCCTCCCAGCGGATGACCGCGACCTCGGCTGCCCGGGTCGCCCGCGCAACCCGGATGGGGTGCAGGAGCCAGCGCCAGGTCTTCACCCCGAGCACCGCGTAGAGCATCCCGCCGCGGTCTTCGACGTCCACAGCCTCGATGACGTCCCCGTAGAACTCGGTCGCCCGGTCCACCGCCTGCAGCGCGCCAGGCCACCTCTTCATCGCCCTCATGATTCGTATGCCGCGACCCGTGAGCTTTTCAGTCATCGTCGCCATCACTTTCCGTCGCGAGACGGACGCGCTTCGACACCCACCTCGCAAAGTAGTCGAGCAGAGACGATACCATTTTCAGCTCGTTGTCGCTATCCTCCGTCATGCCGGCCGGCTCAAAGCGCTGGTGCGCGAGCTTCTCCGCGAAGACCGGCCAGGGCACTCCGTATTGCAGCGCGATGCTGATGACGGTCGCTGTCGCGTCAAGCAACGAGCCCACCGTTCCGCCCTCCCTCTCCTGCCGGACGAACACCTCGCCGAGCTTTCCATCCGGGTAGTAGCCGAGCGTGATGTCGTAGCGCTTCGTGCTGTCCTTGCCGTGGATGACCAGGCTCTTTGAAACCGCGGTCCGGTCGGCAGGGAGCTTGAACCGCGGAGGCGCGAAGGGTGGTGACGCCGACTGCGGTTTCAGGATGATGCGCTCGATGTCCAGCAGCGCCTTGTCGACGCCGCTGGTCTCGACGTCCTCGAGAACAGCGCGAAGCATCTCGCGGGTCCTCTTCGGGAATGGTCCCGCCATCATCGCACCAGACCGAGCGGGGTGTCGTTCTCCGCCCAGGTGAACCGAGCGGTCTGCCCGGTGCGCGCCTCGATGGCCTGGATGGCACCGAGGGAGAGGTCGCCGTTCTTGTTGGTCCACTTCGCCGGACCCCAGTCGGTCGGCGCGACGACCACGATCTTGTCGCCGCGGATGACAGCAACGCGGTCGTGGTACGGGCTCGGCCTGGCGTTGCCGCGCCCCCACCGCATCGCGAGGTAGAAGCTCATCGGGTCCAGGCACCAGCTGATGCC
>Ga0180434_10000921_pt1 | contig 43103 bp, 23 predicted proteins | sample SS_ome_7_FD_132453 | JGI IMG/M metagenome (GOLD analysis project Ga0180434, IMG submission 132453) | Hypersaline lake sediment archaeal communities from the Salton Sea, California, USA - SS_1_D_2 metaG | ecosystem: Environmental > Aquatic > Non-marine Saline and Alkaline > Hypersaline >... | reverse complement strand
GTCTGGGGCAAGGCGCTCGACGTCGAGAAGGTATCGGTCGAGTCGCCGTTCGAGGCGGGCGGCATCGGTCACTACATCATTACCGTCACCAACACGGCCGACTTCCCGCTAACCGATATCCACGTCCGCGATCTGCTCGACGGCACCGATCCGACCCTGCCGCCGCTGCGCTATGTGGATGCGGAACCGGAAGGCACCGAGAGCCCCGGCAACGAGGTTCACTGGGATCTGCCCGATCTGATGCCGGGCGAGGCGCATACGATCATCTTGACCGTGACGGTGCCTTACTTGCTCAACAACCAGGAAGCGGACAACAACGTTTGGGCAACCGCCGTCACGCCGGATGCGGTCACCGTGAGCGATGCCGACGCGTGCACGACGCCCTGTCGCGCCGAGGATGCGTCGATCCATCTGGAGAAGCTCGCCAACGAGACACGCCTGGTCATGGGCGGCCAGGTCAGCTACCACCTGCTCGTTTCCAACGATGGTGGCCAGCCGGTGCGCCTGATCACGCTGCGCGACACGATTCCCGATGGGCTCTCGTTCGTCGACGCCGACTTCGACGATCAGAAGTGGCAGCTCATGGCGACCGATCCGGTCGTCGAGCTGCGGCACACGGGCGTGATCGAACCGACCTCTTCGCGCGCCGTCACGCTCTTCTTCAACGCGTCGCGCGACTACGACGAGTACAACCTGGCGACCGGCGATTCGACGGTCGTCAACTACGGCTGGGTTCAGGGCCAAGATCCGGTGCGCAAGCCGGTCACGGCGCGCGATGCGGCCGAGCTGAAACTCCTGTCCCCGCGTCCCGCGATTCAGATTCACTACACGCACACGACCGGGGAGATTGTCCCCGGCGAGCGCACGACCTACCTGGTCAAGATCGAAAACACCGGCGCGCAGGTGCTCGATGAAGTCGTGATCGCGATCCCGGACCTGGCAGCGCAAGGCTTGGAGTTCGAAGCGGCCAACTTCGATGCGGGCGCGATTGCGCCCGACCATGGCGGCGGCGAACACCGCTGGCGCTTGCTGGCGCCGCTCGCCCAGAATGGCTCCGAACAAGTGCGCGTGACTTATGCCGTCTCCAACGACATCAGTGTCATCCCCGACCCGGTCGCCAGTACGGCGTCGGTGACGGCGATCGACGAGGAAGAGGAACCGCTCGGCGACACGGCCTCCGAGGAAGTGCCGCTCAGTCCGCTGCGCGGCGCCGTTTCGATCGACAACAGCGCGACCCAGGGAGAGGTCTTCCCGGGAGACCGCGTGACCTACCTCTTGACGGTTCAGGCCGGTCCTGAGCTCGACCTGTACGATCTCGTCGTGACGGCCGAGGATCTGGCCGCGTCTGGGTTGACTCCCTTCCAGACGACGTTCGATGAGACGGTCTTCGCGCAGACGGGCGACTTTGAATGGACGGCGCTCGATACGTTCCCGGCTGGACACCAAGAGGAGATCCGCGTCACCTACCAGGCGGCGAGCGACGTCGACTCCTTGCCGCCGACGATCGAGATGACCGCCCACGTCGTTGCCTTTGACGTCTATGGCCGCTACCTGGAGGAAAGCGACGGCGAGGAGCTGCCCGTGCTCCTGCCGGAGTCGCACCTGCTGCTCGAGAAGGTCGCGCTCGCTTCGGCGCTCGTGCCGGGGGAGACGCTGACCTACTTGCTGACCGCGACCAACAACGGCAACCAGACGCTGAGCGACGTCACCGTGACCGATCTCCTGCCGGAACCGCTGACGACGTTGGCGAGCTACTTCGACTCCACGCGCATCGCTTTCGACCCCGATCCGGAACAGCCGCAATGGACCTTCCTCGAAGAGCTCGAGCCAGGCGAGGCGTTCAGCGTGCGCCTGGTCGTTACGACCGATCCGGATCCCAGCGTCTATGGCGAGACGCTGACCGACATCGCCGAGGCGACCGCGCGTGACGAGGGCGACGAGCTCCTGACCGCCCGCGCGACCGACACGTTGCCGGTTCACACGCCCGATGTCGCGGTCGATATCACCAAGATCCCAAGCCAGAACGTGATCATCCCCGGCGGCACGGCGAGCTATCTGCTGCGCATCCAGAACGTCGGCCGGGTCGATCTCCTGACGACCCGGGTAACTGAAGAGATCCCGGCCGGTCTGAGCTACCAGGGCTCCCACTTCGATGCCGGCGAGGTCACACTCGTGGCGACCGGTCCGGATGTCGTCTGGGAGGTCGACCGGCTCGAACCGGGCCGTGCGGTCGAGATCCAGGTCTTCTTCGACATCGCCGCCGACCCGAACGCGATCGTCAATCCGGTGCTCAATACCGCCACGGCCGACGCCGAGGCGGCGGGCGACCAGAGCGCGACCGATCTGGCCGCAGTGACGCTGCCGGTGCAGGAATCCAACGGCGCGCTGATGATCACCAAGCGTGCCCTGACGGCGCTGGTGCGTCCGGGTGAAACGTTGCGCTACCAGATCGAAGTGACCAATACGGGCGACCTGCCGCTCAGCGGCGTGGTCGTCAGCGATTCACTCGTAACCGGACTCACGTACGAGAGCAGCGTCTATGAACCCGACGCGGTCGAGTTCACTGGCACCCTGCCGGGTGACCTATCCTGGACACTCGTCGAGGACTTCGCACCGGGCGAGCGCCAGCGCATCGATCTGATCGTGCGTGCCGCCGCCGCATACGACAGCCTGCCCAATCCGCTCTGCAACACCGCGCGCGCGATCGGCGCGACGCCGGGCGACGTGCTCGTCAGCGACGAGGCAAGCGAGTGCCTTCCCGTGCAACTTGCCTCGCCGCGAGTGACGATTCAGAAATTCACGACCGAGCCCGTCTGCTGGCCGGGGGAGGAGATCCTCTACACGCTGCAAATCACCAACACCGGCAACCGCGACATCGTCAAGGCCTACATTCGCGAAGAGCTGCCCCTCGGACTCTCCTACGTCAGCTCCGTCTACGACCCGAATGTGCTCTCCTTCGGCGGCAACCGGACCGACCCGATCTGGGCCGTGGCCCAACTGCCGGTCGGCGCCACTGAAACCGTCACGGTACGGCTGCAGGCCGAGCATGATCGGCGGAGTCTCGAGGATCCGGTCGTCAACGTCGCCTCGGTGGAGGCGTGGGACGAGTTCGGTGAGAGTTTCTCCGACAGCGACTTCGAGGAAACGCCGGTGGCGGACATCGAACCGGCGCTCAATCTCGATCTGCTGGCGACGAGCGGAGCACTCGTGCCGGGTGGCCGCGTGACCTACCTCTTTAGCCTGACGAACACGGGTGATGAGGACCTCTACACGGCGACCGTGAGCGACACGCTGCCGGCCGGATTGACGATCTTCTCGACCGACTACGATCCGCTCCACGTCGTCGAAACGCGCACCACGCTGCCGGGGCCGCAATTCGCGCGCCGCGATGACGGCCGCGAGGTCATCACCTGGACGCGCGAAGTGCTGCCGATCGCGGCGGTCGAGCAGATGCGCCTGACCTGCCGGGTGACCGAGAACACGGCTCTGCTCGACAGCCTCGTTGCCAACACCGCCTATGCCACCGCGGCCAACCTGGCCGGCGATCCGGTCGGCGACAGCGACGGGGACGCACTCGTCGTCGCCGACGCCGGGTCGGCCGTCGACTTGGCGAAGAGCGCGGTCCAGGCGGACGTCGTGCCGGGCGACTATGTCACCTACCTGCTGACCGTGCGCAACGCTGGGGCGAGCGACTTGAACGACTTGCGGGTGGTCGACGCGATCCCCGCGGGGCTGACCTTCGACCAGTCGAGCTTCGACAACACGGCCGTCGGCTTCGCCGGCGCCGATGCCGACAGCGCCGTCTGGACGATCCCCGCGCTGCCGGTCGGCGGATTCCACGAGATTCGGGCGACCTTCCTGGCCGCTTCCGATCTGACCGGCAATCTCGCCGCCGATACGCTGCGCAACGAAGCGGTCGTGACCGCCTACGATCCGTCAGCGGCCCGCCTGCGCGACACGGACACCGAGACCCTCCCGATCCACCCGCGCCGGGCAGACATCCAGCTGCTCAAGTGGTCGGACGCGACCGACGGCCTGGCGACGCAAGGGGCGGAGATCGCCTACCACATCCAGGTGGTCAACACGGGGGCGCAAGACCTCGCTCCGGTCACCGTCGTCGACTACATGCCGGCCGGGCTGCGCTACCTCGAGGCGGACCAGGCGCCCGACTCGGTCGTCGTCGCCGACGAGGAAACGCGCGTCTACTGGTCGCTCGACATGCTGCACGCGGTCGAGAGCTGGGAAGTGCTCGTGCGAGCGCGCATCGACACGATGCTCGTCGACGGAGCAGTCATCGAGAATCGCGCGACCGCGGTCGGTGTCGACGAGCGCGGAGACGAAGTGCGATCACAAGACCTCTCGCGCGTACTCGCCGGCCTGCCGGACATCCAGATCGCCAAGACGGCCGACCGGCCCGTGGCGCGACCGGGCGAGAAGGTGACCTACACGATCACCTACCGCAACTCCGGCACGGCCGATGGACACAGCGTCGTCGTCATGGACGAGTTGCCGGCGGGCGTCTCCTTCGTCACCGGCAGCGCTACCGGCGGGGCGTTCTACGAGCCGCGCTTCAACGCGGTCACTCGCACAATCGACGAGCTCGAGATCGACCGCGGAGCGATCTTCACCTATCAGGTCGTCCTCGACGGCGATCTCGCCCACGGCACCCGCATTCCGAACGTGGCGACCGTCTATGCCGACGCGGTTTCTCCCGCCGAGAGCGATACCGCTTGGGTGCGCGTCGACGACAAGCGCGCCGACCTGCTCAAGGGCGTCGACCGTTCGGTGGCGGAAGTGGGCGATACGCTGAGCTACACGCTCACCTATCACAATCTGAGCGACGACGACTACGACTGGCTGCGCATCACCGACGCCGTGGCGGCCGAGCTCGACTATCTGCCGGGCAGCGCGGAGCCGGCGGGCGTCTACGATCCGGGCAGCCGACGGCTGATCTGGGATCTGACGGAGGGCCTCGCCGCGGGGGCGATCGGCAGCGTCAGCTTCCAGGCGCGTGTCCGCCCCGAGGCGGCCGTTGACGGTCAGGTGGCGAACGAGGCGCAGATGACGGTCGCGACGGTGAGCGACACGACGGCGGTGCCGAGCAATCGCGTCGTCACGCTCGTCGTCGAAGCGGTCGGCGTCGCGGTCGAGAAGACGGTCGATCAGGCGCTGGCGGCGCCCGACGACGTTCTGACCTACACCCTGGAGGTGTCCAATCTCGGGCGTGCGCCGTTGACAGCGGTCGTCGTCAGCGATCCGATTCCGGCCGAACTCGAGTTCCTCTACGATCCGGCCGACTGGGCGAGCGAGCCGAACGCGCCCGACTACGACGCGCTGACCCACCGCGTGGCGTGGGAGATCGGGGTCATCAGTCCGAATGAGAGCGTCACGCTCGAGTTCCAGGGCCGCGTGCGTGCCGACGTCCGTTCGGGCACGCTGGTCACCAACCGCGCGACCGTGCAGTCGCGCGAGACCCAGCCGGTCGTTTCCAATGCCGTGGCGACGCTGGTGCAGTACCCCGACCTCGAGATCACGAAGAGGGCCAATTTGAGTTCCGCCGTTGTGGGTCAAGAGGTCGAGTACACGCTCGAGATCGCCAATCTGGCCGATGGTCCCACCGATTCGACCTGGGTCGTCGACCTCTTGCCGGTCGGCTTCGGCTATGTAACGGGTTCGACCGAGCTGACGATCGACGGCGACCTCGTCTCCACCGCCGATCCGGTCAACGGCAGCGGGGAGGGCTTCGATGCCGGCACCGAGTTGACCTGGGCGCTGGGCCGCTTGGGCGCCTATGCCGAGCTGACACTCGTCTATCGGGCGGCCGTGACCGGCGAGGCGGGCCCCGGCAAACACACCAACTATGCGCGCGCCTGTGGCGTGACCCCGCTCGGGGATGAGATCTGCACCGATCCGGCCGTGGCGGCGGTCGAGGTCACCGTGCCGGAGCTGACGATCACCAAGACGACCGCCGAGCGATCGGTCGAGATCGGCGACATCGTGCTCTATCGCATCGCGGTCCAGAGCAATTCGGTCGCCGAGGTCACGGCGCTTGAGATTCGCGACCAGTTGCCGGTCGGCTTCGAGCTGCTGCCCGGCAGCTCGGTGCTCAACGGCGAGCCGGTCGCCGACCCGCTGCTGTATGCCGACGGCTTGAGTGCGGGCCACGCGGATGGCCCGGCCGGCAAGCCGGCGGGGCGCAACGTGCTCGTCTGGCCGATCGGAACGCTGGCCGGCGAAGAGGAGCTCGAACTGACCTACGTCGCCGTTGTCGGTCTCAATGCGGGGGCCGGTGTGGCGCGCAATGTCGCCGAGGCGGTCGGACTCGATGCGGGCGGCGGCGCCGTCCTCGCCGGGCCGGCCGAGGCGCGGATCTTCGTGCTCGATGACGAGCTACCGGGCCGTCTGCGCGGGCGCGTGATCGTTGACTGCGACGACGATGGACGACCCGATGCACCGCAGGGGCGCACGCTGCGCTTCTCGCCGGGCGGAACGGTCGTCGACGAGCGCGGCGACGCCGTGGCCGGATTCGGGGGCGAAGCGCAGATCCCGCCCTACGCCGGTCTCGAAATCCTGGTCGAGGACGGGCGCCGCGTCGTCACCGATGAAAACGGCGAGTTCTTCTTCTACCCGCTCGAGTATGGCGATCACGCCGTCTACCTCGATCCGCGCAGCCTCGAGCCGGAGACTGCGATCCTGGGCGAGGACTCCCAGTTCTTCACCGTGCTCGAGGGCGGCGAGGCACGCGTCGAATTCCGCATCTGTCCGCCACCGCCGAAACAGGGCTCGCTCAGCCTGACCAAGGCGGTGACGCCCGATGAGGTGATGGCGATCAAGCGCGTGCTCGCGCCGGAGACGTACCTGATCGAGGGGATCCTGTTCGAGACCGGCAAGGCGCAGTTGCGGCCGGCGGCCGAGCGGGTACTCGCCGAGGCGGCCCAGCGCCTGCACGAGGATGCGAGCGCGACGGCGAGCATCGAGGGGCACACCGACATTCGTCCGATCCATACGGCCGAGTTCCCCGACAACTACGCCCTCTCGCAAGCGCGGGCAGCGGTCGTACGCGCCGCCTTGATCGAGCGCTACGACGTGGCGCCGGAGCGACTGGCGGCGCGGGGCTTCGGTCCCGACCGGCCGATTGCGCCGAACACCAACGCGCGCAACCTGAGTCTGAACCGGCGCACGGAAATCATCCTGCTCCCGTCCCTCGAAGAGCTTACGCCGGCAGCGCTCTTCGACCCGGCCGAGGTTTCCTTCGAGCTGGCGGTTGCCTACGAGGGCAGCTTCCCTCCGGGCGAGGGTTCCCTGCGGGCGGCGGCCCTGCTCGACGCGTTGCCGCGGGGGCTCGAGTACCTGCTCGGCAGCACGCGGGTCAATGGCAAGCGCGTCGCCGATCCGGAGCTGCTGCTGAGCGAGCTGAGCGCGGACGAAAGCGGCGCGGTCGTGGGCGAGCGGATTCTGAAGTGGGAGCTCGGCACGCTCTGGCCGGGCGATGTCGTGCGGATCGAATACCGCGCGGCGATCACCGACGTCCCGGGCGGCGCCACGTATGAAGCGGCGCCGGCGGCGGGCCCGCCGCGGACTCCGGAGGAGGTCGCGCGTCGCGTGGCGGTCGTCGACTCCCTCTTGCGCGATCCGGCCTTCCGCGACCATCGCCACCTGTGGGAGAACCGCGTCTGGTTCGAGGCGCAACGCCCCGACGGTCGGACGGTGGTCACGGAGGCGGCCGGCGCCGATCTCGAGCTTGCTTTCGAGCGCACCGTGCGTCCGGTCAAGATCGTCGTCAACGACATCTTCTTCGATACCGGCCGCGCTACCTTGCGTCCCGAGGCATTTGGCATCCTCGACCCGGCGGCGGAGCTGATCCGTTCGCGTCCGGGGGCCGAGGTGCGCATCGAGGGACATGCCGACCTGCGCCCGATCCGGACGCGAGAGTTCCCGTCGAACCAGGAGCTTTCGGAGGCGCGCGCCCGGGCGGTGCGCGACTACTTGGTCGAGGTCGAGAAGCTCAGCCCCGAGCGCTTCCGGTTCCGCGGTTTCGGGGCGCGGCGGCCGATTGCCGACAATGACACGGCCGCCGGTCGCCAGAAGAACCGGCGGGTCGAGATCATTATCTCGGGGGATGAATCGAGCGAACGCAGCTTCCGGCCTGTACCGCCCGGACGGCGTCCGGGGACGGTCCGAATCGAGTTGCGCTGAGATTCTCACCCGGTGCGTCGCGCGCCAGCGCAGATCCGAGACGCCTACCGCGTAACCGGCCGCCCGCCTGCCGTGGGCGGCCGGCGCGTCCATAGGCCCGCGCTTAGCGCCACGCCGGCGAGCGTCACGGCGCCGTAGAGCACGGTCGCCCAGCGGAAGTTCTCGGTGCCCCAGACGAAGCCGAAGGCGGCGGTCAGCGGTGGGTTGAGGTAGATGAAGGCGGCCACGGTCGAGGCGGGCAAGTAGCGGAGCGTCCAGAACCAGACCCCGAATCCGACGATCGTGCAGAGCAGGGCAAGATGGATCCAGGCCGCCCAACCGGTCGGCGTGAGCGCGGCGATGACCGCATACGATGCGCCGCCGCCACTCCCCAGGTAGAGCGCGAAGGGGAGGCTGCCGATCGCGGTGGCCGTGAACGTGACGAGCAACGGATCGCTGTGCCGCGTGAGCGCCTTGCCGATCGTCGTTGCCGCCGCCCAACTCAAGGGAGCAATCAGGACGACGGCGGCGTGGGGGACGTAGCCGGGTCCGAAGAGCGCCTGCTGGCTGCGCACCAAGAGGATCACGCCCGTGAAGGCGAGGCCCATCCCGCACAGCTTCGTCAGGCGGGCGCGCTCGCCCAGGAAGGCCAGCGCCAGCAGGAGGGCGAAGACGGGCGTCATCGCGATCAGCAAGCTCGCCGTCGCCGGTGGCACGCGCCCTTGGCCCCACATTAGCGGCAGGTTGTAGAGCGGCACCATGCAGAGCCCCATCAGGATGACGCGGGGGGCATGGTGGGCCAGCAGGCTCCGGGTATCGCGCCAGCGCACGAGGCAGTAGGCGAGGCAGAGGGGGAAGACCGGTCCGTAGCGCAAGGCGACTGCGGTCGCCGTGTCGAGGTCCAGCGCACGGCGGAAGTAGGCGATCGCATGAAACGAGTTCGACCAGATCAGGAAGACGCCGAACAGCGCGGCGAACAAGACCCAGGGCGCCACGGGGGCGGACGCAGCCCTCTCGACGTCCGGGGCCAAGGGGTGTCCGCGCCGCATGGCCGTGCCGGCGTTCGACCTACGCACCGCATCGCCAGCGCGTCGCACGGGCAGCCTCAAGCCCCGCGTGTCAGGCGATCGACGTCCTCGCGGCGACCGAAGACGATCATCCCGTCGCCGGGGGCCAGGACCGTGTCACGGACCGGAAGCAGGTAGCGGTGGGCGGAGGACCCGGCGGCGCGTTCGACGAGGATCACCTGGAGGCCGTAGGCCTGGCGCAAGCGCAGCTCCGCGAGCGGTCGCCCGCAGAGGTGGGGCGGCGCTTCGAGCTGGGCGAGGACGTACCCGCCGACCGTTTCCCACGTGCGGCGCGTCGCCGCGGTCCGCAGCCGCGCCGAGAGCGTGCCGGGCAGATCGACCTTGAGGATCTCCTGGTTGTAGGCGCGAATCACGTCTTGGCGCTTGATGGTGCCGATCGGTTGCCGGCCGGTGCCCGCCGGGAGCACCGGCAGTTCTTCGAACGTGCGTTTGCCGAACTGCTGCATCACCGTGTCGAGCGTGTCCTCTGTGCGCACGTAGATCACGGGACTCGTGGCGATATCCTCGGCGATGGCGAGCTGAGCGAGCTGCTCGCGGTGCGGCAGCGCGCGCCGCAGATCATCGATGCTGATCACCCCGGCCAGTTCATTCTGGTCATCGACGGTGAAGAACTCGTAGTGCGAGGACTCGACCATCCGGCGAAAGAGCTCCGCCAGCGGAGCGCCGCACGGGACCGTCTCGACGTCATGCTGCATCACGTCGCGCACTCTGATCTGGCGCAGAACGTTCACCTCTTGTCCGGCCTGCAAGTCGATCCCGCGGCGCATAAGCTTGATCGTGTAGATCGACTCGCGCCGCAGCCGCTGCGCGACGAGCGTGGCGATGATGCACGAGACCATCAGACCGAGGATCACCCGGTAGTCAGCGGTCATTTCGAAGATGATCAGGATCGCCGTGATCGGGGCGTGCGTCGCCGCCGCAACCATCGCGCCCATGCCGACGACGGCGTAGGCGCCGGGCGAGGCCATCGGGAAGGGGAAGGCGAGGCGGGCGAGGTGCCCGACGGTGCCGCCCAGGGCCGCGCCCATGAAGAGCGAGGGCGCGAAGACGCCCCCCGAACCGCCGGAGCCGAGCGTGAAGCTCGTCGCCAGGAGCTTGGCGGCGAGGACCGCGACCAGGATCCCCAGCCCCAGCTTGACCTCGAGCGCACCCTCGATCGTCTCGTAGCCGACGCCCATCACCTCGGGCAGCACGAGTCCGAGCGCGCCGATGCCGAGCCCGCCGAGGAGCGGCTTGATGAAATCGGGAACGCCCCGTAGGCGCTCGAACAACTCCTCGAACCCGTGTAGCGTTTGCACGAAGGCGACCCCAGCCACGCCGGCCAAGAGCCCGAGCAGGGCGTAGGTGATCATCTCGGCCGGATTGACCAAGGCATAATGCGGAATCTGAAACGCGAGCACGTCACCCAGGATCGAGCGGGCGACGACCGTGGCGGCGACCGAACTGATGACGACCGCGCCGAAGGCGTTCGCGCGGAACTCGCCCAGGATGACCTCGGCCGCGAAGAAGGCGCCGGCGATCGGGGCGTTGAAGGTCGCCGCCACACCAGCCGCCGCACCGCAGCCGACACAGGTGCGGATGCGGCGGCTCGAGAGGCGCAACACCTGTCCGACGGTCGAACCGATCGCGGAGCCGATCTGAACGATCGGCCCCTCGCGCCCGACCGAGCCGCCGGTCGCAATCGAGATCGCCGAAGCGAACGCCTTGGCGACGGCGACGATCGGACGAATCACCCCGCCCTGGCGGGCGACCGCGTTCATCACTTCCGGCACGCCGTGGCCGCGCGCCTCGGGAGCGAAGAACTTGACGATCAGTCCGACCAGAAGTCCGCCCGCGGCCGGTACACCGAGACGCACGTACCAGGCGCTGCGCGCGAACTTCGCCAGCGGATCGCCGCCGGCTCCCCAGGCGAGGTCCTGAAACGTCGTGATCAGCCACCGGAAGAAGACTGCGCCAAACCCGCCTGCCAGGCCGATGATCGTGGCGAGCAGAATCAGGCTCGTCCGCTCTCCCAGTCGGATGCGCAGCGAGCGCAGCGAACGCAGGGCGCCGGGGCCCGATGCCGGGCGACAGGCGCCGCTCGGGGGTGCGCCCGCTTCCGGCTCCAACGCGTCACTCATGCGCGCGCCAGATCCTCGAGCAGCGCGCAGGTGAAGTCGTAGACCTCTTTGACGCTGGCGATGTCGACGCGCTCGGCGGGCGAATGGGCGTCAACGATCTTGGGTCCGTAGGAGAGGATATCGAGGTCCGGGTACTTCTCGGTGAGGAGCCCGCATTCGAGCCCGGCATGGATCGCCTCGACCTGCGCCTCGTGACCGGCGAGCCGCTGGTAGACCCGCTTCGCGCGGGCGAGCAACTCGGACCCCAAGTTCGGCTTCCAGCCCGGGTAGCCGTTGCCGTGGGCGACGCTCGCTCCGGCCAGGCGGCCGGCGGCGCGGATGCTCGCGCTCACATCTTCCATCGCCGGCGCGTTCGAGGTGCGGCTCGCGCACGTCAGGCGCCACCCGTCGCCGAGGTCGTCGATCACGCCGACGTTGTTCGACGTCTCGACCAGCGTGGGGATGTCGACGTTCATTGCCAGCACGCCCTGTGGCAGGGTCAGGATCAAGTCGAGCAGGCGGGCGGAAGCCGTTTCGTCGGCGAAGCCACCCTCCGGCGCCTCGCTCGCCTGGAGCGTGACCTTGAAATCCGGCTCGATGCCAGCCACCTGCTCGGCGCACTCGCGCTCGACCCGGGCGATCGTCTCGCGCAGCGCGGGAACGCTCGCGGCCGGCACACTGAGCAGCGCCGTCGCTTCGCGGGGGATCGCATTGCGCTTGCTACCGCCCGCAACGAGGCCGAGTCGGAGGCCGCGCACGCCCTCCGCTTCGCGCGCCGCCGAGAGGAGACGGGCGAGGATGCGCAGGCTGTGGCCCCGGTTCTTGGCAATGTCCTGCCCCGAATGGCCCCCGAGCAGGCCCCCGACGCTCAGGCGCAGCGCTGTGCCGCTTGACGCCGTGCGCGGCGCCCGCAGCTCGAGCACGGAGTCCTGGCCGCCGGCGCAGCCGACGGTGAAGACGCCGAGCTCTTCGGAATCGAGGTTGATCAAGCGCGAGCCGCGCATGAAACCGGGGGCGATGTGCATCGCGCCGGTAAGACCCGTCTCCTCGTCGACCGTCATCAGTAGCTCGAGCGGGCCGTGAACCAGATCCTTCGCGTCGAGCAAGGCCAGGCCCATGCAGACGCCGATCCCATTGTCGGCGCCGAGCGTCGTGCCCCGGGCGCGGACCCACTCCCCGTCGATCACGGGGACGATCGGATCGCGCGCGAAATCGTGCTCCACGTCGCTGTTCTTCTCGCAGACCATGTCGACGTGACCCTGGAGGATGACCGTCGGCGCGTTTTCACAGCCGGGTGAGGCGGGGATCTCGACCAGCAGATTGCCGACGTCGTCCCGGCGTGTGGCGCACCCCTTCTCGCGGGCGAGTTCCTCGATCCAGGCGACCGCATCCGCTTCATGCTTCGAACAGCGCGGAATGCGCGAAAGCGCGACGAAATGGCGCCAGAGCGCGCGCGGTTCAAGCTCTTCGACCGGTGTCGACATCGTCTCATCCTTTCGTTGCGGGGATTCCCTGGCAACAGCCGCGGCTCGCGTGCGGGGTGAGCAGAGGCTGTCGCCCCGCGCCCGCTAGGCGACGGTCACCTCGGCATTGAGATAGACGTCCTGGATCGCGTTGAGCAACGCGACCCCTTCCGCCATCGGGCGCTGAAACGCCTTGCGGCCACTGATCAGTCCCATTCCGCCGGCCCGCTTGTTGATCACCGCCGTGCGCACCGCCTGGGCCAGGTCGTTCTGGCCCGAGGAACCGCCCGAGTTGATCAGCCCGGCGCGACCCATGTAGTTGTTGATCACCTGCACCCGCGTCAGGTCAATCGGGTGGTCGGAGCTCAGCTCGGTGTACATCTCCTCGCGGAACTTGCCGAAGCTCTGCTGGCCCGCGTTCATCGCCTTGTAGCCGCCGTCCTGGGTCGGCTGCTTCTGCTTGACGATGTCGGCCTCGATCGTCACACCAAGGTGGTTGGCCTGTCCGGTCAAGTCGGCGCTCGTGTGATGGTCGACTCCATCGACCTTGAAAGCGGAATTGCGCAGGTAGCACCAGAGCACCGTCACCAGACCGAGCTCGTGTGCCAGCTGAAAGGCCTCGCTGACCTCGATGATTTGGCGATCGCTCTCCTCGGAGCCGAAGTAGATCGTCGCTCCGACCGCAGCGGCGCCGAGATCGTAGGCCTGGTCGACCTGGGCGAAGAGGATCTGATCGTAGCTGTTCGGATAGGAGAGCAACTCGTTGTGGTTGAGCTTGACGATGAACGGGATCCGGTGGGCGTACTTACGCGATACCGCGCCCAGCACGCCGAGGGTCGAGGCGACGCCGTTGCAACCGCCCTCGATTGCCAGACGGACGATGTTCTCCGGATCGAAGTAGGCGGGATTGGGGGCGAAGCTCGCGCCGGCGGAATGTTCGATGCCCTGATCAACCGGGAGGAAGGAGACATAGCCAGTGCCGGCCAGGCGCCCGTGACTGAAGAGGGCTTGCAGATTGCGCAGCACCTGTGGCGAACGGTCGCTGTCCTTCCAGACACGCTCGACGAAATCGGGTCCCGGCAGGTGGAGCTGCTCCTTGGGAACCGTGCGGCATGCGTGTTGGAGCAAGCTATCGGATTCGTTGCCAAGCAGTTCTATGATCTGATCGATCGATTTCATGGCGCGTCTCTCCTTCGCTAGGGGACCGTCCTCAGGGGACCATCCGGATGGGACCATCCTTGCCTCGGGACTGGTGATGGGGCAGTCTATCGAAAGTGCGCCGGTCCCGCAAGCGCAGCGCGGATGGCGCAATTGGGCCAGCCGCTTCCCAGGCTTTCCCGTAAGACATTGAATGGCAAAGATTTATGATCTTGTTCCGAGCTCAAGATCGCCATTCGGGAGACCGATGCTAGAAACGGACGTGCCGCGCGCGTCGTACGCGCACAGCCCGTCTCCAAGCGCACGGCCGACAGCAGAGCACCTCGCCTGATCACACCCCGGATTCTGCCGCTGCGTCGAGTGATGCCGAACACTGGGGGTGAGCATGGTCTCGTGGCGTAGCTTGCGAATCGATCGATCCTACCGTCCCACTCTCTTGCGCGCGGCGGGCATGGCGCTGGGTCTGGCCGCCCTGATCTCGATCTGTGTCAGCAGCTTCTCGGGCTGCGGCTCGGACGGAAATTCCGAATCGGCGCCGGCCGAGTGCGCCGTCACCCTTGCCCGGCCCAACGGCGGGGAGGTCTGGACGGCCGGCGATTCGGCTACCGTGCTGTGGACTTCGACTGGCACGTGCGGCGACTCGGTTCGCATTCATCTGCTGCAGGACGGCGATTCCTGCCTGGCGCTGGCGAGCGCGACGGCCGATGACGGCTCCTGGCGCTGGCTGGTCGCCGGCTGTCGGGCCGGATCGACGGGGTACGCGGTCGAGGTGACCGACCTCGAGAGCGGCCGCGCCGACCGCAGCGACTCGACCTTCACGATCCGCGCGGCGGAGGCAGTGCCCTGTGTACCGCTCGTACTTGCCCCGAACGGCGGGGAGTCATGGCAAGCCGGCCAGAGCGTTTCGCTGCGCTGGAGCTACAGCGGCAGCTGTGGCGCATGGCTCGACCTCTACCTGCTGCGCAACGGGATGCCGTGTGACACGATTGCCCGCGTCGCCGCCGACGCGGGAAGCTACCGCTGGACGTGTACTCAGTGCGGCGGCGCCACGGGCGGCTACGCCCTGCGCGTCCAGGATGCCGCTTCCGGCAACTTCGACGACAGCGATGCCCCGTTCGACATCGCCGCGGCACCCGAGCCGTGCCAGCTGACCTTGCTGCAGCCGAATGGGGGCACGGACCACACTCTCGGTGACGCCGTCTCGATCGCCTGGACGGCGACTCCCAATTGCGCCGACTCGGTGCGCTTGACCCTCGAACGCAACGGCACGGTCTGCGACACGATTGCCCGCAGCACGGACAATGACGGAATCCACACCTGGAGCGCGGCCGGCTGCGACACCTTCACGTCCGGGTACCGGATCCGCGTCAGTGAGCTTTCCGGGTCCGGGACCGACGCCAGCGACAGCGCCTTTGGGATCGTTCCCGAGCCGGCCGAGTGTGAGCTCGCGCTGCTCGCCCCCAACGGCGGCGAAGCCTACACGGAGGGTGATCCGATGACACTCTCCTGGAACGCCAGCGAGGCGTGTGGCGGCCAGGTCCGACTCGAGCTGTGGCGCGCCGGAGCGGTCTGCGACACGATCGTCGCGTCAACCGACAATGACGGCGCCCATGCCTGGAACGCCGTCCGCTGCGCGAGTGCGAGCGACGGCTACCAGATCCGGGTCGTCGCCCTGGAGACCGGCGACGGGGACCTTTCCGACGCCGCCTTCACGATTGCTCCTTCGCCCGTCTGCACGCTTCAGCTCCTGGCCCCGAACGGCGGCGGGTTCTACTGCGCGGACGGCGAGCTCGAGATCGAATGGGACGCCAGCGCCGCCTGCGGCGATCAGGTGCGGATCGAGCTGCTCCGCATGGGCAGCCCGTGCGACACGATCGCCGCCACCGCCGCCAACAACGGGAGCTTCAACTGGACCGTGGCGCGCTGCGGAGCCGAGAGCGACGGCTACAAGATCCGCGTCACGGACCTCGACGCCGGCGTGAGCGATCAGAGCGACGGCAGCTTCGGGGTTTTCAGCGACTGCGCCCTGGCATGGGAGTCGCCCACCGGCGGCGAGGTCTACTGCGTCGGCGACGCCGTCGCGCTCGGTTGGTCCCAGGGACCCTGCTGCGCAAGCACCGTGCGCATCGAGCTGCTGCTGAGTGGAACGGTCTGCGACACGCTCTTCGCCGCGGCGGCGAATGACGGCGCCGAGAGCTGGGCCGCCGCGCGCTGCGGCGGTGCGAGTGGGCCGTACCGGCTGCGGCTCGTCGACGAAGCGACCGGTGCCAACGCCACCAGCAGCGGGACCTTCCAGATCTTCGACTGCTCGGTCGAATGCGACTTGGCAGTGACCATGCCCAACGGCGGCGAGGCGCTCCCGCTGGGCGAGGCGGCGCTCCTGACCTGGACCGCGGCCGCAGTCTGCGGCGACGAGGTGCGCATCGAGCTGCTCCATCTCGGCGCCGCCTGCGACACGCTGGCGGCGGCGACGCTCAATGACGGCAGCTTTGAGTGGACCGCTGCGCGTTGCGGCGCGGACAGCAGTGACTACGCGATTCGCGTGACCGATCTCGACTCCGGGGTGAGTGACACGAGCGATGGGACCTTTTCGATTCCGACGCCGGTCGCACCCTGCGAGATCACGGTGACCTATCCCACGGCGGGCGACTCGCTATGCGTCGGCGCTGGGCCGGCGGTGACCTGGACGACCTCCGGGGACTGCGGCGAGTGGGTCAAGATCGAACTGCTGCGCGACGGCGCAGTGTGCGCCACGATTGACGGCACGACGCTCAACGACGGGGAACGTGGCTGGCTCGTGGCGCAGTGCGACGGAGAGCGTGATGGGTACCAGATGCGGGTCACCGATCTCGACGGCGGAAGCTCCGGTCAGTCGGGAGCATTCACGATCCTGCCCGGCTGTAGCCTCGAGTTCACCAGCCCGGTCGGCGGAGAGTCGCTCTGCCCCGGGCAGTCGCTCGCGGTCAGCTGGGATGCCTCTGCCTGCTGCGGCGACAGCCTCTCCCTGCGCCTGTTCCGCAATGACTCATTCTGCCTGATGATCGATCCCGCCCTTCCCAACACCGGAGACTACAGCTGGAACGTCGTCTCCTGTGCCGCGCAGACCGAGGGCTACACGCTCGTGCTCCACGACGAGACAACGGGGACGACGACAACGAGTGCCGCATTCACGATCGAGGACTGCGAGGTCGCGCTGCTGGCGCCCGCTGGGGGCGAAACCTACTGCATCGGAGACCCGGTCACGATCGAATGGGAGCTCCTCGGCTGCTGCGACGACAGCGTCCGCCTCGAACTCCTGCGCCAGGGCGTCGTCTGCGATACGATCGCGCTCGCGACGGAGAACGACGCGAGCTACACGTGGACCGCGGCGCAGTGCGCTGGCGCCGCACCCGGCTACCGGGTGCGCGTCGTCAACCCGAGCACGGGGCAGTTCGACGACAGCGACGGGCCTTTCACGATCCATCCCTCCTGCGCCGTCTCCCTGATCTACCCCAACGGCGGCGAGGCGCTGTGCGAGGGTTCGAGTGCAACCCTCGCCTGGAACAGCGGTGCCTGCTGCGGCGAAGAGGTGACGATCGAACTCCTGCGCACCGGCCTCGTTTGCGCCACGATCGCCGACCCGACCGAGAACGACGGCAGCTTCGAGTGGGACGTCGCTCGCTGCGGGGTCGAGACGAGCAACTACCGCATCCGCATCACCGAGAGCGGCAGTGACTTCGTCGCCGAGAGCGCGGCGGACTTTTCGATCGAGCCGCCGTGCGAGGTGATCGTCAGTTCTCCCTCCGGCGGCGAATTCTATAGCCTCGGCGAGGCGGTGACCTTGACCTGGACGCGCAGCGCATGCTGCGGGAATGAGGTGTCGCTGGAGTTGGTGCGCGACGGTTCCGTCTGCCATGAGATCAGCGCGGCGACGGACAATGACGGGGAGTTCATCTGGAACGCGCTGCAGTGCGCCGGAGAGACGGACGACTACAAGGTCCGGGTCACCGATCTCGATTCCGGTGCGACCGACGAGAGCCATGCCTTCCAGATCCTCGCGGCCAACGCACTGGTCGTCTGCGGCGACGGGAGTGGTGACCACACGACGATCCAGGACGCGATCAATGCGGCCGGCGACGGCTGGACGATCTTCCTCTGCGACGGCACCCACAGCGGACCGGGGAACCGAGGTCTCGATTTCGACGGGCGCGACATGACGCTGCGCTCGCTGAGTGGGGACCCGGAAGCGTGCATCATCGATTGCGATGGATCGATCGTCGATCCGCATCGGGTCGCCTACATCCAGGCTGGGGAAACGGTGAGCATCCGGGATCTGACCCTGACGGATGGTCAGGCCGTCAGCTTCGGCGGCGCGCTCCGTGTCGCCGGCGGCTCGCAGGTTACGCTCACCAACTGCCACGTCACCGCCAGTGGGTGCGGCAGCTGGGGGGGCGGCGTCTACGTCTCGGGCAACTCGGTCCTCGTCTGCGAGGCGTGCCGCTTCGAAGAGAACTCCGCTCCCTACGGGGCGGGCTTGGGCTGCAGCAGCAGCGACGTGACCCTTGCGGACTGCACGATCGCAAGCAACTGGGCGACTGCGGGGGGTGGGGCCTACATCTCGAGCTGCACGGCCGACCTCGACGACACGCAGTTCTCCCAGAATGTGGCGCTGCAGGGAGCGGGGCTGATGCTCACCCATAGCGATCCGCCGGTCACGAACTGCACCTTCAGCGAGAACCAGGCGACGACGCCGATCGCGGCGCCGCGCTTCGCCCGGGGGGCGCTGCCGCCTGAGGCTCCGGAACCACTCGGCACGGATGCGGACGAGCACGGCGGGGGCGTGCTCGTCTGGGATAGCCAGGCCACTTTCACGGGCTGCCAATTCGAGAGCAATGGGGCGGCGACCTCCGGCGCCGGGCTCGCCTGCTTCGAAGCCTCGTCGCCCACGTTGTCGGACTGTGACTTCACGACGAACGAAGCGCTCTACGGCGGGGGCGGGGTCTTCGCCGACACCGATTGCAACCCTAGCTTCACAAGCTGCGACTTCAGCGAGAACACGGCCGAAATCGGCGGCGCGCTCTATCATGGCGAGTCGGGTCCGAGCCTGACCGATTGCACGTTCACCGCCAACGTCGCGGCCGCATCGGGAGGCGCGATCTACACCATCCTGAGCCCATCGCTCAGCTGCACGAACTGCCTCTTCGAACAGAACAGCGCCGAGAGTGCCGGGGCGGTGCTCGCCTTCATCTCGGACGCGGAGTACATCGGCTGCACGTTCCGCGGAAATTCGGCCGCTACGATCGGGGGCGCCGCGGTGGCGTCGATCTCGATGAACGCGATCCTCTACGAGGACTGCGATTTCGAAGACAATGTCGCCATGTCGGCCGGCGGACTGCTGGCCCAGGCGGGCGAGGTGACCGTCGACCGGTGCAACTTCACCGAGAATTCCGGCGGCTATCCGCTCGCTCGACCCGCGGTGCGCGCGCCCAACTGGGCGGCCGGGGCGTCGCGCTACGCGCTGCCCGCCGAGCCGCCCCAGCGATCGTTCCCCGACCTCGTCGGCGGCGGCATGGTCTGCGATGGTGCCAACGTCGAAGTGCTGACGAGTGACTTCCATATGAACGTCGCCACCTACGGCGGCGGGTTCTACGCCGCGGGCGGCGAGCCGATCTTCAACAACGTGGAGTTCTCGGAGAACAGCGCCGTCAATGGGGGTGGGATCTACTCCTCGGGAACCGAGCTCTCGATCGAGGATTGCAGCTTCACTTACAACCTCGCCGATTCGTGCGGAGCGGGTCTCGCGCTGTATGCGGGCGCGGCCGCAGGTGTGGCGGAAACCCAATTCCAAGGTAACGCGGCGACGCACTATGGCGGCGGCATCTGCAGCCGCGATGTGTCGCCGACCAGCATCTGGTTCACCGACTTCTACAGCAACAGCGCCGGCCAGGGAGGCGCGCTCTACGCCGACAATGACAGCGATCCCGCCTTCGTGGCCTGCACGATCGCCGAGAACAGCGCCACCGACCGCGGGGCCGGTCTCTGCTGCACCGATGGTTCCGCGCCCGGATTGCTCGCCTGCACGCTGCGCGACAACACGTGCGGATCGACCGGGGGGGCGATCTTCGCTTCTTACTCGTCGTCCCCGACGCTGACCTCTTGCTCGGTCAGCGGAAACAGCGCGACCTACGGTGCCGGCCTGCATAGCATCTACGAGAGCGATCCGCAGTTGTCGGGTGTGATCTTCTATCAGAATGTGGCCCTGTCGCAGGGCGGCGTGCTCTATCTGTACAGCGCGAGCGATGCCACGCTCGGTACCTGCACGCTGTGCGAAAACAGCGCCGGCAGCCGCGGTTCCGCGGCCAGCGTGCTCAGCGGCTCGAGCGTCACGTTGACCGAGTGCATTTTGTCGCACGCCGCCAGCGGTGCGCCCGTCTACTGCGACGGAACGAGCTCGGCGACCGCCGCGTGCAGCGATGTCTACGGCAACGCCGACGGCGACTACGTCGAGGGCCTCAGCGGCCAGCTCGGGATCGACGGCAACATCTCCCTGGATCCGCTCTACTGCGATCGTCCGGCGGGCGACCTCGACCTGGAGGCGCTCTCCCCCTGCTGCACGGCCGGCTGCGGGACGATGGGGGCGGGGTCATGTGGTTGTGACTAGCAGGGAGCGTGCGGCTGTGACCGGAAAGCGCGCGGCGGCAATCAGGGAAAGGGCCGCGCACGGCGCATTGCCAGGAGCCGTCTGCGGCGGCGGCTCCTGGCGGGCGCGGCGCTAAGCCGGGCGGGCGGGGGTGGCGATGGGGCGCGCAAGACCGCGCTAATCGATTACGATCAGCTTGCCGGTCGCTGTTTCGCCGGCGCCGCTGAGCCGCAACAGGTAGAGCCCCGGAGCGACTCGCCGACCGTCGTCATCTCGTCCGTCCCACTGCAAGGTTCCGTGCGCCGCCTGCGCGGCACTCGTGATGCGCCGCAGGCGACGGCCGCTCGGGTCGATGATGTCAAGCGTCGGCTGGGCGGCCGCCGGGAGCCGGTAACGAATCGTCGTCTCCGCGCCGCCGACCAGGGGATTCGGTCCGGCGGCGACCGCGGCGCGGGTGAGCGTGGGGTCCCCTCCGGCCACGCGCGAGGGCGCACCGAGTCCCGTCAGCTCGACGTCGTCGATGTACCAGCCTTCCCCGCCGGCCGCGCCGTCGCTGCCGAAGCGGAAGCGGAAGCGGGCGCTTCCGCTGTACGCGCCGAGATCGACGGTGACGAGCTCCCAGTCGTGCGTACCGGAGAAGATCGGCGTTCCGGCCGGGAAGGGGCCCGGCGTGCCGCCCGCGCGGCAGACGTGCGAGTATCCGCCTGCGGGCGTCAGCTGCACCCACGGCCCGCCGTCGACAGCGATCTCGAGCAGACCGCCGTCGTAGGCTTGGCCGGGATAGGCGCCGCTCTCTTCGGCGTCGATCCAATGCCAGAAGGTGAGCTGGCTCTGCAAGGCGAGCTCGATCTCGGGCGTCTCGAGTCCGGCGTCGAGCAGGCCCGCGTATTCTCCCGCCCCGCTCGCGCCGCACTTCCAGCTCGTCGCGCCGCCGGCGGTGTGATTGCGGGCGCCGGAGAGGTGCCACTGATCGACGAAGCCGGGCGTCACGACCGCGTGCGTCCAGCCGGGCGCACCGGACTCGAACGCGTCGGCGAAGAGCGTCGTCTCTTGCGCCACCTGGAAGGCGTAGAGCTCGGCGGGCGCGGCCGGCGGATCGGTCGCCTGGTTGGCGCCCGGATCACGCGCCAGAACGTAGTACTCGACATAGGAGTCGTACGGCTGCCCCGGAATCGCGGCCGTGTAGCCGTCGCCGCCCTGGGGGGTGAGAGTAAGATCGATGAACCCGCCGCCGCCGACCCGGTAGCGTAGCGTCGCTTCCGCGAGGCCACTCGCGTCGGCGATTTCCGTCTCGACCGGGTAGGGACCGGTCGGATCGCTCGTGCTCGCCAGTTCCGTCGTGCCGCTGATCGCGGGCGGGACGATGTCGGTCAGCGCGAAATCGACCTCGGTTGTCTCCCCAATCTCGATCGGAACCGCTACCAACGAATCCGGTGCAAAGCTCGCGTGGGAGGCGCGCACGGTGTAGCTGCCCGGGGCCACGTAGCCGATGAAGCCACCGTCGGCGCCGGTGACGAACGTCGGGCCGCCGGGCAGGACGGAGACGGTTGCCTCGCGTAGCGGCGTGCCTCCGGTGGTCGCGTTCGTCACCGTGCCGGCGAGCACGCCCTGCTGTGGATCACTCGGCTCGAGCTCAATCGCGACCTCTGTCGGCGTCGTGCCGCCCGTCGTGACCGGGATCTCCTGCGTCACGTAACCGTCGGCGCTGACGACGAGCGTGATCGTGCTCACCGCCTCGGGGCGCATGCGGCAGAAGAAGCCGGTCGCCGCCTCGGTTTCGATGTCGTAGAGCTCACCGCCGCCATAGACCTCATGGACCTCGGGAATGTGGATTGTCGCTGCGAGCGGGATCCCGATCTGGGCGTCGGTCACCGTGCCGCGCACCGAGGCGCCATGCAGACGCTCGGCGAGCCAGATGCTGCCGGGCAGGAGCTGGGCGACCTCGGCCTCCATCTGAGCTCCGGTCGGAATGAACGTCGTCGCCGTCTCGACCGTGAAGGAGACGCCGCCTGTCCGCCCGTAGACCCAGTCCTTGGAGGAGCCGTTGGCGGTGGTCGACTGCTGGGAGCTGTACCCGACCCGGCTCGCATATTCGCCGGCGATAGCGGTCACGACCGGCTCCGGCTGCACGCCGTAGCCGAACGGGTAGAGGACCACCTCGCCATAGCTGTGGTAGCTCGGGTTGATCGCCGGCCGTTGCGCCAGCTGCAGATCGCGCATCGAGGCGACCTCGTGTGCACTCCAGGCGTAGGGGCCTCCGTATGTCTGGCTACTCCAGTCGCCGCCGTCCCAGTGCCAGTCGTAGTTGCGGTTGGGGTCGATGCCCTCATTCGTGTCGACCAGATGGTCCTCGTCGTGGTCCCACAGCGTCTTGCGCCACCAGGGGTCGACGTCTTCCACCCACTGGTGGCCATCGGGGTTGACCATCGGGACGCACCAGATCTCGCTTTCGTTGACCAGCGTCGTGACTACCGGATCGCCGCCGTAGTTCTCGCAGAAGTGGCGGGCGACGGCGAGAACGATCTCGGTACTGACCGGCTCGCGCGCATGGTGGCGGCCGTCGTAGACGATGCATGGTTCCGCTTCATCCTGGTCCGGATGGTCGGAGATGCGCACCGCCCAGAGGTCGTACTCCTGATCGTAGTTGGTCCACCAGTAGTGGCGGCTGAGCGCGTCGCCGACGTCGTAGAACGCACAAATCTGGGGGTAGGTTGCGGCGAGCGCTTCCAGCTCGGCGCGCATTTCGGCATAGGTGTGGTATTCGGGGTCGAGGTTCCCCTCCCGCTGGTCCCCCCGGGCGCCGGGGAAGAGATCGCGCTCGAGCGCTTCCCAGGTCCAGCCCTGGGTGGCGAGGCGTTCGAGGTCGCGCGGCGAGGCGAGCAGCTCGACGCCCCGCGCGGTGACGCCGGCGACATCGTACCCGGCCGCCTCGAGGGCGGGAACGAGGCTGCGGTCCGTGCCCGGCAGGCGCACCGCGGTCGGCTCCAAGGCCTGAGCGGCGGGCAGGCCGAGCCCGACGAGCAGCAATCCGAAAGTGGCCAGCCACAGGCGGCGGCGAGGGGGGCGAGTCTCGAGCGAGGGGCGCGCGTGGCGCCCGGCGATGCGCAGATCCATCCCAGCTCCTTCCCGACGAGTCTTCAGGCGAACCGCGAAGCGCGGTCCGCAGCGGCAGTCGATGAACCACACTGATGATAGCACGCCGTGGGCCGGAAAATGCACCAGGGGGTGGTGCCCGGCCCCAGGTGGCGCGCGAAGCGGTCGGCCAGGGCCTGCAGGCAGGCCGCCTCCGCCCGGCGCCCGGCGGCGCCGGATCGACGGCTCGGGGTGGGGGGCGGGATCGGGGGAAGGATCGTGAGTGCCTGGCGCATCCAGCCGGTGCGCTGGGCGAGCACCGGCACGATCGGCCGCCCGCTCCATCGCGACAAGCGTGCCGGTCCCGCGGCGACGCGCATCCAGCCCGCGCCCCAGCGCACGGTGACGCCGCGGCCGGTCTGGCCGCCGTCGAAGAGCAGTCCCACCAGGTCTCCGGCCGCCAGTGCGCGCGCCAACTGCCGCGGCGGGGAGCCGGACGGAAGGAGGTGAATCCCCCGCCGCAGCTTGTGCCGCACGAGCCACGGATGGAGGCGGGGGTGGAGCTGTATGTCCGCGGGGGCGACCAGACGGCGCCCCAGCCGCCGGGCGAGATAGGCGGCGTGCTCCCAATTGCCCGTGTGGAGGCCGACGAGGATGAAACCGGCGCCGTCGTCCAGGAGCGGCCGGAGCGCCTGCGCGCCGGATAGCTCGAGGCGCGCCGCCAGATCACGCGGCGACCGGCGCAGCCCGCAGAGGAGCTCGAGCAGCGTCACCCCATACGCCCGAAACGCCCGCCGCACCGCGGTCCGATCGGCCGGGAAGCCGCCCGCGGCCAGATTCGCCTCTACCGCACGGGCTTCGCCCGGTCGCAGCCAGCGGCGGAGATCCCCGAGCGTCGACCCCGCCGCGAGGCGGACGGCATCGTGCGCGTTTTCCATCGACCTGTGGTGCCTCCGCGTTTCGCGTCGGGCGGCCCGTTTTCCGTCGCCGTGCGGGGCGAGCGCGCACGGGTGGCCTTGCGCCTCGACCTCACCCTTCGCTAAGGTCGCCGGACGCTTCCTGGGAACCGGAGCGACGAGTGCCCGGTATCCCGACCCTTACGGTGGGACCTTTGACCAGGAGAACGTCATGACCGAACGCATGCAAGTCTATCGTTGTGAGGTCTGTGGGAACATCGTTTCGATCTTGCATCCCGGTGCCGGCGAGCTCGTCTGCTGCCAGCAGCCGATGAAGCTCCTCGAGGAGAACCGTACCGACGCCGCCACCGAGAAGCACGTGCCCGTGATCTCGCGCGAGAGCCAGGGGGTTCGGGTCAAGGTTGGAGATGTTCCTCACCCGATGGAGCCCCAGCACTTCATCGAGTGGATCGAACTGACGGCCGGCGGCACGACCTACCGCCGCTTCCTCGAGCCGGGCGCCGCGCCGGAGGCGCTCTTCCCGCCGCTCGAGGGTGAGCTGCACGCTCGCGAGTACTGCAATCTCCACGGCCTGTGGCGCGCCGACGCCTGAGCCGCGACGCGCCCCCGGGCGCGGCTGCGCCGGGGGACGGGACGGAGAGGGGAAAAGGAGGATCGTGATGGACGAAGCCGTGACACGGATGACAGAGGGCTTGCGCAAGGCGATGCAGGCCGAACATGAGGGTCGCCACTTCTACCTGATGGCGGCTCAGACGACGCAGGACAACCAGGGGCGCGACACGTTTCAGCGGCTGGCCGACGAGGAGCTCGACCACTACAACTTCCTCAAGGCGCAGTACAGCGCGCTGAACGAGACGGGCAAGATCGATCCCCAGGTGAAGCTCGGACCGAAGAAGTTCACCGGCGAACACCCGATCTTCTCCCCGGAGCTGAAGCAGCGGATCGGGGGGGCGCACTACGAGATGACGGCGCTCTCGATCGGGATCCAGCTCGAGCTGTCGGCGGTGCAGTTCTATCGCGCCGAAGCGGAGGCGGCCAGCGATCCGAACGTGACGGCGTTCTACGAGGAGCTCGCCACCTGGGAGCTCGGGCATCTGAACGCACTGCAAAAGGAGGTCGACGCGCTCAAGGAGGACTACTGGCACGAAGCCAAATTCGAGCCGTTCTAGGGGTCTAGGGGGCGCCGCCTGGCGTTCGACCCGCGCACCGCGCACGCAAACCGGGGGGCACCCGCTACGGGGTGCCAGTCTAGGGATCACTGTTCAGAGAGGAGATCAGCATGTTGGGCCAGAAGATGCAGGATGCGATCAACCGCCAGATTGGCGAGGAGTTCAACTCCGCCTACCTCTACCTGTCGATGGCGGCCTACTTCGAGTCGATCGGCCTGCCCGGGATGGCGACCTGGATGCAGGCGCAGGCGACCGAGGAGGTCGGCCATGGCATGAAGTTCTTCGCCCATATCAACGAACGCGGCGGACGGGTCGAATTGCCGGCGATCGACAAGCCGCAGGTCGAGTGGAAGTCGCCGCTCGAGGCCTTCAAGGCGGCCTTGGAGCATGAGAAGTACATCACCGACAAGATCCACAGCCTCGTCGATCTCGCCCACCAGGAGAAGGACCATGCGGCCGGGATCATGCTCCAGTGGTTCGTGACCGAGCAGGTCGAGGAAGAGGACAGCGCGCAGACGATCGTCGACACGCTCGAGCGGATTGGGGATGCCGGACATGGGTTGATCATGCTCGATCGCGAGCTGGGTCGCCGGCCCGCGCCCGCGGGGGCCGCGGGCGGAGCCGAGTAATGGCGGACGTCTACGACGCGGGAGAGATTCTCGCGATCGCCGAACGGATCGAAGAGAACGGCGTGCGCTACTACGAACGCGCCGCCGAGATCGTGCTCGATCCCAAGGCGCAGGAGATGTTGCTGTCGCTGGCCGACATGGAGCGCGAACACGCCCGCACCTTCGCCGCCATGCGGCGCGAGCATGCCGAGCGGGAGGCGCCGCCGTCGGCCGCGGCGCCTGACTCCGATGCGGTCAAGTACCTGCGTTCGATTGCCGATGGCTTTCTCTTCCAGCCGAGCGAGGACCCGGCGGAGGCGCTCGATGAGCGGATCGCCGTGCGCGAAGTGCTGCGCCGCGCGATCACAGCGGAAAAGGAGTCGATCGCCCTCTACGTCGGTCTCCGGGAAGCGGTGGCGAGCGACGCCGACCGCCACCGCGTCGAGCGGATCATCCGCGAGGAGATGGGGCATGCGGCGATGCTGAGCGACTGGCTGGCGTCGCAGGGGGACTAGCCGCGCGCCGCGGGCCGGAGGGCGGCGGGGGTAGCGGCGCGTTCCAGCGGATCATCTGTCCGAGGGGGGCGACAGCGGGGTCGGCATCCCGAGCTGTTTCTCGCGCCGCGTGGTGAAGAGCCGCCGGCCGACACGGCGCATCAGCTCGATGAAGGTCTGCGGCCGCAGGAGCAGGAATCCGTAGCGTTGCAGGAAGACGCGCGGGTGGTGGAGCGCCGGCCGCAGATACTGGAGCGTCCAGTTCTTGTTGACGAGCGCCGTGATCTGATCGGCGGTGAATTCCTCGGTCGAGATTCGTCCCCGGGTCGAGGAGTTCTGCGTGAAGTCGAAATCCTCTGGAATGTAGCCCTTCTGCTTGCAGACCTCGTACGCCTCGGTCCCCGGCAAGGGGAAGAAGGCAAAGAGGTTGGCCGCCTCGAGCTTGAGCCGCTTGACGAAGGCGATCGTCTCGCGAATCTGCGCCATCGTCTCACCCGGCATGCCGATCATGAAGAAGGCGTTGTGGCGGATGTTCGCCTTCTGCACCAGGCTGACCTTCTCGACCGCATGCTCCAGCTTCAGCGGTTTGTGCATCAGCTTGCTCAAGACTTCCTGCGAGCCGGACTCGAAGGCGAGGACGATTTCGCTCACGCCGGAGCGCTTCATCAAGTCGAGCAATTCTTCGTCCAGGGTCCAGATCGCCAGACCGTTCGGCGCACTCCAACGGATCTTGTAGCCCCGTTCGATGATGCCGCGCAGAATCGCCTTGGCGCGCGGCACATCGGCGGTGAAATTGTCGTCCTCGATGTGGAACTCCTCGACACCGTGGCGCGCGATGCACTCCCCGATCTCGTCGAGGACGTTTTCCGGGCTGCGATTGCGCAGCTGTTTCTGGACGCCCCAGAAGATGGTCGAGGAACAGAAGGTGCAGCGCGCGGGGCAGCCGCGGCCGGTGAAGAGCGAGGTGTTCGCCCGCCGACGCGAGAAGACGATGTGCGGAATGTTGATCTGCGCGTAGCGCTCCATCGGCATCAGATCGCGCGCGGGGAAGGGAATCCGGTCGACGTCGAGAATCGCCGTCTGCGGCGGCTGAATGCGCAGCTTGCCCCCGCTGCGGTAGGCGAGTCCGTCGATCGCCTCCAGATCGGGACGCTCGCGATTTAGCTGCGCCAGCAGGCGGCGCAAACGCTCCTCGCCTTCGCTCAGGACGATGAAGTCGATCGCCGCGCCGGCCGGTCGGGCGAAGCACTCCGCGGTGAGAAACGTCGGGTGGTTGCCGCCGACGATCGTGACGATCCCGGGATCGATGCGTTTGACGAGGGCGACGATCTCCTCGACGACCGGGTAGGTCGGCGAGAAAGGGCATGAGACGCCGACCGCGTCGGGGGCGTAGGCGCGGATGCGTTCGGCGATCGCGTCGAGCGACAGCCCATAGCGAAAGAAGCCGTTGACGTCATCCTCATCGTGCTCGTAGCCCTCGGCCGCGGCGTCGAGCACGCGCACGTCGTAATCGGAGCGGATGTACCCGGCCAGATAGCTGACGCCGAGCGGCATCTGACAGAACTTGAGCGATTCGCGCGCGATCCGAATCGGAGGGTAGATCAAGAGCACGCGCCGGATCGGGCGCCGCGGGCGCGCCGGCGCGGTCGGCGATACTGTCATGGCCCTCTCCTCGGATCGACCCTCTGGCCGGCTGGTGGCCCACATGGGTTCAATGCATGACCTCCCAGTATACCAGATCGACCGCTGCCGGACGAAGTCGACCCCGGGGGCTCCGGCCGCGCTTGCCGATCGCAACACGGCTTCGCTACAATGAGCGGATCTAATTCGCATTTGGGGCGCGACCGCTCGCTTCGCTGGCGAGATGCGCTCCATGTGCGACAGGGGAGGTTGGCGAGTAGATCATGCACATTGCATTTGGCATCGCGCAACTGCGCTTCTCCATTCCGCTTGGACCGGCCTACGTCGCCGCCGCTCTGCGTCGGGCGGGACACCGCGTCTCCGTCTTCGTCTTCGGGCGGCACCCCGAGCGGGCCGTGGCGCAATTGTGCGGCGATCCGCCCGACCTCGTCGCCTATAGCGTGCTCAGTGGTGAGCAGAGCGGCTATCTCGGCTTCCACCGTCGGCTGCGCGCCGCGCTGCCGGTTCCCTCCGTCTGGGGAGGGCCGCATCCGACCTACTTCCCCGAGATCCTCTCCGAAGAGGGCGTCGACGCCGTCTGCCGCGGGGAGGCGGAGGAGGCGATGGTCGAGTTCGTCGACCGCTTTGCGGCGAGCGGCAAGCTGCCGACCGACGTCGCCAATTTCCACGTCCGCGGAGAGGCGGGCGAAGTGATCGCCAATCCGGTCCGGCCGCTGCAGAGCGATCTCGACCAACTTGCGTTCCCCGACCGCGAGCTGTTCATCGCCGCCCATCCGTTGCTGCGCGATCACGGCATCAAGCACTTCCTCGCTCATCGCGGTTGCCCGTTCAAGTGCATGTTCTGTTTCAATCAGGCGTTTCATCGCCTCTACGATGAGAAGCGTCCTTCCTACCGGATGCGCAGTCCGCAGAATGTCTGCGCCGAGATCGAGGAGGTGCAGCGGACGACGCGGCTTGAGATGGTCGCGTTCGTCGACGACACCTTCACGTTGAATCGCGAATGGCTACAGCGCTTCGCAGACATCTATCCGCGGCGGATTGGGCTGCCGTATAGTTGCAATTTCCGGCTCGACCGCTGCGATCGGGAGATCGCCGACTTGCTGCATGCTTCGGGCTGCCGCCTCGCCTACGTCGGGATCGAGTCGGGCAACGACGACATTCGCCGCCGGCTCTTGGCACGCAAGATGTCCAACGAGCTGATTGTCGAGACGATCGGGCTGTTGCAGGAACGCGGGATCCGCATCATCACCGAGAACATGATTGGGCTGCCGGGCGAGACCTTCGAGCAGGCGTGCGAGACACTGGCGATCAACATGCAGGTGCGCCCGACATTGGGCAACTGCTCGATTTTCACCCCCTATCCAGACTTGCCGCTGACCGAGTACGCGATTCGGGGTGGCTTCTTCGACGGCAATTTCGACCAGCTCGGGAACAACTACTACCACGGATCGCTGATGAACTTCCGGAGCGAGAAGGAACGGCGTCAGGTGCTCAATCTGCGCTGCTTCTTCAGCCTCTTGTCCCGCCACCCGCGGCTCTGGGGAGCTGTGCGGCCGCTGCTCGGCATGCCGCCGAACGCGCTGCTGCGCGCGATCGGCGATCTGCTCGACGGTCACTACTTGAGCCGTTGCCTGCCCTACCGCATGACCCCGGCGCGCTTCGCGCGCACGCTGGTGCAATACCTGCGGCTCTATCGCTCCTGATCGGGATGCCCGTCCGCCGCGCGGCGGGTGCTCTCCTCGAGCCACGCGGCGTAGGGGGGCGCAATCTCGGTCAGCGGCAGCGCGACGATCGCCGGGACGTCGTAGGGGTGACGCCGGCCGATCTCGCGTTCGAGCGCCGGGTAGAGGTCAGCGCGCGTCTTGAGCCAGAGCGCCCACTCTCGATCCTCGGCGACCTCATCTTGCCAGCGGTAGACCGAGACAATCGGATAGAGGTTGGCGCATGCCGCCCAGCGTTCGGCGATGAGCACGCGTGCCAGTTCGCGCGCCGTCGCTTCGTCCGGGCACGTCGTGTAGACGATCGTGCCGCGAGTCATTGCGTCGGCAGCCGTCATCGTTGCCCCCTTTCGAGCGACCGCCGACGAGGCTGAGTCCGCGGTTCAGGGCGCGAGCGCGCCGGCGCCGCCCCCGGCCACCCGGGTCAGTCTTCGCCGGGCGCGTCGCGAAGTCGGTAGATGCGCGCCCCCGGGTTCTCGAAGACCAGTTCGAACTGGTCCCTTCGCGGGTGCGGCGCGGCCTGATCGTCGGCGCCCGCGTAGGGCGCGAGCAGATAGAGCAGATAGACCGGACGGTTGGCGGCAGCCAGGCGCGCGCGCATCTCATCGGCAAGCGCGCCGGTCGCGTAGAGGCGGTCGACCGCGTCCGCGCGGGCGAAGAGCCGCTCGCGATCGTAGCCGCACTCGCGCACGAACGTGCGGTCACCCACCCACATGTCGCGCGCGGCACGGTTGAGCACGAAGCGGCGGCGCAGCGGCTCGATCACGAGCGCATCGGGCGCCGTCTGCGTGCGCAACCAGCGGCAGGCAGCCGTCACCGCGGGGGCAACGCGGGGATTGCGTTCCCGCGCGAAGCCGGTCCAGATCAACAGCGGCACGGCGAGCGCCGCCACGGCGAGCAGGGCGGCGAGCCAACGCGTCAGGCGTCGAGGGCGCCAGCGATCGTAGAGCGCGAGCGCGCCGGGCGCGCCGAGCGGCGCCAAGGCGCAGTAGAGGAGAATGATCGGCTTGTTCTCATTGACCGAGGGCATGGCGATCAGGAGCGCCACGGCGAGTCCGGCGATCAGCCAGGCGACGGCGTGAGGGTAGGCGTGCGCCAGCAGCGCGCGCAAACGCCGGCGGCCGTAGAGGCCGAGGGCGAGCCACGGCCCGAGCACGATGAGCGCCGTCCACCACCAGCGCCCCTGCAGCGCGAGCCCGAAGCCGCTTCCGGTTGCGTCACGGCCGAGGAGAATGCTCATGTGGTAGGGTGCCGCGAGCAACGCGGTCGCGGCGCAGACGGCGAGGATCCGCAGTACCGGACGCACGCCGAGGGCGCTGCGGCGGGCGAGCAGAGGCAAGCCGAGCGCGCCACCGATGAAGAGCGCAAGCAGGGCCGCGGCGAGCAAATGGTGCAGCAGCACGGCCGCGAAGGCGCAGGCGATCAGCAGCAGTTGCTCATTGGAGAGCCGGCGGTCGCGGGCGGCGCCCAGGATCAGCCCCGCGAGCATCGCCGCCGCTGCCATCGCGGTGCCGAAGGCGGTGATGACGAGGAACTTATCGATCCAGGCGACGAAGGACGTGCCGTAGGGCGTGAGGGCGAAGATCACGTCGGCCCCGGCGAAGTCGATCCGCTCGAGGGAGCGCGCCAGTTGTTCGGGCCCGCGCGTGGCGCCGAGCAAGGCCTGGGCGAGATGCGAAGGGGTAGCGAGCAGACCGAGGGGGTTGAGCCCGGCGACGACAACCGCGAACGCGGCCTGCCGCAGGCGCCGCGATGGGAACAGGGTGCGCACGTAGGTGCTCAGTGCGGCGACCCAGGCCGTTGCCTGGGCGACGTTGAGCAGCGTGAGCCCCCAGGGGATGCTGGTGCCCGCGCGCGCGCTGAACGCTGCGGCCCAGACGTTGAGGAACCAGAAGTAGCGCAGCGGTTCGCCCGCGAAGCGCGGATCGGTCCAGGGGTAGGGATCGCGCAGGATCGTGCGCACGAGGGCGATATGCGTCCAGGCATCCGAGCGCAGGCGCAGATCGGAATTGAGTAGGAGCGGCAGCGTGATCAGGAGCGCGGCGCCCAGGAGCCAAGCGAGCGTCACCAGCGGGCGTCTCGGACGCGCCTCCTGCCCGCGGGACTCGGCGCCGGCCGGCGCCGGGACGGGCGCCCCGCGCGCCGAGCGCAGGCAAGCGATCAGGGCCACGGCCGTCCAGAGCGCCGCGTAGCCGACCAGGGCCGGGCCGGGTTCCCCCGTCAAGCGGTAGGCGGCAAAGAAGGTGCTTGGTGCCAGCACAGCGGCGGCTAGGAGCGCGGCGGCGGTGAAGCGCGCGGGTTGGCGGGCGAAGCGCATGCCTGCTAGCAAGAGCGTGGCGACGCCGGGGGTCACGATCAAGGCGACGACGCGCCCGGTCGCCCACGGGCCGTGCAACCAGGGCGCGGCGAACGTGGCCGCGAGCCAGATCGCGGCGGGCAGTTCTCGCCCCAGCTTCGGCCTCGTGTTCATCGGCGGCGATCCTCCTGGCGAGCGGCCTGATCGTCCACGCGAGCGAGCAACCAGCGTTCGACGCGCGCTCGATGGCGCAGGTACACAATGAAGAGCACCGCTGCAAGCAGGAAGATCAGGCCCCAGCCGGCCAGCGGCGTGCGCGTGCCAGCCGTTGTCCCGACCCAGGCGGCGAGGAAGTGGCCGGGTAGCCGCGCGACGAGAATCAGGCCCCACATCGGCACGAGCGGCAGGGGACTGAGGCCCACGGCGAAGCAGGCGAGGTCGTCGGGCAGAAAGGGTAGCAGGAAGATCAGGAAGAAGAAGAGCGGGCCGCGTCGCGCCGCCCAGTGATCGACTCGTTCCAGCGCGTCGCCGGCGAGCAAGCGCCGCACCCAGGGGCGTCCAAAGAGCCGGGCGATCAGCAGCACGATGGCGCTGCCGAGAGCCACGCCGGTGGCGCTGAAGAGCGTCCCCCGCCACAGGCCGAAGAGGAGCCCGGCCGCGACGCCGAGGAAGTGGCCCGGGATCGGGGCGGCAACGACCTGCAGCGCCTGCAGGGCAACAAAAAGCAGCGGTGCCCGCGCTCCCTGTCCGGCGAGGAACTCCCGCACTGCCTCAGGATCGTCAAGCATCGTGCCCCAGGGCAGTTGCCACAGCAGCCAAGTGCCGAGGGCCAGCGGGAGACCGAAGCCGAGCAGACCGAGAAGCAGCAGGCGGCCGCGGCGAGCGCGATGCGGCGCGGCACGCGGCGGGGGGTGGCCCGCGTCGGGGGCCTGGCTGTGCGGGGGCTGTGGCGTCAGACACGCCTCCCTTCGCGATCCGATCCAGCTCGCCGGATGGCGCCGATCAGCGTAGCGGCCGCTCCCGATGGAGGAAAGGGCTTGCTTAGCGGTCGACATTGGGGAATAGTGTTAGACTCTTCTAATGGACAGGCATGGCATTCGAGAGTCGCCTGACGGGCAGATCGCCGGGACGCAGGGCCGCAAGCCGGGACCGAGCGGATTGCCGCCGGGCGCGGTCCGACGCGAGCAGAGGGGATCGGCGGTGAAGCAACAGCAAACGCGAAAGGCGCCCGCCTCGGGCTTCGCCCGCCGGGGTGGATTGACCGAGGCACTCGAGGATTACCTGGAGATCATCCTCGACCTCGCCTCGCGCAAACGGGTCGTGCGGGTGCGCGACATCGCGCGCGCCAAGCAGGTGCGCATGCCGACGGTCATCTCCGCCCTCAAGCGCTTGGCCGAGAAGGAACTCGTCCAGTATGGCGCGGGCGAGTACGCCGAGCTGACGCCGGAGGGGGTCGTGCGGGCACAGCAGATCGCCGGGCGCCACGACCTGCTGCGGCGCTTTCTGTCACGCATTCTCGGCGTTGCCGAACCGAACGCGGCGCACGACGCCTGTGGCATCGAACACCACCTCTCGGCCGAATCGCTCGAGCGGCTGTCGGCCTTCATCGAGTACATCGAGACCTGCCCCGAGGTCGGCGAGCAATTCCTGGAGCGTTTCCGCCATCACTTCGGCCGTCGCTTGGAGGGCGAGCGCCCCTGTTCCGATTCGATCTGCCCGCGGCGCCCGGCCGGGGGCGCCGGCGGATCGGGTGCGGTGCGCACGCTGACGCCGCTGGCGCAGCTGCCGGCCGGGGCGCGCGCCGAAGTCGCGCGCCTCTGGGCGAGCGAGGAGGTGCGCGTCGCCCTGATGGAGCGTGGGCTCGTGCCGGGCGCCGACTTGGAAGTGGCGCAGGCGGGCGGCGGCGCCGGGCCGACCTGCGTGCACATCCATGGCCAGGAGATCTGCCTCGCGCCGGAACAGGCGCAGATCGTCTATGTCGACCCTGCTCCAGGCGACCGAGCCGGCGCCGCAGAGACGGCGCGCAGCTAGAGGACCGCCCGTGCGATGATGCCTTCCGATGCGAGCAGCCTTACCCTCGATCGCCTTCGCCCCTGCCAGGCGGCGCGGATCATCGAGCTGCGCGGCGCCGAGGCGGTGCGCCACCGCCTGCGCGATCTCGGGTTTCGTGAAGGGGAGTGGGTCGTGATGGTCAAGCAGGCGCCACTGGCCGACCCGGTCGAATACCGCGTGCAGTGCACGCACGTCAGCCTGCGGCGCGATGAGGCCCAGCGCATCCTCGTCGATGCGCTGCGGCCGGCGCCCTGCTTCGATCCACGGGTCGCCACGACGGATCCGGATGCGACCTGCGCCCACGGTCCCGGCATGCGACGTGGTTGGGGCTGGGGTCGTCGCGAGCGGGGCACAGGGCAGCCGCCGCGCCGCGGCTGGCGGTTTGGCTGGAAGCGGGCGCTGCGCCGGGGTGGCCACGGACGCGGCGGCCGGCGGCAGGCGCCCAAACGACAGGGGCACTAGCGCGTGGAGGCGGCTGTGCGGACCCTGCGCGTCGCGATTGCCGGCAACCCGAATTCGGGCAAGACGTCGATCTTCAACCTGCTGACGGGGCTTCACCAGCAGGTCGGCAATTGGCCCGGCGTGACCGTCGAGCGCAAGATCGGCCGCGTGCGCCACGGGGCGTATGAACTTGAACTCATCGACTTGACCGGGACCTATTCGCTGACAGCCTACTCGCTCGAAGAGCGCATTGCCCGTGAGTACATCCTCGAGTCGAAACCGGACGTCGTGATCGACGTGGTCGACAGCGCCAACCTGGAACGCAATCTCTACCTGACGACCCAGCTACTCGAGATGGGCGTCGACGTCGTTGTCGCCCTCAACATGTGGGACGAGTTCGAGCATTCCGGTGCTCAGCTCGACCAGGATCGCTTGATTCGCCTGCTCGGTACGCCGGCCGTTGCGACGGTCGGCCACCGGGGCAGCGGCAAGCGGGAACTGCTCGACGCGGTCGTGCGCCTGGCGGAGAACCGCAGCGCGCGCCACCGCCACGTGCCGATCTCGTTCGGCACGCACCTTGAACACGTCGTCATCGACCTGGCCGAGCAGCTGCGCGCGGCCGGCGGAGAGCGCCTCGGCGTGCCGCCGCGGTACCTGGCGACCAAGCTGCTGGAGGGTGATCCCCACATCCTCGAGTTGTTGCACAACCGGGTGCCCGCTGCGCGCCCGATCCTGGCCGACATCGATCGCCTGCGCGAGCGCGTGCGCGTTTCCTCGGGACAGGAGCCGGCCCGCATCATCAGCGAGGGGCGCCGGGGGTTCATCGGCGGCCTGTTGCGCGAGGTGCTGACAACACAGCCGACCGATCGCATGGAGTTCTCGCGCAATCTCGATCGCGTCTTGACGCATCGCTGGTTCGGCTTCCCGATCTTCATCGCCTTCATGTGGCTGCTCTTCAACTTGACCTTCGTGCTCGGCGCCTACCCGCAAGCGGCGATCGAGTGGCTCGTGGCGCACCTCGCCGCCGGCGCGACCGCGTGGCTGCCGGCGGGGTGGGTGCGTGAGCTCGTCGTCGAGGGCGTCATCACCGGTGTCGGTTCGGTCCTCGTCTTTCTGCCCAACATCATGTTCCTCTTTCTCGGAATCTCGATCCTTGAAGATTCCGGCTACATGGCGCGCGCGGCATTCATCATGGATCGCGTGATGCACCTGCTCGGCCTGCACGGGAAGTCCTTCATTCCGATGCTGATGGGGTTCGGTTGCAGCGTACCGGCGATCATGGCCACGCGCATGCTCGAGAGTCGCCGGGATCGCATCTTGACCTCGCTGTTGATCCCGCACATGTCCTGCAGCGCTCGCCTGCCGGTCTACATCCTGTTCGCGGGTGCCTTCTTCCCACGCCAGGCGGGCAACGTGGTGGCGCTGATCTACCTGCTCGGGGTCTTGGTCGCGGTCCTCGTCGGCCACCTCTTCAGTCGCACGCTTTTTCGCGGGGAACCGGTCTCCTTCGTCATGGAGCTGCCGCCCTACCGCTGGCCAACGGGACGTGGATTGCTGATCCATATGTGGGAGCGTTCGCGCCTCTATCTGAAGAAGATGGGCGGCGTGATCCTGATCGCCGCGATCGTGCTTTGGGCGCTGAGCAGCTTCCCGCGACCGGAGGCGCCGCCCCCCGCGCCGGCCACGGCGCGCGCCGCCGTCACCGCCGCGCCGGCGGCAACTCAGGTCGATACGCTGCTGACCGAGCGGGAGCATGCACGCCGCGCGATCGAGTTCTCGGCGATCGGCCGCATCGGCCATGCCATCGCGCCGGCGCTCGCGCCGCTCGGCTTCACCTGGGAGATGGGCGTGACGCTGCTCGCCGGTTTCGTCGCCAAGGAGGTCGTCGTTTCATCGATGGCGGTGCTCTACCAACTGGGCGACCCGGAAACGGCGCGGCCGGGCGACGTCGCCACCGCTTTGCGGCGGGCGGCCGGGATCTCCCCGCTGGCGGCGTTCGGCTTCATGGTCTTCGTGCTGCTCTACACCCCGTGTGTGATGGCGGTGCTGATGATCCGGCGCGAATTGGGCACCGGATGGATGTGGTTTGACATCGCCTATCAGCTTGCTCTGGCTTGGATTATGGCGTGGGCCATCTATCAGGGTGGCCGCCTGCTGGGTTGGGGTTGAGTCGTTCTGCGCGGCCCGCCTCTTGCCGCGCTCCAGCATTGCCCCCCCCGATTGGCTCGCGGGCGACGCCAATGCGGTATACTCCCCGGGTGACGCGTCACCGGGCGCGCCAACATGGATTGCGACCGAGGGGAGGACGCATGCTGAGCAGCGGGTCGAAGTATCGTGATCGCCTGGGGTGGTTCGGGCTGACGATCTTCGCGGTGGCGCTGGCATCATCGCCGGCGCATGCCGTGGCGCAACGGATCTTGCTCGACGGCGAGGGCGACGACTGGAACGGCATCGCGCCGATTCACGTCGATCCGGCGGGCGATGGCGGGTCGAGCGGGATCGATTTGACCGACATCTATGTCGCCAACGACGCTGAGCATCTCTATCTCTACTTCCCGGTCGGCACCGACCTCGTCCTGCAAGACGAGGATGATCAGCTCGCGCTCTACATCGACACCGACAACGATCCCCTGACCGGGTTCCCGCAGCCGCCGCTCGGCGTCGAGCTGCGCTGGGACTTCGGTGCGCCGGGGGGCTTCTACTTCCATGCCAGTGGCTGGGAGCCGGTCGACTGGTTCGACATCGGTTTCATTTCGGCGCCGACCCACAGCGGCGCCGCCTTCGAGCTGGCGATCGATCGGGATGCCGTGCCGGGAGGGATCGCGCCCCTCTTTGCGAACGAGACGATTGCGCTGCTGCTTCATGACTGGGCGGGCGGCGGGGATTGGGCCCCCAATTCGGGGAGCGCGGTCGAATACACCTTCGATGAGACTCCGGTGGCACCGATCGACACGCTCGCGATCGCGCCCGAGAATCCGAGCGCGGTGCGCTTGATGACCCACAACATGCTCCAGGATCAGCTCTTTGACGCCTGGAAGCAACTCGCCCATGGCCGCCTGTTGCAGGCGATCGATCCGGACATCATCTGCTACCAGGAGGTCTACGGACACACGTCGACCGACGTGCGCCAAGTCGTCGAGAGCTTCCTCGGTGGGACGTGGGATGCGAACCTCGTCGGCGACCAGGTCCTGGTGACCCGATCGGAGATTCTCGACTACTGGAACATCGCCGACGGCCGCGGCGGCGCCTTCCTGCTCGCCCCGCTCGGCGCGTTCAACGCCAACCTGCTCGTCTTCAACTGCCACCTGAGCTGCTGTGCCTGGAACGACGACGAGCGCCAGGCCCAGGTCGATGCGATCATGGCCTTCGTGCGCGACGCACAGACGCCGGGCGGCGAACTCGAGCTTGGGAGCGACAATCCGATCGTGATCACCGGCGACATGAACTTCGTCGGCAGCGTGCGCCAGCTCGAGACGTTCTTGACCGGAGACATCTACGACAACGGGACCTACGGTCCCGACTTCGCGCCCGACTGGGACGCGAGCGATCTTAGCGATGTCGTGCCGCGTCACATCGCCCACGCCTTGGCCTACAGCTGGTACAAACCGATCAGCGACGACTGCCCCGGGCGGCTCGACTACATCATCTATTCCGACAGCAACACCGAGATCGTGCAGGACATGGTCGTGCAAACGACGTTTCTGGGAGATGCGTACCTGGATGCCTACGACCTGCTCCATACCGATACCTCGGTCGCATCCGATCATCTGCCCGTCTTTGCCGATCTCTATCCGGTCGGCGCGGGCGCGGTTGCGGACGATGCGCGCAAGCCCTCGCGCGGGTTCGATCTGGTTCGCCGCGGGCCGCACCCGAGCCGTTCCGTGGTCCAGCTGCAGCTCGTCTGGGAGGCGGCGCCGGCGATGCCCGGCGACCTGGCGGCGGCCGTCTTCGGGCCCCAGGGGCGCCTCATTCGACCGCTCGCGATCGACGCCGACGGCATGCTCTCCTGGCGCGGGCGCGATGCGGCGGGGCGCCGCGTGGCGCCGGGGATCTACTGGATCAGGGCCTGGCGGGGGGAAGAGGTGCGTAGCGTGCCGGCGCTCTGGCTGGACTAGCGACAGCCGGCGCCAATGGACGCGACGAGCTTGCGGGGCTAGCCGTTGCTGAGGCTAAGGATGATCGCGCCGCTCAGCCCGACGCCCTCGATCGTATAGGTCGATCCAACCAGGCCGTAGTTGCAGTCGCCGGCGCTGGCGCCGCCCAGCGCGCCGATCGCGATGGGAGCGGAAGTGAAGGGATTCTCCGGCAGCACGCCGCTGGGGAACATGCCGGCGACGATCGCGGCCGGGTAGAACCCGTTGTTCAGGATCGCATCCTGCTCGACCGCCAGCTGGCAGGCATGCGCGTTGGCTTTGACCTGGCTTTCCTTGGCGCGCGTCGTCATCGCGAAGTAGTTCGGAATCGCGATCGCGGCCAGGATCCCGATGATCATCACGACCAGCATCAGCTCGATCAGACTGAAGCCGTCGTGCGTGCGTCTTGCCTGCATCCGTTGCTCCGCTCGGTCGCCTGCCGCTGCGCGGTGGGCGAGTGCCCGCCGCGGGGTGACTGCACGCCTTGCCCCAGCCAGCCGGGTGGCGCGGTCGTCCTGCTTCCTGTATCGGCGGATGCGACCGACTGCTTGACCGTGGCTGCCCGCGGCGCTATTCGCTGGCGCGCTGGCGCCCGAGGGCGGCCGCGAGGACCTGCTCGAGCGCCTCGCCGCGCGCGCCATCGCCGGCGGCCAAGACCTCGCCCGTCGGCCCGATCAGCACGGGGAAGGGGATCGCCGGGATGTGGTAGAGCTGGGCGAGCGTGCTCTCCCATGCCTGGCCATCGTAGATCTGGGGCCAGGTCATCCCCCGCGTGCGCGTCCATTCGCGCAGCTCTTCCTCGCTCAGGCGATCGGAGAGATCGAGCGAGATGCCAAGGATCTGCAGCTCCTCGGGCGGATACCGCTCGGCCAGCGCCACGAGACGCGGAATCTCGGCTCGGCAGGGCCCGCACCAGGTGGCCCAGAAGTCGAGCAGGACGTGGCGGCCGCGCAGCGCCGCGAGGGACCAGCGCCGGCCGTCAATGTCGCTGACGGCGAAGTCAGGTGCCCCTTGCGCACGCAGGGCGAGCTCGATCACGCGGTAGCCGTAGCTGCCGAGCCGACGCGGATCGAGTCCGCAGTCCGCCTCCAGCTCGGTCAGCAGCGGTCGCAGCGGCGCCAGGTCGGGCGACTGCTCGGCCGCCAATACGACCGCTTCAATGCGCGCTTCGCAGCCTCCCGGAGTGCCCGGGTAGCGGTCGCCGACGGCGCGCAGGTCGGCGATCACATCGGCGAGCGCCTGCGAGCCCGCCTCGGACGGGGGCCCGTCGATGCTGCCATACCAGTCGGCCCGCACCTGCCACAGGGCGGCCAGCGCGGCGCCGCTGCTGTCGGGGTAGTCGGCCAGGATCAAGTCGGCGGTGTAGCGCGCCGCCTCGCGTCCCAGCTGCCACGGGCGGCGGTCGATCTCGGGCAGCTCGGATTGCGCGGCGAGCGTCGCGACCAGCAAGTCGTAGCGGCCAAAGTCGTCATGTTCCTGCGCGAAGCGGCGCAGGGCGGCGATGCGGCGGTTGACGATCTCGGCGCGCAACCGGGCGGAGGTGAGCTCCGGATAGACCCAGGCCGCCATGCGCGCGACGCGGCGCAGGCTGTCGTAGTGCGCCTGGCAGGCTGCGAACGTCGCAAAGCGCGGTTCCGATTCCGGCGCCCGGCGCTGGTAGAGGCCGCGCAGCGCCTGCTCCTCGGCCGCGCGCTGGGCATTGATCCGCGTCTCGAGTTGCGGCCAAGCGGCGTGAGCGCGCACCGCGGCCAGATCGGGATCGGTGGCGACCTCGACCGGATCCGAGAAGCCGGCTTCGATCGCCCGCTCCAGAGCGGCAACCGCCGCCGTCGTGTCCCCGGAACGGCTGTAGGCGCAGGCGGAGTGGTAGTCGGCGCGCGGGCTCGCCGGGGCGAGGTGGCGCAGCTGGGCGAAATGGGTCAGGGCCGCTTCGAGGCTATCGGCTGCCAGGGCATCGTAGCCCGCCTCGGTCGCCGCTCTGAAGGCGCCGAGCAGCTGCGGATCGGGCAGGGGGGGCAAAGGGGGAGCGGCATCGCGTTCCCCGGCGCAACCAAGTATCAGGGCCAGAGTGAGGGCGAGCGCGCTTGCGTGCGGCGCGCACCGGGCGGCCATGCGCCGCGTCGTACGGCGCCGGACCGCGGACCAACGGGCACTGGGATGGATGTAGCGCATGGTTTCTCCTTCGGTTGGGTTGAAGGCGCCCTGCCTCCACACCGCGGGTCGTCCGGTGGTCGCTGACAGAAAAGGCCCCGGAGTGCGTGTTTTCTCCGGGGCCGCCATCTTAGCGGGGGTCCTTTACGAAGCGCAAAAGGGGAATTCGGGGCAGGAGTTGGAGGTCATCCGGGTAGCGTTTGAGAGGCAGGGGAAAATCCGGTGCCGGTGGGGGCGGACGATAGGACCACCGGTCTGGTCAGGTGCGCCTGGCGTGCCTTGTGGCCTATGGGCGGCAGAACCTGGCGCCCAATAGCATCATCCCGCTCCCTTCCATGGCTCGCCAGGCAACCTCGAGATCAACTCGGCATGGACGAATTCCCATGCAGTTGCGGGATCGTAGGGGGCGTCACTCGAGACGAGGAGCTGAACGTCTTCTCGAAAGGCGACGCTGTCAAGTTTCGCCGCCAGGTTTGCCTCATACTGGGCGCGCGAGACCGATAGGCCATCGTGATCCATGTAATGATCGAAGCACTCGAGGACACGATCGCGGTCGGCGTTTCCGGTCTGAAGGGCGACCCAGAGGTCATAAAGGTCGCGCCCCTTCTTGCGCTGGTAGAGGGCTCGCATCTTGGTCCCAAGTTGTTCGTCGAAGTGATAAGCGGGCAGTGCAACGGTGCCTTGGAACCACGGATTGTCAACCGAGAACGGACGTCGCTCGACTGGCAGAACAGAGAAGTGCTCCCGTGTATTGATCTCGATCTTCAACCTCATCGTCGTCACCGGCTGAAAGGAGGTTTCGAAGCGGTAGACTAACGTGAAACGTCCCTCGCCCCTTTTCCACTTCGGACTGCCAAGCCATGGGTCAAGCCCTCCTCGAATCGAATCGACCAGCCCGCCGATCGGCTTGGCGTCACGCTGTACGAGGTCGATGTCCTCTGAATATCGCCTTGATGTATTCAGGAACAGCTTATGCAGAGCGGTACCTCCACGGAAGATGGCGTGGGTGGACACGATCTCTTGTGTGAACATGGCGACCAGGGCACGCGATAGTACCAGGTCTTGTTCGACCTGCTCGTTGGAAGGCCAGGGCGCGTGAGTGCGCCACGCGGTGATGTTGGCGCGCGGGATCACACGTCAACCTCCAACTCGGTATTGGGCAGGACGTGCCATCGGTCATTGATTGCAACTTCCGCTGGCTCACCAGAGCGCAGTGGAATCGGGCGCGGGTTTCGAGTCTTGAGCCATCCTGCTAGCAGGTCAGCGAGGTCACTTCCGCCGACTGCATCAAGCAAGTACCCGAGGCGCTGGACGTCTGGAAGCCGCACAAGGTGCGCTATCCTGACCAGTGCCTGGGCGTCGATTCGCTCTGCCAACTCGGCAAGGACTGTTGCTGCATTGCTCAGTTGTCCGGCCCCGGTCTGGTAGCGGACGAGGTCGAACGCGGTGGTCTCGGGAGTGGCGACACGCATCGTGCCCGTCTCGGTCTGCCTCTCTGCCACCGGCATCTGCTCGACCTTGCTGTTCATCGAGAACTGGATGGTGACTCTGCCGGCGTGCATCTCGCGGGTGGGCTTGCTGGTCACGATCTGAAAGACCATGGGCTGCTGGTGGGACGCACCATGGATCGCCGCGGCGCTCAGCAGCCCCACGTAGTAGGACTGATCGAGGTAGCCCATGAGATCATCGATGAACCAGCTTGCTGGTGGCGAACCGGTCGCTCGATACTCTGGCGGAACGATGACGTAGAATCCGCGTCTGGGGGAGACGATTCTCCGTTGCTCCTTCAACCTTCGCAGTGCCGTCTGG
>Ga0180434_10000920_pt1 | contig 43109 bp, 34 predicted proteins | sample SS_ome_7_FD_132453 | JGI IMG/M metagenome (GOLD analysis project Ga0180434, IMG submission 132453) | Hypersaline lake sediment archaeal communities from the Salton Sea, California, USA - SS_1_D_2 metaG | ecosystem: Environmental > Aquatic > Non-marine Saline and Alkaline > Hypersaline >... | reverse complement strand
GTCAACACGATCGGTGGCGTGGCGGGCAGTCTCGCCGCCGGCTTCCTCCTGATCCCGACCCTCGGCACCCAGGGCACGGTCGCCGTGGCGGCCGCCGCGCTGCTCCTGCTCGGCACGGTGCTCTTCGTGCGCCAAGCGCCGCTGCGCCTTGGGTGGCGACTGGCGCTGGCCGGGGCGGCGATCCTGACCGCCCTGCTCGTCGGCCGCTCGCACGCGGGTCAGTTTTACCTTGGCAAGATTGCCGATCGCGAGCGCGTGCGGGTGCTCCACTACGAGGAGGGGATCGGCGCCTCGGTGATCGCCGTCGAAGACCTCGAAACCGGCCATTTGCGGCTCTTCACCAACGGCACCTTCGCCGTCGACACATCATTCGAAAGCCAGCAGACCGTGGCCCTGCTCGGGCACCTGCCGGCGCTCCTGGCAGGGAAGCGCGAGCGCGCGCTCGTGATCGGTTTCGGCATGGGCACGACGCCGGCGGCGGTCGCCGCGCACCCGTTTCGCGAGATCGCCTGCGTCGAGATCATCCCCGGCGTCTTCGATGTCGCCGGGCTGTTTTCCGCCTACAACCACGACGTGCTCACCGACCCGCGTGTGCGCACCGTCGTTGACGACGGGCGCGCCTATCTGTCCGCGCTCGATCGCCGCTACGATGTCATCACCTGCGATCCGATCCATCCCGCCTTTGGCAGCCCGGCGCTCTACACGCGCGAGTACTACGAGCTCTGTCGCTCCCGCCTTTCACCGCACGGTGTGATGGTCCAGTATCTGCCGCTCCACCAGCTGTCGAACGACGATTTCCGGCTGCTGATGGCGACCTTTGCCGATGCCTTTCCACACAGCGCCGCCTTCCTGGCGGTGGCCCACGGCGTCCTGGTCGGCAGTCCGAACGCGCTCGTCTTCGACCCGGAGCGCGTGCGTGCGCGCCTGGCGGGAGAAGGCGTGCGCGACCCGCAGGAGGCGGCCGTTGTGTCTGACGTGCCGACTCCCGGTGCGGAGCTGGCGCGGGTCGGCATCGATTCCGCAGCCAAGCTGCTCGCCTGTTTGGCGCTCGACACGGCGACGATCGCCCGTATCCCTCCGCCGCCGGTGCTCAATGCCGACGACCGGCCGCGGCTCGAGTTCTCCGAGGCGCGTTCCTACGGGCGCAACACGCGCATCGAGAATCTCGAGTTCCTCCTTGCCCGGCCGCCCGAGCTGACGGGGCTGCTGCCTCCGGCAGCCCGGGAGGAGAGCGCGTCAGCCGGCTTCCTAGCGCGCGCTGAGCGCGCCCAGCGTGCGCGCCGGCATTTGCTCGAGAGCATGCTCCACCACGCGCGCGACGAAATGCGGGCGGCGCTCGAGGCGATCCGGCGGGCCGATCAGGTCCGCCCGCAGGATCTTGAGATCGAGACCCTCGGAGGCACGGCCCTGCCGCACGCGCATCTGATGCAGGCCGAGCGCATTCTGCGCCGCCTGGCCGCCGGCCCCGACCCGAGCGCGGCGCCTCCCGACGCAGCCGCTCGCGAAGCACCGCCGGATTCGATTGTTTTTCAAGAAGTTGCAGGTGCGCGGGCGGCTATCGAGCGGGCCCGTGAGCTTGCTCCGGAGCATCCGCTGCTCCCAGACGTGGCGGCACGCCTCGATTCGCTCGCCACGCGTCTGTCAGAAAGGGCCGCAAGTCCCTAGGAGTCAAGTCTTTTGCGCTTGACCCCGGGGGCAGGAATGGCATTTTCTCTCGGGATCGCGCTCTGTTTGTCGATGAGTCTAGGGGTTGCGCGGCCGCAGTCGATGCGGTCGGGGCGAGACTGGGCGGTATGGAACCGCCGAAGTCTTCAGTAGGAGGGTATGTATCATGGGTTTCTTGCGCAGAGTGGGGGTTTGGGGGGGTGTCTTCGCACTCGTGCTGGCGCTGCCGATCGTGATGGTGGGTTGCGGCGATGACGACGATGACGGCGGCACACAGCCGACCAACCATGATCCGGTCATCTCGGCGGTGACGGTCAATCCTGCGACGGTCACGGCGGGCGGGGCGGTCACGGTGACGGTGACGGCGACCGACCAGGACAACGATCAGCTCAACTACAGCTACACGCCCAATGGCGGCTCGATCAGCGGCACCGGCGCTTCGGTGAGCTGGACGTCGCCTTCGTCGCCCGGCGCCTACTCGGTGTCGGTGACGGTGACCGACGGGCGTGGGGGTTCGGCGACGAGTTCGGGGTCGCTAACCGTGCAGCAGGGGGCCACCGGGATTAGCGGCTCGGCTTCGGTTGCTGCTGGCGTGCAGGCCGACTTGCGCAACTCGCGTGTGGCGGTTTACTCGAGCTTCGACGACTGGAATGCCGACCGCCCGGTGCAGACGGTTACGGCCCAGGGCTCGGAGTATTCGGTTACCTTCACGTTCACGAATCTTGCGCCCGGGACCTACTACCTCGACCTCTGGAAAGACATGGATAACAGCGGGACCTACAACGCCTTTGACCTCTTCGGCTTCTACGGCACGGGGATCTGGCCCGCGTTCACCTTCACTCCGATCACCGTGCTGCAGGGGCAGACAACCTCGATCGGCAACATCGTTGTGCTGGAGCTCTAGACTCCAAGGACGACCAGGTCCCTCGACGGGGGATTCGCCTTGCGGCGGATCCCCCGTTGTCTTGTGCGTTCCACGCACGCCCCTCCCCGACCCACAAACGCAATCAGGATGCCCTCCTTGAGCCGGCCTTGCCAGCGCGCCCCGTACCGAGAACCGTGTCAACTTGCTTCGCATCAATCAGTTGGGTGTCCTGTTCCCTAGAGCGGATGGCAACCCAGGGACCTCAGATGGCTGCGCGGAGTGCTATACTGGATGGAGCGCGGGATGGATCGCCGCCGCGGCGCCGGGTCGCAGGCCGCGCGGCAGGGATGGGTCCACGGACTTGAAGAGGTGAAAGATGATGGAATCGCAATCTCAGGGCAAACGCCGCACAGCCGGGTATGCGCTTCTCTTGACGGTGCTCATGCTGGCCGCGGGTGGAGCGCGGGCCGACGTCGTTACCGCCGAGTTGACGACCTCGCTGGACGACCTGCGCTTCGATGAGCTCTCTGGCTACGATCTCGTGCTCCTGGCAAACGGGCAGCCGCTTGCTCAGGTCGGGGCGCCGGCGCTTCCGATGCGGCAAGTACGCGTCGCGCTCCCGCCCGGTGAGCGGGCCGTAGCCGCGCGGCTCGTCTCCGCGCGCGAACTGCCGCTGCCGGGCCGCTTCGAACCGTATCCGGCCCAACCACCGGTACCCACGTCCAACGGTCTGCGACCCGACTTCGTGGCTCCCGATCCGGCGTACTACGGCGCGGCGGGTGCCTATCCGGCCGCTGCCGTCGACCTGATCCGCCAGACCGATCTCGCCGGACAGAGCATGGCGATCGTCAGCGTGCGGCCCGTGCGCTACCTGCCGGCGGAGCAGCGTCTGGTGCTGCTCGAGCAGATGACGATCGCGGTCGAGACCGAGCCGGGCTATGTCTGCGGCGACTACCTCTCGACCGCTCTGGGTCAGAAGGAGCGGCAGGCGCTGCATGAGCGGATCGAGTCGATGGTCGTCAACCCCAGCGCCGTGCAGCCGGTAGCGGGTGCGGTGCGGCTGTCGCGCAGCCTCGAGCCGGGCGATTACGACTACGTCGTCATTACCTCAGCCGATCTGGCCGGCGGGCTGCAGGATCTGGCCGACTGGAAGACCAAGAAGGGCGTGCCGGCCACGATCGTGACGACGACCTGGATCTATGGCGAGTACCCGAGCGGATCCAATCAGGAGAAGATCCAGGCCTTCATCGCGGATGCGCATGCCGAATGGGGGGCGACCTACTTCCTGCTCGGCGGCGATGTCGACAAGGTGCCCTGCCACCAGTACGCAACGCCGCTCGATCCGGGCAGCGTCGGCAACGACACGTTCTACGCCGACTATGACAGCGACTGGACGGTCGAGGTCCATGTCGGGCGGGCGACCGGGCGCTACAGCTACTACATGGGGATCTTCACCGACAAGGTCCTGACCTACGAGAAGGCGCCGGCCCTGACCGACTACGCGATGCAGGCCGGGCTTTTCGGCTTCGATCTCGACGAGGAGACGCCCGCCGAGGAGTGCAAGGACTACGTCGAGACGGCCTACTTCCCCGCCGATTGGGAGATCGCGCACGTCTATGACAGCCAGGCGACGGATCACAAGACCGAGGTGCTGACCGTCTTCGAGTCGGGCCTCAATCTGGTCAACCATATCGATCACTGCGACATCACGAGCATCGGCGTCGGCAGCGTCAACCATGACGCGTATCTCTACGAATTCGACGTCGAGGGCTTCACGAATGGCGACGACCTGACCGTCTGGTATTCGACCGGCTGCAAGGCGCTGCAGTATGAGTCAAGCTGCATCGCCGAGGAGTTCTGCAAGAACCCGAACGGCGGCACGGTCGCCTACATCGGCAATTCCCAGTACGGCTGGTACAATCCCGGCTTCTGCAATACGCTTTCGAACCTGTATGACCGCCTCTTCTTCCAGTCGCTCTTCACGCACAATGTCACCCGTGTCGGAGAGTGCTTCAGCGAGCACAAGAACCGCTATCATCCTGCTAGCGAGCATGAACGCTACGTCTTCACCGAGCTGACGCTGCTCGGCGATCCGGAGATGATGATCTGGACCGCTGATCCGGAGACGCTGGCCGTCACGCATGCGAGCTCGATTTCCACCGGGCCGACGACCTTGGCCGTCACCGTTGCCGACGGCGATGCGCAACCGGTCGCGGGCGCCCGCGTCTGCCTGATGAAGGATGACGAGGTCTATCTCGTCGATGAGACGGATGCCGCGGGAGAGGTTGTCTTCTACCCCGATGCCGCCACCGAGGGCATGCTCGATGTCACCGTCACCGCGCAGAACTTCCTGCCCGTCGAACGCCTGGTTGCGGTGACCGGCCCGAGCGACGTCGCCGAGGAGCCGCTTGCGGCGCGGTTCGCGCTGGCGGCGAATCGGCCCAACCCCTTCCGGGTGCAGACGACGATCGGCTTCGAGCTGCCGGAGCCGGCTGTGGCGACGCTGCGCGTCTACGATCCGAGCGGGCGCGTGGTGCGGACACTGCTGGCCGGGATGGAGCAGGGCGCTGGAACCCACCGCTTGAGCTGGGATGGGCGCGACGCAGCAGGCCGCCCGGTTCCGGCCGGTGTCTATCTCTACCGGCTCGAGGCGGGGGATCGCGTCGCGACGCAGCGGGCCTTGGTCTTGCGGTAGCCCTGCTGCCGCCATGGCACGCCGGTCGCTGGCCGCACGCGCGATGCGGGGCTGCGGGGCGGATTATCCGCTGCTAGGGCAAGAGGCTGATCCGTCCCGCGGCGACCGTCGCGCCCGCTTCTAACCGCAGCAAGTAGATCCCCGCCGGCAAAGCGCTTCCGGCGACGCTGCGGCCGTCCCAGGCGAACTGCACGGTGCCGGAGCCAGTTGCGGAAGCCGGCAGCAGCCTTCGCACGAGCCGGCCTTGCGCATCGAGGACGAGCAGTTCCGCCATTGCGGAGATCTCGGCCGCGTCCAGCGCTCCGGCGGCGAGCGCGCCGGCCGTCGTGCCTTCCAGTCCGCCTCCCGCGCGCCAGGTGATCGTCGCCGCTTGCCCGGCGCGCAGCGGATTGGGGGCGACGGCGAGCGGGGCGCGCGGGGCACGCGGCTGCGGCGGCTCCTCGATCCCGGCCAAGCTCTCCAGATCAAGGCGGAACATCGATCGCCCGTGCGTGCCGGCGATCAGCGTACGGGTCGTCGGATCGAGATGGAGGTCATGCACGGCGCTGTTCGGCAAGGCGCCGCCGAGGGCGAACCAGGCGCCGCCCGTGTCGAAGCTCGCATAGACGCCGGCATCGGTAGCGACAAAGAGATGGGCGGGCTGCGCCGGGTCGATCACGATGTCGTTGACCGGGATTTCGGGCAGATTGGCGCTGATGTCACTCCAGGTCGCGCCACCGTTCGCGGTGCGAAAGACGTGCGGCAGGAAGCTATCCTCCCGATAGCCGGAGAGCGTGACGTAGGCGACGTAGTCGTCGAGCGGATCGGCGGCGACGCGTGTAACCCAGCGCTCGGGTAGCGGGTCGTCGACGCGGAACCAGTGCGCGCCGCCGTTGGGTGTCTTCCAGACGCGGCCGTCGTCCGTGCCGACCCAGAGCAAGTCGGTATCCACCGGCGAAACGCTCACCGTCGTGATCGTGCCATAGGTGAGTGATCCGCCGCCGGCGCCGCCCGTCAGGTCATCGCTGATCGGCGACCAGGAGCCGGCGCCATTGGTTGTGCGGTAGAGCCGATAGGTGCCGTAGTAGAGCGTCTGCGAATCGAGCGGATCCATCACGACCGGGGTCGACCAGTTGCGACGGTCGCCGCCGGCAATCCCGTTGGTGGCGCCATAGAAGCTGCTGCCCCCGTTGGTCGACTTGTAGAGCCAGCCCCACTGCGATTCGGCATAGATGATGTCGTTGTCTGCGTAGTCGACGTTGACGTAGAATCCGTCGCCGCCCAGGATCATCTCCCAATCATTCAGTGCGCCGGTCAGCGTGCGCAGCGTGCCGTTGTCTTGCGTGCCGCCATAGAGCCGCTCGGGCGCGAGCGCATCGACCGTGATCGCGTAGAACTGACTGATCGGCAAGTTGTAGTGCTTCTCCCAGCTGCCCCCGCCGTCGAGGCTTGTGTAGACCCCGCCGTCGTTGCCATCGACCACGCGCTCCGCATCCCCGGGGAAGATGTAGAGCGCGTGGTGGTCAACATGCGTGCTGCCCGAGACATTCTGCCAACTCGATCCGCCGTCGACCGAGCGGTAGAGCGGGACGCCGAGTACAAAGACCGAGTCGGGATTCGAGGGGGCGACGCGGATGTTGCCGAAGTACCAGCCGAAAGAGGAGTAGAGACCGCTGAGCGCCCCATCATTGACCTGCGTCCAGCTGTCGCCGCCGTCGGTCGACTTGTAGACACCCAGGAAGTACCCCGGATCATCGGCGTAGATCGCGTAGAGCACGTGCGGGGCGCTGGCGCAGAGCGTGAGGCCGATGCGCCCAACGTCGGGGGCGGCCGGGGGCAGGCCGTTGTCCAGGCGGGTCCAGCTATCGCCGCCGTCGAGCGAGCGGTAGAGGCCCGATCCCGGGCCGCCGACGCGGCGCTCGTTGGGACGGCGTATGCGCTCCCAGGTGGCCGCGTAGAGCCGCTGCGGATTGGTCGGGTCGATAACGACATCGACCGCGCCGGTCGAATCGTTGACGAAGAGCGAGCGTTCCCAGGTGGCGCCGCCGTCGTCGCTGCGGTAGATGCCGCGCTCTGGGTTGGTCGAGTAGAGCGCGCCGAGAACGGCGACATAGAGACGGGCCGGGTCGAGCGGGTCGATGACGATCCGCCCGATCTTGTAGGAGTCGGGCAGTCCGAGCCACTCCCAGCTCAGGCCGCCGTCGCGCGTGACATAGACTCCGTTGCCCGCATACGTGTCGCCGGCGGCGTTGGCTTCCCCGGTGCCGGCGTAGATCACGTCGGGGGCGGTCGGGTCGACGGCCAGCGCGCCGATCGAGAGCGACGGGAAGCCATCGGTCACCGCGGCCCAGGTCGTGCCGCCATTGCTCGACTTGAGCACGCCGCCATCGGCGGCGCCCGCGTAGATCACGTTGGGCTGCTGCGGATGAATTGCCAGGGCCGTCACGCGCCCGCCGATGTTGCTCGGTCCGGACGCTACCCACGTGGCTCCGTCGCGGTGCGCGGATTGGAGCGCCAGGGCTTGGGCAAAGCCGCGTTCACGCGCCGCGGCGGGAATTCGTCCGAGCGGAAAGGCGCGCTGGCGAAAGAACCAGTCATCCGGTTTTTCGCAGGCGGCCGATTTGAGGCTCGGGCGACCGCCGGGGCCGGTTTCTTCTTCCTGCGGCGGATCGCCAAAGCGCTCCTTGCCGGGCGGTTCGGCGGGTGGAACCAGCAGCAGCAGCAGCAGCGCAATGGCGGTAGCGCTCAGGACGCCGGCCGAGATCAGGAGTGAGCGGCGCATGGCGATCTCCTCGGTTGAGGCGGGGCAGGACGTCGAATGGCGTGATGATATCAGATGCGCAGCGCGGCGCGCGGTTGATTTCCGTCGCATCCCGAGCCGGGCGCGACTTCGCGTGAAGACCTGAGCGGCAAGTCGAGCAGCCGGTGGGAGAAGACCCCCCGGTGCCACGTCAGGCAGGGCACGCGTGTCTCGCGACGGCCCCTGTGCGCAGCCCCGGATGGCTGATAGAATGGCATCCGACCCGTGACCTAGGGGGGTGTCTCATGCGCCATGATCCGCAGTCGAGGCGGAGTCGGTTCGAGTGTGATGGATCGCGTTCGCGGGGCGGCGGGCCGGGTCCGGCTCCAGGACGTGGGCTTCTGGCGGCGATGCTCCTACTCCTGCTCAGCGCCGCGCCGGCGGCGCAAGGGCCGACCGGGGCCGCGTCCGGTAGGGAAGCCCGACCGACGGTCAATGGCCGCGTTCTCGACCAAGCGCTGGTCGCCGGACAGGGCTATACCGTCCTCCACGTCTGGGGCTCGCACTACGAGATGGGCTACGCCTACGGCTATCTCATGGCGGATTGGGTGCAGCTCGCGTACGAGGAGATCTCCTCAACCTATGCCTACTACTGGCCGGCTGTCCGGAGCCTCGTTTCCGAATGGACCTTCTTGCCGGAGGAGATCGAAGCGGAGTTTGCCGGGATCTTGGACGGGGTGCGAGCCTGGTATCCTGAAACGACCGCTGACGTGCTCGACTTGAAGGCGGGCGCGACGTTTGGCGACTGGGCCTACAGCTACGCGTGCCGCTCGACGAGTGTCTGGGGCGAATGGGTTGCACCGCCGACGGCGACCGTCTCGGTGCGCAAACTGCAGTTCCCCCTGTTGCCGACGACAATCACGCAGCAATGGCATCACACCCTCTGCGCCTGGCAACCGACCGACGGCGGGACGAGTTGGGTCACCTTCTCTCCGCCTGGCAGCCCGTCGGCTCCGACGTGCATCAATGAGTTCGGCACGATCGCATCGAATCACGACTGGAATTCCTCAGTGGGGCCTCACCATCCAACGGCGCTGCCGCGCACGATTGCAACGCGCTACGCGCTAACGATGCCACTCGGCCCCGACCCGCTGACCCACCTGCAGACCGTCTTCGCGGAGCTGAGCGGCTATGCGGTCGCCACCGGCGGGTTTCTCAACTACTACGTTCCGGAGGGTGGCGCCGGCGTGATCAAGACGTCCAAGTCGCTGGGATTCTACGCCGTGCGCTGGCCGCAACCAGCCTGGATGAACGGGCAGGTCATCAGTACCAACAACAGCGATATCGACGGGACCTCTGGGATCGAGCCGTGGGTCACGTACTACTCTCACCTCGATCCGCTGGGCGGCGTCTATGCGACGCTGACCGGATTGTGGGATGTCGCCTGGCAGAGCACCGATCTGCACGTTGTCGCGGTCGAGGTTCGCGACCGCGGCGAGATGACCTTCTGGTACCGCGGCCGGCTCGAGAACGGCACGACCGAACGGGTTGCGGTGGAGTGGGACGAGCTCTTCTTCGCGCCCGCGTCGATCCTGGGGGAGGACGTCGCGGGACCCGCGGCGACGGCGCTGCGCGCCTACCCCAATCCCGCCCAGGGTGTGGGGCGCACAGCGGTGACGATCCCCGTGCGGATCGACGGGGCCCTGAGTGCCACCCTGTCGAACGGCGACCACTCGATATCGCTCGAGATCATCACCGCCGCCGGACGCTCGGTCCGGCGGTTGAGGCCTCTGCCTCAAACCGCGATTGGCCAGGTAACCGATCCGCGGGTGCGTCTCTTTGCCTGGGATGGCCGCGACAGCCGCGGGCGCCCGGTCCCCGCCGGTGTCTACCACTGGCGCCTACCGCAAGGAGCGCGCGGCGATACACCGGTGCCCGCCGGGCGGATCGTCTGGATGGGCGATTAGGGGGTCGCGGTCGGGACGTCGAGCTTCGCCAGCAGCGCCACGGGCTTGATCTTGTGCCGCGTCAGGCCAACCTCTTGCGGACTAAGACCTTGGGCCAGACCCAGAAGCTGGAAGTAGTAGACCGGAGGGACGCCGAGCTTCTCTTTGCGCTGGCGCTCGATCATGAGCTGCCCCGTATCAAACGAGGAGAAGCACGTGGGACAGATCATCCCCATGCAGTCGGCGCCGGTCGCCTTGACCGAGCGCAGCACGGTCGCCGTCATGTCGAGCGGCAGCTCGTCGTCGATGCATGCCTTTCCGCAACACAAGAATCGCTCGTCGTGTGCGACCGGCTCGGCGCCGAGGGCGCTGACCAAGGCGTGCAAGATCTGGGGATCGTCGGGGTCGTCGACTTGCATGATCGGTGACGGCTTGAGCAGGTGGCATCCGTAGTGCAATGCCACGCGCGCGCCGCGCAGCGGACGGGTGACGCTCGCGGCAATGCGCGCGATGCCGAGCTCGTCGCGAATCAGCGTCACGATGTGGCGCACGCGCGCCGTGCCTTGATAGTGGAGCCCGATCCGGGCGAGGCGCTGATTGACGCGCTCGCGTAGCGCGCCGTCTTCCTGCAACAGGTGATTTGCTTCGCGCAGCGTTCCCGTGCAGCCGCTGCAGACGGTGAAGGCCTCGAGTCCCGTCGCTTCGATGAGAGCGAGGTTGCGCGCGGCCAGCGTTAGCCAGGCAAAGCGATCGCTCGACTGGAAGTAAATCGGGTCGGGACAGCAACTGAAGCCGGCATGATCGGCGATCTCGATCCCGAGTGCCGGCAGTGTGCGGCGCAGCGCAAGCTCCATCTGTGGATACTTGATCGGAATCAGACAGCCGGGGAAGAAAAGGGCCTTCATGCGCGATCGCCCTCCCGTTGCGTGCTGCTCGATTCCTCGGGCGCGAGCAGCGTGCGCAGCTCCTCGACGGCGACCGGTGCGATCGGCGGCAGACCCATCGCTTCGCGCCGGCGATTGAGGGTGCCGAGCATCGGCGCGCTGCGCCCGCTCTTCTCGATCATGGCGACAATCGCGCGCACCTCATCGGGCTGTTGATCATCCTCACGGGCCAGGTTCTTGAGCGCCAGGATCACTTCTACCGGACGGACATCCTGCGGGCAACGCTCATAGCAGTTGTAGCAGTTCGAGCATTTCCAGATGACGCTCTCCGGCTGGAGGAGGTACTCGAGATCGCCCAGCAGCGCGCTCATCATGATCTCGCGCGGATTGAAGGCAGCGTGGAAACGGGCGCTGGGGCAGTCGCCGACGCAGGCTCCGCACTGGTAGCAGAAGCTGACGCGGTTGCCGCCGAACGCGGCGAGCAGCCGTCGGCGGCGGGCGAGGTCGATCGTGATCCGCCGTGCCGGCCGAGGAGCGTCCCCCGGTCGATTGGCGGCGTTGCCGGCCGGCGTGGGTTGCGGTCTCGTCATGCTCGCGCTTCCTTGATCGGGCGAATGCTGTTGCTGCGGCATCGCGGGCACGAGCGCTCGACGAGCTCGCCATCCTTCTTGTCGACACCGCGGTATTCGTGCCCGCAGCGCATGCAGCGAAAACGGCGTGTCTCTTCCATCCCCTCACTCCTTGCCGGCAGCCGCGAGCGGTGCGACGGACGACCGGCGCGACGCCTCGCCGGGGCGACTACTCCTGGACGCGGGCGGTAGCCGGCTGAGCCGGTCCGCCGCCGGCTGCGGCGGCCGCCCGCTTCTCGCGCGCTGTGGCGCGCAGTTTGGCCTTCTTTGCCTCCCGCCTCTGGCGCTCCTCGGCCAGCACGCGCCGGGTCTGTGCGATCTCCTCGGCTGTCACGGCGGCGCGCGGATCTTCCAGCTTGCGCATCACGTCGGCGAACTTCTGCCCCTCGGCGGCGCTGATCCACTCGAGCTGCAGTCGTTCGGGGCGGAGGCCGAGCCTCTCCATCAACTCCCATACCCTCTCGACGCGCTTGACCGTTTGGCGGTTGGCGTTGATGTAGTGACAATCGGCGAAGTGGCAGCCGGAGACGAGCACCATCGGCGCGCCGCGTTCGAAGGCGTGGAGGATCAGATCTTCGCTGACCCGCGCGCTGCACATAGTGCGTATGAGTCGCCCATGGGCGGGAAACTGCAAGCGCGCCGTGCCAGCCGTATCCCCACCGGCATAGGAGCACCAGTTGCAGGCGAAGGTGAAGAGTTTCGTCTCCGGCGCTTCGGCGAGAATCGCGTCGATCTGCGCCCGGAGCTGCTCGTCCGTGAAGTGCCGCATCGTGATCGCGTCCACCGGACACTCGGCGGCGCAATTCCCGCAGCCGGTGCAGGCGGCCTCGACGATGTCGGGCAACTCGCCGCGCGACCAGTGAATCGCATGGAAGGGGCAGACGGCGGCGCAGCGACCGCAGCGAATGCAGTCCTCCTCCTCGGCCAGGAGCGGCGTGCCGGCATCGATCCGGATCCGGTCGGCGTTGAGCAGGATCTGCGCATGGGAGGCGGCTGCTCCCGCCTGGGTCACGCTATCCTTGATGTCCTTGGGCGATTCGCAGCAGCCGGCAAAGAAGATCCCCTTCGTCGGCGCATCGACCGGCATCAGCTTCGGGTGGGCTTCGAGGAAGAAGCCATCGCCGGTCTTGCTCAGCGTCAGCAACCGCTGCACGACGTTGGAGTCGAGCTGGGGCTTGACGCCGACGGAAAGCACGACCATATCGAGCTCGTGGGTTTCGAGCTCTCCGGTGAGCGTGTTCTCGACGCGCAGACGCAGGTTCTTGCTGTCCGGGTCCTCTTCGATCTCTCCGGGAATGCCACGCACGTAGCGGACCCCGGCGCTCTTGCTGCGTTGGTAGAGGTCCTCGAACCCCTTGCCGAAGGCGCGGATGTCCATGTAGAAGACCTTCGACTCGGTGTCGGGGTAGTGGTCAACGAGGAGCAGCGTGTCCTTGACCGTGTTCATGCAGCAAATGTTGGAGCAGTAGGGCGAACCATACTTGAGGGAGCGCGATCCGACGCACTGCACGAAGCCGATGCGCTTGGGGCGCGCATGGTCGGACGGGCGCACGAAGTGACCGTCGGTGGGGCCGCCGGCGCAGATCAGTCGCTCGAACTCCATGCTCGTGATGACGTTGTCGTAGCGGCCGTAGCCGTATTCTTCGATCTCCGTCGGGTCATAGACGTCCATCCCGGTGGCGACGATCAGCGCCCCGACGTCGAAGTCGAGCTTCTCATCCTGCATATCGAAGTCGATGCACTGCTTCTCGCAGACTGCCAGGCACTTGCCGCAGGCGATCGGGTTGTTGCCGAGGCAATCCTCAGCGTTGATCAAGTAGGCCGATGGCACCGCCTGGGGAAAGGGAATATAGATCGCCTTGCGCGAAGAGAGCCCCATCTGGTACTCGTCCGGCACGATTACGGGGCAGACGCGGGCACATTCGGCGCAGCTATTGCAGACGTCTTCCCGCACGTAGCGCGCCTTCTTGCGCACGGTGACCTTGAAGTTGCCGATCGCGCCCGAGGCGCCGATCACTTCACTGTTGGAGAGGACTTGGATCCGGGGATGTCGACCGACATCCATCATCTTAGGACCCAAGATTCATATCGAGCAGTCCATCGTCGGGTAGGTCTTGTCGAGCTGCGCCATCAGTCCGCCGATCGACGGTTCCTTCTCGACCAGAATCACCTCGAGCCCGCCGTTGGCGCAGTCGAGCGCCGCCTGAATGCCGGCGACGCCTCCGCCAATCACCATCACGCGTTGGGTGACCTCGATCTCCGGCTCGATCTGCGGCTCGAGGTGTTGAGCCCGAGCCGTCGCGCTGGCGACGAGGTCCTTCGCCTTCTGGGTGGCGCCCTCGCGATCGTGGGCATGGACCCAGGCGCAGTGCTCGCGCAGATTCGCCATCTCGAGCAGGTAGGGATTCAAGCCGGCGCTGGCGACACAGGCACGAAAGGTCGGTTCGTGCATGCGCGGCGTGCAGGAGGCGACGACGACGCGCTCGAGCTTGTGCTCGGCGATGGCGGCGCGGATCTCGTTCTGGCCCGGGTCGGCGCAGGTGTACTTGTTGCGCACGACGGCGACGACTCCGGGCAGTGTGGCGGCGAAGTCGGTCACCGCCTGCGTGTCGACCGAACCGGCGATGTTCAGTCCGCAGTCGCAGACGAAGACCCCGGTTCTCGGCAGATCGCTGCTCATGGCAACCCTCTCAGGTGTCGGGCACCCCGGTTGGCGTGCCCCCGCGGGCACGCACTCTTGGTTATCGCGGCCCGGCCGCAGCGGCACCCGCATCGGCTGTGGCGGCCGTCGCTTGCGGCGCGAGCTCCTCTTCCACCGGCTGGGGATCGACCCCGGCCAAGACGTTCCATAGATCGACGATCTCGATTGCCGCTGCCCGCTCGTCTTCGGCGAGCCCTTCTTGGGCGCAGCGCAAATGGATGTAGCAGCCGGGGCAGGCCGTGACGAGTCGCCGCGCCCCGGTCGCCGCAGCCTCCGCGAGACGGTCGGCCTGCAAGGCCTTGGTTGCGGCATTGCAGTTGAGCCAGGCGGTGTTGCCGCAGCAGATCGCGCGCGCGTGTGTGTGCGCCATCTCCTCCACCGCGGCCCCGGCGCACTCGCGCAGGAGGTCGCGGGGTGGGTCGTAGACGCCGCTGTGGCGGCCCAGGCGGCATGGATCCTGATACGTGTAGCTTTCCTCTCCGGCCGGGAGTGGGGCGGTTGCACTTGCGGCCAGCTCCGCGCGCCGCCCCCAGAGCAGGCGACTCAGATGGACGACCTCGTAGGGCGCGCCCCGGCGCAAGGCCTCTTCGCGCAAGCTGACGTAGCACTCCGGGCAGTGCGTGATCACCCGCCGGCAGCCGCTGGCGATGATCTGCTCATGGAGCAGCGCCGCGAGCTCGTTCGCCTCCGCGGCGCGTCCGGCGAGGCGCAGGTGGTAGCCGCAGCAGCGCTCGTTGGCGAGCACGGCCGGCTCGACGCCGGCCCGCTGCAGCAACATGATCGCCGAGCGCAGCGCGGCCGCGAGTCCGGCGCCGGTCGTGCCTGCGAAGTAGGCGGCGAAGTAGGGGCTGCAGCCCGAGTAGAACAGGTCTTCGCGCGTGGCCCGTTCCCCCTCGCCGAGCACCTCGATGCCGTGCTCCGCTGGGAGCCAGGCGAGCCGTTGCTGGCGCAAGTGGGGACGCGCCGCGAGCAGGCTGACCTGCTCGAAGACCCCCCCATGCGAGCAGGGGACGACGGGGGGATGCTCGTGGGGCGCCGCCCCGGTGGCGGCCTCGGTCGCACGCGGCGCCTCGGCGAGGAGCGCATCGGTCTCGACCGCGGCGCGCTCCGGCGCCCCGGCCAGGGAGGCGGCCCGCGCGCCGAGCACGAAGGCGTCGTAGTCGACGCCCATCGGACAGACGGCGTAGCAGCCGTGACAGGTGAGGCAGGTCCACAGCTCGCTGTCGCGCCCGAGCGTCGCCACACCATCGGAAATCGCGCGCGAGACGAGGCGCCGCGGAGAGAAGCGCTGGTAGCGCGCGACTGGACAGGCAGCGGTGCAGCGCCCGCACTCGAGGCACGCATAGGCGCGCGTGTCGCTCAGCGCCGCCGCGGATGCCGGCTCCGGGCGCGGCGGCGCCGCGTCCTCGGGCGCCAGCGGGCTCGGGCCGAGGGCGCGGACCGTGGCGACGAACTCGTTCATGATCTCGGCGAAACGCACGCCCTCGGCGGCCGAGATCCACTCCAAACGCAGGCGCTCGGGTTCCAGTCCAAGCAGCGCGGCCAGCGCTTGGGTCTTCTTGAACTGCTCGACCGCGCGGTAGTTGCCAAAACGATAGTGGCAGTCGCCGAAGTGACAGCCGGAGACCATCACGCCGTCCGCGCCGCGCGCGAACGCGCGCAAGACATGCCCCGGGTGAACGCGCCCCGAACACATGACGCGCAAGAGGCGGAAGTGGGGCGATTGCTGCAGGCGCGAAACGCCGGCCGTATCGGCCCCGGCGTAGGAGCACCAGTTGCAGGCGAAGACGAGAATCCGTGGATCGAAGCCTGCTGGTCTGGCGGCGGATGATTCCTGCAAGCTCGGGGGCGTCGATCTCATCGTGGGGCCTCCTCCAGGAAGAGGCTGTCGATCATCGCGGCAATCTGGTTGTCGGTGAAGTGCTGCGCTTCGATGGCGCCCGTCGGACACCAGACGGCGCAGGTGCCGCAGCCCTTGCAGAGGGCGGCATTGATCGTCATCCGGCGCCGGCCGCCTTCCTCGACGACCAGTCGCGGGGCTTGGAACTCACAGATCGAGACGCACAGGCCGCAGGCACGACAGCGATCGGCCGCGACCCGACAAACGGCCGGGTCGAGTTGCAGCGTGCCCTCCCCGAGCAGGACGGCGGCGCGCGCGGCGGCGGCCGAGGCTTGCACGCAGGCCTCGGCGAGGCCCTTCGGGCCCTGCGCCGTGCCGCACAACCAGACGCCATCGACGCACGTCTCGACCGGGCCGAGCTCCGGATGGCGTTCCAGGAAGAAACCGTCACTTCCCTGCGGGGTTTTGAGCAGCTCCTGGATCCGGCGCGTTGCGTCGCGGTCGGGAACGAGCCCGACCGCCAGAACGACAAGATCGACGTCGGCATGCAGCTCGGCATGCAGCAGCTGGTCGCGGGTCGTGATCGCCTCGGCGCGCTCACCGGAGCCGCTGACGCGCGGCGGCTCAGCCTCCGGCACGCGGACGAACACGACCCCCTCGCCGCGCGCCGCCCGGTAGTTCTCTTCCGCCTCCGGATCGACCATGCGCAGGTCGCGATAGTAAACGATGACCTCATGGCCGTGCGCTCGCAGCGCGCGCGCCTGCTTGATCGTCGTCGGGCAACAGATGCGCGAGCAGCCGCGATAGCCATCGCCGTTGCCGCGCGTGCGTGATCCGACGCACTGGATGAAGGCGATCGTCTGCTGGGGCGCGGCCTCATTCGGCTGGGCCGCCAGGCGCGCCTCGAGCTCGAGCGAAGTGATCACGTTCGTGAAGCGCCCGTACCCGAACTCGTCGGAGCCGGGGCGATAGGCGCGTGCGCCGGTCGCGAGCACGATGCCGCCGACCTCGAGCTCGCGTCCGGCGCTCGGCGCGGATTCCGGCGCGCGGCGCGCGGCCGTGGAGCCGTTCTTCTCGGGCGTCCCGCTGACCGGCGTGAGCCGGACGCGGAAGTTGCCGACGTAGCCGTCGACCGCGGCCAGCTCGGTACCGGTCAGGACTTCGACCTGCGCACGGGTCAAGCGGGCCAGCAGGCGCTCGATCGCCTCCCCGGCCCGGCGCCCATCCGGGTAGAGATCGTGCAGCCTGCGCAGCAGTCCACCGAGATCCGCCGCCCGCTCGATCAGCACGACCTCGAAACCGAGTGCGTGCAGATCGCTCGCCGCCTTCATTCCGGGCAGGCCGCCGCCGACGACGAGCAGGCGGCGCGTGACGTCGACCTGCATCGGCTCGAGCGGCTGCAGGCGGCGCGCGCGCGCGACCGCCATGCGCAGGAGATCGCGCGCCTTGGCAGTTGCCTCCGCCGGGTGCTGCGTGTGCACCCATGAGCACTGATCGCGGATGTTGACCATTTCGAGCAGGTAGGGGTTCAGACCCGCCGCGCGGCAGTTCTGACGGAAGATCGGTTCATGCGTGCGCGGCGTGCAGGCGGCAACGACGATGCGATTGAGTTGATGCTCCTGAATCGCCTGGCGGATCGTTTCCTGAGCGCTGGCGGAGCAGGCAAAGAGCTCCTGGCTCGCGTGCACCACTCCCGGCAGCGTGGCGGCATACTCGCGCAGCCGCTCCATATCGAGCACACCGGCGATGTTGATCCCGCAATGGCAGAGGAAGAGCCCGATGCGGGGCGTACCATCCGGCTCGATCGGCGTGATCGTGTCGGCCGATTCCGGCGCGCTGGGTGCGTGCGTGGAGTGGGGGACGCAAGGCGCCGCCCGTCGCTGCGCGGTGCGGGTCTGCGACTCCCCCAGCAGGGCGCTCCAACTGCCGGCGGCGTACGCTTCGGCGACATCAACCAGCGCCTCCGGCCAGTAGTGAGGGTCCTCGGGCGTCAATTCCACGCCGGCCGGCTCGGCGGCGCCCGGGTCGCCAGCGGCTGGCAACGGCCCCTGCGCCGCCGTCGGCACGTCGGGTGGGGTGGCGGGCGTTCCCGGCTGCACGTCACGCAGCGACAAGCGCTCGCCGCGATCGGCGGCGCCAGCGCCCGCCGGCGTGCCTGCGGTGGATTGATCGCCGGCGCACGTGGCTGCTGCCACCGCGGCGGCCGAGCCCTGTGCGACACAATCTGGAATCACCTGCGGTCCACTTGCTCCACCGCAGACGAACACGCCCGGTCGGGTCGAGTGAATCGGGTTGTCGGGCCGCGTGGCGAGGAAGCCGAGGCGATTCGTCTCTACGCCGAGCCGCGCCGCCAGCCGGTCGGTGCCCGCGGCGGGTGAGCCGGCGCAGGAGAGGACGACGAGATCGGCGCCGATGCGGCGAGGCCGCCCGTGCTCCGTGTCCTCGACCAGCACGGCCAGATCATGTCCGGCATGCGTCTGCTCGATCTTGGCCGGCCGCCCGCGCACAAAGTGAATCCAGGGTTCGGCTTGCGCGCGCGCGTAGAGGTCTTCGAATCCCTTGCCGAACGCGCGCAGATCGGTGTAGAGGATCGTCACCGCCTCGATGTCCGGGTCGTGTTGCTTGAGCAACAGGGCATCCTTGACGGCGTTCATGCAGCAGAAGCGCGAGCAGTAGGGCCGCCCCGCTTCGCCGCGCGCACCGACGCACTGCACGTAGACGACCTGTCGCGGCGGACGGTGGTCCGAGGGACGCACGACGTGTCCCAGCGTCGGTCCCGAGGCGTTCAGCAGGCGCTCGAGTTCGAGACTCGTGACGACGTTGGGATAGACGCCGTAGCCGTAGTTGCGCAGCCGGTGAGGGTCGAACTCGTCGAACCCGGTCGCGACGACAACGGCACCGACGTCAAGTGCGCGCTCGCGCGTGTGGCGCTCGAGATCGATCGCCTCGCGCGGGCAGGCGCGCCGGCAGCGCTCGCATGCGATCCAGTCGCCCTGATTGAGGCACAGCTCTGGATCGATGGCGTAAACAGCGGGAACCGCCTGAGGGAAAGGCCGAAAGATCGCCTTGCGCGTCCCGAGCCCCACGTCGAACGGGTTGGGGGCGGTCACCGGGCAGGCGTCAGCGCAGTCTCCACAACCGGTGCAACGCTCCACATCGACGCCCGAGAAGGCGGTACGCACCGTCGCCCGGAAGCGTCCCGCCTCGCCCGCCAGCGCGGTCACCTCCGAGTGGGTCAGAACCTCGATCCGGGGATGCCGACCGGCATCCATCATCCGCGGGCCGAGGATTCAGATGCTGCAGTCCATCGTCGGGAAGGTCTTGTCGAGCTGGGCCATCCGGCCGCCGAGCGAGGCGGTGCGTTCGACCAGGTAGACCTGATGGCCGATCGTCGCTAGGTCGAGCGCCGCCTGAACGCCGGCGATGCCGCCGCCGATGACGAGAACCCCCTGACGCACAGCTGAATCCGCTTGCATGGTCACCCCGATTGACGCCCGGCCGCCCCCTGGGGAACGGCCGCAGCGTACTCGAGCCCCTGGCGCAGGGCCGAGAGGTTGAACTCCTCGGTGCCAGCCGGCACCGATGTGCGCACTGCTTGCTCCATCGCCTCCGGGCTGACGAGGCCGGTGCATCCGGTCAAGAAGCCGAGCATGACGATGTTGGCCGCCATGCGCCGCCCCATTTTCTCCGCCGTCCGCGTCGCCGGTACGGCGGCCGCAAGCGCAAGCTCATTCGCTCCATCGCCGCGCTCGACGAGATCCTCGTCGTAGAGCAGGACGCCGTCGCGGCCGAGTTGCGGGGCAAACAGGTCGAAGCCCTCCTGCGACAGGGCGGCGAGGATCTCCTGGCGTCGTACGTAGGGATCGTGAATCTTCTCGTCCGCGATCACGACCTGCGCCGCGCAGGCGCTCCCGCGCGCCTCAGGTCCATAGGACTGGACCATCGTCGCCTGCTTGCCGTCGTGCACGCTCGCCGCCTTGCCGAGAATGTAGCCGGCGAGGATGATCCCCTGGCCGCCGAAGCCGGTGATGCGGATTTCCTTTCTCATCGCGCTCCTCCTGGCTGCCTGCAGATCGCCTGGATCCCACCTTCCGCTGAACACCGCGCGCCCGCTGCTCGCCGCCTGTCCCGCGCCTACGGCCCGCCACGTCCGGCGGAAATCCGGTCGAGGAAGGTCGGCTTCTCACAGTCGACGAACTTCCCGACCGCGATGCGGCTCTGGAAGCCGATGTCGAGCTCGCTCGTGTCCGCCCCGTGGCGGACATCGCAATTGTCGTGATAGAACTTCATCAGGTCGTAGCCTGTGCCGAGCCGGTTCTTGCGCGCGTAGAGCGTCGAGCAAGGGGCGATCACCTCGATGAAGGAGAAACCCCGGTGCTGGATCGCCTCTACCATGGCGCGCCGCATCCGACGCACGTGCAGCGCCGTCCAGCGCGCCACGTAGCTCGCTCCGCACGAGGCGACCAGGTGGGGAAGCGTGAATGGGTATTCATGGTTTCCGTGCGGCGACGTCGTCGTACGTGCATCGTGGGGCGTTGTCGGGGCGAGTTGGCCGCCGGTCATGCCGTAGATGAAGTTGTTGACGCAGATGACGGTGATGTCGATGTTGCGCCGTGCGGCATGGATCAGATGATTGCCGCCGATGGCGACCAAGTCGCCGTCGCCGCTGAAGACGATCACCTTCAGCTCCGGGTTGCCGAGATGGAGACCCGTAGCGAAAGGGATGGCGCGACCGTGCGTCGTGTGGAAAGAGTCGAGCCTGACATAGCCGGCCACGCGCCCGGTACAGCCGATGCCGGAGACGACGGCAAACTTCTCCTCCGGGATCCCGGTTTCCTCGATCGCCTCGACGAAGCTATTGACACAAGTGCCGATCCCGCAGGTCGGACACCAGATATGGGGCAGGCGATCCCCGCGGAGCAAGCGGTCCTTGGGGTGCTGTTTTGCCCGGCGCACGGGCGGGGCGGTCGTCTGCTCGGCCGCGGCGGTGGTCGTAGCGCCCTGGTCATTCATGCGTGGGCCTCCTCGATTGCGGCGATGATCGTCTGCGGGTCATGCACGGCGCCGCCGGCATGCGGCACGAGGACCGTCTTGGCCGCCCCGGCCGCACAGCGCTCGACCTCGAGCGCCATCTGGCCGAGATTGATCTCGGGTACGACGAAGCCCTGGACTTGCGCGGCGAGGGTACGGATGCGCTCCTCCGGGAAGGGCCAGGCGACGATCAAGCGCAGGAAGCCGACCTTCAGCTTGCGACGCCGCGCCTCCTCGACCGCCATCAGGGCCACGCGCGATGTGATGCCGTAGGAGACGACGACAACGTCGGCCCCCTCGACCCCGTCTTCCTCATAGCGCAGGATCCGGTCGCGGTTGTGACGGATCTTCTCGACCAGGCGCGGGACGGTGCGCATCTGCACCGGCGCGACGACGGCCGGATAGCCGCGCTCGTCGTGGGTCAGCCCCGTGACATGCAGGCGATAGCCCTGCCCCGCGGTGACCATTTCGGGCACCAGGTTCTCCTGTGGTTCGTAGGGCCGATAGGCATCTGGCGTCGCCTGGCTCAGGGGGCGTTCGGCAAGCTCGATCGTCCCCGCCTCGGGGATGACGACCTTCTCCGTCATGTGCCCGACGACTTCGTCCGTCATCAGCAGGACGGGAAGACGATAGGTTTCGGCCAGATTGAAGGCGGCGATCGTGAGATCGAAGCACTCCTGAGGTGAATTGGGCGCGAGCGCGATCACCTCGTAGTCGCCGTGCGAGCCCCAGCGCGCCTGCATCATGTCTTGCTGTCCAACCAGTGTCGGCAAGCCGGTCGAGGGTCCGCCGCGCTGGACGTTGACGAGGACGCACGGCGTCTCGGTCATATAGCCGAGCCCGAGGTTCTCTTGCATCAGGCTGAACCCCGGGCCGGAGGTCGAAGTCATCGACTTGCGGCCGCCCCAGGCGGCGCCGAGGATCGCGGCCATCGACGCGATCTCATCCTCCATCTGGATGTAGGTTCCGCCAATGTCCGGCAGACGTTCCGCCATCCGTTCGGCGACTTCGGTCGCCGGGGTGATCGGGTAACCGGCGAAGAACGTGCACCCGGCGGCCAGGGCTCCCTCGGCCGCGGCGACGTCACCATTCATGAAGTGCTCGCCGGTCAGCACTGCACCGCGTTGACTACTCACGCTCGGCCTCCTCTTCTGCCGCTGGGGGTGCTTCGTTGGCGGCAACCCGTTCGCCGTTGCGCAGCAGGCGCTGCTCGACATGCTCGCTGTAGATCGCGAATTCCGGGCAGATGCTCTCGCACAGGTCGCAATCGACGCAGGCGTCTTCCTTGATCGGCTCCGGGTAATGGTACCCCTTCTTGTTGAACTTCTCCGAGATGCGCAACACGTCGCGGGGGCAATACTCGACGCAGAAGCCGCAACCCTTGCAGCGTTCAACGATGACGAAGATGCGGCCGGTCGGACGCGTGAACTTCTCCTGATCGAGAGGTGTTCTCCAGAAGCGCATTGGGTGGCCTCTCCTGAGCCCGGTGGGGGCCGTTGGCCGCACGCATTACGTGCGCAACGACATGACGAGCAGGTTGTGATCCTTGCCGTGGATATCTTTCACGAAGCCCTCGAGGATCCCGTTCTTCACGAAGTCGAGCTTCTCGAAGAAACGGATAACAGCCGGTTGGTCCTCCATCAAGTGCACTTCGATCTTCTCGAGATTCTCGGTGATGCCGTGCGCGAGGATCTGACGGCACAGATAGTGAGCGAGGCCGGTGCGGCGGTAGTCGGCGGCGACGATCAGGCGGATTTCGCCAATGTGAGACTCAAATCCGTACGTCCGGTGTTCGATCGAGGCTTCGGCAACAACCCGATCACCGGCCAGGGCAACCAGCCGCAAGACGCTCCAGTGCGGGGGTGGGGAAATGCGCTGCTTGACCGTCTCCCGGTCGGTCACGTCGACCCGCAGGTGAAGGCGGTCTTCTTCGGGCAGGTCGGCGAAGAACGTCATCAGGCGGTCAATGTCGTCAGGAGCGAGCGGACGCACCGCAACCACTCGGCCGTCGCGGCACTTGAACGCTTTCGGATACCGGATCATGACCGCCTCCGCATCGCCACTCCTTGGTGGGCACGGACCCGTGCCGCGCCCGGCCGCCCGGCCGGTGCCGGGCGGACACGGCTAGTGTCGTTCCCTCCCGTGGCCGTCCATCGCCAGCATCTTGTCTTCCAGCCGCCGCCAGAGATCCTTGAGACTGACGGTCATCACCGCCACGTCGTGCAGCTCGCCGTCGAGCGTCCGGCGCTGATCGGGCAACACCAGTTCGACGCGGAAGCCGAGCGCATCGGCGATGCGCCGCGCCGCTTCCTGTTGCGACATGATCATGCCGTAGAGGCGCTCGACCTTGCGCCGCGTCGCTTCCTGGAATAGCTCATGGAACAGAAGCGCACCGAGACCGCGATCGCGAAACTCGTGAGCGACGATCGCGCGCACTTCGGCCGTGTGTCGTTTCCAGCCCTGGCGCGGCTGGTAGAGGGTCGCGTCGGCGACGATCACCTCTCCGGCGAGGGCGACCAAGCGATAGTGGTCGTAGGCGGGCGAGGGATCCATGCGTAGGAGTACCGCCTCGCGGTCGGTGACGTCGACGCGCAACATGTAGCGGTCGTCGGCCGGCAAGGCGAGGAAGAAACGATGGGAACGTTCGAGGTCGTCCGCAGTCATCGGCCGGATGACCACGTTGGTGCCGTTCTTGAGCTGGACGGTCTTCGGATAGGAGCCCACGGACCTTCCTCCGCCGCCAGTCTACACCCTCGAAGTCGGCGCACGGGGGGCGAGCCGCCCTGCGCCCTTACAAAGATTATCGGATTGTCCCGAGCGATGCAAAGGGAAGTCGGACAAAGAACTTGCGATTCGTGCCCGGCTGGCGGCGGGAACGGGTAGACGCTTCTAATCTCCCGCGCCGGCCGGCCGCGGGTGATCGGCCTGGAAGCGGGCCAACCGTTCGGTGACCATGTCGTATTGGCTCTCGTCGACGAAGGAGACGCACGCGCGCAGACCTTCGGTCCGGCGGCTGCCGGTCGACGCGAGCGTGATCGCGCTCACGCCGTAGTGGAGCAACTCCATCAGCAGCTCCTGCCCCGACAGCCCCTGATAGGCGAACGTGAAGTAGAAGCCGTCGGCGAGCGGCTCACCGAGGTCGTTGTCATAGACGAGGTGAAACCCGTGCTCCTGGAAGATCTGCTTCAACGCCTGGGCGCGGCGCCCGTATTCGCGCGTCGCCGCCACGAAATCGAGCTCTCCGGCGTTTGCCTTGCGCAGCAATCCGAGGAGACCCCATTGGGAGGATTGCGGTACGCCTGACGTCGTGCAGTAGACGCCACCGTGGACGAACGCGTGGCCGACGTTCGGCGTGCCGAATTTGGCCGCCAGCGCCGGAGCCTCGAGGGACAAGAAGGCGGGCGAGAACGCTGCGATTCCGATCCGGGCTCCGGCGAAACTGAAGATCTTCGACGACGAGATCAGCACGAAGTAGCGATCGGTGTAGCGGGCGATCGTCGGTTGATAGGGTGGCTGCCCGGGCTGCGAATAGTCCTCGCGGAAATCCATGCAGAGATAGGCGAGGTCTTCGATCGCCAGAACGTCGTACCGGCTGCAGAGCGCGCCGAGGCCTTCGAGCTCCGATTCCTTGAGTGCGATCCAGGCGGGGTTGTTGGGACTCGAGTAGAGCAGGCCGCCAATCTCGCCCGCCGCGAACTTCTTCTCGACCGCCGCCAGCAGGTCGGCGCCGCGGTAGTCGGCCAGTTCGACCGAGTCGTGACGCAGGCCGAGGAAGCGCGTCTGCCGCTTGCTCACCGGGAAGGAGGGATCGAGATAGAGAATCGTGTCGCGCCCCGCGATGCGATTGCCAGCGATCGCCTGGGCGATGAAGCCGCCCTGCATCGAACCGACCGTCGGAATGCAGCAGGCGGGCGGGACGTCGATTCCAAGGAAGTTGGCGATGAAGCGCGAGGCTTCCGACTTGAGCTCGGGAATACCGTCGAAGGGCGGGTACTGCGCGCTCGCCCGCCGCTCGTGCTCCATCCTGCCGGCCGTCTCGGCTCCGATCGGGTCGTAGGGCAAGTTGGGAATCCCGAACTCCATGCGCACGAAAGCGACGCCCAGTTCCTCTTCGATCAAGGAGACGAGCCGATTCGTCTCCCGGATCGAGAGATTGTGGGGGTCGAAGCCGGTGCGCGCGAGAATCGCGCCGACCTGCTCGCGGTCGAAGGGAACTGTCGTCGCCTGCATGAATGCCTCCCGGGCGGCCACTGAGGACCAGCTTGGGACCGATGTGGCGGTCGTTCTCAGTCTTTGTCTCGATGCCGACCGCGGAGTATACAATGGATTGTGGGTCGAAGACATCCGCTTGTCAGTGGGGCGGGCGCCTCTTGCCCAGAGCCGAGGCCGGCGCGCATGGTGCCGGGGCCGCTTCCCGCCGATCGCGCTGCGCAGGCTCTAGGGGGGTCAGCGAAGCGTGGCGGGCAGCTCTTGCAGCAGATACTGGAACCGTCCAATCAACAGGCTTACGCGTCCCATCACCGTATAGCCGAACGAGGCGCCGAAGCCGATCATCAGGAAGGTGATGCCGACTTGCGAAATGCGCCCCAAGAGCCCCCGGTGTGGGGCGCTGAAATAGAAGTAGACCAGAATCGAAACCACTCCGACCAGCACCAGCATGCCCATGAGAAACGCATAGGTGTTCTCGCTGCTCGGACTGGCCGGGATCGTGCTGGCCACCTGTGCCAGGACGCGCTCCTGCACCACCGAGGGGATCAGGTACCCGGACCAGGCGGCGACGTAGAAGGCGATCGCGTAGCGACTGACCCATTGCCACCGGCGGCTCAGGCGAAAGAGGACGAGCAGCCCGAGGAGACCGCCGGGGAGCAACCAGAGATCCCCCTGTTGGAAGACGGGGACGTAGAACTTGCGGATGACCGACGAGTAGAAGTAGTGCACGACGTAGTAGCCGGCCGAGACGCCGACGAGCAGATGCTCGGCGGCCCGATAGAAGGGGTTGTCACGGTAGAGCAGCGAGAAAATCGCCACCGTCAGGATGCCCCCGACCCACAAGCCGACTGTATCCCACATTTGCTGTCCGACTCCTCGCGTTGGGGCCGTTCCGGCCCGCCTGGCTACTGGCTCCCCTCCGCGCGTTCGGCGCGCCGCTGCAAGAAGTAGCCGATGTTGCCGAGCAGGATGAAGAGCACGATCAAGACGTGTGCGGACGACTGGGCGTCCATGCCGCGCACGCCGGCCCCGTCGACTTCGATCATGCGCTCATACTCCGCCGCCCCCTTCAGGCCGCCCAGGAAGCCGTCGAGCTGACCGGCCTGGAAGTAGGGGTAGATCAAGACCGCCTGGATCGCCGTATTCCCGGCGATGATACGCTGCCCATACTTGCCGCCGGCCCAGATGATCCAGTACTCCGCCAGGGCGCTGGCGGTCACCGTGACCAACAACTCGATCTCCGCATAGCGATCGACCTCCTGCAGCAACGGCAATTCGTCGGTCGGCGTGCGATAGTGATCGGTCGGGAAAGTGCGTTGGATGCTCTCGCCCATGCGCAGCATCGTTGCCGAGTAGTCGGGGTTGTACCCGAGGAAGACGTAGTCGACTCCGTAGGTGCGGTCGTACTCGGCGGCAACTTCGCTGAGGACGCGCTCGGCAATCCCAGCGCCGCCGGCGTAGTTGGTCAGGGCGACAACTTGGATTCCGCGGCGAAACGCGTGGCGGAGCGTGGCCATACTCATGGGATCGAGTTCTGCCATCGTATCGGGTTCGTAGTCGAAGCTGAAGATGATCTCGTCCCCCGCTTCCAGGCCTTCGAGCGCATCGAAGTAAGCGCGGGCCTCGCGCGAGCTCTGGATTGGCAGATTGAGCGGGAAGATCAGCGGCAGCGCGACCGCCAGGCCAACGACGACGAAGATCAGCCGCCGGTCAACGTGCGCCAGTCGGGCGGCGAGGCGGGCGCTACGGCTGCGGCCAGCGTTGCGGGCGGCGGTTTCTCGGTCCGGCGCCATCGACTAGGCCCCCTTTCCGAGATAGGTGCGCTCGATGCCGAGAATGATCTTGATCGCCGTGGCGGTCATCCCGAGCCCGACGCCAATCATCACTCCCCGCTTGGCGGCCATGTTCGGGTAGTCGAGGATCCAGGAGGAAAGATGATGCAGGCCGAGCAACTCGCCGATCGGGACGCGACCCAGCATGACGAGCACGCCCGCGATCAAGAGCAGCGCCGCGTGGAAGCTGCGCGCACGGAAGGCGCGGTACGAAGCGCTGGCGACATAGAAGGCGAGCAACGCGAACATCGTCGCCTGCATCGGCGCCTGGACATGATCGAACATCCAGGGATAGGGGCCGCGCTCGGGCGTGAAGATCAGGGCGACCAGGATCATGAACACCAGGCCGGCAAGCGTCAGCAGCGAGTAGGGCCAGCCCGCTTGACGCTGTTCGACCTTCTTCCAGTGATAGAAGAAAAGACTGATCACGCCGAGGATGAGGGTCACGCCGAAGACGACCTGCTTCCAGTCGAGGACGTTGTTGTAGCGATCGGCGATCCAGGGCTGAGGTGTGAAGTGCTGGATCAGCATCAGCATGCCGACGATGAAACCGAAGATGACAGGACCGGTGCGCTTCATCCTACTCCCTCAGCCAGGTGCCGATATCGATGCCGAAGAGCTTCAGAATGGTGCCGCCGAGCAGCAGGGCGAGAATGAATGCCTTGGCGATGTCCTGGCCCTTGAGGGCGCCCAGCAGCAGGGGTTCGCGCGACAGGTAGACGCTGCCGGCGTACAGCTCTTCGCCGATCAGCGTGTAGTCACAGGCGGTGATGAAGAACGGGAGCTGCGAATCGGAATCGGTGCCGGCAATCTGGATCGCCCCCGTCGCATTGCCCGTTTCGGCCAGGATCAGGCTTTCAGCGTAGAAGTGGCCGATGAAGAAGTTGGTCGCCGGACGTTCGCGCATCATCGTGCCGCATACGGCGGCCGCGTAGCCGAACTGACTCTGCGTTGTATAGTAGATGTCATTGGCATCGTAGAGGTCGGGACGCCCCACGGCGGCATAGGATTCGCGAATCACCTCTTGCGCCACGGTCATTACGATCGGGTCCCGATTCGGCATGATCAGTCGCGTCTCGTACTCGCCGGCGCGTCGCGCCACCTGGCCGAGGATGTTGACACTCGCGACCGTCGCCACCTCTTCCATTGGATCGAGCCCGGGCGAGTAGAGGATCGGCCGACCCATCTCCGTAGCTCGCCCGACAGCTTCGTCTACGGCTTCAAGCCCGGCAATGCGGCGGATGTAGAGCTCCTGGCCTCGGCGGGCGCGGGCGATGAAGCCGAGGATCAGGGCACCGAAGAGGAGCGTCGCAATCGCGGTTGGCCACCGCTCGGGGTAGATCCAACCCGACGGCGTCGTCTCCGCCGATGCCGCGGCCACGGCGGCCGAGTCATCGTCCGCCGCCGCCGCCTCGGCACCGGCACGCGACCCCAGGCTGTTCGCCCCCAGGCAGGCACCAAGGGCCATGAGCAGGATCAGCAGCCGGGCGCGGCTCACGCCGGTCCTCCCGCTTCCTCGGCTGCGCCTTCCCATTCAACCGTGGCGCCGGCGGGGAGCCGGTCGAGATCGAGTCGCGCGAGATGGGCCCCGGGGAAGATGCAGCAGTTGCGGCCGATGCGGCAGCGCGCCGGTACAACCGCCCCCTTGCCGATGACGGTGATGCCCCGATCCAGATGCGTGGGAAAGCTCTCGTTGACTGCATCGCCCAGCTCGGGATCGGCGACCCGCGCCTCGGGACCGATGGTGACCTGCTTGTCGGCCACGACCCCGACGACCTGCGCCCCGGCGCGGACGCGCGTGTCATGCAGCAGGATCGAGTCGCGCACGACCGCGCCTTCCTCGACGACGACGCCGGGGGAGAGGGCGCTGCGAGCGACGGTGCCGTGGATTCGGCAACCGCGCGCGAGGATCGCCGAGTCGAGCCGGGCGCCACGCGCGACAAAGGCCGGTGCGCGGTCGCCGAGGTGCTCCTCGACCAGATTCGTACGCACGTTCCAGGCCGGCAGATCGAGCGGGGAGCTGGGATCGAGCAGTTCCATCGTCGTATCGAAGTAGGCCTTCAGCGTGCCGACATCCTGCCAGTAGCCGGTGAAGCGGTAGGCCGAGAGCTTCTCGCGATCGAGCATGAAGGGGAAGACGTGTTTGGCGAAGTCGGTTTCGCCCTGGAGTCCGCAGACTTCTTCGAGGACGCGCAGGAGCACGTCCGTTTCAAAGACGTAGATGCCGAGCGAAGCGAGATTGCTCTTCGGTTTCTCCGGCTTCTCCTCGAAGCCCGTGATCCATCCTTCACGATCCGTGTGGACGGTGCCGAAGCCGGTCGCTTCTTCCCACGGCACCGGCATGACCGCCAGCGTCGCCTCCGCCCCGACGCGCAGGTGGTGCTCGATCAGGCTCGCGTAGTCCATGCGATAGATATGATCGCCGGAGAGGATCACCGTGACTTCGGGGTGATGACGCGTGATGTAGTCAAGGTTGCGGTAGACGGCGTCGGCCGTGCCACGGTACCAGTCGGAGGCGCGCGTGCCGGTGTGCGGGGGCAAGATGCGCACCTCACGCGCGCGGCCGCTCAACCCCCAGCTCTCGCCGCGCCCGAGGTGGCGCGTCAAGCTGTAGGGCATGTACTGCGTCAGGATACCGACGCGCTCGATGCCGCTGTTCATCACGTTGCTGAGCGCGAAGTCGATGATGCGGTAGATCCCACCGAACGGAACCGCGGGCTTGGCGCGGCGCTTGACGAGCACGTTGAGGCGGCTGCCGACCCCGCCGGCGAGCACGAGTGCCAAGACTCGGCGCAGATCGAACCCAGGATCCCAGAAGGGTTCCATCCGGCCGGAACGCGCAGCGCCGATTGCTTCGCCCCTGTCGGCCGTCATCGTCCCCCCTGCGCACCGCGCTGCGTCTGCCCGGCCGGCGCCACCAGGCCGCTCTGCGGAATCACGGTCTCGTCGGCAAGGTGCGCGTCCTTGCCGACCAGGGCGATCCCCTTCTGTGAGACGTTGACGTCGCCCGGTGCGGTCGGCGGTGCCGCGTCGAGACCGATGCGTACTCCGCGACCTAGGCGCACGCGCTTGTCGACGATTGCCGTGCGGATCTGGGTCTCGGCGCCGACGTCGACCCCCTGGTAGAGAATCGACGCCTCGACCGTTGCGCCCGCGGCGACATGGACGCCGGGGCCCAGCACGCTGCCGCGGACCGTGCCGGCGATCATGCAGCCCTCGCTGATCAACGAGTCTTCGATCACACTTCCCGCACGGAAGATCGGTGGAGTCTGGCGTACCAGGCTGTTGTCGTTGTTGTTCGTACGCACGTCCCACGACTCGATGTCGATCACGCCGTCGAGGAGGTCGCGGTGCGCGTCGTAGTAGCCATCGACCGTGCGGCTGTACGCCCAGTAGCCGTCGAAGACGTGGCCACAGACCCGATAGTCGGCCATCATCGCCGGTATGACGTCGCGGCCGAACTCGATCGAGTCATGCTCGCGCATACGGCTGAGCACGGCTTCGAGAGGGTCGATGTTGAACACGTAGACCGTCAGCGAGACGAGATCGCTCGGCGGCGCGGTCGGCTTCTCCTCATATCGTTCCAGTGCGCCGTCGGGCCCAAGAACGCCGTAGCCGAAGCGGCGATCCGGCTCCTGAATCGACTTGAATGCGATCGTCAGGTCCGCCCCCCGCTCGAGATGCTCGTAGATGAGCTTGCGGTAGTCCATCGAGTAGACATGGTCGCCGGAGACGATCAAGGCGATCTGCGTGTCGAGCTCGCGCAGGTAGACGAGATTCTGAAGCACCGCATCCGCGTTGCCGCGGTACCAATCCATCGCTTCGGCGGCATGGTAGGGGGGCAAGATCTTGGCGCCGCGGTCGAGGCCGATGAAGTCCCAGCTCTCGCCGACACCGACATGGTCGATCAGCGAGGCGGGCCGGTATTGCGAGAGAATGCCGACATTGGTGATCCCGGCATGGGCCATGTTGGAGAGGGGGAAGTCGATGATGCGGAAGTGCCCGGCGAAGGGCAGAGCGGACTTGGGGCGCTCGAGGGTCAAGACCGAGAGCTCCCCGACCCGCCCGCCGGCCAGGATCATGCCCGTCGTTCGGGGGAACTTGATGCGCGAAAGCATGGTGCGCCCACCGCTGGAAGGGCCCCGCGCCGGGACCGCTGCAACCTCGCCAACAGTTTTGCCCGCAAGGGGATCCTTCCCGTCCAATCTCCCCCATGTCAATGCTTTCTTGCCCGGGGACGGTGGCGGGGGCGGGGCGCAACGGCGGCGCCTCGCCGGTTTGGGGTGAGGCGGGCAAACGGAGAGCGGCCGGCGATGGACGCCGGCCGCTCGCGAGTGGCATGCTCAGGCGTGGAGGGACTCGAACCCCCAGCCTACGGTTTTGGAGACCGTTGCTCTGCCAATTGAGCTACACGCCTAGGCCTAGCATACGTATCGGACGCTTGCGCGCCCGAGTGAAGCTTACTATAGGGAAGGGGCGCAGACCGGGCAAGTCCCTTTCGACGTGTCGATCAGCCCGGAGTAATCTCGCCCGGACGAGAGGGGACGGGGCGTACGCCCCGCGATCGGCGGGCTTGTGGAGGAGGAGCTGTGCAAAAAGAGGCCGCTCGGCTGGCCCCCATTATCGAGCGCGCCTGGCGCGAACCGGTCTACGCCGCCGCGGACGAGGCGCGCAAGGCCGTTGCGGGGGCGATCGCCCACCTCGACGCCGGCGAGTTGCGCGTCGCCGAGCCGGAGGGCGATCGCTGGGTCGTCCACGGCTGGGTGCAGATGGCGATCCTGCTCTATTTCCGCCACCGGCCGGCGGAGCCCTCTGGCTGCGGTCCGCTGCGCTTCCGCGACCGGATCCCGATCAAGCACGACCTCGAACGCCAGGGTGTGCGCGTTGTGCCACCGGGGACCGCCCGCTACGGGAGCTTCCTCGAGCCGGACACGGTACTGATGCCCGGGTATGTCAATATCGGTGCCTACGTCGGGCGCGCAACGATGATTGACACGTGGGCGACGATCGGCAGCGGAGCGCAAATCGGCCGCGAGGTCCACATCTCCGGCGGGGTCGGCATCGGCGGGGTGCTCGAACCACCGCAGGCGCAACCGGTGATCGTCGAGGATGGAGCGTTCATCGGATCTCGCTGCGTGCTTGTCGAAGGGGTGCAGATCGGAGCGGGGGCCGTGCTCGGCGCCGGCTGCGTGCTGACCGCCTCGACCCCGATCGTCGATGTGCGTTCGTCGCACCCGACCGTTGCACGCGGCGCGATCCCGGCCGGCCAGGTGGCGATTCCGGGCAGCTGGCCCCGCCGCTTCCCGGCGGGCGAGTACTCGACGCCCTGTGTCCTGATCATCGGCGAACGGCAAGCCTCTACGGAACGCAAGACACGGCTGAACGAAATCCTGCGGGAGTTCCCGCTGGTAGCAGAAGGAGAGCCAGAATGACAGCGCGCAAAACGCCCCCGGCCAACGCCCGCAACCGAGAGACCCGCAAGCCGGGCCCGGGACTGCCCGACGATCATGCCTTGCCTTTCCGGCTCAAGCCCGAGGAACTGCGCTGGTCGTGTCCGCTGGACAGCTTCTCGTTTCGCTCGACCGCCGAGCTGCCGACCTTCGAAGGCATCATCGGTCAGGAGCGGGCCATGGAAGCGATCCGCCTTGGGCTGAAGATGCGCAGCAAGGGCTACAACATCTACGTCGCCGGGCTTCCGGGTACCGGCAAGATGACAACCGTGCGTCACTTGTTGAACGCGATCGACACGGGGCGCGAACGCCCGGCGGACGTCGTCTACGTCAACAATTTCCAGGATGCCGACATGCCGCGAGCATTGCGCTTGCCAGCCGGCCAGGGCAGTCGCTTGCGCCAGGACATGCACGAGCTCGTCGTCAACATGCAGCGCAACATCGCGCAGATCTACGAGAGCGATGACTACAAGGAGCGCATGAAGGCGTTGATCGAGGAGTACAAGGAGCGCGAGAAGAAATTCCTGCGCGGCTTCGAGGAACGCATTCAGGCAGAGAATTTTGCTCTGATTCAGGTGCAGCTTGGCCCCTTTTCCAAGCCCGAGATCGCCCCGATCATCGCCGGCGAGCCGGTGCAGATGGAGCGCCTCGAGGCGCTCACGCACCAGAAGAAGTTTGCAGCCGAGGACTTCAAGCGCTTGAAGGCGAAGTACGAAGACCTCGCCGCCGAGATGGAAAAGGTTTTCAAGGCGGCGCGCGACCTCAAACGCGAGTTGCGCGAGGCGATGACGAAACTCCAGCAGGAGTTCGGTTCCCCCGCGGTCGTCGACTACATCAAGGATCTGAAGGCCGAATATGACGATCCCGGCGTGCTCGCCTATCTCGAGCAGGTGCAGGAGGCGATCCTCAGCAACATGGAGCGCTTCATCGATGGCGGGGAGAGCGAGGAGGGACAGCGCCAGCAGAAAGGGCAGGCACAGCAGCCGTCGGCCGAGGAGCGCTTCCGCGACTTCGCCGTCAACGTCCTCGTCGACAACTCCGCTACCAACGCGCCGCCGGTCATCGTCGAGACGAGTCCCAACTACCGCAATCTCTTCGGGACGATCGAGCGTGTCATCGACCGCTCTGGCCATGTCGTCAGCCATTTCACCAAGATCAAGGCCGGCAGTCTGCTGCGCGCCAACGGCGGGACGTTGGTCCTCAATCTGATGGACGCGATCATCGAGCCTGGGGTCTGGGTCGCGCTCAAGCGGGCGCTGAAGCACCAGCGGATCGACATCCAGACCTTCGATCCCTTCTATCTCTACTCCGTATCGGCGATCAAGCCGGAGCCGATTCCGCTCGATCTGAAGGTCGTCGTCGTGGGAGACCGCTACGCCTATCACATCCTTTACAATCACGACCCCGACTTCTCGAAAATCTTCAAGGTCAAGGCGGAGTTCGACACCGAGATGCAGTGCCACGACGAAAACGTGGGGAAGTACGTCAACTTCGCGCGCAAGATCACGAGCGAAGAGGAGCTGCGGCCCCTGACCCGCTGCGGCGTCGGAGCCTTGGTCGAGTACGGCGTCCGCCTGGCCGGGCGACGCACGCGCCTGTCGACGCGCTTCAGCGTCATCGCCGACGTCATCCGCGAAGCCGATCTCTGGGCGGGGGAGGGGGAAGCGAAGGAGATCGCGGGCGAACACGTGGCGCAGGCGATCGCGGCTCGTGATCGGCGGTTGAACCTGTCCGAGGAGAAGCTGCGGGAGTTGATCGATGAGGGGGTGATCCTGATCGACACCGACGGCGAGTCGGTCGGTCAAGTCAACGGTCTCTCGGTCCTCAATCTCGGCGACTACGCGTTCGGGAACCCGTCGCGGATCACGGTCAAGTGTTCCCTGGGCCGCGCGGGGATCGTCAACATCGAGCGTGAAGCCGAGCTGTCGGGGAAGACGCACAACAAGGGAGTGCTGATTCTCGGGGGGTACTTCCGCAGCCTGTTCGCGATCGAGAAGCCGCTGGCGATCGATGCGACGATCTGCTTCGAGCAATCCTATGGCGGCATCGACGGGGACAGCGCGTCGTCGACCGAGGTCTATGGTCTCCTGTCCGCCCTGGGAGAGATCCCGCTGCGCCAGGACATCGCCGTCACCGGCAGTGTCAATCAGCACGGCATCGTGCAGCCGATCGGCGGTGTGAACGAGAAGGTCGAGGGCTTTTTCGCCGTTTGCCGCGCGCGGGGGCTGACTGGGCGACAAGGGGTCATGATCCCGCGGATCAACGTGCGCGACCTGATGCTGCAGGAGGAGGTCGTGGCGGCTGTGCGCGCCGGTCAGTTCCACATCTGGGCCGTCGAGACGATCCCGGAGGGGATCGAGATCCTCTCCGGTCTGCCGGCTGGCGCCACGGCGGTAGATGGGCGCTACCCGGAGGGGACCGTCTTCGGACGCGTCCAGGCGGCGGTGGAGCGTTACGCCGCGGCGAGTCGCGATTTCGCCAAGAAGCTGCTCGGCGATCAGTGATTGCGTCCCGACTGGCGCCGCCCTGCGCCATCAGTCCACAATCGGCCGGGGGCATGCCTGGCGGGGATCGAGCCCCCGCTCGGCGAGCGCCGCGGCCAGGTCGGGTGGCAGCGGCGCCGTCACCGCTAGCGGCGCGGCGGTCCAGGGGTGGCGGATGCGAATCTGATAGGCGTGCAACGCCTGGCGCGGCAGGGCGAGCAGCTGCTGCTCGGCGGCACTCAGCGGTTCGTCTTCGATGAACTTGAGGAAGAAGCGTTCCGAGTGTCCGTAGACCTTGTCCCCCATGATCGGCAATCCGACCGCGCGCAGGTGGACACGAATCTGATGCAGGCGCCCGGTCTCCGGTTGGGCCTCGAGCCAGGCCCAATCGGCGCCGCGGTGTAAGACGCGCACTCGGGTCCGCGCCGCCAAGCCGTCGGGCCGGACTCCGACTGCCTTGCGGATCAGGCTCTCGCGAGCGGGGCCCAGCGGCAGGTCGATCTCGAAGTGCTCCTCGGCCGGCTGGCCGGCAACGAGCGCCAGGTAGCGCTTGAGCACGCGTCGTTCGCGGAACTCGCACGCCAGGCGTGCGGTCGTTTCCCGATCCCGACCGAAGAGGACGACGCCGCTCGTCTCGCGGTCGAGCCGGTGGACGACGTGCAAGCGTTCCCACTCGGGGTGCTCGGCGAGCAAGCGGTGCAGCAGCGTATGCCGGAAGTACCGTCCCGAGGGATGGATCGGCACGTTTCCGCTCTTGCTGACGGCGATCAGGTGAGCATCCTCGTGCAGCAGCGCGTAGGCGCCGTCGATCGGCGGCTCGGCGCGCTGCAGCGGGACATAGTCGATGCGGGCGCCGCAGCGCAGAGCGTGGGAGGGGCGCACGCGGCGGCCGTCGACGGTGATGCGCCCCTCGCGTACCAGCCGCCCCCACTGCGTCCGCGAGCGGTACGTGAAGCGCTGGGCAAGATAGCGATCGAGTCGCCAGCCGGCATGCGTGGCTGCGACCTGGGCGCTGCCCGCCCGCACCCAGGTTCGAATCGTCTCTCGATCGGCTGCCATGCTTGCGCCCTCAACCCTGCCCGCTCCTGCGTGCCGCTTACTGCGAGCAGAGGCTACGCAGTGGGTGCCGCTGCTGCCAAGCCGGAACTCTACGCGGCTCGAGGCGGGCGGGCGATCGCGGTTGGATCCGGGACGCAGCGGGCAAGGAGATTCCAGGTGTCGGCGCAGCAGCGACCGACTAGAATCGCGGATCGGATCGCCAGGGTGAGGAGGGCCGGGATTGGGGCCACGAGACGCAGAGGGCCTCGTCGTCGCGGTGCGGCCGCGCTGGGTGTTGGTGCGCGCCGACGACGAGTCGTTGCCGTGTGACTTGCCGCGCGGCCTGCAGCGTGGCCAGCGTACCGCGCGCACGTCCGTCGCCGTTGGCGATCGAGTGCACTTCGAGCGCGTCACCGCGCGCCGCGGTCGGCTGTTGCAGGTGCTGCCACGGCGCACCAAGGTCTCGCGACTGGGATCGACGCGTCCACCGCGCGAACACGTCATCGCCGCCAATGTCGACACCTTGCTGGCGCTGCAGTCCGCCGATCAGCCGGCTTTCAATGCACGCGTTCTCGATCGTCTGCTGGTGGTGGGCGAGGTCGGCGGCATCGCCTGTGCGATCGTGCTCAACAAGTCAGACCTGATTGCCCCCGCGCGGGCGGAGGCATGGTTGCGCCCTTACCGCGACGTGCCCTATCCCTGCTTCGTGATCAGCGCGCTGAGCGGGGCCGGCATCGACGCGCTCGACCGCTATCTCGAGGGACGCCAGACGGTGATGCTTGGGGCGAGCGGGGTGGGCAAGTCGACGTTGCTCAACCGGCTCGTTCCCGGTGCGCGGCAGAAGACCGCGGCGATCAGCTCCGCCACCGGCCGCGGAGTCCACACGACCACGCGGGTCGACTTCATCGACCTACCCCGCGGGGCCTTGCTCGACACGCCGGGCTTGCGTGCGATCCAGCCATGGGGGATCGGCGAGCGCGACCTCGGCTTCCAGTTCCCCGAGTTCCGGTCCTGCTTGGGCCGCTGCCACTTCAAGGACTGTCTGCACCGCAGCGAGCCGGACTGTGCGGTCCGGGCGGCGGTCGAAAGCGGGCAGATCGACGCGGGTCGCTACGAGAGCTATGCGCGCATTCTCGCCACCCTGGCGACGGGATGAAGATTCAAGCTGACCGGACCGGGGCCGGGCGCGGGAGGCGATTGCAGCATTGCGCACTGCGGCCGGCAAGGCTACGTTGGCGCCGGATGGACCGGCCGTGTCGCGTGGCGTGACCGCCTGCCGAGGCAACGACTGCAGCGGCACTGAATTGGCTAGGGGGCGGTTCGAATCGCGAGACCACAATCAGGTTGCCAACCGCAGGACGGTCAAGGTATCATCAAACATAGAATAGTATTTACACCATACGTGGCAGAGACGGCAGCCGATCCTGTGTCCCGAGCGTGAAGGTGGCTGAGATGTCGGATCTTCCCACAGCGCTCGCCTTCTTGGGCGTGCAGGACTCCTTCGAGCAGGCTTCGATCGTGATCCTGCCGGTGCCGTATGACCTGACGACGACCTACCAGCCGGGGGCGCGCTTCGGCCCGCGGGCGCTCTTGACCGCCTCGCACGATGTCGAGCTTTTTGACGAAGAGCTGCGCTGGGATCCTTCGATCGTCGGCTTGCACACGCTGCCCCCGCTTGAACCGCAGGCGGCCGGCCCGCAGGCGATGGTTCCCCTGGTCGCCGAGCAGACCGAGGCCTTGTGGCGGGCCGGCAAGTTCCCCGTTCTGCTCGGCGGTGACCACTCGATTTCGATCGGTGCATTCGAGGCGCTGGGGGCGAACTGGCGTGAACCCTGGATCCTGCACTTCGACGCGCATGCCGATCTGCGCGAGCAGTATCAAGGGAGCCCTTTCAGCCACGCCTGTGTCTTGGCCCGCGCGCGCGAGTCCTATGCCACGATGAGTGTCGGCGTGCGCAGTTGGAGTGAGCAGGAAGACCCGGCCGTGGCTGCATTTCCGGATCGCCTGCTGACCGCGCGCGACGTGGAGGCCGACCCCGAAGCGGCCGCCGAGCAGATCGAGGCGGTGTTGGGTGATCCGGTCTACGTGACGATTGACCTGGACTGCCTCGATCCGTCGATCATGCCTGCGACCGGCACGCCGGAGCCGGGGGGGCTGGGCTGGCAGACTTTGACATATCTCTTGCGTCGCATTGCGGCGCGCCGGCAATTGGTTGGGTGTGATGTGACCGAGCTGAGCCCCATCCCGGGTTTCATTGCGCCGGATTTCTTGGCGGCTCGCCTGGTCCTGAAGGTGATCAGCTATGCATTCCATCGGTCGAGTGAAGATGCATGAGGTGCATGTGCAAAGGAGTGTGATCGTATGGAGGAACTCGAGGGGGCCCAGTCGATTGGGCAAAAGGTAAGGCGTGTGCGCCAGCGGCGTGGGCTGACCCTGCGGGCGGTCGAGCAGCGCGCCCATGTCAGCGCGACACACATCAGTGAGATCGAGCGCGGCAAGACGTCACCGACGGTCGGCGTGATCGCCCGTATCGCCTCGGCGCTCAATGTCCCCGTGGCGGAGCTGCTCGACGTGGCGCCTGTCGAGGGACCGCACCATCAGACCCCGCGCGACCGACGCTGTCTGACGCGCACCGATTCCGGAGCGCAGATCGAGGGCCTGACGGCGCTGCACGGGGCTTCGACGATGTCGGTCCATCTCGTCTCCCTGCGCGCCGAGGGGCGGTTGCACGAAGGCGCGCACGATGGCGAGGAGCTTTGCCATGTGCTCGAGGGCGCGATCGAGGTTCGGCTCGATGGGATGCCGCATATCGTTCGGCGTCGCGAGACCTTCCACTTCCGTCCACGCAAAGAGCACGAGATCCGCAATGCGACGCGTTCTCCGGCGCGTTTCATCTGGGTTGCCCGGCCGCGGGTATCGCTGTGAGGGGGCAGAGCATGATGGCGAAGCAGACGTTGGCCAAGCGGCTGCGGGAGACCCGCCAGCGGCAACACATGACCCTGAAGCAGGTCGAGAAGCTGTCCGGCTTTTCATCGACGCACATCAGCGAGATCGAGCGCGGGCGCACCTGCCCGACGATCACGGCGCTGGTGCGCATCGCTGCGGCGCTGTCGAAGGACCCCTGCTACTTCATCGAAGCGCGCGAACTGGACGAGTGTTGCCTGACGCGCATCAAGGAGGGGCGGGCGGCCGGGAAACCGGGCCGGGTCGAGGTCCAGGCGCTCTCCGAAGGCGTCCTCGGCGGCCAGCTCACCTGCTATCTGGTGCGCGGCGAGGATGATGCCCAGAGCCGTCTGTCCGCGACGTTCGCGGGCGACCTCTGCTTCTTCGCGCTCGATGGGACGATCTCGCTCACCGTCGGCGGCTCAACCTATGAACTGGCGCCGGGCGAAAGCCTGCACGTCACGCACGGCGAGGCACCGATGGTCCGCGTGCTCGTAGGGCCGGCGGAGCTCTTCGTCGCCCACTTGCCGGCCGCCGAGGAATGGACGACGCGTCCGCCGACGGCCGAGCGCTGATCGACTAGGCGGGCGGAGTGCGGGGAGGTTCTGGGTCCTCGCCTGCCGCAGCCTCGGGCGCGGAGGTGGCGCGCAGCGCGCGCTTGCCCGCCTGCCAGGCGCGCTCCATCGTTTCCAGGTCGGCCTCTCCGAGCGGCCGGTCGCCGCGAGCGAGGATCGCTTCCATCGCCGCGAAGCGCGTGCGGAATCGGACCGTGGTCGCTTTGAGCGCTTGCTCCGGATCGATCTGCAAGTGACGGGCGAGATTGACGAGGGTGAAGATCATGTCGCCGATCTCGTCTTGCACGCGTTGCAGGGCGGTCTCTTCCGCCGGGGAGGGTGCGTCCACGAGGGGTAGGAGCGCGTCGTTCAGCTCGGCGCGTTCCTCATCCAGCTTGCGCACCACGCCGGCCAGATCGGGCCAGTCGAAGCCGTGCCCGGCAGCCTTCTGCTGCACGCGAAAGGCCTCGATCAGGGCGGGGAGACGTTGGGCGCCGCTGGCGAGACGGCCGGCCCGGTCACCGCGTGCGCGCTTCTCCTCCTGCTTGATGCGCTCCCACTGCATGCCCGCCTGACGCTCGTCTTCACCCTGTGCGTCGCCGAAAACGTGCGGGTGACGCCGCACCATCTTGGCGATCGTGCCGGCGATGACGGCGTCGCTGCTGAAGCGGGACTCCTCTTCGGCCACCGCGATCAGGAACGTGATCAGAAACAGCAGATCGCCCAGTTCTTCTCTCAGCCGCTGGTTGTCGCCGGTGGCGACGGCCTCGAGCACCTCGTGCGTCTCTTCGAGCAGGTAGGGCGTCATGCTGTCGATCGTCTGTGCCCGATCCCAACTGCATCCATCTGGGCCGCGCAGGATGCGACAGAGCGCGCGCAACCCGTTCCAGTCGGAGGAGACTTGCGGTTTCATGGCGGCACGCTACCATGGTCGCCTGCCCGGCAACAAGCCGGCGGAGGCGCGGGGCGCGATCCGCAGCGGGGGTCGCCTGCGCGCGCGCTGCCGGCGCCCGGGCCTCGCTTGCGAGGGAATGCTCCATCTGGAGAGGGGGAGGCCGCGACGTGCAGCCCAAGGCCGGACCAAGCGCTGAGGAGCTGGCCGACGCCGCATGGGCGGCGCGGGCCGCAGCGCACGCTCCCTATTCCGGGTTTCGGGTCGGAGCGGCGCTGGAGACGACGACCGGTGGGATTGTGACCGGCTGCAACGTCGAGAATGCGGCGCACAACCTGGGACTGTGTGCCGAGCGCGTCGCGCTCTTCTCCGCCTTGGCGCAGGGGCTGCATCCGGGCCGGCGACTCGTGATCGCGACCGAGACGCCGACGCCGACCCCGCCCTGCGGGGGGTGCCGGCAAGTGTTGCGTGAGCTGGCGCCCGAAACCGAGATCATTTCGCTGGGCGCGGGCGGAACGCAGCGCCGCTGGCTCCCGCGCTCGCTCCTGCCACAAGCCGAGCCGCCCGTGCGGCCAGACGCCTTCGACCCACGCCCACTGATCGCTCGCAAGCGTGACGGCGGTGCGCTGGCGCCGGCAGAAATCGACCGCCTGATCGCCGGCCTCACGCGTGGTGAGGTCGATGCGCATCAGATGAGCGCCTTTCTGATGGCGGTCTATCAGCGCGGCATGCAGACGCACGAGGTGATTGCCCTCACCGAGGCGATGCTCGCCTCGGGCGAGCGACTGACGCACCCGGATGTGCCGGGCCCGAAGGTCGACAAGCACTCGACCGGTGGTGTGGGCGACAAGCTCTCGCTGCCGCTCCTTCCGCTGGCGCTGGCTGCGGGATTGCACGTGCCGATGATCTCGGGGCGCGGCTTGGGGCATACCGGCGGCACACTCGACAAGCTCGAGGCGATCCCGGGCTACCGCGTCGAGCTGACCAGCGCCGAGCTCCAGGCCCGCACGCGCGACCCGGGCGGCTTCATCGCCGGGCAGACGAGGGATCTCGTTCCGGCCGACCGCCTCATGTATGCGCTGCGTGATGTAACCGCCACCGTGCCCTCGGTGCCGCTGATCGTCAGCAGCATTCTCAGCAAGAAACTCGCCGCCGGCCTCGACGGTCTCGTGCTCGACATCAAGTTCGGTCGCGGCGCCTTCATGTCGACGGAAGCCGAAGCCGTTGCGCTCGCGCGGTTGCTCGTGCGCGTGGCAGAGGCGCGTGGCCTGCGCGCTGTGGCGCTGCTGACGCGCATGGATGATCCGATCGGCACGACGGTCGGCAATGCGCTTGAGGTGCGTGAGAGCTTCCGCCTTCTGCAGGGTGGCGTGGGCGCGCCCGATCTGCGCGAACTGACGCTTGCCCTGGGCGGGTTGATGATCGCGCTGGCCGGCCGAGCGCCCACGATGCGAGCCGGCGCGCGCCAGATCGAGCAGCTGCTCGCTTCCGGCGCCGCGGTCGAGCGGGCGGTGGATTGGGTTCTCGCCCAAGGGGGTGACGCCGCCTGCGTGCGCCAACCGGATTCCCTTGCCGTGGCATCTCGTACGCGGCTGCTACGTGCGCCCCGAGCGGGGTACGTGCAGGCGATCGATGCCCGGCTGGCGGGCTCACTCTGCGTTCAGCTCGGCGGCGGGCGCCAGCATCTGAACGATCGCATCGATCTCGGGGTCGGGCTCGAGTTTCTCTGCCGCCGCGGCGTGCAGGTGGGGCGCGGCGATCCGCTGGTGCGCTTCTACCTGCCCGACGGTGCCGGCGCAGACGACCCCCTGCCCGGTGAAGACCAGCTCGTCACCCTCGCAGCGGAACCCGTTGCGCCGCTCGCGCGCGTGGCCAGTCTCGTGCACGCCGACGGCGTGGCTCCCGAGCCGTGGGACGTCGAGCTGCCCCCGCCGCCGGCGGGAACGCAGCGCGCGCCGGCCTGAGGCGGAGTTCTCCGATGCGGCCGCGCCGCTAGCGCGGAACCTCCTGGGCCCACGGATCGCGCGGCTTCAGCCGGCGGTCGATCTCGTCGAAGTCGCCCGCTGGCGGGGCCACCGGCCCGTGGAGGCGGCAGCTCTCCTGAGGCTCCGAGCCGGGCAGGAAGAGGTCGTCCACCTTGTGCGGACAATCGGGCGTTGCGATTTGCCCCGACTCCCGACAGGTCTGGATCGCGACCAGGTCCTCGGGCACTTCGAATGTGCCCTGCGCCTGCGCCGCTTGCGCAGCGCGCACGACCTGCGACCAGATCGGCAGGGCCGCCATGGCGCCCGTCCCGGTGCTCTTGCCACCGATCGGGATCTTCCAGTCGAATCCAACCCACACGCCCACGGCGAGACGGGGCGTGAAGCCGATGTACCAGGCGTCCGTGTAGTCGTCGTTGGTGCCGGTCTTGCCGGCGAGCGCGCCATCGAGGCCGTAGACGGTGCGCGCGGTGCGGCCCGTACCGAAGTCGACCACCGACTGCAGCATGCTCGTCACGATCGCGCAGGTGCGTTCGTCGAGAACCTGCGCCGAGGCGGGGGGATGGCTTTCGAGCAGATGGCCGTAGCGATCACGAACCTGTGCGATCAGACGGGGGGCGACCCGAATGCCATGGTTGGCAAAGGCGCCGTAGGCCGAGGTCATCTCGAGCAGATTGACCTCGCCGGTACCGGCGGCGAGCGATAGCACGGCGGGCAAGCGACTCTGGATCCCCATCGCGCGAGCCAGCTC